>BNJU01004781.1_pt1 | contig 309557 bp, 310 predicted proteins | sample 8539281 | NCBI WGS metagenome assembly BNJU01 (sample SAMD00202456, study PRJDB9452) | human saliva metagenome | isolation source: human saliva | place: Japan | reverse complement strand
CGCGCAAGGGGTCGGCTAATGCCGGCCCCTTTTGCTATGCCGTTCAGGGGTTCTTGCGGTGCCTGTATGCGCCATCTGTTGTGGCGTTGTGCTGCCGATTGTTCCGTGCGTCGCGTTGGGACGGGATTTCGATTCCCCCCATCTCCACGATGAGGTCCCGCTGGTGTTCCGGGCACCGCCTGATTTCCGGCCGCCCGCGTGGGTTGCCTTGATGGGCCGGGCCGCTGTGTGTGCCGGTGGGCGGCGGCCAGGCCCCGCGGCGGCCTCCGGGCGAGGCTTGGTGCGCGTGTGCTTGCTCTGGCCTGACGTCGCCCACCGGCACCGTGGCCAGGCCCTCTCCATCGCGCAGGACTCGCATCGAGTGGTCACTTCCCACATTACTGAGCCCACACCCAATTTTGCATGCAATTCCCCCACGACCCTTTCGAATCTTGAAATAACATCGTTGGAATTGCGCCGTTTTCAGGCTTCGTTGAAACTTCACCCAATCGAATTGCATGCGAGTTTGCTGGGGAGTGGGTTTGTAGCTGCGCGCGGCGTGGTTGTCTGAAACCGGCGTCGTCTTTGCGGGCCGTTGAGGTGGGTCAGTTGAAACCGTCATCGCCTTTGCGGGTGAGAAATGGGTATTTTTAGCGTGTTTTTCGGTTGCAGAGGTGTTGTCGGTTTCAAAGTCGCTACGTCGCTTCGTCCTGTGTGCGAAGTCTTTCGCCCTGCTTGGCTTGGCGTGTGCGTGAGCGCGAAAAAGTTCGCCCATCGCGCTGAAAACACCCCAAAATTGGTGTTTTTGGGCTTGCTGGGAGTAGTGTCCCGCATAGTGGTGTAACCGTGTGGTGGTCGGCTCGTTTGATATGGGTGCGGTCACCGTGTGATCCTTCGAGAAAGCTCTCTACTTCTGACTCGAAATGATTTGGAGGCACAACGATGACCGCTCCTCATATTATCGACCCTGCTGGCCTGCTTGGCGAGGCGTTGTCCCAGGCGTCCCCGGATTTGATGCGTTCCTTGCTCCAGCATGTCATTAACGCGTTGTTATCAGCGGACGCTGACACCGTGTGCGGGGCCCAGTGGGGCCAACAAGATCCGCAGCGTCAGGCCAGGCGCAATGGGTATCGCTACCGGCCCTTGGACACCAGGGTTGGCACCATTGACGTGGCGATCCCCAAGCTGCGCTCAGGTACCTACTTTCCAGAATGGTTGCTGCAACGCCGTAAACGCTCCGAAAGCGCTTTGATCACAGTGGTCGCCCACTGCTACCTGGCGGGAGTATCCACGCGCCGCATGGACAAGCTCGTCAAAACCCTGGGGATCACAGGATTGTCCAAGTCCCAGGTCTCACGTATGGCAGCCGACCTGGACGAACACGTGGATGAGTTCCGTCATCGCCCCCTCCACGATGCCGGGCCCTTCACGTTCGTCGCTGCTGACGCACTGACCATGAAGGTGCGCGAAGGAGGACGCGTCGTCTCGTGCGCGGTCCTGGTTGCCACCGGAGTCAACAATGACGGACACCGCGAAGTACTGGGGGTGCGCGTATCCACCAGCGAGACCGCTCCAGCCTGGAAGGAGTTCTTCGCTGACCTGGTCGCCCGAGGCCTGACCGGCGTGCGCCTGGTCACCAGCGACGCCCATCTGGGCCTCGTTGAGGCCATCGCAGCGAACCTGCCCGGAGCCACCTGGCAACGATGCCGCACCCACTACGCCGCGAATCTCATGTCGGTCACCCCCAAAGCGCTCTGGCCCGCCATCAAAGCGATGCTGCACTCGGTGCAGCCAACCCGACGCCGCATCGGTCAACGCCCAATACGACCGGCTCTTGGACTACGTGCACGACAAGCTCCCCGCCACCTGTGATCACCTCGATCAAGCCAGGGCAGACGTCCTCGCGTTCGCGTCCTTCCCCACCGGGGTATGGACCCAGATCTGGTCCAACAACCCCAATGAGCGCCTCAACCGCGAAATCCGCCGACGCACCGACTCCGTGGGGATCTTCCCCAACCGCCAGGCCATCATCCGCCTGGTCGGAGCCGTCCTCGCCGAACAAAACGACGAATGGGCCGAAGGCCGACGCTACCTCAGCCTCGATGTCCTCACCAAATCACGACTCACACCCCAACCCACCCAACAGGAGGACACCCCACTCCAACTCAGCGCATAACCCACCCCGAAGGACACAAAACGATTACACCACTCCACAGGACTTGACCTTGCTGGGCGAACTTTGTCGCGGAAGTGCCGTTGGAGGGGCTGCGTTGGGCGAGTATTTTCGCGCATACCGGCACCGCGGCCTGGTATCAGAGGGACGTGGTGCCCTACATGCGGGAAAGGGTGGGGTTTTTGCACTACATGAAGCCTTCCAGGGGCGTGTCGTCGGCGTGTCGGAGCCTCATGTAGTGCAATTCCCCCGTTTGGTGGGTGAGTGTGAGGGGTGTTGCGCCCAAAGTGCAGACCACCTTGGCGAAAGCGCTGAAACTGGGGTGTTGTGGGCGAGGTAGTCTGCGTTTTGGGCGCAGTGGTGTCTGGCGCGGTGTGCATTCTCGCAGGTGAGGCCATTATTCTGAGTGCTCACCCGATAGATCGCACGTTAATCCGCTGGCCTGCACGTTAACCTTTTGATACGCACGTAAACCCCTCAACATGCGCTTGGGCGGCGTTGCCCACGCGCATCTCATCGGGTTAACGTGCGCATCAACGGGCCCACGTGCGCATCAACGGGGCTCAGGCCGCAACCTGCACGGCCGGTTCGCTAGGTAATGTCAATCCGCGTCGGGCGTGCCCGCAGGGCCGCCCGAAGAAGCCGACGCAGCAAGGCACCTGACCGCGACGGCGGACGATGATCGGGAGCAAGTAAAGGCCCTTCCGCGCGCCACGCATACGGATTGTGGCTGAGCGGCCCCGGCCAAGACGACGCGACGACGGTGGCCTGCGCGGGAAGGGGGAGGAGTGGACTCACCCACGAACCGGCCGTCACGTAGATACGCATGCGCCCATCGATGCCACGAAAGAACCCATCCTCGATGACGGGACGCGGGAATCCAACCGGATCGAAGGCGTAGACGCGCTCGAGAGCTGGGGGAGTGGCTGCAGCACTGGCGTAAAGAGTGAGATTCGCACCCTTCGAATGCCCGACCACAACTATTGGCCCATCGGCTCGCGAGGCAGCATACGCCAGGTAGTTCGCGGCCCACCGCTGCGAATCCGTCGGAAAATCGAGAGCAAAGCGGGCATCCTCCGCCCATCCGACCGCGCTCGCGTCCGTCCCGCGGAAAACCACGTAGGTTGCCTCGGCCTCGTCGACGAAGGTGACGGCGCCGAACTGAGCGAGCGGGCTCACCGTCATTCGCGTGATCGCGTCGCGCACGCGCATGCCCCCGAAGCGCGCGCTCGTGCCAGCGGCCTCGAGGAGGGGACGATCGGCGTGGGACCCTAATGAATAGCGGTACAAAGACTGGGTGGACGAGGCATGGGCGACCTCTCGGAGCAGACAACCGCGCGGGGAACGAGGCCCGGGCAGCGCGTGAAAATCCACGTAGACCAGGCAGGAGAGAGCGAGAGCGTCGGCGGGGGAGAGGTCCGCTCGTAGCGGTGTGCGCGAGTCTCGAACGTGCTCGACGACGGTGGTCACGAGGCATTCTCCTCTTCATCGAGGGCTGGACAATCGCTATCGTGTTGGACGTCACCAACGCTCGATTTTGCCGGATGGCCCTGTGCTGTGTACTATATCCGAGTGCCCGAAAGGGTGCCGGTTGGGCCTATAGCTCAGTAGGTTAGAGCGCAGTCCTGATAAGACTGAGGTCGGTGGTTCGAGCCCACCTAGGCCCACCATCCGCAGGCGAGCGAAAGCGGAGGATCATCATGAAGAAATGGGTCACCTGTTGCGTGGCTGTCGGATCCGTCGTGGCCGTCGGCATCGCAGTCCGACAAATTCTCGTTGATCTTTCTGATAACGCTGACCTGTGGAAGTCCGTCACGGACGCCGTGGAGGACTGAGTCTCTCCAACGGGGCTATGGCGCAATTGGTAGCGCACCTGCTTTGCAAGCAGGGGGTTACGGGTTCGAGTCCCGTTAGCTCCACGTATCACCCGCAACCTCATGGTTGCGGGTTTTTTGGCATGTGAACTTCAAAATGTTTTTCGGTGAGCTTCCCGAGGTTGGGGAGATTGGTTGCTTCCCGCGTTAGTTGTCCGACCATTTGGTCATGTGGGCACCATCTGTGCATGCGGAGCCGGCGTACTTGGGACTTATAGCCCTCACGTGGAATGATGTCATTTTTTATCCACAGCCTTATCAACAGTTGTGTATAAACCGTGTGGACGGTTGTTTCATGAATGCGGTCAAAAATCTGAAAACTGACCTAGGAACATAAGTTTACGAGCGTCTTTCGCGCGATAGCTCCCTCTCCACACTTGCTGCGAAACCCGTAGAATCGGCTTGAAATATACTGTTTTCGCACACTCAGGAGAAGTCTGTGCACATTAATCACATGTGGTCGAAGGCCTCCAAGCTGGCCCAGCTGCTTGCCATGCTGGTCACGACCGCCCTAGTTATGCTCGGCGTCACGACGCTGCCCACATTTGCGGCGGCCCCGACGCTCAAACTTGCTATCACACCCGACGAAACCTCGTACCTCTCCGGTGTCGAGCAGCGCTACGTCGTCGAGTTCGCCTGCGCCTCCACCACGGATGACTGCCTCGACTCGGTCGTCACCATCACGTTGCCCCACACCGTGACCCCCGCGGGCAATTCGAACCTTGACTCGGCCCCCGAGGGCGTCAACGCCACGGCGACCGCCGGCAAGAAGGTTGTCACCCCCACGATTAAGGCTCCGACCGCCAACGCTGACGGCCTCGTCACCTACAACCTTGGAACCGTCGCCGCTGGCTCCTCGTTCCAGACTGTTCTGACCTTCACCGCCCCGCGCGGCGTGACCCCCGGCGGCTCCACCGTCACCCCGGTCGCGACCTTCAGCTCGGGCGAGAGTAAGGAAACCTCCCAGGCGACCGTGACGATCAAGTCCGAGCCGACTCCTCAGCTGAGCAAGACCGGTCCGGTTGCGACCCCCAAGAACGTCGACGTGACCTACCAGATCACGCCGAAGTACGACACCAACGTGGACGGCCTCAACGGCAAGTCCAACATGACCGACGTCGTCATCACCGACCCGCTGCCCACGTGCGCGAAGTACGTGTCCTCCTCGGCCTCAGGTAACACCAAGACGAACACCGCGGCGACCGTGGAAAGCTCCTACGACCCCTGCGACCCACACCGTCACCTGGAACGTCGGGGACGTCAACCCCGCGTTCATGAACATCGTCCTGTCCGTCACCGTCCACTATGACGGCACCTGCACGGACGAGACCGTCACCAACACCGCGAAGCTCACCGGCAAGGAGATGCACAACGAGACCAACGTTGTCACCGCCGACGCCTCCTTCACGCACCGCTTCGACAGCGAGATCCGCTACGGTGGCGGCTTCAACAAGCGCGCCATGAGACAGTTCGAGCGCGGCAAGCAGGGCAACTGGCTGTACAGCTACTCCAACACCTCCAACGTCCCGGTCGTCATGGAGTACACCGACTACATGACCTGTGGCCTCGTGTCCCCGACCGACGGCTCCAAGGACTGCGACAATCCCCTCATGCGCGTCCACACGATCGACACTCAGACGACGACGCCCATCGAGATCACCTACTGGACCAACAAGGGCAACACCGGTACTCAGACCATCTACCGCGGTAAGGCATTTGACTTCTCCTCCTTCGCCGCCGACGAGTACCTGACCGTCTTCCACTACAAGCAGACGATCCCCGCCGGTGAGTCCTCCATCCTCAACGTCGCCGGCCCCGTCGGTGCCGGTACCCCCACGACCGAGGACGGCACCACCTACGTCCAGGCTGACACCAACTCCGCCGCATGGAAGGCCGGCAAGTCCGACCAGTACGTGCGCGTCCAGAACTGTGTCTCCGACTGGTCCATGAAGTCCCTCGACGGCTCCCGATCCATCCAGATCCCCGCCGACGACTACTGCGACATCCTCACCCTGGGCACCGCGCTGCCCAAGTACTACAACGCCAAGTCCACCATCAGAGGCAACCTGGCGTCCCCCCGGCTCCGAGGTCACCTTCAGCGTCACCGCGAACAACACCTCGACCGTCGTTGACTCCCAGCCCTTCATCTCCGACCTGCTGCCCTGCGGCATGACCTTCGTCGAGGGCTCCGTCACCGGCGGCCCCAAGGGCAAGGACATGTCGGTGAGCGTCCGCGACGTCACCGACGCAACCGGCTGCACCCGCCAGCTCGTCCAGGTCACCTGGCCCGGCTACCAGACCAAGGGTGGCACCACCATCCAGCTGCGCGGCAAGGTCGGCCCCTCGATGAGCGCCGGCACGCACAAGAACGAGGCCTACATCTCCGCGGCCGAACCCGAGTACGCGCTGACCTCCAAGAAGACCACGATCTGCTTCTACGGCTCCACCGACGACACCTACGATGTCAACGGTGACGGCAACACGGCCGACCAGGTCTGCCCCGTCTCCTCGACCTTCACGGTCTCCGAGCAGGCTGGTGCCGACGTCGTCCTCGAAAGCCTCGGCTCCGTGGAAGGCTCGACCTACAAGAAGTACGTCGACGGCGTGTCCATGATCCGCCAGGGTGAAGACGGCCAGTACCGCATCACCCCCACCAACTCCGGTAACGCGGACCTGTCCGACATGACCGTGTACGGCATCCTGCCCCACGTGAACGACACCGCCATCCAGGGTTCTGATCCTCGTGGCTCCGAGTGGGCCCCCATCTTCACCGGCCCCCTCAAGGTCGGCGCAGGCTCGGGCATCGACCCCTCGCAGGTCACCATCGAGTACTCCACCTCCTACAACCCCTGCCGCGGCGAAGTCATGAACCAGGGCGACGCCATGGCAGCCGGCCCCGCCGGATGCGACAACAACTGGACCACCACCCCGGCCTCGTGGGCCGACGTGAAGTCCTACCGCATCTACATCAATGGCAAGGCCACCCCGATCAAGGCCGGCGCGTCGATCCCGATCGTCGCGCCCATCAAGGCCCCCGATAACGCGACAGGCATCGCCTACGAGTCCGTCGCGATCGCGGCCACCCAGGCCTCGAACAACCGCGCCATCCTGCCCGCCGAGCCGATCAAGGTCGCCATGGCCCTCGCGCTCGACGTCGCCCTCAACAAGACCGTCGTCTCCGACGCCTCCAACCTGAAGCCCGGCGACCAGGTCACCTACCGCATCGACGCCGGTAACATCGGCCAGGGCAAGGCCACCGACCTCAAGGTCAAGGAAGCCTTCCCCGCCGGCACCACCTTCGTGTCCGCCGAGACGCACAAGTGCGCCTCCGGCTACACGACCGGCCTGCCGCAGGAATGTCAGGCACCGACGAGGCCGGCACCTTCGACGGCACCACGTGGGCGATCGGCGACATGCTCGCCGGCGAATACGCCTCGCTCTTCGTGACCGTCACGCTGAACGCCGACACCGACGGCAAGACCCTGACCAACACGGCTGCCTTCGTGAACCCGCCCGAGTACGACCTCGTTCCCGGCAACAACTCCTCCTCGGCGTCTATCACCGTCAAGCACCGCCTTTCTGGAAAGGTGTACTACGACGCGAACGACTCCTCCTCGTTCGACAACGGTGAGGACCCCTTCAAGGACATCACGGTCGAGCTGGTCGGCACCGACGGCAGTGTCGTCGCGACCACCAAGACCGACACGGACGGCAACTACTCCTTCACCGGCCTCGACGCCGGAACCTACACGGTCAAGGTCACCAAGGCCGGCGACATCGCCGAGCTGACCCAGACCGAGGACCCGGACGGCACCAAGGACAACGCCTCCGGCGCGATCACTCTGAACGCCGACAACCCGGTCCGCGAGAACGTCAACTTCGGCTACATCAAAAAGCATGCGATCTCCGGTAACGTCTACCTCGACCAGAACCGCGACAAGACAAAGAACACGGGCGACATCGACCTGTCCGGCGTCACCGTGAAGCTGCTCGACAAGGACGGCAACGTCGTGGGTACCACCACGACCGATGCGGACGGCAACTACTCCTTCACCGGCCTGAACGACGGCACCTACACCGTCCAGGTCGACAAGACCGGCCCGCTTGCTGACAAGGAGCAGACTGAGGACCCCTCCGGAAAGACGGACTCGCGCTCGCAGGCCATCACCTTCACGCGCACCGACCCGGACGTCACCAACGTCAACTTCGGATACGCTGAGGACTACACCGTCTCCGGCACCGTCTACTACGACAAGGACCGCTCCGAGACCCTCAACAACTCCGAGCCGGGCTTCGACGGCATCACCGTGAACCTGCTCGGCGAGGACGGCCAGGTTGTCGCGACGACCACGACGAAGGCAGACGGCACGTACTCCTTCTCCAAGCTGCCCGCGGGCAAGTACACCGTCAAGGTCGTCAAAGGACGGTGCCCTCACCGACCTCGACCAGACCGAGGACCCGGACTCCACCTCCGGCGTCATCTCGCTCGGCAACGACCACCGCACCGAGACGGACGTCAACTTCGGCTACATCGCCAACAACTCCATCAACGGCACCATCTACCGCGACGGTGACCGTGACGGAAAGAAGGGCGACACCGAAGGACGCTACTCTGGCGTGACGGTCCAGCTCGTCGACAAGGACGGCAAGGTCATCGCCACCGCGACGACCGACAAGGACGGCAAGTACTCCTTCGAGCACCTGCCCGACGGCACCTACTCCGTCAAGGTCGTCAAGGACGGTGTCCTCACCGACACCGACCAAACCGGCGACCCCGACAACAAGCTGGACAACGCCTCCGAGCCGATCACCCTCGATGAGAAGAACCCCACCAAGCGCGACGTTGACTTCGGCTACGTCCCGAACAACACCATCAAGGGCACCGTCTACCGCGACGACAACCGCGACAAGACGATCAACGGTGACGAGCCCGGCCTCGAGCGCGTGAGCGTCCAGCTCCTCGACGAGGACGGCAAGGTTCTCCAGACCCTCGACACTGACGCGGACGGCAACTACGCCTTCCTGCACCTGCCCGACGGCAAGTACACCGTCAAGGTCGTGCGCTCCTCGTCCATCAAGGACTACGACCAGACCGAGGACCCCGACGCCACCGTCGACGAAACCTCCGCGGTGTACACGATGGGCCCGGAGCACTCGCTGCAGGAGAAGGTCAACTTCGGCTACGTGCCGGACTACTCGATCGCCGGTCGCGTCTACCGCGACTCCGACAAGTCCGGCTCCTACACCGACGGTGAAGAGACCTTCTCCGGCGTGACCGTCGACCTACTCGACAAGGATGGCAACGTCGTGGCCACCACGACGACCAACAAGGACGGCAAGTACTCCTTCGAGAAGCTGCCCGCCGGCACCTACCGCGTCAAGGTCCACCCGGACGGCGACCTCGCCGGCCTCGACCAGACCGAGGACCCGGACGGCATCGCCGACTCCATGTCCGGTGAGATCACGATCGGCTTCGACAACCAGTTGGTCACCGGCGTGAACTTCGGTTACGTCGCGCCCGATGTCCCGGCCACCAAGCCGAAGCGGGGCCTCGCCCGCACCGGTTTCGACGGCCTGATCGGCGGAGCGGGCCTGGGAGCGGCCGTCGTGGGCGGCATGTTCCTGTGGATGCGTCGCCGTCGCAAGGACTGACGGTCATCCGGCCTTAAGCCTCGACGAGGCAGTGGCTGAGTGAGCCGACAAGGGGCGGGTACTTCGGTACCCGCCCCGCGCACCCGGCTGCCTGCTGGGCCGGGCTGCTTTGTGTACCCGTGGGCGGCGGCCCGCCCGCTCGCCGTCCGCGCTGCGAGCTTCGCTCGGCGCGTCGGCTCGAAGCCCGGCCAGGCCCCGCCACCGCCCACGGGCACCGCAGCCAGGCCCTCCGGTCCTTCCGGCGCCCTCCACACCGGCGGCGTTGTCTGTGTGGATGTGTTGCTTGGTCCCAGCAATTTCGCACGTAATTCCCCTGGGGATTTTTCAAACCATGAATACGTATCGTTGGTATTGCAACGTTTTGGGACGTTCTCAAATAATGACCGAGGGAAATTATGTGCGACTTTTGGGTGACCCTGCTTGTGCTGTCACCAATCGGTGTGGCCGGCAACTGTGTGAAACCGTCATCACCTTTGCTGGCGCGCGCTCTGTCTTCGGTGAAACCGACGGCACCATTGCGAGGCAGAAACACCGGTTTTCGGCGCTATCTTGGTGCGCAAAGGTGTCGCGGGTTTCACGCAAGCGCGCTGAGGACCCCGTATGGGTGTTGACGGTTTCATCTCGCCGTGCGGCGAGCAGTTTTGGCGCGAAAAAGTTCGCCGCCCCCTGGTGTGGACCCGAAGCTCCGCACAGCCACACACAGCCACACACAGTCACACACAGCGTATACAGAAGCGCCCGGGGCCGTGGCCCCGGGCGCTCCCCGCAACACATGAGCTCCGATAACTAGCGGAACAACTTCAAGGTGTTGGGCCCGATCATGAACGGCGCCAGGATCATCGACGAGCCCAGACCCACACTAAAGCCGCCAATCACGTCGGTCACCCAGTGGACGCCCAGGTACAGGCGCGTCACGCAAATAAACACGATGAACGTCAGCGCTGCGGCCCACAGCAGGTAGCGCAGACGCCGACCGACGTGTGTCGTCGTCAGGACCAAGACCAGCGACACGAACAGCGCGGTCACGGCCGTCGCGTGACCCGACGGGAACGAGTAGCCGTCCTCGGTGATCAGGCGCAGCGCCTCCTCGGGGCGAGGACGCTCATACACGTGCTTGATGATGTAGCTGTTTGCGGCAGAGAACACCACGGAACACAGGATGTACAGGGCGTTCATGACCTTCTTGATGAACCACCACACGGCACCCGCCACGGCCAGTGCCACGACGACCGCGCGCTTGGGGTCGAAGAGCCACGACGCGCCCGTCATGAACGAGTCCATCGCCGGTGTACGCGACGCGACGAAGTCAGACCACACCGTGGTGTCGATTGACAGGGGCGTCGTGATGAATCCGCCCGCGACGGCGACAGCCGCGACGAGGAGGACACCGATGATCACGGGGGGAGACAGGAGACGACGAGCAATCATAGTGAAATCCTACCGTAGTGTCAGTCGTTGGCGCCGTACTCGTACATCCAGCGCCCGGCCCGGCGCGAGAAGCGCGAACGCTCGCGCATCTGCCCGGTCTCGCCGGTTTCCGTGTCCCGCCACGAGGCCACAAACGTCACGGTGCCCTCCTCGTCGGAAGGACCCCCCGGCCTCGGCCCCGAGAATCTGCAGACCCGTCCATTGCGTCCCCTCCACCCAATACGGGGGAGCGGGGCGCGTGCGCGGGTGCCACGTGCGGAACAGGTAGTCCTCGTCGCACAGCGCGAACGCCGTGTAGCGCGACCGCATGAGCGCCTCCGCGGTCGGAGCCGCCTCGCCGTCCAGGTAGCGCCCGCAGCACTGCGCGAGCATCGCCCCCGACCCGCACGGGCAGGTACGAGGCTGGGGCGCGCCAGCGCTCGCAGCGCCGGGAGCAGTGGGGGAGGAGGTCACGCCTGGTCGCCCAGGGAGGCCAGCCAGCGCTCCGCGTCCAGGGCCGCACGGCAGCCGGAGCCGGCCGCCGTGATGGCCTGGCGGTATGTGTGGTCCACGGCGTCACCGCACGCGAACACGCCCGCGACGGACGTGCGCGTCGACGGCTCGTCGACCGTGATGTAGCCGGCCTCGTCGAGGGCGACCTGGCCGCGCAGGAAGCCCGTGCGGGGCAGGTGGCCGATCGCGACGAACACGCCGTCCACGGCGATCTCACGGGTCGAGTCATCCACCGTGGAGGCCAGGCGCAGGCCGGTCACGGCCTCGTCGCCCAGGACCTCGTCGACGGTCGCGTTCCACTCGAAGGAGATCTTCGGGTTGTTCAGGGCGCGTTCGGCCATGACGCGCGAGGCGCGCAGGGCGTCGCGGCGGTGCACGACGATGACCTCGGACGCGAAGTTCGTCAGGAAGGTGGCCTCCTCCATCGCGGAGTCGCCGCCGCCGATGACGGCCAGGCGACGATCCTTGAAGAAGAAGCCGTCGCAGGTCGCGCAGTAGGAGACGCCGCGGCCGGAGAACTCGTCCTCGCCGGGCACGTTCATGTGACGGTACTCCGAGCCGGTGGCCAGGATGACGGCGCGCGCGTAGAAGACCTCGTCCTCGGTCGCCACGGCCTTCACGTCGCCCTCGAGGTTGACGGCGACGACGTCCTCGTAGCGAACGTCCGCGCCGAACTTCTCGGCCTGCTCGCGCATGTTGTCCATGAGCTCGGGGCCCTGAATGCCCTCCGGGAAACCGGGGAAGTTCTCGACCTCGGTCGTGTTCATGAGCGCGCCGCCCGCGGCCAGCTGGCCGGCCAGCACGATGGGGGCCAGGCCCGCGCGGGCCGTGTAGACCGCAGCCGTATAGCCGGCGGGACCCGAGCCGACGATGACAACGTCATGGACGGTGGCGCCCTCAGGCACCTCGGCCGACGGGACCTGCACCTCGGCGGTCTGCGCGGTGGTATCGGTGGACTCGGCCGTCACCAGGCCCGGAATCGTCACGAAAGACATGCGTACCCTCCTTCAGGGTTACTGAACTGTAAGTTCGGAAATCCACGCCCAGTTGCGTCCGTCCTGGCCCTTGGGCATGGAGCGGAACTGCAGCGCGATCGAGTCGGTTTCGACGGCCGTGGGCAGCTGAATCGTGGTCGTCGGAGACAACGCCGACGAGGCCAGTTCTGTTCCACCGCGCGGGTTCGACGGGTCCGTGACGTTACGCACGACGAGCTCGCCGCCGGACGTCGCCGGGTCCATGTTGAGCGTCACCGAGGACACGGTGGCCTTCTGCTGGAGCTTGACGACGATCGTCACGGACGTCTCGTCGCGGAACTGGTTGTTGTCGAACCAACGCGAGGACCAGGACGTCGACGGGTCCGAGTCGATCATGTTGATCGCGCGGTCCGGGCGGTCGCCGTCGTCGTTGTTCCACGACAGGACCTGCACGGAGGAGATCACGGGGGTCGTGGTCTGCGCCGGCGGGGGCGTCGTGGTGAGCGCGGGGCTGGGCTCCTCGTCGGACTGCTGCTGGGAGACGCCGGCACGCAGAGATTGGGCCAGATCCAGGTCGGTGACCGGTCGGGTGGCCATCCACGGACCCCAGATCGCGCCGAAGAGCACCACGACGACGCCGAAGATCAGTGCGGGCTTCGTCGGGTCGATGAGCGTGCCGGAGCGCTTGGAGGAGCCATCCTCGCTTGCCGAGGCCGGGGCGTCCTGCGCGGGAGCGACGGGCATCGGGGGGACGGAGTCCATGACCTCGGTGGCATCCTCAACCGGGGGAGCGGGCACCGCCTCAGGGTGCCTGCACGCGCGGGATCTGACGCGTCGAGGGGCCGTCCGTCAGGGGAGCGGGATGGGGGTAGTCCTCGGGACTCACCTCACCGTTGCGCTCGTATCCGCTGGCGGCGGGTGCCGGCGACGGGGGAGCGAGGGGAACGCGGGGGCCTCGACCTGCGCGGCGTCCGCCTCATCCGTCACGGGCTCGATGCCGTACTCGGCGAGCGACTCGGGGAATCGCCTGCGCCTGTGCGGCTTCCGTGGCCTCGGCGATGTCATCAACGATGGGTGCGGCCACAGCCTCGGCGACCAGCGGGTTCTCGACGGGTGCCTGCGTCGCGGGGCCGAAGGCCGGGACTTCGGCGGGCGCGGGTGCCGGCGGTACGTCGGCGAGCTCCTCGACCGCATCGGCCTCGGGGGCCGCAGCAGCTGCGGGGGCCGCGGGAGGCGCGGGAGGCGCGGGGATCGGCGAGGCGGAGAGCACCTCGTCAAACGATGGCAGCACTTCGTCGTCGCCGGTGCGTTCGGGCGTGGGAGCCATCGGTTCCTCCGTCTCGTCGGGTGTATGTCCCGTCATTATCTCAGCTGGTGCGGGGGTCGGCGTGGAGGACGCTGCCAGGATGTTCACCACAGCACTGGGCACGTGAAGGCGGGTGAGCAGCGGGCGCATCATGACGGACGATTCGCCCGGGGCGGCGAAGCGCAGGACCAGGAGGTACACGAGGCCGGTCAGCGCGGACACGAGCGAGAGCTTCACGCCGGCCAGGGCCATGCGGCCCAGCGTCGACGAAATCTCGGTGTGAATGCCCATGAGCCACAGGAGGCCGAAGCCCACGAGGCCCGCAACGATCGCCGCGGCCAGGTAGGACGCGTAGGAGTGCAGCAGTCCCGCGCGGTCAACGTAGCGGTTCTCGCGCGATACCCACACGACCGCGATGATGCCCTGGGTCAGGCGGCACACGGTCTCGCCGAGCGCGGCAGCAACGACCCACCAGCGGGCGCCGGTCAGGGCGTACATCGACCAGCCGACGATCACCTGGATGATCGTGGGTCCGATGCCCATGAGGAAGACGGGCTTGACGTCCTCGTAGGCGAAGAAGACGCGCTGGCTCATGAGGACCATGCCGGTCGAGGCCACGCCGGGCATCAGCGAGGCGAGGACGAGGGCGTAGCCGGTCACGGCCTCGGGATCCCCGCCCTTGGCCGCCATCGCGATCTCCATCATGGGGACGGAACCGGCCATCAGCATGGCCGCGGCGACGAGGGTCAGCGACGTAATAGTGCGCACGCCCAGGTGGTAGTTCTCGGCCACCGCGCGGTCGTCGCCGTCAGCGACGGCACCGGCCATGCGGGTAAAGATCGCGGTCGTCAAAGACACCGTGATGAGCGACTGGGGGACCATGAAGATCATGAACGCCGTCGAGTAGGCGAGGATGCCGACGACGCCTCCCTGAGCGCCGCCCTGGCCGATGAAACCGTCGGCCATGGCAGCCAGGTTGTTCGTGGACAGGACGCCGACCTGGGACACGCCCAGGGTCGCGAACGTCCATCCGGCCACGCGCGGCATCGAGCCGAAGGAGGTTCCGCGGAAGTGGAAGTCCGGCTTGAAGGAGACTCCGGCCCGACGCATCGGCCACAGCAGGCACAGGGCCTGGCAGATGACGCCGAGGGTCGCGGATCCGGCGAGGACCCAGAACTGTGCGCCCGTCAGGTCGCCCGCGGGGATGCCGCCGTCCGGCGCGCCGCCCCAAATCGCGAGGAAAGCGCCGAGGCCCGCGATGCCCACGACGTTGTTGACGACGGGTGCCCACATGTAGGGCCCGAAGATCTCACGCGCGTTGAGGAGCTCGCCGAGCAGGTTATACAGGCCGTAGAAGAAGAGCTGCGGCAGGCACAGGAGGGCGAAAAGGATCGCGAGGTTGCGAATGTCCTCGGTGTAGCCGGCGGCCGTGATCATCACCAGGACGGGTGCCAGCACCATCGTCGCGAAGGTAACGAGGAAAAGGAGCGTTCCCGCGAGGGTCAGCAGGCGGTTGACGTAGGTGTCGCCGTCGTGGCGGCGCTTGATGGCGCCGACGATCTGCGGGACCAGGACGGCGTCGAAGATGCCGGAGGCCAGTAGGTTGAAGACCGTGTTGGGCAGCGTGTTCGCGGTCTGGAAGGCGGCGCCGACACCGCCGGCGGTCGCGCCGACCGCGGCGATGAGCATCGCGTTGCGCACGAAGCCAAAGGATGCGCGACACCATGGTGCCCGACGCCATGAGCGCCGATGCCCTCAGGATCGATCGGCGAGGCGTGTTCGAGCTCATGGGGTCTCCTTCGTCGTTGCTGTCTCGGATTCAGTGGTGGTGTCTGTCGTGTCGGCGTCGCCGGAGGGTGCCTCGGCGTCGCCGGATGCGGCCTGCGCCTTGCGAGCGGCCCTCTTGCGCAGCGAACGCGTGATGCCGGCCAGGAAGAGCAGGCCGAAGAGCGAGGCGATGACGGCCGTGATCGCGTCCTCCCACCCGGCGCGCATACGCACGGTCACGGTCTGGGAGTTGTCGAGGACAACGCCGTCGGGGGTGGTGACCTTGTAGGTGACCTCGATGTCGCCACTGCCGATCGCGCCCACGGGCACCTCGACCGTCGTCGCGCCCTGCGCGGCGAGCGTCTGGGATTGGGCCGGGGTGGCGCGCAGACGCGGGTCGTCGGGCACGAGGGTCACGTCGACGCGCACCGGCCAGGGCAGGTTATTGCGCACGAGGACGGGGAAGTTCGCGGACTTATTAATGAGGTTGACGGCCAAGGACGGCTCGACGGTCACGGCGGAGAGCATGCCCGTGATCTGGGAGGTCATCGCAGTGGCCGCGTCGAGCTGCTCGGAGGGTGTCAGCTGGGCGGATAGGGCGGGCAGAATCTGGGGCGTGACCGATTCGTACACGGCGTTGGGATCGTCGGTCGCGTTGGCGAGCGGGGTAAGCCTGGTCAGGGACGAGGACATGGCCGAGATAGCGGTCTCCGTGTCGGCCTCGAGGACGCCGGCCCCGACGGTCTGGCGGTCGACGTCGGTGGGCTCGCTGGCGGCTATCTCGCTGAAGGACATGGCGCTCACCCAGCGTGGCGAGAATAGCGCCTTCGTGCGGTTGGTGAGCCGCTCGTTGATGACGGTTCCGCGCTGGGCCGCAGCGAAAATGGTGCGCGAGGAGGCGGGGCGCTCTCGGGTGATGATGGCGGTGATGGCGGTGAGGCCTGTTCGGCGTCGAGTTCGTCGCCGCCGGACGCGTTCCACGACAGGATCGCGGCGATGTCGCTCTGCTGGGCGAGGGTGCGCGCGCCCGTCCCGTCCGTTGAGGTCTCCCCGGTGGCGGGGTCGACGTTGACGCGCGCGTAGGAGGTGAAGGGAACGTCCTCGGCAGGGGTCAGGGCACCGAGCGGGGCGATCGTGATCTGGTTGGATGAGGAGAAACCGGATAGGAACGACGTGCCGAAGGTCGTGTCCGCAGGCCAGGCGACGTTACGCAGGATCGAGGGCCCGGAGTCGGGCGAGGAGGTCGTCGTGGCGGACTGGCCGGGGGCGCTCGGGGATGCGCTCGGCGTGGGCGTGGCGTCAGGGGGTCCCGGAGGGAGGATGTCCCGGAGGGCGACGGGGTGGCCGAGGCCGACGGGCTGGGGGTGGCCGCAGAGTTGGCGGATGCGACCCACCCGGCCTTGCGCAGCGTATCGGGGAAGTCGGCCATCGAGCGAGAGGCGCGGTCCCAGAAACCGGAGTTGCCCGACGGTGACAGGGGCACCGAGGTCGGCGTCTCCCTCGGGCAGGGGCGATGATCTCGGTCGCGTTCGACAGGAGCGCCGCGACGAATGCTTCTGACTGGAGGTCACGCGCGCGCTGCGAGGGGTCCGTGGCCGTGGGGGCGGGCGTCGGGGTGGGGGACGCACTCGGCGAGGCCGTGGGGGCGCTGGACTGGTCCGATTGCGCGTCGGACTGTCCGGACTGGACGGGGTCAGCTCCGGATTGGCCCGCGTCGGACGAGGGGACGCCGAGGGGGATGCGGAGGGGCTGGGCGTGGCCGTGGGCTGCGGGCCGCGAGGGATCAGTAGCGGGTCGATGGCCAGGGTGACGCCGCTGGCGGAGGCGAGGCTGAGGACCGCCGAGCGTTCGCCCTGGTCCTGGGTGGCGCTCGTCGAGGTCCCAGGGGATCACGGTGCTCACGCGCGAGGCGGAGACCTGCGCGCCCGAATCCCACACGATGATCGATCGATCCTTGCCCGAGTATTCGCCGGAGGTCGCAGTCACGGTCGTGACGCGCGGGCCCCACTCGTCGGCGTCGGCGAGAGGCAGCGAGGACGTGGGAACACGGATCTCGAAGGAAGTCGTGGCTCCTCGGGCGACGTCCGTGAGTGAGGAGGAGGCCGCGTAGGTGGCGTCCGGCTCGCCATCGGAGAGGGAGTTCGTCAGCGCGGGGACAGAGATTGGCGTCTCGTTGGCGACGAACACCTCGAGGGAGATGTTCGCGAGCGTCGTCGGGGAATCATTATGGACCGTTCCGGAGATAACGAGTTCGTTTTCATCCGTGATGATTCGAGGCGACAGCGAGTTAATGGAAACGGAAAGCCCAGAATCCTCTGAGACCGTACCCATGACGGCGGGACGCGACTCGTCCGACTGTGAGGTCACGGTGGGCAGCGGGGCGGCCCCGGCCTCGTTCAGACCGAGGCCGAAGGGGAGAACCATCGCCGCGCACAGGACGCCAGCCGCGAGCGCGCGCCTAGTCACGGCCATCCCGATACAGCAGGGTCAAGGGCGATGCGCACGATGCGGCGCTCGTTGGGGTAAGCCAGCTGGCGCGACACGTCGCGCAGCGGCACCCACGCGGCCTCCTCGGCCTCGTGATCCGGATCCCCGTCGACGGAGATCGTGCCGGACTCATATGCCATCAGGTAGTGGTGGACGACCTTGTGAACGCGGCGGTCGTTGCCGGAGAACCAGTAGTCGATCGACGCGAGGTGGCGGATGATGCGCCCGTGGATGCCGGTTTCCTCGGCGACCTCGCGCAGCGCGGCCTGCTGGGGGGTCTCGGAACCCTCGAGGTGGCCCTTGGGCAGGCACCACTCGATGCGGCCCGCTCGATTGCGTCGCGCGATCAACGCCGCATAGGGGAATTCCGTCACGCACGTCGACGACGATGCCGCCCGCGCTGGTTTCCGCGGAAATCGGCAGGTGAGAGCGGCCAGCGCGCACAGAAGCGGACCGACGCGGGGGTCGGGGCACCCCGCCTCGGCGGTCAACTGGACGTGCAGGCATGACTCCACTTTAGCCGGTACGCGGCCCCCGGTAGTCGGCCAGGGCGCTTTCCTGGCATGCTTAAGGGCGATGAGTACCCAGTCAACTTCCCCGAATAACGGCCCCGTGACCGCGCAAAACGCCGGAACGACGGACATTCCTGCCCTCATGGCGAACGCCACGAGGACCTTTGCGGCGCTCCCGCCCGCGATTATGGAACTCGGCACGATTTTTCACGAGGCCGGAGAGGAGCTCGCGCTCGTCGGCGGACCCGTGCGCGACGCCTTCCTGGGAGTGACTCCGCACGACTTCGATATGACGACCTCCGCGCGCCCCGAGCGCACCGAGGAGCTCCTGGCGACGTGGGGTAATGCGACCTGGGACATCGGCAAGGAGTTCGGAACGATCGGTGGGCGCCGCGGCGACCTAGTCGTCGAGGTGACGACCTACCGCACCGACGAGTACGAGATCGGCTCGCGCAAGCCCGAGGTGACCTTCGGCGACACGCTCGAAGGTGACCTGACGCGCCGTGACTTCACGGTCAACGCGATGGCGATGCGCCTGCCGCAGATGGCCCTCGTCGACCCGTGCGGCGGCCTGGCCGACCTCGCGGACGGCAACCTGCGCACCCCGGTGTCCGCCGAGCAGTCCTTCGACGATGACCCGCTGCGCATTATGCGCGCCGCGCGTTTCTCCGCGCAGCTGGGCCTCGACGTCGACATGGACGTCATGAACGCGATGGAGACCATGGCCTCGCGCCTGGAGATCGTCTCCGCCGAGCGCATCCGCGCCGAGCTTGAGCGCCTCATCATTTCGCCCTACCCGCGCCGCGGCATCGAGCTGATGGTGCACACGGGCGTCGCCGACATCGTCCTGCCCGAGGTCGCCGCTCTCGTGTCCACGGTCGACGAGCACAAGCGCCACAAGGACGTCTACGAGCACACCCTCACCGTCGTCGAGCAGGCCATGGACCTGGAGACCGGCCCGGACGGCCCCGTCCCGGCCCCCGACTTCGTCCTGCGCTTCGCGGCCCTCATGCACGACGTCGGCAAGCCGGCGACCCGCCGCTTCGAGCCGAACGGCACCGTGTCCTTCCACCACCACGAGATCGTGGGCGCGAAGATGACGCGCAAGCGCATGAAAGCCCTCCACTTCGACAAGGCGACGATCGAGGCCGTCTCCAACCTGGTCGCGCTGCACCTGCGCTTCCACGGCTACGGCGAGGCCGCCTGGTCCGACTCGGCGGTGCGCCGCTACGTGGCCGACGCGGGCGACCTCCTCGAGCGGCTCCACCGCCTGACGCGCGCCGACTGCACGACCCGCAACCGCCGCAAGGCCAACTACCTGTCGGCCGCCTACGACGACCTGGAGGCGCGCATCGCCGCCCTGCGCGAGCAGGAGGAACTCGACGCGATCCGCCCCGACCTCGACGGCGACCAGATCATGGAGATCCTGGGCCTGCGCCCCTCGCGCGCCGTGAAGATCGCTCGCGACTACCTGCTCGAGCTGCGCATGGAGCGCGGGCCGCTGGGCGAGGAGGCCGCCCGTCAGGCGCTTCTCGACTGGTGGGCATCGGACGACGTGCGCGCCCTCGCGCAGGAGTACCAGGCCCAGCAGGCCCGCTGGGAGGCCAAGGTCGCGGAAAAGAAGGCCCGCAAGGCCGCCGCGAAGGCCGCCCGCGAAGCTCAGGGACAGTGAGACGAGGCGCGGGGCGACAATCGTCACGCCCGCGCACGGTGCGGTCCCAGTCATGCCGCCGTACTCTGGGGATAATTCAACTTTTTGTTAGGAGAGTTATCGCATGAGCACGTTCACCCCCGAGAAGGCATCGGCCGACATCGGCGTGTACGGCCTGGGAGTCATGGGCGCCAACCTCGCCCGCAACCTGGCCCGCAACGGCTACGCGACCGCCGTCTTCAACCGGACCCCGGCTCGCACCGAGAAGCTCATGGCAGAGCACGGCGACGAAGCGACCTTCGTTCCCGCGTCCACCCTGGAGGACTTCGTCGCGTCCCTGCGCGCGCCCCGCGTCGCCATCATGATGGTTCAGGCCGGCCCCTCGACGGACGCCGTCATGGAGCAGCTCGCCGACCTCATGGACGAGGGCGACATCATCGTCGACTGCGGCAACTCCCTGTTCACCGACACGATCCGCCGCGAGAAGTGGGCCGCCGAGCGCGGCCTGCACTTCGTGGGCGCGGGCGTCTCCGGCGGCGAGGAGGGTGCCCTGTGGGGTCCCTCCATCATGCCCGGTGGCACCCCGGCCTCGTACGACCGCCTCGGCCCCATGTTCGAGGCCATCGCCGGCACCTACGACGGCGTGCCCTGCTGCACGTACATCGGTGCGAACGGTGCCGGCCACTTCGTGAAGATGGTGCACAACGGCATCGAGTACGCCGACATGCAGGTCATCGCCGAGGCCTACACCCTCCTGCGCGAGGGCCTGGGTGCCAGCCCGGCCGAGATCGCCGACATTTTCGCCGCCTGGAACGAGGGCGAGCTCAACTCCTACCTTATGGAGATCACCGTCGAGGTCCTGCGTCAGGTGGACGCCGAGACTGGCAAGGCCCTCGTCGATCTCATCGTGGACGCCGCCTCGCAGAAGGGCACCGGCAAGTGGACGGTCCAGACCGCCCTCGACCTGGCCGTCCCCGTCACCGCGATCGGCGAGGCGACCTTCGCGCGCGGCGCGTCCTCCGAGCCCGCCCAGCGCGCGGCCGGCCAGGCGCTCGCGGGCAACGCCACCGCGCTCGTCATCGAGTCGGACGAGGCCCGCGCTGCGTTCATCGAGGACGTGCGCCAGGCGCTGTTCGCCTCCAAGATCGTCGCCTACTCGCAGGGCTTCGACGAGATCGAGGCCGGCGCGAAGGAATACGAGTGGGGCATCGACAAGGGCGCCCTGGCTCGCATCTGGCGCGCGGGCTGCATCATCCGCGCGGCCTTCCTCGACGACATCACCCGCGCCTACGAGGCCGACCCCGACCTGCCGCTGCTGCTGGCCGCCGAGCCGTTCGCGACCCGCTTCCAGGAGTGCACGCCCGCGCTGCGCCGCGTCGTGTCCCAGGCGGCCCTCGCCGGCGTTCCGATCCCCGTGTTCGCCTCGTCCCTGGCCTACTTCGACCAGATTCGCGCGGCGCGCCTGCCGGCCGCCCTCATCCAGGGTCAGCGTGACTTCTTCGGCTCCCACACCTACCACCGGGTAGACAAGGAGGGTGTCTTCCACACTCTGTGGGCTGTCGATGGTCGCCCGGAGGAACAGTGGTCCTGATCTGAGACTGCGGCGCAAGCCGAGCAAAGGGGGTGGGTGCGTGGCACCCACCCCCTTTGTGTTGCAGCCCATACTTTGGGGTTCTTTCAGGAAACCCGGTTAATCTAGGGGTATACCAATCCGCTGAAAGGGCGAATACGTGGCTACTAACAACGGACAGTCTGACTGGAACGACATCATCGAGCCTGGCGGCTCACGCACGTCAGGGCGGGACTCGCTGCCCTCGCGACGCGCGGCGCGCGCCGGCTCCAGATCGCACACATCCCGGAAGGCTGCCAAGGCCTCGTCGGCCGATAAGAAGGGTCCGGCGAAGAAGAAGCACCGGTGGGCCAAGCGCATCGGGCTTCTCGAATTCTGACCGTCTTCCTGGGCGTGTTCATCGCGGGCATGGCGATGTTCCTGTACCTCTACAACACGCTTACTGTGCCCGCGCCGGACGACCTGGCGCTCGCGCAGAAGACCACGGTCTACTACGCCGACGGCACGACCGAGATGGGCACCCTGGGTGAGATCAATCGTCAGATCATTGACACGACGATGCTGCCCGACTACGTGCCTAAGACGATCGTGGCCTCCGAGGACCGTACGTTCTACACGAACAACGGCGTCGACCTGAAGGGCATCTTCCGCGCCCTCATCAACAACCTGCGCGGCGGTGCCCGCCAGGGTGGCTCGACGCTGACTCAGCAGTACGTGGAGCGCTACTACATCGGCGAGACGACGTCCTACACGGGCAAGCTCAAGGAAGCCGTCCTGGCCATCAAGATCAACCGTGAGAAGTCCAAGGACGAGGTCATCGGCGCCTACATGAACACGATCTACTTCGGTCGTGGCGCGTACGGCATCGACGCGGCCGCCCAGGCGTACTTTTGGTCATGGCGCCAACCAGCTGACGCTGTCCGAGTCGGCGCTCCTCGCGGCCGTCATCCCCGCGCCCTCCGCGTGGGACCCCGCCGTCAACCCCGATAAGGCGAAGGAGCGCTGGGAGCGCGACCTGAATCTGATGGTCGAGGACGGCTGGATCACGCAGGCCGAGAAGGACGCTGCGGTGTTCCCTGAGACGATCGACCCCGACTCCCTCGGTAACGCCTCCATGACCGGCACGACCGGCTATCTCATGGCGCAGGTGAAGGCCGAGCTGCTCGCGTCCGGCCAGTTCGACGACGACAAGATCAGCCAGGGTGGCCTGCGCATCACCTCCACGATCGTCAAGGAGCATCAGGACCAGGCTGTCGCGGCAGCCGAGGGCATGAACGAGGTCCGCGGCTGGGATCCGACGCATCAGCACGTCGCTTTGTCGTCGATGGACCCGGCCACGGGCGAGATTCTCGCCGAGTACGCGGGCGCGGACTACGAGCAGCGCCAGCAGAATGCTGTCACGCAGGATATTGCGATGGCGGGCTCGTCTTTCAAGCCATTCGCGCTGCTGGCGAACGCGCGGCTGGGCGGCACCGTCAACGACACTTTTTCGGGTAAGTCGCCGCAGTACTTCCGAGACATGAAAACGCCGGTGTTCAACGACGGCGGGTACTCTTTCGGTGACGTGACGCTGGTAAAGGCCACCGCGTACTCCATCAATACGGTGTTCGTGGCCCTCAACGACGACGTGGAGCCCGAGAATACGCGCAAGGCGGCGGTCGACGCGGGTATCCCCGAGGAGACGCTGGGCCTGAACGATCACATCCTCAACGTCCTGGGGTCCGCTTCCCCGCACAACATCGACCTGACGACCGCCTACTCGACGATCGCAAACGGCGGCGAGCGGGTCACCGCGCACATCGTGAAGAAGGTCGAGGACTCGAACGGCAAGCTGCTCTACAGCGGCGACGTGGCCCCCAAGCGCGTATTCGACGTCGAGGAAATCTCCTCGATCATGCCGGCCCTCGAGGCCGTCACGAAGGGCGAGGGCACCGCCGCCAACGTCGATCCCGCGATCGCGCGCCTGGCGACCGCCGGAAAGACGGGAACGTCTTCCGATCAGCTGTCCGCACAGTTCGTGGGCTTCGTGCCCGGCATGGTCACCACCGTGTCGATGTACCAGTCTGATGACGAAGGTAATTCTGTTCCCCTCGACGACGTTGGCGGCATCGGCCAGTTCCACGGCGGTGACTGGCCCGTGGACGTGTGGATCGACTACATGAAGCCCGCGACCGCAGACCTGACGGAAACCGAGTTCACGTGGAAGGTGAAGTCCAACCGCAAGGCGCGTAACACGCCGACGCCCACGCCTTCCGCGTCGAGCGAGGCCCCGCAGTCCGCTGCCGAGCCCACCGAGACGCCCTGCCCCCGCCGAGACGCCCTCCGCCGAACCCACCGAGAACTCGGAGAACGGTGGCAACGGTTCCAACAATGGGAACAACGGCAATGGGAACGGTGGCAACGGTTCCAACAATGGCAACGGCGGGAACAATAACGGCGGCAACAATGGCGTCGGCAACAATGGCGTCGGCAACAATGGCGGCCGAAGAAACTAGCCGCGCGTCCTAGCGCCGAGCCTGCGGGCCCCGAGGAGCATCCTCGGGGCCCGCAGTGCGTTCACAGCGAGGTATGCGTACGCGGATAGGAAACGACGATATGGATAGGTTATGAACATCTGGATAGCTTAATAACCTATCCGGAAGTGAATAACCTATCCGGATGCGCGCAACCTATCCGCATGTGAGCGCATGAGCTCTGGCCGCATATTCTCTGTTCCCGCGCGCTTGATGGGGCCGGGGTCCCGCAACGGCTCGCTGCGCACGGCCGACGGCAATCGCGGGCACAGCAAAGGGTTGGCCCCCGCTCGCATGAGCGGGGGCCAACCCTTCAGTCATTCAACCGATACGTGAAGCCTTCACTTCGTGGCGATGACGCGGACGCGCAGGTTCGCGGACACCTCGGAGTGCAGGCCGACGGTCACCGTGTAGTCGCCGGCAGCCTTGATGGGCGAGGCGATGATGACGCGACGACGATCGATGGTCTGGCCCAGCTGCTCCTTGACCGCGTCAGCGATCGCAGCAGCGGAGACGGCGCCGAACAGGCGGCCGGAGTTGCCAACCTTGCCGGAGATCTCGACAACGGCACCCTGGAGGGCGTCGCGCACGGCGCGAGCGTCGTCGATCGTGGCGATCTCGTGGCGGCGACGAGCAGCGGCGATCTGGTCGATCTGCTTCTGCGCGCCGGCGGTCCACTTGGCGGCGAAGCCGCGGGGGACCAGGTAGTTGCGGGCGTAGCCAGCCTTGACCTCGACGACCTCGCCGGCGTGGCCGAGGTTGGGGACGTCGTGGGTGAGGATCAGTTTCGTGGTAGCCATATCAGCTGTGTCCTTCCCTTATCAGCGGCCGGTCGTGGAGTAGGGCAGCAGAGCCATCTCACGCGCGTTCTTGACGGCGCGAGCGATCTTGCGCTGCTCCTGGGTGGAAACACCGGTCACGCGGCGGGCGCGGATCTTGCCGCGGTCCGAGATGAACTTACGCAGCAGAGCGGTGTCCTTGTAGTCGATCTTTTCGATCTTGGCCGACTTCAGCGGGTTGGCCTTCTTCTTGATGGGCTTGTTGCGAAGTTGGGGCTTCGCCATGATGGTCTCCTAGTGAATCCGGGCGGGCTGTGCCGCCCCAAGCGTGGTGTCTTCGACGTGGCGCTATCCGGCGTAGGTGCCGGGGCGCGCGACTTTTAGAACAGGGGGCTCGTCGCCGAAGGAGGTGGCGCCGCCAGCGGGGCGCTGCGCCACGGGTCCTCGGGGGAGCCGCCGGTCGGTGCGCCGTAGTTGGCGCCGCCCTGGCCGTATCCACCCTGCTGGCCGCCGCCGTAACCGCCGCCCTGGGGGGCTGCCTGCTGGTAGCCGCCCTGCTGCTGGCCGCGGTTGTCGGACTGGTAGCCGCCGCCACCGGAGGGGCGGTGCGGGTGACCTGCGCGCGTGCGCGGCGCAGGGAGGGGCCGACCTCGTCGACCTGCAGCTCAACGACCGTGCGACGTTCACCCTGCTGGGTGTCGTACGAGCGCTGGGTGAGGCGACCCTGAACGATGACGCGCATGCCCTTACGCAGCGACTCGGCGACGTTCTCAGCGGTCTCGCGCCACACGGAGCAGCGCATGAAGAGGGTGTCGCCGTCGCGCCACTCACCGGCGTTACGGTCGTAGGTTCGGGGGGGTGGAGGCCACCGTGAAATCGGCGACCGCGGCGCCGGACTGCGTCCAACGCAGTTCGGGGTCAGCGGTCAGGTTACCGATGACAGTGATGACGGTATCTCCGGCCATGTCGGCTCCTCGGGCTTAGAGGGTGTGGTGTCGGCTCAGTGAGCGTCGGGGCGCAGGAGCTTCGTACGGAGAATGGTCTCGTCGATGCCCATGCGGCGGTTGATCTCGAGAGCGACCTCGGGGGTCGTGGTCATGTCGATGACGACGTAGATGCCCTCAGAACGCTTGAGGATGTCGTAAGCAAGGCGGCGCTTGCCCCAGACGTCAACGTTCTCGACGGATCCGCCGTTGGCAGCCACGGGTGCCAGGTACTTCTCCATCATGGGGGCGACGGTGCGCTCGTCGATCGAAGGATCGAGGATCACCATCAGTTCGTAGTTACGCACGTTGGTTCCCACCTCCTATGGTCTTTACGGTCACGGACGGTCCGTGACAGGAGGGCGTTGCGTATGGCCCGTGAGGGCCTGCTGGACCGGCCGCGGGTGCGGACAGTTCAGCTACCCACTTTACACGGGTGGTAGCGTCTTCGCTAGGGCGTTTCCGGTCACGATTGGGCTCCTCGGGACGAGGCTCGGGCACGCCTCTGCGGGAACCTGACCCCAGCGCGAAACCGGGGGTGGGGGCGAGGCCTGCCCCGGCCTCGTCGATCGGCTACAGAGAGCGGGTGCCGAGCCCGTTGGTGAGGGCCCGCATGCCGGTGTAGACGGCCGAGTAGGCGAGCCAGACCATCGCGAGAGCCAGCGAGGGGCGCGCTGTGAGCGTGGGGGAGTGGGCGATCACCCACAGGAGGGGTGCGTAGACGACCAGGTTGATGATGCCGGCGATCGCCAGTAGCGCCCTCGGCCCGCGCCGATGAGGACGCCGTCGAGGAGGAAGACGTAGCCGGCGACCGGCTGGAAGAGGGCACCGACGATGATGGCGACGGTCGCGTAGTCGATGACGGTCTGGTCGGTCGTGAAGATGCGGGTAATCCAGGGCGCGGTGATCGCCAGGGCGACGCCGACGGCGACGCCGAAGCCGATGCCCCAGCGCGCCAGGGTGCGCAGGAGGGGGCGCATGGTTCCGCGCTCGCCGGTGCCGGTCGTGAATCCGGCGAGCGCCTGGGCGGCGATTGCGAGCGCATCGAGCACGTAGGCGGCGAACGTCCACAGGGTCCACACGATCTGGTGGGCGGCCAGGGCCTGGGTGGAGATCGCGGTGACCGCGCTCAGGGTCGCAAGCAGCGCGACGCGCAGAGCGAGGGTGCGCACGAGCAGGGGTGCCCCCTCGAGTGCAGCGCCGAACAGGCCAGACGTGGAGGGGCGCAGGCTCACGCCCTCGCGGCGGGCGGCGCGCACGATCATCCAGCCGAGGAAGGCCGCCATGAGGGTTTGCGTGATCGCGGTGCCCAGGCCGGAACCCGCCACCCCCAGGCCGAGGGGATACATGAGCACCCAGTTGGCCACCGCGTTGAAGGCCGCGCCCACGGACGCCGCGACCAGGGGAGTGCGCGTGTCCTGCAACCCGCGCAGGGTACCGGTGGCCGCCAGGACGACGAACATGCCGACGAGGCCGGGCGCGGAGGCGCGCAGGTAGGCCAGGGCGTGCGGCATCGTCGCCGTGTCGGCTCCCAGCCAGGCGAGCAGGGGGTGGGCGAAGACGGACAGGAGAATCGCGGCGAGGGCACCGAGGCCTCCCGCCAGCCACATGGCCTCGACCCCCGAGCGGATCGCAAGGTCGCGCCGCCCGGCCCCCAGGTGGCGCCCCGCCAGGGAGGTCGTCGAGTAGGCAAGGAAGATGAAGAGCCCGACCGCCGTGTTCAGCACGGTCGACGCGATGCCCAGGCCCGCCAGCTGCGGGGTGCCCAGATGGCCGACCATCGTGGAGTCGATGACGGTGAACAGAGGCTCCGCGATGAGCGCGCCCAGGGAGGGCAGCGCGAGAGAGAGGATCATCCGCGTGGTGATCGTCGGGGTCGACGAGGCCGGGGCCCCCTCACGCTTGTCGGGCGAGGTTGGATCGCCGGGTCCCTGTGTGCTCGTCATGACACTCCGATTCTTTTCCACAATGTGTGCACAGGCCTGTGGAAAGCCGTGCATTGGGAAATTCTAGACGGCCCAATGAATGACACTGATGTGACTGTGATGAGTATATCTGCCCTGACAGATCGGTCATTTCGCGTTGTGCACAGGCGTCGTCGGCGTTGTGCACAGGTTATCCACAATATGTGCACATGCCCGTGCACAACGTCGGTCGCGCAATCGCATACAACGCGTTAGTCTTCGCCTGAAGACCATCTATCCACAGGGCCCCGGGCCGCGCTCGCGGCACTCAGCCCGGCCCCGGCCTCGTCCCTAAACGCCCGCGTACCCGAGAGGATCACGATGTCCGACGACCAGTTCGACCGCGTCCCGCCGCAGGACATCGACGCGGAGATGAGCGTCCTCGGATCGATGATGCTGACGACCGAGGCTGCCAACGTCGTCTCCGAGATGCTGCGCGGGCAGGACTTCTACCAGCCCAGCCACGAGACAATCTTCGACACCATCGTCGAACTCAACGGCCGCGCGGAACCCGCCGACGCGATCACCGTCGCCGGCGAACTCAAGCGCGCGGGCGTCCTGTCGAAGGTGGGCGGCGCCGCCTATCTCCACACCCTCATCGCCTCCGTGCCCACCGCCGCGAACGCCGCCTACTACGCGCGCATCGTGCGCGAACGCGCCATCATGCGCCGCCTCGTCACGGCGGGCACGCGCGTCGTCCAGCTCGGCTACGCGGACGCCGGCGGCGACGTCGACGAGATCGTCGACCAGGCCCAGGCCGAGGTCTACGCCGTCTCCGACGGGCGCGAAACCACCGACTACGTGTCCATGACGCAAATGAGCTCCGACATCCTCAACGCGCTCGAGGACATCGAGAAGAACCAGGGCAAGCTCAACGGCGTGCCCACCGGCTTCACCGACCTCGACGAGCTCACCCAGGGCCTGCACGGTGGCCAGATGATCATCGTCGCCGCCCGACCCGCCATGGGTAAGTCCACGCTCGCCCTGGATTTCTGCCGCTCGGCGTCCATGAAGCACGGCATCACGTCGCTGATCTTCTCCCTGGAAATGAGCTCGCAGGAAATCGCGATGCGTTTGCTCTCCGCCGAATCCGGCGTGCGCCTGTCCAAGATGCAGGCCGGCAAGATGAGCGACGTTGACTGGCGCAAGGTCGCCGAAACCACCTCGCGCATGAGCGAGGCACCCCTGTACGTCGACGACTCCGCGAACATCACCATCTCCGAGATCCGCTCCAAGTGCCGCCGCCTCAAGCAGCAGGAAAACCTGGGCCTCGTCGTCATCGACTACCTCCAGCTCATGACGAGCGGCCGCCAGGTCGAGTCGCGTCAGCAGGAAGTTTCCGCGATGTCTCGAAACCTCAAGCTCCTGGCCAAGGACCTCGACATCCCGGTCATCGCAGTCTCACAGCTGAACCGTAACTCCGAGGGCCGCACCGACCGCAAGCCCATGATGAGCGACCTGCGTGAGTCCGGCTCGCTCGAGCAGGACGCCGACATCATCATCCTGCTGCACCGCCCCGACTACTACGACAAGGAAGACCGCCCCGGCGAGGCCGACATCATCGTCGCCAAGCACCGCGCCGGCGCGACCGCGACTGTCACCGCCCTCTTCCAGGGCGACATGGCGCGCTTCGTCAACTACACGGGACGCCCGGAGCCGGGCGGTGGAGAGTAAGGGCCGGGTCGCCTGGCCGCAGGTGTTCCGGGCACCGGAGGGCCTGACTCGTCGGGCCGGGCTGCTTTGTGCGCCCGTGGGCGGCGGCCCGCCCGCTCGCCGTCCGCGCCGCGAGCTCCGCTCGGCGCGTCGGCTCGAAGCCCGGCCAGGCCCCGCCACCGCCCACGGCCGCCGCAGCCAGGCCCTCCGGTCCCTCCGGTGCCCTCCACACCGGCGGCGCCTTCGGTGCTGTGTGGTGTCGGCCAGGCCCCGCCACCGCCCACGGCCGCCGCAGCCTGGTCCCTCTACTCCCTGTGGGCGTCACGGGGGTCTCGCGTGTTGAGTATTTGGGGTGCTCTGGTGTGTGTTGTTACAAACGTCGTCAATCGGAGGTGTTTTTCGTGTGGATTTCTGATCCGTTGTTGCAAACGTCGTCAATCCGACGGCTTTTTCGCTGAAAATCAAGGTTTTTGGACGCAGATTGACGACGTTTGTAACATGAGCACTCGCAAGGCTATTTGAATTGCGTTGGTTTGACGACGTTTGTAACGTCGGCCGCCCGCTGGCCGCTCGGCCAGGCCCCGCCATAGCCCGCGGGCATCACAAATCTCTCCCGTGAAACCATCATCGCCTTTGCTCGCGTAGGTCGAGCTTCAACTGAAACCGGCGTCGCCTTTGCGGGTGAGAAATGGGTGTTTTTCGTGCGTTTTTCGGTTGCAGAGGTGTTGTCGGTTTCAGCGGTTGCTGTTCATGGGCGAGCAGTGGTGATGGTGGTTTCACGTTGGCCTGCATCAGCGGCCGCAGAGGTGTCATTGGTTTCAACCTCGCCACGTCGCTGTGTCCCATGCGCGAAAAAAAGCTCGCCCAGCGAACGAAAAAAATGGACCGAAATAGGCGTTTTATGGCGCGCTGGGCGAGTTTTTTTGCGGATAGGCCGCCGGAAGCCGCGTTGATGGACGAACTGTTCTGCCGTCACCACGGCACCCACTCACGGCCTCGCTGTTGGAGGGGCTGCGTTGCACGAACTTTGTCGCGGCGCTGCGGGCGTGGGCGCTCCACGCAGGCCCACCGTGCCCAGCAGGCCAGACGTGCCCGTCGGAATTAGTCCCGGTGGCCGGCGCGGGCCAGGCGCTTGGCACGAATAGAGCCGACGAGCCAGTCGGTGCTCAGGCAGCCCAACGCCACCCACACGACACCCATCGCGATCCAGCGGAACGTCGGAACGGTCTCGTGGAAGATGAACACGGCGACGAGCAGCTGCAGGGTGGGCCCCAGGTACTGTAGGAAGCCCATCGTCCCCAGGGTCAGGCCGCGTGCGGCCGAGGCGAACTATGATGAGCGGGATCATCGTCAGCGCGCCCGCGCCCACCAGGAGTGCGAGGTGAACGGGCCACGAAAACCCGGAGCCGTCGGAAGATGCGATGGCGTGGAAAGACGTGGAGGATGTGGCCGCCAGGTAGGCGTAGTAGCCGAGTAGGACGGGTGAGACCGCGGCCGTCTCGATCGCCATGCCCGCGAGCGGATCGACGCGCGCGGCCACGTCCTTCTTGACGAGGGAATACAGGCCAAACGTCAGAGCAAGGGTGAGCGAGACGATGGGGACAGCGCGCTGGCCGATCACGAGGATGACGACGGCGATGACGCCGAGGGCCAGGGCCACTTTCTGGATCGGGGTGACGCGCTCGCGCAGTACGATAAGGCCCAGCGCGATCGTCACGAGGGGGTTGATGAAGTAGCCGACCGCCGCGTCGGTCGTGTGGCCGGCGAGGACCGCGTACACGTACACCGACCAGTTGACGACGACGAGCGCGCCAGCGACCGCGAGGCGCCACAGCGCTCCCCGGTCGGCGATCAGCGCGCGGATCTTCCCCAGTGAACCCGTCAGGGCGAGCGCGACCAGGCAGAAAAACAGGCCCCACACCGCGCGGTGGACGATCACCTCGACGGCGCCAGCGGGGGAGAGCAGCGAGAAGTACAGGGGGAAGAACCCCCAGATCACGTAGCAGGAAACGCCGAGGGCGAGTGCGCGTGGATCGTTCTTCTGGGTGCTCATGCACCCAGTGTATGAACATCGCGGGGGCAGACGCCGCCGCGGGAACGGCTGTGATCACCTGGCGAGAAAGCGTGAGCGGCCACGTCGTCCCCCGACATCAGGGCGGTTTCGTCGATGCCGAGGACCACGCCGAGGGCCTCCAGGTAGCGTTCCTGCTGGCTCTCCTCGCCGGCCCGGCGCGCCATGACGGTCGGGTTGTGGATGAGGCGCGCGGCCAGGTGGCGCAGCGCTCGGGCCGCATCCTCGGTCGAGAGGGGCCCCTCGCCGAGGCGATCAATCTCCTCCTCCACAATGCGGAAGACGCGTGAGCGCAGGTGCCGCACGACCGGGTCCATGGATCGCGCGCCGAGGCCGCGCTCAAAAGAGGAGACCTCCTCGTCGATGATGGCGCGGGCGCGCGTGAGCGCGTCAGCATCGGCTGCCGGGACCGAGGCCTGGATGGTCGGTAGGTCGATGAGCGTCACGTTCGACAGTGAGGCGACAGAGCTTTCGGTGTCGCGCATGAGCGCGAGGTCCAGGACTACGGTGGGCCCGGATGCCGCGGCCATGTCGCGTGTCAGGACAGGGCTTCCCAGCCCGCGGCATGTCACGACGAGGTCGGCGCGCTCCAGGGCGGCGGGAAGATCGGCGGCGCTGACCCAGCCGATGCCTCGTCCCTGGGCGAATTCACGGGCGCGCCCAGACGTCGAGTAGACGGACACCTCCGATGCGCCGAGCGCCTGCAGTGCACTGACGCTTGCGCCCGCGTAGGCACCCGTGCCGACGATGAGCACGCTCGCGTCCGCCCACGGTCCCAGGTGAGCCGCAGCCATGTCGAGGCCGACGGCGACGACGGATCGTCCCGCCCCGGCCAGTCCGGTCTCGGTCGCGACGCGGCGGGAGGTCGCCGATGCCCGCTCGGCGGCGCGCCCCAGGTCGCAGCTGAGGGTCCCGTCCTCCCAGGCCGTGCGCGCGGCGCGGCGCATCTGCCCGCGATTTCGCGCTCGCCGATGACCATGGACTCCAGTCCCGCCGCCGTCGAAAACAGATCGACGAGGCCGTCGCGACCCCACAGGTGACGCAGGTGCACGTCCTCGCGCTGCGCGTGCGAGGCGGTGGCGAGCTCGCGTTCCACCGCGTCCTTGATCGTGTGGGGGTCGGCCGAGGCCGGGGCGTCGACGTAGATAGTGACCCGATTGCAGGTGCGCAGGACCATGACTCCGCGCGCGTGCGGCAGCGAGCGCATGAGGGTAGGACCCAGGTCGGCCGCGCCGGAGAGTCGGGCGATGTCATCGAGGGGGGCGTAGCGGTGGTCCGCGGAGAGCACATGAATAGTCACAACGCGTCCATTTAAGGGCACGTGGGTGGCGCGAGCAGCGCTGGAAAACCATTAATGTTGGTGACGCCGTGTCATTTCGGAATATGTGCGAAATAAATGGCTTCATCCCGCGGACAAATGGGCATAAAGACGCGTAAATTCGCCCAATTGCGACGTGTGAGAAATTGTCTTGAACTAGACTGGAAAGCGACGGAAATGCGCGAATTAACGCACGAAAACATCATTAAATTAAGGGAGACACATGGCGACGCCCCCGCTGATCGCCGCCCTGACCGGGCAACGCGCGTCCACCCCCGTGTGGTTCATGCGTCAGGCTGGACGCTCCCTGCCTGAATACCGCGAGCTGCGTGCCGCTGTTGGCCTGCCCATGCTCGAGGCCTGCCTGCGCCCCGACGTGGCCGCCGAGGCAACGGTGCAGCCCGTGCGACGCCACGGCGTGGACGCGGGCATCTTCTTTTCGGACATCATGGTCCCCCTGCGCCTGGCCGGGGTGGGCGTCGAGATTGAGCCCGGCGTCGGCCCGGTCCTCGATCATCCCTATCGCACGCGCGACAGTATCGACGAACTCCTGAGTCATCGTTACGGGGAGGGGTCCTGGACCGATTCCACCGGGCGTGCGCGTGACTGCGCCGAGGGTGCCCAGTCCGTGCGCGATGGGGTCGCAACGGCGGTGCGCGAGCTGGGCTCCACGCCGCTCATCGGATTCGGCGGCGCCCCTTTTACCCTGGCCGCGTACATGGTCGAGGGGCGTCCCTCGCGCGATCACATGGCCGCACGCGCGCTCGCGGCTTCTGACCCGGGCGCGTGGGATGCTCTCATGACCTGGTGTGCTCGGGTGAGCGCCGACTTTATCGCCGCTCAGATCGATGCTGGGGCCAGTGCCGCCCAGCTCTTCGACTCGTGGGTGGGGTCTGTCTCGCCTCGCACCTATCGGGAGTCCGTCGCGCCGTATTCGCGCATGGTCGCGCAGCGCGTCGCCGGCGCTGTCAGCCCGGTGACGGGCGAGCGCGCTCCGCTCATCCACTTCGGGACGGGCAGTGCGCCGATCCTGTCTGATATGGCCGAGGTCGGTGCTGACTGTGTGGGCGTGGACTGGAAGACGGACCTGTCGTGGGCCATCGAGCAGGTGCCCGGAAAGGCCGTGCAGGGGAATTTGGACCCCGCTCTATTGCAGGCTCCATGGCACGTTATCGAACAGGCTGTTCGGCATATTCTCGACGCTGGGCGCTCCGCCCCCGGACACGTCTTCAACCTTGGGCATGGCGTGCCACCCACGACCGACACCGATGTGCTGACGCGCATCGTGGAGCTGGTGCACGAGCTGGGTGATGCCCGATGACCCCCGCTCGGCCATCCCCACCCACCCCGGCGCGGTCGTCGTCGGCGGAGGTATCGCCGGCCTCGTGAGTGCGTGGGAACTGGCCCGTGCGGGCGTGCGTCCCCTCCTCGTCGAGGCGCGCGGTTATCTGGGAGGCCTCATCGCCCGCGGCACGGTTGGCGGGGCAACCGTGGACCTGGGCGCGGAGACATACGTCGTGCGAGGCACCGACACTTCGTCGATCGTCGAGGCCCTGGGGCTGACCTCGGTTGAACCCGCCGGATCGGGCGCCCGGCTCTACGCGCCCTCTCTGCGCGGCGGCTGGGAGCTGCGCCCCTTCCTGCGCGACTCGTTCCTGGGAATCCCGGCCCACCCGGATGCGCCCGACTGCACTCACGTGCTCGGCGAGGCCGGCGTGCGACGCGCCCTCGAGGATCAGTCGATGGGCGGCGACGTCGGCATGGACGAGGCCGGGGAGACTCTGGCCGGTTTCGTGACCGCGCGCATGGGGGAGGCTGTGCTGGAGCGCTCGGTGCGGCCGATCATCGCGGGCATCTACACTGCCGACCCCGCCATGCTGGCGACCGACACGGTCGCCCCTGGCCTGCGCGCCGAGACTACCCGTCACGGGTCCCTGGCCGCTGCGGTCGCGGCGCGCCTGGCCGCCGCCGGATCGCGCCGCACCCCCGAAGCCTGCGTCGAGGGTGGGATGTTTGTCCTCGTCGACGCGCTACGAGCCGCCATCGAAGAGGCCGGGGGAACCGTCCTGACCCGCACGGGCGCGTTCGCGATGGCTCGATCGGCCACGGGCTGGACCCTCGAGTGCGGGCCGACCAAGCCCGGGCCGACCCCCCGGAGCCGAACCCGTGCCGAGTGGGCCGGGCGTGGGGGTCACGACGGAGCGCCTCGTCCTCGCCTGCAGCGCCAGCGCCGCCCTGCGCCTGTTGACGCAGGCGCGCATCCCCGGCCTCGTGCCCGATGTGAGCGTTCCCGAGGGCGCGCCCATCGCGCGCCTCACCCTGGCCGTGCGCGCCCCCGAGTTGGACGACGCGCCCGTCTCCCAGGGCCTCCTGGTGGCGCCCGCACCCGCCGACGAGCGACCGGTGGCAGCCAAGGCGCTGTCGCACCTCACCGTCAAGTGGCCCTGGCTCGCCGACCAGCTCCCGCCCCACACGCACCTGCTGCGCCTGTCATACGGGCGCCTCGGCGAGGCCGAACCGGCCGTCACCGTCGAGGGGGCCCTGCGCGACATCCGCACGCTCACCGGCGTCACCATCGCCGCCGATGCCGTCACCGACCACCTGCTCGCCCGATGGAACGGCACGCTCCCGCCCCTGCCTCCCGACTATCGTGGCCGCGTTGCCTCGCTCGAGGAACAGGTGTGTTCCCTGGGGGGCGTGGCGCTCACGGGCGCCTGGGTCGTCGGAACGGGCATCGCCTCCGTCGTCACACATGCCCGAGCGGGCGCGAAAGGACTGCTATGACCACGCGCGCATTCGTTCTGGGAACCAGGGGATCGCGCCTGGCGCTCGCCCAATCCACCACTGTCGCGCGGGCGATCGAGGAGGCCGGAGCTCGCCTCGGCGAGAACGTGCGCGTCGAGCTGGAGGTCGTGCGCACGCACGGTGACGTGTCCGCGGCGCCTCTGGCCGCGCTCGGCGGCGTCGGCGTGTTTGCCGCGCAGCTGCGGCTCGCCCTCCTTGGGGGAGAGTGCGACCTGGCCGTCCACTCCTTCAAAGGACCTGCCCACCACCTCCACGCTGGGGCTGCGCATCGCGGCCGTTCCCCAGCGTGAAGATCCCCGCGATGCCCTGTGCGCGGCCGATGGTGCGACGCTGCCGTCGCTGCCCGCGGGCGCGCTCGTCGGCACGGGCTCACCCAGGCGCGCCGCCCAGGTGCTCGCCGCGCGCCCCGACCTGCGCGTATGCGACCTGCGCGGCAACGTCCCCACGAGGCTTTCACGCGTGCGTGGCATCGACCTGGGCGCTGACGCGGGCACCGCCCTCCAGGCCCTCGGCACGGGCGAGCCGCTCGACGGGGTCATCCTTGCCCTCGCAGGGCTGCGACGCATCGGCCTCGACGCCCACGCCACCGACGTGCTCGACCCAGCCATCATGATGCCCGCCCCCTCGCAGGGAGCCCTCGCCATCGAAACGCGCGACGAGGAGGATCCCCTCCTGCGAGCCCTCCTTTGGTACCCTTCACCATCGGTTGACCGCGCTCGCGGCTAGCGCCGAGCGCGCCGTCCTCTCCGCCCTGGGTGCGGGGTGCGCGGCGCCGGTGGGTGCGTGTGCCCGCGTGGACGAGGCCTCCTCGGCCCTCCTGCTCGACGCGCGCGTGATGAGCGTCGATGGGCGTGAGCGGGTCGAGGCGAGTGGAGCGCTCGAGCTCAGGGACTCGGTTGGTCTGGACGAGGCCGCCCGCCTCGGCGAGGACGTGGCGCGCCAGCTGCTCGCGCGTGGCGCCGCCGAGGTCACCGACCTGGGGGCGACGAAAACGCCGAGGCGCCCCTCGTGAATGAAGCCCCAGTGAGCGGACCCCTGAGCGGGAGGCGAATCCTCCTGACCCGAGCCAAGCCCGATGACGCCATCGCGCGTGCCCTGCGCCTCGCCGGGGCGCAGGTGGATGCTCTCGCCCTCACCGTGTCGACGCCGCTGGACTCCGCGCAGCTCGACGCGGCGCGCGACCGGCTGGCTGACGGCGCGTACGCGTGGGTCGTCTTGTCCTCCTGGAGGGCCGCGCGGGCCGTTGCGCACGCCCTGCCGCGGGCGCGCTCGCTCGGCACGCGCATCGCCGCCGTCGGAGCGGCCACCGCCCAATGGACCAGCGACCACGCGGGCGTGAGCGCCGACCTGACCGGGGCCGGATCCGCCGCCGCCCTGCTGAAGTGCTTCCCCACCCCGCCCTCTGGTGAGCTCTCGATCCTCATTCCCCGGTCGGCGGTTGCGCCCGATACCCTGCCAGAAGGACTACGCGCCCTCGGCTGGAGCGTCGAGGCCGTCGATGCCTACACCACTCTCCCCGCGTGCGCCAGCGATATTGACGCCGATATCGCTGGGAATTTCCGCACCGGATACTACGACGGCGCGGTGCTCACCGCATCCTCCCAGGCGCGCGCCCTGCCCCCGCTTCTCGGTCTGCCGCCCCCCACAACCCGGGTCGTGACCATCGGCGCACCCACCGCGCTGGCCGCCAGGGCGGCAGGGGATCGCGGTCGCGGCCCGCTCCTCGTCCCCCACGCCCGATGCCATTGTCCGCGCCCTCATCGACGCCCTCGATCGCCCCGTCCAAGCCGACGCACCTGAAGAAAGAGACTCATGACTACCGTCCCCGAATCCGTTACCTCCTACCTCGCCGAGGCCGGGGTGGATGGTGCCCCGATCCCGACGATTCGCCCGCGCCGCCTGCGCTCGACCCCCGCGATGCGCGCCCTCGTGCGCGAAACCCACGTCGATCCGGCCAAGCTCATCTGGCCCGTCTTCGTGCGCGACGACATTGACGCACCCCGCGAAATCGCCGCGATGCCGGGCCAGTACCAGCACACGATCGATTCGCTGCGCCGGGCCGCGGCCGAGGCCGCCGAAGCGGGCGTGGGTGCCATCGACCTGTTCGGCGTGCCCGCCCGCCGCGACGCGATCGGCTCCCAGGCGTGGGCGGAGGACGGGATCCTCAACCGTGGCCTCGCCGCCGTGCGCGCCGAGGTCGGCGACGCCCTCGTCGTGTGCGCGGACACCTGCCTGGACGAGTTCACCGACCACGGGCACTGCGGCCTCCTCGATGAGGAGGGCGGCGTGGACAACGACGCGACCCTGCCGCTCTACCAGGCGATGGCGATTTCTCAGGCTCGCGCGGGCGCACACATGGTCTCGCCCTCGGGCATGATGGACGGCCAGATCGCCGCGATCCGGGCCGCCCTCGACCAGGCGGGATACGCTGACGTCGCCATCCTCGCGTACTCCGCGAAGTACGCGTCCGCCTACTCGGGCCCTTCCGCGAGGCTGTCGGATCCACGCTCAAGGGCGACCGACGCACCTACCAGCAGGACCCCGCGAACCGACGCGAGGGCCTTTTCGAGGCGCTGCTCGACGCGGCCGAGGGCGCCGACATGCTCATGGTCAAGCCCGCCGGACCCTACCTGGACGTGCTGGCAGACGTGGCCGCCGCATCCGATATTCCGGTCGCCGCGTACCAGGTGTCCGGCGAGTACGCGATGGTCGAGGCCGCCGCCGCCAACGGGTGGATTGACCGCACTCGCGTCATTGACGAATCCCTGACCGGCATCTTCCGGGCGGGAGCCGACTCCGTCCTCACCTACTGGGCCCTCGAGGGTCGCCCGCCGGGTCCGCTGAGCGCGCATTCTCGTACCGCATCCCTCCTACTTCTGATGAAGGTAGAAATGACCACTAACGAAACCGCATTCTCGCAAGCAAAAATCTGTGATCCCCGGCGGAGTCGACTCGCCCGTGCGCGCCTTCGGCGGCGTCGGCGGCACCCCGCGCTTCATCGCGAGTGCGAGCGGCGCGCGCGTCACCGACGTGGAGGGCCGCTCCTACGTGGACCTGGTCGGGTCGTGGGGCCCCGCGTTGCTCGGCCACGCGCACCCCGAGGTGGTCGCCGCCGTCCAGGAGGCCGCCTCGCGCGGCCTGTCCTTCGGCGCACCCACCGAAACTGAGACGGCGCTGGCCAGCGCCGTGCGCGAGCGAGTGCCCTTTGCGCAGCGCGTCCGCTTCGTGTCGACGGGCACTGAGGGCGACGATGACGGCGATCCGCCTGGCGCGCGGCGCCACCGGGCGCGACCTGATCGTGAAATTCGCCGGCAATTACCACGGCCATTCCGACGGCCTGCTCGCCGCCGCCGGGTCGGGCGTCGCCACCGGCGGCCTGCCCGGGTCGGCCGGCGTGCCCGAGGCCATCACCGCCCAGACGATCGTCCTGCCCCTACAACGATGTCGATGCCCTGCGCGCGTGCTTCGAGCAGGTGGGCAGTGCCATCGCCGCCGTCATCTTCGAGGGCGCCCCCGCCAACATGGGCACGGTCCCGCCCCACCCCGGGTGGAACCGCGAGATCCGCCGCCTGTGCACCGAGCACGGCGCGCTCATGATCCTCGACGAGGTCCTCACCGGCTTCCGCGTTGACCCCGCTGGATGGTGGGGCCTCGAGGCCGTGGCCGGGTGGGTGGACGGCGCGCCCTCGGGCCGCTACGGCGCAGGCTTCGTTGACGCGTCCTGCCTGGAGGGTGCCGACTGGGTGCCCGACCTGGTGACCTTCGGCAAGGTCGTGGGCGGCGGCATGCCGCTGGCGGCCGTCGCCGGGCGCGCGGACGTCATGGACCTGCTGGCCCCCCTGGGCCCCGTCTACCAGGCGGGTACCCTGTCGGGCAACCCCCTGGCCACGGTGGCCGGCCTGCGCACCCTCGAATTGGCTGATCAGAGCGTGTACGACCGCGTGAACGCCTCGGCCCAAGCGGTCAGCACGATCGTGTCGGAAGCGCTCAGTGCCGCCGGCGTCGCCCACCGCGTCCAGCGCACGGGATCCCTGTTCTCCGTCATGTTTGGCGAGGCCGCGGCCGCCTCGGGCGTGTACGACTACGACCAGGCGCGCGCCCAGGAGGCGTGGCGCTACGCCCCGTTCTTCCATTCCTTCCTGTCCTCGGGCGTGGCCCTGCCGCCTTCGGTGTACGAGGTCTGGTTCGTGTCCGGCGCTCACGGCGAGGCGGAGCTGGAGGCCATTGCCGCTGCCGCTCCGGCCGCCGCGCAGGCTGCGGCTGCGGCTCAGCCGGAGTAGTCGATCGCTCCGCGGTGCCTGTGCCGTGGACGGGCGAGGGGTGGGGATCCTGACGGGTCCCCACCCCTCGTTCGTGGAGTCTGCGATAGCCAGGGGTGTGGTTCTGCGAACGCGGAGCGACGGTGCTCGTGACGCGTATCGAAGACGAGGTGAGGGCGGGAGCGCAGGCAAAGAAAAAGCGCGACACCTTCGTGGTGTCACGCTGGCGGGGGTGGGGCGCGCAATAGTCACGCGCCCCGCATAAGCTCAGGCGCGAGTGCGAGCGATCGAGAGAAGCGCGGGGGAGACGATCAGGGCGGTCAGAGCGATGACGACCGCGAAGACGACCGACGCGACGGAAGCAACCTGAAGGGCAGCGAACACGCCGAGGCCCGCGAGGACAACGATCAGAGCGATGAGAACGGAAGCTGAGGTGGTGGCCTGGGACATGGTGGGGGCGGTTTCAGCCTTGACGATCTGGTTCATGGGGTTCTCCTTATGAGTGTCTTCGCGCGGAAGCACGAAGCGCGCCCCGCACGCCAGCGTGTGTGTGGACCTGTTGGTCCGTGCCGCCCGGGTGGGCGACGGCATCAAAAAAGAGGGGGCTGACTCGTGGTCGCCCCCCTTTGGTGCAGCACCAATTCTACGCGGATTCCACCGCTCGGTCTATACCGCGCAAGCTCTTGTAAGGCATGGCACAAGCATCGTAAAAAGCTGTTAAAGCGCTGTTTTATCAACGAAAAAGACATGCGTGAAGATCAGTGGAGAACATGCCAGTTCGTGCAAGTGTGCCCGAGTGGGGACTCCACCCGGGCACACAGTGTCACTCGGCTCGTGTCACATTCATAGCTTGGAGGCCCTTCGGTCCTTCAATCGCCTCATATTCGACCTTCTCGCCCTCTAGAAGAGTGCGGCGCCCAGATTGGCCGATGATGTTTGAATAGTGCACGAAGACGTCGCCGGATTCGTCATCAGGAGTGATGAATCCGAAGCCTTTGGCGTCGTTGAACCACTTGATGGTCCCGGTAGCCATGGGCCCTCCTTCGTGTTCGCCCCAACGCTGGGGCACCGTTCGGCCCCGTCTGCGGAGCCGACATGGTCCCGTCGCCCCTGTCCGGCATCGATCTCCCCCGGACTGGGCGTGTGGAATCACACTTATACGGTACCGCACTCGCAGCGAAAATGTGGCTGACCTGCACAATCGTGACGAAGAAGTTTTCGGCGTGATGTCGCTACTTGTCCCCACTTAGACGAACCGGAACGATCGCCTGCACGTCCTCTCCCTCGAAGGCAACGCTCCCGATCGCCACGTCGACCCCGAAGACGGCCGCGAGGGTGCCCGCATTCATGACGGAGGACGCCGGGCCGACCACGGCCTCGTGCGTGGAGGAGAAGAGCGCGACCTGGTCCGCGACGCGCAGGGCGTGCGCCGGGTAGTGCGTGTTCATGATGACCGCGAGGCCTCGGTCCTTCACGAGGCGCTCGAGGAGTCCCAGGACGATGAGCTGGTTGCGGAAGTCGAGGCCGGTTTCCGGCTCGTCGAGCACGAGCACGCGCGGGTCGGCGACGAGCGCTCGGGCGATGAGGATCATCTGGAACTGGCCGCCCGACATGGTCGCGCAGGGCATCTCGGCCAGGTGGGAGGCACCCACCTCGTCGAGGACGTCACGGGCCATGCGCTCCTCGCGCGCGCCGGGCTGAGCGAGGGTGCGCATGTGGGGCGCGCGCCCGACCATCACCATCTCGAGGCCGGTGAGCGCCACGTTGGATGCGTTGCGTGCCTGCGGCACGTAGGACAGGACGCGGCCCAGCGCCCGGGTCGACATCGACGAAATGGGGGGTGCCGTCGATGAGTGTGCGCCCGCTGTCCCACTTCTGCAGGCCGATCATGGTGCGCAGCAGCGTCGTCTTTCCGGCACCGTTGGGCCCCAGGATCGCCAGGAGTGAGCGCTCGGGCACCTCGAAGGACACGTTCGTCAGGATCGGGGAGGACGCGCCCGGATAGGTGAAAGTAGCGTTTTCGACGCTGATCATCGAGCTCCCCCCGTCCGACGCAGCAGCACGATAAAGAAGGGTGCGCCGATGATGGCCGTCAGGATCGAAATGGGGATCTCCGAGGCCGACAGGGAGCGCGCGAGGGTGTCGATGACGATCATGAGCGCAGACCCGAGCAGCAGCGACACGGGGATGACCGCGCGGTTGTTCTGCCCGCACAGCATGCGAGCGCAGTGCGGCACGAGCAGGCCGATCCAGCCGACCTGGCCGCACATCGAAATGACCGAGGCCGTGATGACCGTCGAGGCGACGATGAGGATGGCGCGCATGAGCGAGACGTTGACGCCTGCTGAGCGGGCCTCGTCCTCAGAGAGGGGAGAGGATGTTGAGCTGCCAGCGCAGCGCCACGATGACGACGACGCCCGCGATGATGAAGGGAGCGCCCAGCGCGATCTGGTGGTAGGTGATCGCGGCGAGGGAGCCCATCAGCCAGTAGGTAATCTCCGGGAGCTGGCTCGTGGGGTCGGCGGTGAGCTTGAGGAGCGAGAGGACCGCATTCGCCAGGGCGGAGACGATGACGCCGCCGAGTACCAGAGTGATGACGTTGAAGGCACCCGTGCGCGTGCGCGAAATCGCCGTCGTAAACGCCATCGTCGCCAGGCCCGCCGCGAGGGCCGCGGCCTGCACGCCGATCAGGTTCCAATCAAGTAGCAGGGCGATGACTGCGCCGACGCACGTGCCCGCCGCGACACCCAAAGTGTCCGGCGTGGCCAGGGGGTTGGAGAAGAGCGACTGGAACGAGGCACCGGCAACCGACAGGCCCCCGCCGATCAGGATTGCCACGATGATGCGCGGCGCTCGCAGGTCAAACACGACCGAGTTGACGCGCGGGGGCACCGCCGGGCCTCCCCAGAACCTCGCGCGCAGCGCCGCGACCACGTCCTCCAGGGACACGGAAAAACGGCCGATCAGCATGGCTGCCACCGCACACACGACGATGAGGGCGACCAGCGTGGGGATCACCCACACGCGCAGCCGCCCGTTCCTGGTCAGCACAGACTTCATGATGTCCTCTCCCCGACGCGCGCCGGGAAGTAAAACGCATAAGGGACCCCGGCCTCGTCGATAGGGGAGACGAGGCCGGGGCCAGGTATCAGGACGCGGCGTCCGGGTTGACGATGCGCTGGGCCTGCTCGTCCGTGAGCGTGAAGTTGTACATCTTCTGGTAGTAGTCCTTCGTCATCGACACAAGGTCAACGTCGGAGAACTGCTCCGGGTACAGGGAGGCGCCGATCCAGTTCGCCACGATCGGGGAATCCGGGTTGGGGGTGAACCAGTTCCACATGCCCAGGCCGGTGGAGTAGACGCGGCCGGACTTCACGGAGCTGAGGGTGGACAGGTCCACGCCCTCGACCGAGTTCGTCAACACGGTGTTCGCGGTCATGTTGGACATTCCCTTGCCGGTGACGAGGAGGACCTGGGGATCCCACGTGAGGACCTGCTCGAAGGTGACGGGCGTGTGCGAGGTGTCGGTGTCGCGCGTGACGTTCGTGTAGTTGAGCGAGTCGGCCCACTCGTTGGTGAACCAGCCGTCCTTGCCGCCCGCGACTGCGAGCTGACCGTCGGCCGCGCCCATGAGGACCATCGTCGAGACCTTCTGGTCCTCGGGGACCTTCGCGGTGCGCGCGCGGGCGTCGGCGACCAGGTCCTTGCCGAGCGCGATCTTGTCGGCCATGTGGCCGTCCTCGTTGAAGACGTCCTCAAGGAGCTCCATCCACTCCGCGTAGGTCTCCGAGGGGTTGCCCAGCGTCGTGAAGCCGACGGCCGGGATGCCGGCCTTGCGGAACATTTCGCCGTGTTCCTTGTTGAAGGCGTTGTAGAAGACGACATCGATGTTCAGGTTCAGCAGGGGCCTCGGCGTTGAGCTCGCCCTTGTCGTAGTAGCTGGTGTCCACCTGCATCATTTCGGGCGCCATCTCGGCGGCGATCGTCTGGCTCATGGCCTTGACGCGGGCGGCGCTCATGCCCACCAGGTAGGGTGCCTGCCGTCGAAGTCAGGCCAGGTAGGTGGATTCGATGGGGATCTGGTCGATGGCGATGCGGGTGATCGTGGCGGGCAGGACGACCTCGTTGCCCGCGTGGTCGGTGATCGTACGCGTCGACGAGGCCGTGGCCTCCTGGGTGGTCTGCTCCGACTGGGCGGCGGTGGAGCCGGAGCCGCCCGCGCAGGCGGTGAGGGCCAAGGTGGCGGTGGCCAGGATAGCGGTCAGGGTGGCGAGGCGGGTTTTCATTGGGTCCTCTCGTGTTTTTTTGGGATTACGAGGAGATACTACACAAAATTAGGGTGCCCCTCACAAGGGTGAGTGCGGCGTTATGACACGGTGTTTTTTCCTTGGTTTCTCGCGAGTGCTGTCGGTGCGCGAGAGGTGGCCACGGCCTCGTCGATCGTCTTGTGGGGGAGAGGACGCAGATGAGCATGCGTGCCCGTAGTCTGGCAGCGTCGGGTGAGGGGCCCGGCGCGAGTGGAAGGAGCGGCCATGGTTGCCCAGCTTGATCTGGAGCGCGCCCTCGTCATTGGGGTCGCGTCCAGTGCCCTGTTCGACCTGGAAGAGTCTGACGCGGTGTTCCGCGAGCAGGGGGAGGAGCGGTATCGGGAGTACCAGCGCGAACATCTCGATGACGTGCTCGAACCGGGCGTCGCGTTCCCCTTCATTCGTCGCCTTCTCGACCTGAATGACCTGTCGGATCGGGAGCGCCTTGTGGAGGTCGTCATCCTCTCGCGCAATGACCCGGAGACTGGGATGCGGGTGATGCGTTCCGTTGAGCGTCACGGTTTGGACATAACGCGCGCGATCTTCATGCAGGGTCGCGCCCCGTACCGCTTCATGAAGCCGCTGCGCATGTCCCTCTTCCTCTCCGCGGACGAGGCCGATGTGCGCGAGGCGATCAGCCTGGGTTTCGCGGCGGGCCACGTCGTTGGGCGCGCCGCGGCGGACGATGGAGAGGCGGATCTGCGCATTGCCTTTGACTTCGACGGTGTGCTGGCCGACGATTCGGCCGAGCTCGTGTTCCAGAGCGGGGGCTTGGAGGAGTATCAGGAGAATGAGAGCGCCCTGGCCGAGGTGCCTCTCGATCGCGGGCCGATGGCCGATTTTCTGGAGAAGATCAACAGGATTCAGGGTCTTGAGGACTCGAAAAGCGTGGATGATCCGCAGGGGTACCGGCGTCGGGTCCGCGTCGCCGTCGTGACGGCGCGTAGCGCCCCCGCTCACGAGCGTGCGATCAATTCGATCCGCCAGTGGGGCCTGAGCGTCAACGATGCTTTTTTCCTGGGCGGCCTCCCGAAGGGGCCCGTGCTGGAGGTGCTGCAGCCGCACATCTTCTTCGACGACCAGCGCCGCCACGTGGAAGGCGCGTCGCTCTCCACCCCGAGCGTCCACATCCCCTTCGGAGAAATCAACCGGGAGTAGGTGTTGGGACGTGTTTTGGTCGCTTGTTGTCGATCCTGCTGCGCTGCGATCACGGCTCGGCGGTCGCAGATGTGGGCGGGGCCTGGGAGACTAGACGCATGAGCTCATCCGCGCGCGATGCCCGCCGCCTCACCCCCGTCGAGGTGGCGACCGCTGGCGCGCTCTCGGGCCTGGCCGTCACCTTCGGCCTCATCGCCGCAGTCACCCCCGTCTTCCAGCTCTTCTTCCAGGTCGCCACGGCCGTCCCCCTCGCGATGGTCTCCCTCAAGCTACGGCCCAGAGCCGCGGTCGCAGCCTTCGCCTCGACGATCCTCCTCGCCATCGCCGTCGGTGGCATCGCCACGGCCGGCCGCTCCTTCCAGGCAGCCCTCGTCGGCCTCATCATCGGCTTCCTCCACAAGAAACGCGCCTCTTGGCTGCCCGTCGGTGGCGTCGCAGCCGGCCTCGGCGTCGTCTGGGGCGTCGGCACCGGTATCGCGTTCTGGATCCTGTCCGACCTGCGCACCCTCGGCCTCGAAAGTATCCGCAAGACCCTCGACGGTTTCCTCAAGCTGGTGGGGCACATTCCCCACTCCGGCGGCTTCGTCGACGCGGGACACCAGCTCGGCCAATGGTTCGTCGACTGGTGGTGGATCTGGATCCCCATCACCCGCTTCATCGGCGTGGCCTTCCTGGTCCTCGCGGCCCGGTGGCTCCTCGGGGCAATCCTCAGCCGCATCTCCCTGGACGCGGGCTGGGATCCGCTCCTGGACGTGAGTGCCCGCTTGGCGGACCCGCGTGATGGCGCCGAGGCCTCGTCCCCCCTGCCCCTCACCCTCACCGACGTCGACTTCACCTACCCGGGCGCCGACCACCCCGCCCTTAGTGGCGTCACCCTGAGCTTCGAGCGCCCCGAGTTCACCGTCGTCGTCGGGCACAACGGCTCGGGCAAGTCCACCCTCGCCCTCCTCCTCGCGGGCGCCGAACCCGGCTCTGGGACGCGCCAGGGCGGCGGCGTCCTCGGGGCTGTCGGTGGGACCGCGCTCGTGGGGCAGCGCTCAGAACTCCTTGTTCTCGGACAGAGTGTCGCCGAAGATGTCACCTGGGGTATGAGCGCGCCGCAAATCGCCGACCTTGACCTCGAGGAGCTGCTCGAGTGCGTCGGCCTCGCCGGCCTCGCGAGTGCCGACCCTCGCTCCCTGTCCGGCGGGCAGCTCCAGCGCCTCGCGCTCGCGGGCGCGCTCGCACGCTCCCCGCGCCTGCTCATCTCCGACGAATCCACCGCCATGATCGACCGGGCCGGCCGCGCCGACATGCTCGACCTCCTCGCCTCCCTGCCCGCGCGCGGCATCGCCGTCGTTCACATCACCCACGACCCCGCCGAAAGCGTGCGAGCCCACCGTGTCGTCACGATTCGTGACGGGCGCATCGTCTCCGACCGACGCGCGGGGAAGGGTGCTCCCCTCACCGACGCGGCCGGGGATCCTCCCGCATCCCCTGGCCCCGGTGCGCCGATTGCGTCTTCAGGGGCGGGTGCGCCCGCGCTTATTAATGCCGACCACCTGTGGGCCGACCGTGTCGCGCACACCTACGACCTCGGTACCCCCTGGGAGAAGCCCGTCCTGCGCGACGTCAGCCTGATCCTCGACCCCGGCCAGGCCATGCTCATCACGGGGGACAATGGATCGGGTAAGACGACGCTCTCGCGCGTCCTCACTGGCCTGCTCATCCCTACCTGGGGGGCGGGTCACCCTCGGCGGGCGCCCCATGGAGCGCTGCGTCGGCGACGTCGCCCTCTCCATGCAATTCGCGCGCCTTCAGCTCCAGCGCCCCTCCGTGCGCTCCGACATCCTCGCCGCCGCCGGACACGGCCCGCGGATCGGCACTGGATCTGCGCACCGTAAGGGTGTCATCAGCCGCGAGGAAGGCGACCGCATCGTCGCCGAAGCCATGGAACTCGTCGGCCTCGACCCGGCCCTGGCGACGCGCGGCATCGACGACCTCTCCGGCGGGCAGATGCGCCGCGTCGCCCTCGCCGGCCTGCTCGCCTCCCACCCGAGCGTCCTCATCCTCGATGAACCCATGGCGGGCCTCGACGCCGCCTCGCGCGACCTGCTCATCTCCGTCCTGGACGAGCGACGCGGCGCAGGACTGTCCATCCTCGTCATCTCCCACGACCTCGAGGGAATGGATACCCTGTGCGATACCCACGGGCACCTCGCCGAGGGGGTGCTCTCATGATCGAACCCCACTCCGCCTGCGGCGCCACCGGCCCCGGCGGCGGCACCAGCGAGGGCCGATTCTCGAGGACACCTCCCGGCCTCGGCGAAGGTCCCCCGCGCCCGAGGCCTCGGCGAAGCGCGGGCTTCACCCTGCTCGGCCCCTGCCCTGGTCGACGCCGCTGTCGCGAGCCTGGCCCGGCACGCTTATCGCCTGCTGGACGGTGCTCACCACGTGCGTGATCCTCTCGCCGCGCTGGTCGACGCTCGCGATCGTGGGAGGCCTCCTTCTCCTCGCCTCGCTGATCATTCGTCTTCCCCTCAGCGTCGCTCCGCGTCTGCCCATGTGGTTCATCTCCGGCTTCATCGGCGGCTGCATCGGCGCCTGGTTGGGGGGATGGACTCGAGCTCTTCCTACGAGTCTCCACCCTGGCGCTCGTCGTCCTGTGGGGATCGGGGCTTATTGCGTGGGTGATACCGACCGCCTCGCTCGCGGCCGCTCTGCGCTTCTTCCTGTGGCCCCTGCGGCTCGTGGGTGCGCCGGTCGATCAGTGGTCGCTCGTCATGGCCTCTGCCCTGCGAGGCCTGCCGATGCTGCGCGACCAGGCTCAGGCGGTGCTCGACACCGCCAAGCTGCGTCTCGGCCAGGACATGGCCACGCTGTCGCTGCGCGGGTATGCGCGCCTGAGCGTCGACGTCATTACTGCGATCCTGTCGGCCACCTCGCGCGGCGCGGCCGAAACCGGGCGTGCCATGTCCATGCGCGGGGCCATCGAGGCTCGGGATGGCGTGAGTCGTGGTGCGCGTGTTCGGCTCGGGTGGGTAGATGCCGCTGTGATCGCTGCGAGCCTGTTGGGTGTCGCTGGCATCGTTGCGTGCAGGTTGATGCCGTAGTGTGCCGGTCACACCTTTCGTTGTGATAGCGTGGTTTTATCCAGGTTGCGCGGATTCTTGTGCCCTGGGTCATACGGTGCTGATTTGACGTGGGGGGCGTGATACCCCTATTCTTTCTGGGTACGCGCGAGTGGCGGAATAGGCAGACGCGCACGGTTCAGGTCCGTGTTCCAGTGATGGAGTGGGGGTTCAACTCCCCCCTCGCGCACGATGAGACCGCAGATCCTTTGAGGATCTGCGGTTTTTGTTTTCCCTGGCTGTTGCATGTGGCGCCGCTGGTGTTCCGGGCGCCGGAGGCCCCGGCCGCTGTGTGTGCCGGTGGGCGGCGGCCCGCCCGCGAGCCGTCCGCGCTGCGAGCTTCGCTCGGCGCGTCGCCTCGAAGCCCGGCCAGGCCTCGCCGCCGCCCACCGGCACCGCGGCAGGTCCCTCCGGCGCCCTCCACACCGGCGGCGCTGTGTCGCTGACGTGTGGCTCGGCGCGTCGCCTCGAAGCCAGGCCGGGTCCCGCGCCTCGACGTGTTCCCTATCCTCAGTTTCGCATGCAATTCCCTGACACCTGCAGTTCGTCACTTAGTGAAAAGCCCGGAATTTCAACGATTACATTTCAAAGCATGAAGTGTGCGTGGGGGAATTGCATGCGAATATGTGCCGATCAGGCCCCGCCGCCGCTCACGGGTACCGCAGCCTGGTCCCTCTACTCCTGGGGGGCGTCACGGGGGCTCGCGTGTTGAGTTTTTGGGGTGCTCAGGTGCGTGTTGTTACAAACGTCGTCAATCCAAGGTGTTTTTCGTGTGGATTTCTGCCCCGTTGTTACGAACGTCGTCAATCCGAGGGCTTTTTCGCTGATAATGGTGGTTTTTGGGCTTAGATTGACGACGTTTGTCACAGGGGTTCTCGCGAGGTGATTGGAATCGCGTTGGTTTGACGACGTTTGTAACATTGGCCGCCCACTGGTCGCCTGGCCAATCCCCGCCGTCGCCCACGGGCACCGCCGCCTGGCCCTGTCGGCCAGGTGTGCGGTTGCCTGAAACCGTCGTCGCCTTTGTGGGTGCCGGCCGAGCCTCGATTGAAACCGTCATCGCCTTTGCGGGTGAGAAATGGGTGTTTTTGGTGCATTTTTCGGGTGCAGAGGTGATGCCGGTTTCAAGGCTTCCTTGTTGGGGGCGAGCAGTGGTGTTGTTGGTTTCAACGTCGCCACATTGTTGCGCCTTGTGCGCGAAAAAGTTCGCCCTGCGTGGCCTGATGGTGGGCGTGAGCGCGAAAAAGTTCGCCCTGCACGCGCAAAACACCCCAAAATCGGCGTTTTTGCGCTTGCTGGGCGAGTTTTTTTCGCGGAAGAGCCAGTGGAGGGCTGTGCTGGGCGAGTTTTTTCGCGCCAATCGGCCCTGCGCCCAGGTCTTGTAGGCGACGTGGCGCACGAGGCGGGCTGCGATGGGGGTTTTGCAGCATTAGAAGCTGGTTGGCGGCGTGTCGCCGGCGTGTCGTACCTCTAATGACGCCATTTCCCCCGTTTGGTGACGACCCGGCCGAGCCGAGCGCCGCAAGCGCGCGAGCGCCCTCTCGGCGGACTTCACCCCAGAGGGCGAGCAGGCGTTCTTCGACTACCACCAGCAGCAGAAGGAGAAGGAATATGAGCGCAGCGCTCGACAGGCTGAAGCAGCAGAACGAGCCCGAGCAGTCGCAGCAGCAGCTCGGCAGTCCGGAGACGATGGAGCTGTTGACCTCGATCCTCGCCGCCGTCGAGGCGCAGAACACGAGGATTGCCACGCTGACCGAACAGCAGAGGAAGCTCGCAGGTTCGTGAAGGTCATGGACGAGGAGACGCCGAGGCGGCTGGAGCGGATCATCGCCGCGACGGCGAAGCTGGAGGCGCGACAGCTCTGGTCCGCCGCCACCGCGATGTGCCTCGTTCTCCTGCCGGTGGCCGTGGTCATCGCCGGTCTCTGGATGGGCATCGCCGGGCTCATCACGGGTGTTCAGTGGGCGCTGGACGTGGACGGGAGCGTGTGGCTCGGCATCGGCCGGTGGCTCGTGGTCGGCGCTGGCCTCGCTGGGGCCGGCTATGGGCTCTTCGCGTCCGTCCGCTGGGTTGCGGGTCTCGTGGAGACCTGGAAGGGCCGCGGCATGCCAAAGTTGCCCCGCTGGCGCAAGAGATGATCACGCCTCACGAGGGCAAGCGCGCGCAGCGCGTGCGGCAGCCCCTGCAACTCGACTATTGGTCAGCTATCACTGTATAGTTCAGTGCATGCTGACTATTGCTTCGCGCCTCGACGTCATGAACCGGCTCGGCCGGGCCATGGCCGACCCGACGCGCTCCCGTATCCTGATGTCCCTGCTTGACGGCCCGAGCCACCCCGCGGTGCTCTCGCGCGAGCTGGGACTGACCCGCTCGAACGTGTCCAACCACCTGACCTGCCTGCGCGACTGCGGGATCGTGGTCGCCGAGCCCGAGGGCCGCCAGACTCGCTACGAGATCGCCGACCCGCACCTGGCCGCGGCGCTGACGGCACTGGTCGATGTGACCCTCGCCGTGGACGAGAGCGCGCCGTGCATCGACCCGGCCTGCTCGGTGCCGGGCTGCTGCGCCGAGAGCAGTTCGGGGGACGCCTCGTGAGCGCCGCCTGCGGCTGCGACGAGCCGACGACCAGTCCCGCGGACGAGGCAGAGGAGGCAGAGCGCCCGTGGTGGCGTGATCCCGGCCTGGTCGTGCCGATCCTCTCCGGCGTCGCGTTCGGCACCGGCCTGGCGCTGGAGTGGTCGGGGCTGCACATCGCGGCGCTGGTCGCGTTCTGGGCGGGCCTGCTGCTGGGCGCGTACACGTTCGTGCCCGGTGCGATCCGGAATCTCGTTGTGAAGCGCAAGCTCGGGATCGCGCTGCTGATGACGATCAGTGCCGTGGGCGCGGTGATCCTCGGCTACGTTGAGGAGGCGGCCGCGCTGGCATTCCTCTTCTCGATCGCCGAGGCCCTGGAGGACAAGGCGATGGACCGCGCCCGCGGCGGCTGCGCGCGCTGCTGAAGCTCGTGCCGGGAGACCGCGACCGTGGTGCGCGACGGGACCTCCGCCTCGGTCCCGGCCAGGGAGATCGCCGTCGGCGACGTGCTGCTGGTCCGCCCTGGCGAGCGGGTCGCGACCGATGGGCTGGTCCGCTCGGGCCGGTCGAGCCTGGACACTTCGGCGATCACGGGTGAATCGATCCCGGTCGAGGTCGCGCCCGGAGAAGCGGTGTCGGCGGGCGCGATCAACAGCGCCGGCGTGCTGGAGGTCGAGGCGACCGCCGCGGGCACCGACAACTCACTGACCACGATCGTGGAGCTGGTTGAGCAGGCCCAGGCCGAGAAGGGCGACCGAGCCCGGATCGCTGACCGGATCGCCCGCCCGCTGGTGCCCGGCGTGATGGTCCTCGCCGTCCTCGTCGGCGTGCTCGGGTCCCTGCTCGGTGACCCGGAGACCTGGATCACCCGCGCCCTGGTCGTCCTCGTCGCGGCCAGCCCCTGCGCGCTGGCGATCGCGGTGCCCGTCACCGTGGTCTCCGCGATCGGTGCGGCGACCAAGTTTGGCGTCGTCATCAAGAGCGGGGCCGCCTTCGAGCGCCTCGGCGGTATCCGGCACCTGGCCGTGGACAAGACCGGCACTCTGACCCGCAACCGGCCCGAGGTAACCGCCATCGTCGCCGCCCATGGGTTCGACGATGCGCAGGTGCTTGCCCAGGGCTGCCGCCGTGGAGCAGCACTCGACGCACCCACTCGCCGCCGCCATCGCCGCTGCGGGCCGGGGAACCCCCGCCGCGCAGGACGTGACCGAGGAGGCCGGGCACGGTATCGGTGGCCTGGTCGACGGCCGCAGGGTGGCGGTGGGCAGTCCGCGCTGGATTGACGCCGGTCCGCTCAAGGCCCGGGTCGAGGACCTGGAGGCCGAGGGGCAGACCTGCGTGCTCGTCACCGTCGACGGCTTCCTGGCCGGGGCGATCGGCGTCCGCGACGAGCTGCGCCCCGAGGTCCCCGAGGTCGTGCGGACCCTGCGCGACCAGGGGCGTCGAGGTGAGCATGCTCACCGGTGACAACTCCCGCACCGCTGCTGCGCTGGCGAAGCTGGCCGGGATCGGCGACGTGCACGCCGAGCTGCGTCCCGAGGACAAGGCTCGCATCGTCGCCGGGTTCTCGGAGACGTCGCCGACCGCGATGATCGGCGATGGCATCAACGACGCGCCCGCCCCTGGCCGGGGCGACCGTGGGCATTGCGATGGGCGCGACCGGCTCCGACGCCGCGATCGAGTCCGCCGACGTCGCCTTCACCGGCCACGACCTCGGCCTCATCCCGCAAGCTCTGCGCCACGCCCGCCGCGGCGGCAGGATCATCAACCAGAACATCGTTCTGTCCTTGGCGATCATCACTGTGCTGCTGCCGCTGGCGATCACCGGCGTGCTCGGCCTGGCAGCGGTCGTCCTCGTGCACGAGGTCGCCGAAGTCGTCGTCATCGCCAACGGACTGCGGGCTGCGCGTGCCCGCAAGCAATAGGTGTTCCGTCCAACGCCATAACTCAGACATGCGCTACGAGAACCCCCTCTACCTCGCCGAGGAGGCCGCCGCCCTCGACCTGATCGCGGGCGGCCGCACCGCCCTCGGCGTTTCCCGCGGCGCCCCCGAGATTGCTTACAAGGGATGGGAATCCTTCGGCTATCACTCCGATGAGCGGAACGGTGCCGACCTCGCCCGCGCCCACTACGAGCGCTTCCTCGAGGCCATCGATGGGCAGCCCATGGCCGAGGCTGCGCGCCTACCGCCAGGCGTGGGCCGAGGCCGGCCACGACTGGGCACCTCGCGTGTCCGTGTCCCGTTCGATCTTCCCCTCCTGTCTGAGCGCGATCGCGGCCTGTATGGCCTGAGCGCCTCGGGGGACCAGGTCGGCCACCTCGACTCGGGTATCGCGACCTTCGGGCGCACGTACGCGGCAGACCCCTCGACGCTCATCAAGCAGTTGAGCCAGGACCGCGCCCTCGCGGAGGCTGACACCCTCCTCCTGACGATCCCCAACCAGCTCGGGTTCGAGGAAAACTGGTCGATCATCCGCAACTTCGCCGAGTATGTGGCCCCCGCGCTGGGGTGGGAGCCGGCGCGTCCGGGCCTCCTCCCGACGGGTTACGACATCGACGAGGCCGTGGCCGAGTAGGAGGTCGCGCGAAGACCGACTGACGAAGTCGGCGTCAAGCCGGGGTGGGGATTCGGAAAGCCCCACCCCGGTTTCCGTTTTGGTGGTGTGTGCTGGCATACACTAGTCGAACACTATCCATGCAAGACGATGAGGTCTTCTCATAATGGCTCGACGCTCCAAGGGCGCGGTGTCAATCAATCCGCGCTCCGCTCAGAATATGTCCACGCGACCGGCAGATTTCTCGAAGAAGAAGCAATCAATTAGCCCGGTCAAGGTATTCGGTGCCGTAGCGGCGCTGGCGTGCATCGTGACCTGCCTGTTTGTGCAGCTACCCGGCCTGGATGTGGCCGGTACGCGCATGTTCGGTATCTTCCTGGCGGCGATTCTGCTGTGGGTGACGGAGGCGGTGCCCCTGGCGGGCACGGCCGTCCTCGTTATTTTCCTGGAGGTCCTGTTCATTTCGGATCACGCGCTGCTGAGCGTGGGTGAGGACGCCCCGGCCTACACGAAGTTCTTCGGTGCCCTGGCCAACCCGGTCATCATCCTGTTCTTGGGCGGCTTCATGGTGGCCGACGGTGCCGCCAAGTACAAGCTGGATCGTGCCCTGTCGGCCGTCCTCCTCAAGCCCTTCATGGGTAAGCCGCGCCTAACCGTCATGGGCGTCATGCTGATCACCGCGATCATGAGTATGTTCATGTCGAACACGGCGACCACGGCGACGATGTTCGCCGTCATGATGCCCGTCATCATGGCCCTGCCCGAGGGCAAGGCGCGCACCGGCATCGCCCTGTCGATCCCGGTCGCCGCGAACGTCGGCGGCATGGGCACGCCGGTCGGCACACCCCCGAACGCGATCGCGCTCGGCGCTCTGGAGAACGCGGGCGTCAAGGTGACCTTCCTGCAGTGGATGCTCGCGGCCGTCCCGCTCATGCTGGTGCTCCTGGCCCTGTCCTGGGCGTTCATCGCGTGGCGCTACATTCCCACCGACGCCAAGTTCGACATTGACACGTCGGCGCGCTTCGAGAAGTCGCGCAGCGCGATCATCTTCTACTCGGTGGCGGGGCTAACGATCCTCCTGTGGATGACGGAGTCCCTGCACCATATTTCCGCCAACGTCGTGGGCTTCCTGCCGGTTGTGGTCCTTCTGATGACGAAGGTGATGAGCGGCGATGACCTGCGTGCCCTGGACTGGCCGGTCCTGTGGCTGGTCGCGGGCGGTATCGCGCTGGGCTCGGGCGTGGCCGCTACGGGCCTCGACAAGTGGATGCTCGGCTCGATCCAGTGGGCCTCGATCCCCGGCGTCCTCCTAATCTTCGTTCTGGCCCTCGTGGGTTGGGTGACCTCGAACGTCATTTCGCACTCCGCGTCCGCAAACCTGCTGATCCCCATGGGCATGGGCCTGGCGGCGACGGTCTCCACGAGCGCCGCCGAGATCGCCATCGTCATCGCGCTGGGCTGCTCGCTCGGCATGTGCCTGCCGATTTCGACCCCGCCGAACGCGATCGCGTACTCGACGGGCACGACCCCGACCCGTGAGATGGCGATCGTCGGCATCGTGGTGGGCGTCGTAGGCATCATCCTCCTGGCGTTCATCGCGCCGCTGACCTGGGGATTCATCGGGGTGATGTGACGTGTCCGGGGACGAGGCCATGGCCGGTTCGGGGGCGGCGCGCCCCCGGCCGGGGCTGGCCCGCGGGTGGACGCGGGGGCCCGCGGCGGAGGACGCCTCGGTGCTGGCTCGCACGGACGTGCGCAGCGGAGGGCACCGAGCCGGCTACCCGATTCACATGCTGGTCGTGGGCGATGATTCGCGCTCGATTGCCGCGCCCGTGACGAGGGACTTGGCGCACGCCTTCCCGGGCCTGTGCCTGGACCGCATTGACGGGATCGAGGACCTGTCCGGCTACGAGGCCAGCCTGAAGCCGGGCGACCACGTGCTGATGGGCCTGGTGACCTCCGAGGTCGACGACATTGACGCGCTCATCGACCGTGCGATGACCTTCCCGGTGATGCAGCGCATGCAGTGGGTGGTGGTGACGGATAAGTCCGAGCACCGCGACCTGGCCCGGTGCATGCAGTCGTGCGCGCTCGCCTCGGTCCTCAAGTCCCCGTGGACGGTTCCCCTGCTGGCAGGTCAGGCGTATTCGACGATGGTGCGCTACCTGCGCGGATGCGGCTACTCGGACAGGCAGATCCGCTCGCTCATCGCTGATCCGCCGCCTTTCGCCGTGCAGGGTCCGCTCCTGGAGGGCCTGGACCGCGACGAGCGCGAGGTTGTCATGGAGCTCCTCGCCGGCGTCGAGCGCGTGCTCGGGCAGCGCCCGCGCCTCGTCGTCCCGGAGGGGACGCAGCTGGTGACCCAGGGCGAGCCGGTGGGCGCCGTCTACCTGGTGTTGGATGGCCAAGTGTCGCTGCACAGGGACTCGCCGCAGGGCGAGGTCCTGGCGCACCTGGCCTCGTCGGGTCCGCTCATTGGCCTCGTGTCGCTGGCCCGCGCTGAGGATGCGTTCTTCACGGGCGAGACGGCGACCGAGGCGACGCTCGTGCGCCTGACGACCGAGCAGCTCCAGATCGTCATCTCCGAGGATCCGTCGATCGGCGCGACGCTGACGGCGCTCGCGATCCGATCGCTGACGCGTCGCCTCATGCGCGCCGAGGACCTCCACCTGGAGAACGCGATGCTCGCCGAGGACCTCGAGGCCCAGAAAGAGGCCCTGGCCGCCACTCTCGAGGACCTGCGCGCCACCCGCGCCGAGCTGGTCGAACGACGCGTTTCGCGATGCTCGGTGAGCTGAGTGCCGGCATCGCCCACGAGCTCAACAACCCGGTGACCGCCCTCGTGCGCGCCGCCAAGCACCTGCACGAGGACGTGGATGCGGCGCTCGCGGCACCGGCCACGGCCTCGTCGAGGGAGGCGATGGCCCGAGCCCTCACTGCGCCCCCGCGCTCCACGTCGGTCGAGCGCGCCCTCATGAAGGAGCTCCTGCCCGTCGTCGGCGACCGCACGCTCGCGCGTCGCCTCGTGCGCGCGGGGATCCAGGGGGCGGACGGTGCGCGCTCTCTCGCGCAGATCCCGGGTGGCATCGACGCGTACGAGGCGGGGGCGCGCCTGGGCGGGTCCCTGCGCTCGGTGCTCGCCGCGGGTGACCGCGTCATCGAGCTGACCCAGTCCCTCAAGGGATACGCGCGCCCGGACGCCGAGGACCTCAAACCCGTGGACGTGCGCGAGGGCATCGACGACGTGTTGAGGCTGACCGCCCACAGGGTGCGCGGCATCCGCATCGACTGCGACTACGAGGACGTGCCGCCCGTGCGCGCGCACCCGGCGAAGCTGCAGCAGGTGTGGACGAATCTCATCGTCAATGCGGCCGAGGCCATCGAGGACGAGAACGCCGACCTGGTTGCGGCCGCCGAGGCTTCGGGTGGCGTGCCCGAGCTGCCCGCCCGCGGCGAGGCCGAGGCCCTCATCCGCATTACCGTGCGTCCCACGCCCGAGGGCGTGAGCGTCACCATCCGCGACAACGGCCCGGGCATCGACTCGGGAATCGTCGACAAGATTATGGAGCCCCACTTCACCACCAAGGCGGGGCGCGTCCGATTCGGCCTGGGCATGGGCATGTCCATCGTCCGAAGCATCATTGCCGATCATGGGGGCACACTCACGATCGACTCTCACCCGGGATCCACGACCATGCGGATCTCGTTGCCCGCCCAATCACACGAGGAGGAATCATGACCCTGACAATACTGTCCCTTGAGGACGAAGCAGATGTGCGCGACGCTCTCGAGCGCGATCTTGAACAGTTCTGGGACAAGATCCGGCTCGAAGTCGCCGAGGATGTTGACGACGCGTGGGCCGTCATCGACGAGATCGTCGAAGACGGGGACGAGCTGGCCCTCGTCCTGTCCGACCACCGCCTGCCCGGAAAGTCGGGCGTGGACTTCCTCGTGGAGCTCATGAAGGATGAGCGTTTCGGCGCGACCCGCACGGTGCTGGTCACGGGCCAGGCGGACCAGTCCGACACGATCCGCGCGGTCAACCAGGCGGGCCTGGACTACTACATCGGCAAGCCCTGGAACCCCGAGGAGCTGCGCGCGGTCGTGCGCGACCAGCTCACGGAGTACGTCCTCGAGTCCGGTGTGAACCCCTTGCCCTACGTGAGCGTGCTCGACGGCGTGCGCGTCATGGAGGCAATCCGCTAGAACCCTCAGCGAAGGGCCGCCGCACAACCAACGACGGTTGCGCGGCGGCCCTCGTTTGCGTGCGTCAGCCCTGGGCCTGCTGGCCTGGGTCGTTGCACATGGTGATGCCCTCGAAGCCTGCGGCGCCCAGCACCTGGAAGATCTCGTCGAGGAGGACCATCGGCTCGGCTGTTCCCGCCGCGAACTCGGGGTGGCGGATCTCGATGGCGGCCATTCCGCGCGGGTCCGTGACCGGCTCGGTGTCGAACTTCTCCGACAACAGCCGGTTTGCCTCCTCCAGGTCGGCGGGGGAGCCGAACGCCCAGGTCACGGCCTTGTTGCCCGTCCCCGTGGGGGTGCGCTGAATGTACATGCGGGTCATGAGGATTCGGCACCCGTGGCGGGGGAACACGTCGCCCACGCGCATGAACAGGGCGATGTCGGCCAGCTCGCCTCCCAGCGACGAATCCACGAGGGCGTACCCGTATGCGCCGATACCGCGCAGAGTGAGGGCGTCCGCTAGAAGCCCGATGACCTCGTCTCCGAAAGGTTCGGGCTGGAAGTACACTCCCTCGCCGACCTCCGGAGCATCCGGACCGAGCAGCGTGATGTCGAAGCCCGCGTCCGCCAGCGCGTCCCGCACGAGCGCAACGTTGTGCTCCGGGAAGGGGTGCAGCGCGGCCGCGTTCGCGGCGATACGCTCGATAAACACGTAGGTGGAAAAACCAAGCTCAGTCATGCGCTCATTGTAAGCGCACGGCAGGCCGGTCATGCGCCGAGGCCGCGGCGCCCCGGGCGGTCAGGCGACCACGAGGGGAGGCCACGGCCTCGTCAATGACGGAGAGTCAGCGCAGGCACAGGCCCTGCTCGTTGAGGACCTCCATGATGGGGGAGACGTGCGCGCCGCCCATGCCGATGTTGGTGGCGACCAGGTGGGTGAAGGACTCGAGGCGCGAGCCCGACCGCAGGTCGTAGTACTCGGTGACCTCACGGTCGTAGTCGGCCAGTGTTTGCGTGTAGGACTCGACGCGCGGATACGTGTTTTCCGCGGACATGACGGACAGGGGCATGCGCGGCTTCTGGCCCGGATCCTGGTCCGGGTGACCCACGAGCAGGCCGAGAACCGGGAAGGTCAGCTCTGGAAGCTCCAGAGCGTCGACGACGCCGCGCGGATCCGCCAGGATCGAGCCGAGATAGACGGTGCCCAGGCCCATCGACTCGGCGGCCACGACCACGTTCTGCGCGGCCAGCAGCGCGTCCTCGAGCGCCGTGAGGAACAGGTTGATCGACCCCAGGGCCTCCCGAGGAGATGCCCTGCTCGGCGCGGATGCGGCTGTTGCGGTACAGGTCGGCGACGAAGATGAACAGGTCGCCCTTCGTGCCGCCCACGTAGGGCTGGCCGGACGCGGCACCGATCGTTTCGCGCACCTGCGGGTCCGTGATGTGCAGGACCGTGCAGGACTGCAGGAACGAGGATGTGGCGGTGTGGCGCGCCACGTCCATGAGCGTGGTGACCTCTTCCTCGGTGAGGGGCTGATCCATGTAGGCGCGGATCGTGCGGTGGGCGAGCTGGCTCGCAATCGTCTCGTTTGTCATGTGTTCATTCTACGATTGGGTGCGTGAAACAGATAGATCCTTTCGGTCCTTTTGTGCTGGCAGCAAACGTCATCCCCGTCGTTGTCCCCTCTCCTGCCGGCGAGCTGAGCGGCCTGCTGACCGGCCCGAGCGCACCCTCCCTCGTCGATGGGACCCCCACGATTTCCGCGGCCTCATCACCGGACGCGGCGGGGGAGAACCGCGCGCTCCTCGTCCCCGGGTACACGGGATCCAAGGAAGACTACGCCCCGGTCCTGCCGTTCCTCGGGGAGGCGGGTTGGGACGTCCTCGCGTACTCGCAACGAGGCCAGGGTGGGTCCGCCGCTCCGAGCGGCCTGGGCGCGTACGGGATGAGCGACTTTGTCGGTGACCTGATCTCCATCGCCGAGGCCTGGGCCGGGATCACGGGTCGCGTGCACCTCGTGGGCCACTCCTTCGGTGGCATCGTTGCACGTGCGGCTGTCGTCAAGCGCCCCGATCTCTTCGCCTCCGTCACCCTGTTTTGCTCAGGTCGGGCTGTCTACGACTGGATGAACACCCTGCCGATCCTCGACCCCCTGCCCACGGGCCCCGGCGCGCGCCAGCAGGTGCTGCGCACCTACTTCCCGGACATGAACTTCGACGAACCCGGAGTTGGGTGGGCGGAATTCCAACGTATTCGCGCGCTGGACACGGCCTCGGAAAACCTGGTAGGCATCGCCCGCATCCTGTCCCAGCTGCGCCCCGACACCCCGGCGCTCGCGGCCACGGGCGTGCCCGTGCACTTGCTGTACGGGGACCAGGATGAGATCTGGCCGCCGTCGTGGTACGCGGAGGAGGCCGCTGACCTGGGGGCCCGCGAGAGCATCATCCGAGGGGGCACGCACAGCCCGCAGCTGCAGTTCCCGCGCCAGTGGGCGGAGTTTGCCAGCTCGTACTGGACGGATGTGGAATCGGGGACGCTGGTCTGGTCCATGTGACGCGAGATGTTGTGACATCGTTCCAAAACGGGCCTTGTGATGCGTATCTATGAGGATGGATGCTTAGTATTGTGCTTATGAACAAGCGTTCCATCCTCACAGCAGTGCTGGCTCTCGGCCTGGGCATCTCCGCCCTGACCGGCTGCGCCACCGATTCCGATTCTGCCCATTCGTACGTGACCCCGAAGGACGTCAAGACCGTTGAAACGTCGATCGCTGAGGTCGGTGACCAGGGCGTCAAGGTCCCCGAGGCGCGCGACCTGAAGGTCACGTTGCCCGAGTCCGACAAGGCCTCGGACTACAAGGTCGAGGTCTCCGACCCCGCGACCCTGTCCGTGGGCAAGCCCAACAAGAACGTCATCACCCTGCACCCGCTGCAGGTCACCGGCGAGGACGCGGACCCCGTGACCGTGACCATCACCGACAAGGACGGCATCACCACCGACTTCAAGGTGACCGTCACCGAGGGTGCCAACTGAATCAACCGCAAGAAAGGGCCCAGGATCTGCGGATCCTGGGCCCTGTGCGTTGCCTGTTGCCGCTGGATGGGGGTTATAGGACGCTACGTGTTCCTGGCCGGGTGTGCGCCGACGTAGACGTGAGCAGTCGCCGCCCAGGATTGTCCCAAAACGCAGACCACCTCACCCGCAGCAGCCCTTTTTCGTCGTTTTTTGACGAGGTGGTCTGCGCTTTGGGCACCACACCGCTCAGTCAGGCTGCCCCGGTGGGGGAATGGCAGCATTAGAGCCACGACACGCCGGCGACACGCAGACACAGCGGCCCTAATGCTGCAAAACCCCCACACCGCCCCAGCGTTGGGCACCATGGCGTTGTGCAGTGAGGCTCAGGCATCAAGGGAAAGCGGCCGAAACGACACCTTGGGGGGTGGCCAACGATGAGTTGGCCACCCCCTCTGGTTTCCCGTGTCTCAGTGCAGGATGCGCGCCAGGAAATCCCTGGTGGCCTGCTCGCGCGGGTTGTCGATGACCTGCTCGGGCGGGCCCTGCTCGACGATCTGGCCGCCGCGCAGGAACACGACGCGGTCGGCCGCCTGGCGGGCGAAGCTGATCTCGTGCGTCGCCATGAGGATGGTCGAACCCTGCTCCTTTGATCTCGCGCACGAGGTCGAGGACCTCGCCGACGAGCACCGGGTCCAGTGCCGCCGTGATCTCGTCCAGCAGGAGCAGCTCCGGGTTCGTGGCGAGCGCGCGTGCGATGGCGACGCGCTGCTGCTGGCCACCCGACAGGCGATCCGGGTATTCCTTCGCCTTGTCCTTCAAGCCGATGCGGTCCAACAGCTCCAGGCCGCGCTCGCGCGCGCGGTCCTTCTCCCAGCCGTGCACCTTGCGGGCCGCCAGCGTCACGTTGTCCAGCACCGACATGTGCGGGAACAGGTTGTAGTGCTGGAACACCACGCCGATGCGCGCGCGTATCTGATCCGCGTTCGCGCGCGGGTCCGTAATGTCTTCGCCAGCCAGGAAGATCTGGCCGTCGTCCACCCGCTCCAGCAGGTTCGCGCAGCGCAGCAGCGTCGACTTACCCGAGCCCGACGCGCCCAGGAGGACCACGACCTCGTGCGCGGCGACGTCCAGGTCCAGGCCGCGCAGGACGACGTTGTCGCCGAAGCGCTTGACAACGCCGACGGCGCGCAGGACCGGGGTCGTGTTGTCCGAGGCGGGGGAGGCCTCGTTGATCGTGGGGACCGACATCAGACGGTGCCTCCCATCTGCTCGCGCTTACGCAGTCGGGCCGTGTACCAGTCCGACAGGCGAATGAAGGGGAACGACAAGATGATGAACAGCAGGCCGGCGACGACGTAGGAGGTCATGTTGTAGGTCTTGGCCTGGACCATCTGTGCGGAGCGGATCGCGTCGACCGCGCCCAGGACCGAGATCAGGCCGACGTCCTTCTGCATGGAAATGAAGTCGTTCATGAGGGCGGGCGTGACCTTGCGGATCGCCTGCGGCACGATGATCATTCGCAGCGTCTGGCCGTGGGACAGGCCCAGCGAGCGCGCCGCGTAACGCTGGGAGGGGTGCACGGAGTCCAGACCCGCGCGCAGTACCTCGGCGACGTACGAGGAGTACGTGAGGATCAGCGCGACCGTGCCCAGGAACGCGGTCGGGATGCGCGTCGTCGGGTTGAGCGCGGGGATGCCGAAGCCGATCAGGTAGAGGACGACCAGGAAGGGGACGCCTCGGAAAATGTCCGTGTACGCGGCCGCCAGAAGCGGATCGGGAAGAACACGGGACCGGCCAGCGTACGCGCGGCCGCCAGGAGGGTCGCGAACACCGCAACACCCAGAACCGCGATCAGCAGGATCCGGATGTTGAGCCACAGGCCGGAGAGGACCTGGGGGAAGGCCTCGACGAAGTACTTGCCGTTGAAGAAGGTGTTGCGGGTGGCCTCCCACCCGTCGGAGTTGACGACCACGGCGATGAGGATTCCGGCGACCACGACCGTGGAGGCCAGGGAGATGAGAATCGAGCGGACCGTCTGCTTGCGCCGATAAGCGCGACGGCCACGCTCCACCGCCGAAACGGTGAGCGTGGCCGCCGCGTTACTCGAGTAGTCACTCATGAGTGTGGGGCCTCACTTGAGGGTGGGCACGTTCTGTGCCTCGTTCAGCCACTTCTCCTGCAGCTCGGCGAGCTTGCCGGACGAAGCCAGGCGATCGACCGCGGCGGAGACCGTGGGGGTGAGCTTGGAGCCCTTGGGCAGGACGATGCCGTACTCCTCGCCGCCCGTCGTGTCGTCGAACTGGCCGATGATGACGCCGTCATCGATCTGCGCGGAGACCATGTAGAACGCGGTCGGCAGGTCGACGACGATCGCGTCCACGCGGCCCGTCTGCAGGGCCAGGACCGTGTCGTCGGAGGAGTTGAACATCTGCAGCTTCTGACTCAGGCCAGGTTCCAGGTGATCGGAGGCGAACTGCTGCGACGTCGTGCCGGCCTGGACGCCGATCAGAACGTCCTTGAGGTCAGCGATGGACTTCGCGTCGGCGGCCGGGGTGCCAGCCTTGGTGATGATTGCCGAGGTGGTCGTGTAGTACGGGGACGTGAAGTCGACGGCGTTCTTGCGCTCGTCGGTGATGGAGAACTGCTGAATGTTCAGGGTCCCAGTCCTTGGCGCCGGGGGTGATCGACGAATCGAAGGTGGCGCGCACCCACTGGACGTTGTCGGCGCTGTAGCCGAGTTCCTCGGCCAGGGCGTAGATGACGGCCGACTCGTAGCCTTCGCCCGAGGCCGGGTCGTTGTCCAGGATCCACGGCGAGTAGGCGGGATCGGAGGTAGCGACGGTGAGCTTGCCTTCCGTCACGGTCGGCAGCGCGCCGGGGCCGTAGGTCTGCTCAGGGTCGGCGGAAGAAGATGAGCTCGTGCCGCCCGTGCAGGGCGGCCAGGGCCGAGGCCGCGACGGCGGCAACGGCAGCGAGGGAACGGACAGAGCGGCGCATGGGGCCTCCCGGTGACGTGGGGTGATCCCGCCGCGACGGCGGGTCTGACTTGATGAGAGTATCGGTGCCCCGAAAAACGCGCTGGCGTCGTTTCGCAGCACGAAACAATGGAGACGAGGGCCTGGGCTGGGAAAAAAACGTTGGGATCGTTGGGGTTTCGTGGGGTTGGGGGATGGGACACAGTGCCGTGCGGGCATGCAAAAGGGCCGGGCCACATCGGCCCGGCCCTCCCATCACGTCACTTCTGGAACTCGTCCTTCAGATCGGAGACGACCTCGCTCGCCTTGTCCTTGGCGGCCTCGACGGCCTTCTCGACGTTTTCTTCGCCGAAGGTTTCCTTGGCCTTCTCGAGACCCTCTTCAGCCTGCTTCTTCAGATCTTCCAGACCCATGTTTCCTCCTTGGAACGAGCCGCTCGTATGAGCCGAGCGGGTGGTTTCACCCTATGCCGGAACCGGGGTGTTCGCACGTTCAAGGCGCCCAGCGGTGCGATTGTTCCCTGTGCGTCCGAGCCGCGGAACATTGTGCCGTCGGGCTTAGGCTCCCTCGGCGAGCTTCCAGTCGTCGAAGGTGAACTCGGGGGAGACGACGCAGGTGGCCAGCGCGTAGTCGCCGCGGGCGAAGGTGCGCTGCCAGGTGTCGGCCCTCACGAGGACCTGCACGGGGTTGGTCGGATTGGAGGCCTGCGCGTCGTCCGGAGAACCCAGCGTGACGATGCGTGGGTCGGCCGAGGGGGCGTCCCCGCTGCCTCCCAGGTGCACTTCGAGGGCTCCGGGGCCGGACCAGATCCACAGTTCGTCGGAGTGGACGAGGTGCCAGCGGGCCTCCTCGTCGCGGTCGAGGAGGAAGATGATCGCGGAGGCGCTGTGGCGGCTCCCGCGCGGCGTGTCCACGCGGGCGGGCGCGGTCCACGTGCGGCGGTAGTGGCCGCCCTCGGGGTGGGGCGCGAGGCCCATGGCGTCAATCAGCGGGGATACGTCGGTCATGCGACACTCCAAACGAAGGGAAAGGGAGGCTGAGCGAAAGGGAAACGAAGGAGTCAGCGCGAGGCCGAGTAGCGCACGCGCCCGGACACGACGGTTTCGACGACGCGGCCGGCGCCGTGGCAGGCGACGGTGTCGATGGTGTCCACGATCGAGGTGACGGGTACGTCGACGACGCACATGTCGGCGACTGCGCCCGACTGGAGCTGGCCGAGGCGGTCGGGGCCGCTCGCCAAGCCCATCGCGGTGGCGCCGCCCAGGGTCGCGGCCTGTAGGGAGGCGGCGCGCCAGGTCCTGGTCCTCGTAGCCCTGAGATCGCGCCAGGTCGAAGAGGAGGGCGACGTCCTCGAGCAGGTCGAGGGAGGGGAGGAGGACAGGGAGTCCGTGCCGACCGCGATCATGTTGCCCTCGGTGAGGTAGGCGCCGACCGGCGGCGCGTCCAGGCCGATGACACGGTTCGAGCGCGGGCACAGCGCCACTGCCGTCTGGCGGGCGCGCAGGCGCCTGCGATCGTCGGCGCGCATGTACACGCCGTGGGCGACGTGGCAGTCGGGTCCGAGGACGCCCAGCTGATCGACGAATTGCGTCGAGGAGAAGCCGCCTCCGCGCGAGCGCATCGCCGTGAACGACGAGGAGTGCTCGCTCTTCCACAGGTCGGCCAGCGCGGTCGTGCGCGTCTCGGACCATTCGGCCTCGGAGTGGGACTCGCCCAGGTGAATGTGGATGCGCATGCCGCGTCGCCTGGCCATGTCCGGCAGATCCAGCAGCGGCTCGGCGTCGAGGGAGTAGGGGGCGTGCGGGGAGATGCCCACGGCCGGAGGGTTCGGCATCGCGTCCAGGGACGCGGAGACCTCGCGTTCGCCTCGGGCTCGCCACTCCTCGTTCGACCAGCTCATGACCTCCCAGTAGGCGACGCCGTGCAGTCCGGCGTCGTGCAACGCCGAGGCCGCATCCGCGTCCGTCACCACGTCGGCGGCGGCGGTCGTTCCGCTCTCCAGGAGCAGGCGCGCGCCCGCGGCCGCGTCGCCTCCCCAGTCCAGGCCGCCCGCGTCGTACACCTCGTCGAAGGCGCGCGCCCAGTCGTCGAAACCGCGGTACTGCCCCGCGCCCACGGATGCCATGCCCGTGTACTGCAGGTGCGTGTGCGCATTGACGAGGCCGGGGAGCAGCACGCCATCAAAGTGGCGTTCGGTGAAGGAAAGGCCGCGCTGCGTGAGCGTTTCGATGACCCAGTCGCGCGCTCCTACGTGCTCGATGCGCCCGTCGCGCACGGCGACAGCGCCGTCGAGGATCGAGGGGGCGGTGATCGGGATGACCATGCCGGCGGACCAGACGACCACGTCGCTCATGGGAGGCCTTTCAGTGGGGAACGCTGACTATCAGTGTAGAAGTGGGGTGGGCGCGCCTGCCCGCCGGTGGACGTGAGCTGCGACTACGACAGGGCCAGGGCGGCCAGCGCCGCCGCGGCCACCGCGTCGTCGGCCTCGCGCGGCAGGTCGTGCAGGCCGGGAGCCAGCTCGCCTTCGTGGGTGAGGAGCTCGCGCAGGGATGCCAGCTGCACGCCGAAGCTCATGTCCATGATCTCGATGGGGTTTCCCTCGCCCGCCGTGTAGTTGATGCCCTCCCCGCGCTCGAGGACGCGCAGCGTCTTGCCGGAGGGGCTGGTCAGGGTCTGCACGTGGGGATCGCCCGACTCGGCCATGACCCAGGAGGCGGCCACAGCCTCGTCGATGGACACCTCCCCGTCGACGCCGCCGGCGACCGTGACGATCGCGCCTTCGGGAGCCGCCTCCAGCGCGCTCAGCGGGATCGTCGAGCGCTCGCCCGTCGCGGAAATCAGCATGCCGGCGCTGGGCGCGGCCTCTTCCAGCGACGCCACGGCGAACCCGTCCATCGACGCCTGCAGGGCGCGCACGGGGTCCAGCTCCACGACGGTCACGGCCGCGCCGAGCGCCGAGCCGAAGCGCGCGCATCCGCGGCCCACGTCGCCGTAGCCGATGACGACGACGCTCATCCCCGCCACGGGCGCGCCCACGCCGCGCGGGTCGATCAGGTCGAGGATCGTCGTCCAGCACGACTGACCCGTCCCGTAGGCGTTGTCGAACAGGGTCTTGGACCGCGCGTCGTTCGAGGCCAGGACCGGAATGCGCAGGTCGAAAGAACGCAGGGGGCGCAGCCCCGACGTGGTCTCCTCCGCCGCGCCGACCAACGCGTCCAGGACACCGGGGCAGGTGTCCGTCTCGTGCGCCAGGCGGATCAGGTGGGAGCCGTCATCCAGCAGGAATTCGCTGCGCTGGGCCAAAAACTCGCGCGCGAGCTCCCACTCGCGCTCGCGGGAGGCACTTGAGTCCGCGAAGACTGGGATGCCGGCGTCGCGCAGACGGGCCGCGACGTCCTCGCGGGTTTCGGACGCCCAGCCGAAGACACTCACGCGCGCCCCGGCCTCGGAGAGCATGAGGGCGAGGGCCGCAGTCTTGGGTTCAAGGACGAGGGAGAGCCCCACGCGTCGGCCCGCCACCAGGGGAGCCATGGCATGTGCCGCCGCCTCGGTGACGGGCATGTGGGTGCGCGCCCACTCGATGCGCCCCTCATCGCCGGGCCCCGTGATGGTGCGCCCGTCGGGGGCGACGACCGCGCGGAACACACCTCCGGGTGCCAGGACCGTGATCGTTCCGGGCCTGGGCGCGGCGTCCTCCTCGAGCGCGAAGGTGACCGGGGACGAGGCCGGGGTCCCCTTGACGCCCGACAGCGGGTGCACGTGGGCACCGAACGAGCGCAGCAGGGAGGCCAGCGTCGGGTCCTCCGTCGCGAAGGAACGCCCCGCGATGAGCATGTTCGTAGCCCGCGCGTAGGCGCGGAGCAGCAGCTGGGCGGCGAGGGGATCCAGGGCGCGGTTCATGCGTCAAACGTAGCAACTGCGGCATTGATGTCGGGGATGAGCCAGGGGGCGACCAGGGCGGACCCCCATAGAAACGCGCGGTGCTGCGGGCCTATCGTTCAAACATGACACACGACACGGCGGGTCTGGTGACCCGAGCACTGACGAAGACATACATGCGCGGGAATACTCCCGTCCACGCCCTGGCGGGCGTCGACCTGACCCTCCCGCAGGGCACGCAGGTGGCGATCATGGGCCCCTCGGGCTCCGGTAAGACCACGCTCCTGCACTGCCTGGCGGGCGTGCTGCGCCCCAGCTCAGGGTCGATCACCCTGGACGGCGAAGAGATGACGTCCATGTCGGAGCGCGTGCTCTCCGACCTGCGCCTGCGCCGCTTCGGCTTCGTGTTTCAGGACGGCCAGCTCCTGCCCGAGCTGCCCGCGCAGGAGAACATCGCGATGCCCCTCATGCTCGCGGGCACGCCCAAATCGCAGGCAATCGCTCGCGCACGCGAGATCCTGACGAACCTCGGCCTCGACGGTGCCGGCCCCTACCGCCCCGGCCAGCTCTCGGGCGGCCAGGCCCAGCGCGTCGCGATCGGCCGCGCGCTGGCCACCAATCCGTCGGTGATCTTCGCGGATGAGCCCACGGGGGCCCTCGACCAGGCGACCGGCGGCGAGGTCATGTCCCTCCTGACGAGCGCCTGCGCCTCCACGGGTGCCTCCCTCGTCCTCGTCACCCACGACCCGGCTGTTGCTGCGCGCCTGCCGCACACGATCCACGTGCGCGACGGTCGCATCTTCCTCGAGGCCCGAGGCAGTGGTACCCCCAACCAGGGGGTGGCCCGATGAGCGCGGTGCGCACAGCCGCCGGAGCGCTCCTGCGGTCGCGCGACCGGGCGACGAGCGTCCTGACGGTCGCTGCCTTCGCCCTGCCGCACGCGTTCCTGCTCGCGGTGACGGGAGGCGTCGTGGCCTTCGGGGCGCGTGCAGCCGTGGCTGCCACGTCCGCAACGGCCGATGACCCCTCAAGCCTCGACGGGATGGCGTCCTTCTACGTGATGCTTTCGTACTTCGCGGCGACCCTGCTCGTCGTCCCCATCATCTCGATGGGGGCCGCGGCTGCGCGCCTGGGTATGAGCAGGCGTGAGCGTGACCTCGCGGTCCTGCGCCTCGTCGGCCTCGCGCCGGGAAAGACGAAGCTGGCCTGCATCCTCGAAAACCTGTGTGTTCGCGGCCGTCGGCGTCGTCGTTGGCTCGATCCTGTACGCCGTGACGCTGCCCGCGTGGGGTGCCCTGTCCTTCCAGGGGCGCCCGATGGGGGCCAGCGAGATGTGGGTGGGGGTCGTCGCCCTCCTCGTCGAGGGGCTCGCCATGATCCTACTGGCCGCCCTGTCCTCGTGGCTGGCTATGCGCACAGTCGCAATCACGCCCCTGGGCGTCGCGCGCCGCACGCAGGCGGGCCGCGTGAGCGCGGTCGGTCCCGTCCTCAGGGCTGGTCCTCCTCGTGGTGTGGCTGAGCGTCGGCACGCTCGCGATGAACCTGGGAACCGCGATCGGCATGGCCGTCTTCATGGGGTTTATGGGCGCGATCTTCCTGATCGTCAACCTGGTGGGCGTCTGGTCGATCAGCCTCATGGGGCGCATCATGGCCCGGGCTTCGCGCAGCCCCCAGATGATGGTGGCCGGGCGCCGCATGCGTCGACGATCCGCGCGCCGTGTGGCGCTCCTTCGGGGCGGTGGCCCTCGTCGGGTTCCTCGTGGGCGTCATGTATCCGGCCGCCTCCACGATCTCGATGAGCGGGGATTCTACGGACGAGGTCGGGCGCATCGTCATCGGCGACATCAACCGGGGCATGCTGCTCACCTTCGCGATCACCCTCGCACTGGGCGCCGTGTCGACTGCGGTCAACCAGTCGATCCGCGTCCTCGACTCCGCCGACCAGGTGCGCGCCCTGTCCTACATGGGGTCGCCGCGCGGCTTTCACGGACCGCAGCCGACGCCTCGAGGTCGCGATCCCCGCGTCCGTCATGATCGTCGGCTCGATGCTGCTCGGCATGGTGTTCATGTCGCCGATGCTCGCGGCGGGCGCCGTCAGCGGTTCCTCGTCGCGCTCGCCACCGCGATCGTGGGCGTGGTCCTCATCGTCGCCGCCTCCGAGGCGACCGTCCCGCTGCGCCGCCGCATCCTGGCGGGCGTGCGCGAGGACGCGAGTAGAGCGTGGGAGACCTTTGACGAGGCGATGATCTGTCTGCACGTGGCGCCGTGAGGTTGCCCCGGCCTTGTCGTAGGTCGCGCGCAGCCGGCACCCCCGTCGGGCACAATGGACCCATGATGACCCCCACCCCCACTGAGCCCGCGCGTTACGCGGGCGCCGACCTGCGCCTGGCCGCCGTCGATATGGACGGCACCCTCCTGGACGATGACAAGAACTTCCCGCCCGGCATGGACGAGCTGCTCGACCAGATGGACGCGCGCGGCGTCACCTTCGCGCCCGCGTCCGGCCGCCAGGTGTGGACCCTCATCGACATGTTCCCCGGGCGCCCAGGCATGACTGTCATCGGGGAAAACGGTGGAATCGTCATGCGCGACGGCGTCGAGGTCTCCTCCCACCCGGTGGATACCCCCCACCGTGCGCGAGGTTATTCGCCTCGTCCGCGAGGCCACTTCGGGTCCGGACGGGATCGATGGTGGCCTGGTCATGTGCGGCAAGCAATTCGCCTACGTCGAGCGCACCGACGACCGCTTCGTCGACGGCGTCATGCCCTACTATCACCGCACGAAGCGCGTGGACGATCAGATCGCCATCATCGACGGCATCGAGGGCGGCGAGATCGACGACGCTATCGTCAAGCTCGCGGTCTACGTCATTGGGCCGGTCCAGGCGCTCGCGGAGGCGACGCTCGCTCGATTTGCTGACACGCACCAGTACGCGATTTCCGGCGCGAACTGGGCGGACCTGCAGATCCGAGGCGTCGACAAGGGGAGCGCCGTGCGCGACCTGCAGCGCTTCCTGGGGGTGGATCGTTCCCAGACAGCCGTCTTCGGCGACGCCGGTAACGACCTGTCCATGATGAGCGAGGGGGACCTGTCCTTCGCGATGGCCAACGCCTCGCGGGACGTCGTCGAGGCCGCTCGCTTCGTCGCCCCCTCGAACAACGAGGCCGGGGTTGCGCAGGTGCTACGCGCTCTCCTCGGGTGAGCCGTTGCGCGTGCGGCGCGCCTCCTTCGTCCCGGTTCCGCCCGAGGACCCGGGTCGGGCAGCGGACAACGCGCGCTGGCAACACGAGGCTCGCACGCAACGGGTGGGGCCGCGGCGCAGCGCGCCGCGGCCCCCGAAGCAAAAACCTCTCAGAAGGTTAAATTCACTCGCCCGCCTCGAAGGTGGCCTTCTCGGCCTCGGTGTCCGGCACGAAAGAATCCGTGTCCAGATCCGCCCAGTACTCCTCGGCCCACGGATCCTCGATCGGCTGCGAACGCTTCCACAGGATGTAGCCCGCGCCAGCGACGGCACCCACCAGGGCCGTCAGGCCGAAGGCGCGCAGCGCGCGGCACTTGCGGCGCTTGCGCGTGGGGGTCGTGAGGGCGACAGCCGAAGCCTCGGAAGCGCGACGAGCGCGCTCCGACAGTGAACCGCGAGCCGACAGCGCGGCACCCGCCTGGTTGACGGCGAGGGAAGCACGCGGCAGGTAGTCGTCCACGAGGTGCTCGCGAGCGTTCTCGATCGCCGGGCCGGCCTGCGCGGCGGCAGCCTGCGCACGAGCGGCGGCGCTCTCGATCGCGGGGGTCGCGTGCTCAATCGCGGAATGCAGCGCAGCCTGGGCGCGAGGCGCGGCCCAGTCAACGCCCTGGCCAGCCAGATCGGCAGCCCGCACGGCAACCTTGCCGGCGTAAATGGCAGCGGCGTCGCGAAGCTGCTGAGACGATGCGCGCAGCTTCTCTGCATCGAAAGTCGGCGAAGTAACCATGATGTCTCCGATTCTGTCCACAATAAACAGGGGCGCGGATGCGCCACTCACTCCTATTGTGCAACAACGGGCTGTGATCTGCAGCCCACCGGCTCGCGTGAGGTGCGTGACGGACAGGAAACACCCAGGAAAAGATGCGACCATTACAGTCATGAAAGCTATTCTTCACACCTCCGCCGGCGACATCACCGTCGAACTGTTCCCCAACCACGCCCCCAACACGGTCAACAACTTCGTGACCCTGGCCAAGGGTGAGCGCGAGTGGGTCGACCCCACGACCGGCCAGAAGACCTCCCGTCCCCTCTACGACGGCACCATCTTCCACCGCGTCATCCCCGGCTTCATGATCCAGGGCGGCGACCCCCTCGGCACCGGCACTGGCGGCCCCGGCTACCAGTTCAACGATGAGATCCACCCCGAGCTGAACTTCAACGACCCCTACCTGCTCGCCATGGCCAACGCCGGCAAGCGCATGGGCAAGGGCACCAACGGCTCCCAGTTCTTCATCACCGTGGCCCCCACCCCCTGGCTGCTCGGCAACCACACCATCTTCGGTAAGGTCACCGACGAGGAGTCCCAAGCGCGTCGTCGATGCCATCGCCACCACCCCCACGGGCGCGAACGATCGCCCCGTGACGGAGCAGGTCATCAACTCCGTCGAGATCGTCGACTGACCCTCTCCCCTCATCATCGACGAGGCCGGGGACGCCCCCGCTGCTGCGTGCAGTGACCGGGATGGTGTGCCCCGGCCTCGTCCCATACCCCCGTCGAAAGGGAAGCTATGAGCATGCCGAGCTACGGCCAGCGCTCTGACCCGCGCGCCGCCCCCGACTGCCCGCGCCACCCGGGCGTGCGCAGCGTGGACTACTGCAAGCGCTGCAACCGGCCCATGTGCGTGGACTGCGCGATCCCCACTGAGGTCCGCTCGATCTGCGTGGACTGCACGTCCTCCAAGAAGCGGTGGATGGGCTCCGCCTCGCGCGCGGCCGCGGCTGGCACGCCGGTCGTCACCTACGCGATGATCACGATCTGCATCCTCATGTACGCGGTGACCTCCTTTGCGCCCTCGACGAAGCTCGACCTGGCGCTCGTGCCCGCGACCCTCATGTCGCGCCCGTGGACGGTCCTCACAGGCGCGTTCCTGCACGGCGGCATCATGCACATCCTGTTCAACATGCTCTCCCTGTACTGGGTGGGGCGTGCGATCGAACCGGTCTTGGGCCGCTGGCGCTTCCTCACGCTCTACCTGGTGAGCGCGCTGGGTGGCTCCGCCTTCATCATCGCGTGGTGCCTCATCCAGCCCTCCGAGATCTTCGTGAGCACCGTGGGCGCGTCGGGTGCCGTCTTCGGCCTGTTCGGTGCCGTGTTCGTCCTCCAGCGCCTGGGCGGCTCAGACACGACCGCGATCCTGACACTGCTCGGCATCAACCTCGTCTACGGCTTCATGGTTAGCGGCATCTCCTGGCAGGGACACATCGGCGGGGCGATCGCCGGCGTGGGCGCCACGTGGGTCCTCGTGCGCATGGCCCGCCCGCGCGCAGGCGTCACGCAGGTGCACCAGAACCGGCGTGAAACGGTCGTCGCGCTCGGCATGATCGCGGGCATGCTCGTGCTCAACGCCCTCGCGTTCCGCGTCCTGCTCGAGGTCTACGGCGCGTGACGGATTAGCAGCCGACAGGCGCATGGCATCTAAGGATGACCTAATATAGGGAGGGTCCGGCAAATAATGCCGGGCCCTTCCTCATGCGCCCACAGGAGAGACCATGACCAGCCCCTGGGACCTGTACGACCAGCTCATCGACGAGATCTCCGCCGACATCACCGTCACCCAGATCCACACCGACGGCAAATGGCGCCGCGTCGCCTCCAGCGAAGACGGCGTCGGCATGGCCTTCGGCATGAACGTCCAGTCCCGCCCGCGCGCCACCGAGGACCCCGCCGACCTCGTCGGCCGCCCGCTGCGCGACGTCGCCGCCCTCGCCAAGTCCTGGAACTTCGAAGACGCCGGCATCGGCATGGCAGCCGTTAACGCCTACCACTCCCACCCCGTACGCGCCCTCGCCCACGGATTCCGCCCCTGCAAGGAAAACAACTGGGCACGCACCTTCCACCCCTACGCGCCCCTCGTCGCCGGCAAACGAGTCGCCGTCATCGGACACTTCCCCTTCGCGGCCGCCGCCATGCCCGAGGCAGCCGAGCTCAACATCCTCGAACGCAACGTCTTCGACGGCGACTACCCCTGACTCCGCCTGCGAATACCTGCTCCCCGAGATGGACTACGTCTTCATCTCTGGATCCGCATTCGTCAACAAGACCATGCCGCGCCTCCTCGCGCTCGCGGCGAACGCCCACACCGTCGTCCTCGGCCCCTCCGCCCCGGCGTCCCCCGCGATCCTGCAAGCCGGTGCCACGACCGTCATGTCCTTCGCCAGCGCGCACCCCGCGCGCCTCGAAGACGGGCTGGCCGGACGCTCCCTCTTCGGCATGTACGACGCGGGCATGAGGGTCCAGCTCAGCAGGCCGTGACCCCAGAACGAGGCCTTGGCCCGCTCGCTCGGCTGAGACCCGGTAGCCAGCCACGGCCTCGTCCATAGAAATAGTGGGGCGTCCCGGCCGCAGCCGGAACACCCCACACTCACACTCACTGGAGACGGCAGGCTCACGCCCGCCGCGCCCCCGTCAACGCCAACGCAGCGTCATCAGGAAGCCGACCATCATCGTGCCCAGACCCACTGCAATGTTCCACGCGCCCAGCTTCGGAACCGGGTACGTGCCCGACGAAATGTAGTAGACGACAACCCACAGCAGACCCAGAATCATCAGGGCCACAAACGTGGGCGCCCACCAGGCGGGGCTAAGCGGAATACCGTCAGTCCAGTTCTGGATGTCGGTATCGTCCTCAACCTCGTGCCCATTCTTCTTACGCTTCTTGGATTCGGCCACGTCGGGTCCTCTCTGCTGGCCCGCGCGGGAAGAAAACCGCCCGGCGGTGATGAATTAGTCGCAACACTAGCGTAGTCTCGGACGTGGAAAGTGCCAAAGCGCAGCGCCATGAGAGGGGGAAAGATGCACGGACGCAGACTTCGCCACACCGCTGGCGTGCTCGCCGTGACCGTCGCCTCCGGCCTCCTCTTCTCCGTCTCCGCGCTCAACGAACGCAAGAATCCCGCGGCCACCTCCGACCTGTCCACCCTCGTGCGCAACCGCCAGGAGCAGGTCAAATCCCTCGAAAATGAGGTCTCCTCGCTCGACGCGCAGATCCAGAGCTACACCACCACAGTCCCTCAATCCGGCGACGAAGACGTCTTCACCGCTCGCTCCACTCAAACCGTCACCGGCCCCGGCGTCCAAATCACCCTCAGCGACGCGCCCCCCCGGACAGATTCCCGAAGGCGCAACTCCCAACGACCTCGTCATTCACCAGCAGGACATTGAGGACACAATGAACGCCCTGTGGGCCGGCGGCGCCGAAGCCATGACCGTCCAGGGCGTGCGCATCACCAACCGAACCGTCATCCGCTGCATCGGCAACGTCATCCTCATCGACGGAACCAGCTACTCGCCGCCCTATGTGATCCAAGCAATCGGTGATCCTGACACCCTGCGCGCGACGATTACTGCAAACCCACGTATGGTGAATTATCAGGCCTACGTGACAAAGTACGGCCTCGGGTGGGATATGAAGACCAAAGACTCCCTCAGCCTCGCGCCCGCCACCACCCCGCTGACCGTCAACTACGCAACCGTGGAGGAACCGAATGGGTGAACACGTCGCCCCGACCACACCGACAAAGAAAAAGCGCTCCAACGTCTTCTGGAATATCGTCGGTGTCGTCGGCGAACTCCTCATCACCTTCGCGTTCGTCATCGGCCTCTTCTCCGTCTGGCAGCTCTACTGGACGACCTACCAAGTCTCCGGACAGGTCTCCCAGACTATCGCCTCGTACGAAGACAGCCACCAGCCCGCCAAGCGCACCCAGGGCGAAATCCGCACCGACGACCCGCCCGCCTTCGACCGCGAAGTCGGCGACGGCAAAGTCTACGGCCTCGTCCACGTGCCCACCTGGGACTGGATGAAAATCCCCCTCGCTGAAGGCACCACCTCCTACGTCCTCGACCAGGGCTGGGCCGGCCACTACGACATGACCACCCAGCCCGGCGGCGTCGGCAACTTCTCCGTCGCCGGCCACCGCCGCACCTACGGCAACAACTTCCGCTGGATCGACCGCCTCACCCAGGGCGACAAGGTCGTCGTGGAAGTCGACGACCGCTACCTCGTGTACTCCATGGTCTCCTCCGAGATCATCGACGCCACCGACCCCACCCAGATGCGCGTCGTCGCCCCCGTCATCGACGACGAATCCTGGTCCGAGGTCCCCACCGAACGCTGGATGACCATGACCACCTGCCACCCCGAATACGGCAACTGGCAGCGCTACATCGTCCACCTCAAGTTCGAATCCTGGACCCCCAAAGACACGGGCGTGCCCGCCGAACTCGTCGACGAACCCACGAACTGAAGGACCCCACATGTACGCATGGATCTTCCGCCACCTGCCCGGCCCCACCTGGTTCAAGGTCATTGAATCTCTCATCCTGATTGGCGCTGCGGTCGCCGCCCTGTTCACCTGGGTTTACCCCTGGGTCCAGTCCTACCTGGAGCTGGGGCAGTCCTCCGTCGGCGGTGCCTGAGCCGCTCACTGCGGGAAGGGACGAGGCCGGGGAGACCCGGCCTCGTGCCGTATCCACGGGCGTCGGTTGGGTTGCGCCGTAAGCGCCTGCGTGACCGCGCACCCGGAGAGCGGACAGCGCCCGCGCGCCCACTAGGGGAGCGCCCTACGATGGATGCCGGAGAAGGGGCCACGGCCTCGTACATGAAAGGACCGGTAATGGCACGAATCTTCTGCGTCGACAACTATGACTCGTTCGTCTTCACGATCGTGGGCTACCTGCGCCACCTAGGTGCCGCCGTGGATGTGGTGCGCAACGACGTCGTGGATCCCGCCTGGTTCGAGGCCGGCTACGACGGCGTCCTCATCTCCCCCGGACCCGGCGACCCCAAGAGCGCCGGCGCCTCCCTGCAGACCATCGCCGACTGTGCCGAGCGCGGGATCCCGATGCTGGGAGTGTGCCTGGGGCACCAGTCCCTCGGCGAGCTTTTTGGCGCGACCGTCGGGCACGCACCCGAGCTCATGCACGGCAAGACCTCCGTCATCACGCACGACGGGCGCGGCGTCTTTGAGGGCGTGCCCTCGCCGCTGACCGTCACCCGCTACCACTCCCTCACGATCGACCCCGCGACCATGCCCGATGAGCTCGAGGTTTCCGCGACCACCGAGTCCGGCATCATCATGGGCGTGCGCCACCGCTCCCTGCCCCTCGAGGGCGTCCAGTTCCACCCCGAGTCCGTCATGACCCAGTCCGGGCACCTCATGTTCGCCAACTGGCTGGCCACCTGCGGCGACGCTGGCGCACGCGAGCGTGCCGTGTCCCTCAAGCCCGTCGTCGCGGAGCGTTTCAAGCTGTAGGCTGCGCGGTCTGCGTGGGTGGCGGCTTTCGTGTCGCCGTGTGGCGCGTCGTGGCTACCGAATCACGCGTTGCGGCGGCGCTGTCGATCTGCTCGCCGGGAGGTGCTTCCGGACAGGGGCAAGCATCCGGATAGGTTATCCGCATCCGGATAGGTTACGAGCATCCGGATAGCTTATTAACCTATCCAGATCGTCATAACCTATCCAGATCGTTGGGCACCGCAGCCCGCTCTCTTCACATTTGTGCTCGTCAGCTGGGGAGCGGTGCACTACTTGGGGCGTTCGGAGAGTGTGTCGTCGGCGTGTCGGAGGCTCGTGTCGTGCAAAACCCCTACGTGACGCTGCCGTCGCCGCGAAAGTTCTTGTTCCTTTGTGGTGTTACACCATTTTGGGAGCATTACACCCCTTCCGAGCTGGTGCAATGCTCCCTAAGTGGTGCAATGCTCCCTAATAGGTGTAGCGCGCTGCGAATGTAGGTAGGCGCGGTCGCTACCGTGCCGCAGATGTGCTTGTTGGTGGGTGTATCCGGATAGGTTACGAGCATCCGGATAGCTTATTAACCTATCCAGATCGTCATAACCTATCCAGATCGTGACGACCTATCCGCGTCAGGGACCGCTCTCCCGCCGCGCGTGTTGGCCGCGCCCGCATGCAGTGGGGCCCGCGCCGCAGCACAGCACCTATCTGCCAAGTGACTGGTCAGCTGATGCGCGTTGTGGCGGCCATTCCGCGCATACCCGCGCACCCCCCGCGCATACCCGCGCATACCCGCGCATACAGTGAGGCCCGCGCTCGCCAGGAGAAATCCTGCGGCGCGGGCCTCATCAATCGGCGGGGTCAGTCGCTAGCCAGGTCAGCCGCTAATCCGATCAGTTACTAACCCGATCAGTTACCGCCCGGCTCAACCATGCCGTGGAAGCAACCCGTGGGAGCCTCAGTGGCCGTTCCCGTTGTTGCCGCCATTGCCGCCGTTGTTTCCGTTCTGGGCACCCTTCGACACCTTGAGCTTGACGGTCGAATTCTTCTCCACCTTCGAACCCTCGCCGGGCTCGACGGAGAGGACCTGGCCGGCGGGCTGGTTGCCTGCGACCTCTTCGACGGTGACGGTCAGGCCCAGGGCCTTGAGCTGCGCCTCTGCGTCGTCACGGCCCATGCCCACGACGGTGGGAATCTCCACCTGCGCGGCCTTGCCGTTCGACACGGACACGCCCACGGTGGTGCCCTTCTTGACCTTCGTGCCGGTCGCGGGATCCTGCTCGACGATGCGGTCCTTCTCCTTTTCGGAGTCGACGCTCGTCACGTTGCCCAGCTCCAGGCCGACGGACTTCAGGGTGCTGCGCGCCTGGTCCTGAGTCATGCCCGACAGGTCAGGCACATCCACCTGGTCCGAGCCGGAGGACAGTAGGCGCGGATCGTCTGTCCGGCCTTCACCTTGGAGCCGGGGGAGGGGTTGGTCTGGGCAACCTTGCCCTCGGGAACGGTGTCGGAGGCGACCTTGCTGGAGTCGAGCTCCCACTTCAGGCCCAGGGCCTCGATCGCCTTGCGGGCGTCGTCGGGGCTCATGCCAACGAGGTTGTCCGGCAGGGTCACCGAATCGGGGCCGGAGGAGATGGTGACGCGAACGGTCGCGCCCTTCTCGGCCTGCGTGCCCGCTGCGGGGTCGGTGGAGGCCACGGAGCCCTCAGCGACGGTGTCGGAGGTGACCTTGTCGGGGTTGAGCTCCCACGTGAAGCCCGCCTGCTCGATCTGGGTCTTCGCCTCGGCCTGGGTCAGGCCGACGACGTTGGGAACTGCGACCGACTCGGGCTCGGCGGCGCCGCGCGTCAGGGCCCACACCGAGCCGCCGATCAGCAGCAGGGCGATGAGCACGACGGTCGCGATGATCGCCGTGCGACGCTTGCGGGCCTTGGTGGCCTCGTTCGCGGAGTCATCGGTAGCAACCGCAGGCAGCGACGTGGAGGTCGCGGCCATCGCCGCGGCGGGCGCATGGCTGGGGACCGCCGCCATCTGCGTGGTCGCAGCGGTGCGTGCGGACGCCAAGCCGGCGGCGGGCAGGACCTCGGTCGCCCACGAGTCGGCGGGCGGCGCACCCACGTCGAGGCCTTGGGCCACGCGCTGCAGGTCCGCGAGCATGGCAGTGGCGCTCGAGTAGCGGTCCTCGCGGTTCTTCGCCAGGGACTTCAGCACCACGCGGTCGAGCGAGTCCGGGATGTCGGACAGGATCGACGAGGGCGTGGGCGGGATCTGCTCGACGTGCTGGTAGGCGACGGCCACGGCCGAGTCGCCCTTGAAGGGCGGGCGGCCTGTCAGCAGCTCGAAGAGGACGACGCCGGTCGAATACAGGTCGGAGCGAGCATCCACGGTCTCTCCGCGAGCCTGCTCGGGGGATAGGTACTGGGCGGTGCCCACGACGGCGTTCGTCTGCGTCATCGTGGCCTGCGAGTCCGTCAGTGCGCGCGCGATGCCAAAGTCCATGACCTTGACCTTGCCGTCCGACGTCAGCATGATGTTGCCGGGCTTGATGTCGCGGTGCACCAGGTGGTTCGCGTGTGAGTACTGGAGGGCGGACAGGACGCCCGACACGATCTCGATGGCCTCGTTGATCGGAACGGCCGTACCGTCCGAGATCAGGTCCTTGACCGTGTGCCCCTCGACGTACTCCATGACGATGTAGGGCACCGCGATCGAACGGCCGGTCGCATCCTCGATGATCTCCTCGCCCGTGTCGTACACGGCGACGATGTTCGGGTGATTCAGCGACGCTGCCGACTGCGCTTCGCGACGGAAACGCGCCTGGAAGATCGAGTCCTGCGCCAGATCACGGCGCAGCATCTTGATTGCTACGACGCGCGATAGGCGAGTGTCGAAGCCCAGGTGGACTTCGGCCATTCCGCCTCGCCCGATGAGCGAGCGGACCTCGTATCGGCCAGCTAGACGGTGGGCCATGGGCTCTGCCATGTCCTAACCTCCTCGATAATGTGTGCTCCCGCACTTGGTTGTATCAGGGAGCCAAGTATGTTCTTGATCGTAATAGCTGCGAGCGCGATGAGCGCAATCACGATGATTGCGACGATGACCGCGCGAATAATCTGCCTGGATGCTGGGACGGGTGGTGCGACGACGCTGCGCGAGTACGCGGTCTTGGCCGCCGGACGGGTACGTTGCGCACTGCGGGCGTTGAGCTCGTGCCAGCGCGGTCCGCGCTTGCCCTTCTCGGGTCGCGGCTCGTAGACCGAGCGTCGCTGGCGCTTCGAGGGCGTGGCTGTGCGAGGCTGGGGAACGGTCCCATACACCCGCGGCGTCGAGGCCGTGGACGCTTTGTCGCGGCGAGGCGCATCGGAGCGGGTGGGCTGGGGAATGCGCGGGGCCGCCTGGCGGGCTGCCTGGCGCTTGGCTTCTTCGGCCTCGCGGCGCTCGCGAGCTTCGCGGCGCTCGCGAGCTTCGCGGCGCTCGCGAGCTTCGCGGCGCTCGCGGGCTTCTTGCAGCTCGCGCTGGCGCTGTTCTTCCTCGCGGGCGACGGCTGCGCGGCGCTGCTCCTCGGCGGCGTCTTCAGCCTGGCGGGCCGCCTCTCGTTGGCGCAGTCGCTCGGCGAGGGCGGCTCGTCGGTCCTGCGGCTCGGACGGCAGAGGGGTCTTCGGTGCGGCGGTGTGCGCTGGTGCTGCGCCGGCCGGAGGAGCTGGGATCGGCGCGGGGCGCTGCGCGGGCGCCGAGGCCTGGGGGCGCTGAGCCTTCTCGCTGCTGGGCTGCAGGACCTGCTCGGAGCGAGCCGGAGCCGCGTGCCTCGGGATGGAACCCGTGGTCGGGCGGGCGACGGCGGCCTGCGCAGGCGCAGGAGCGGCAGGCGCGGATACGGGGCGAGAGACCGGGGGAACCTCGGCCTCGTCGAGGATGTGCGGGACGGCAGCGTGACGGCCCGTCGTCGCGTGCACCTTCGGAGTGAGGCCCGAGGGGGGCTGCAGCATCTCGTCGGGCAGCGTGCGGCGCGTCAGGTGGCGCACGGGCGCGACGATCGGCACCGACGGCTGGACGGGCGTGCGCACCTCTTCGGGGCGCTGCGCGGCCTTCGGCAGGGGCAGCGGGCGAGGGGTCACGGAGACGCCCATCGCCTTGGCGGCGCTCGCGATCTCGCGCACGGCTGCGGATCCGGACTCGGGGCGCTTCGCGGGGTCCTTCTCCAGCAGGTGCAGGATCACGTCGGCCAGGGGCTCTGGCACGAAGTCCGGCAGCGGCGGAACGGGATCGTTGACGTGCGCGAAGGCGATGTCCACCTGGGTTTCGCCGGTGAACGGGCGTCGACCGGCCGCGGCCTCGTAGGCGATGACGCCCAGGGCGTAGAGGTCGCCGATGGGGGTGGCAACCTCGCCCATGGCCTGCTCAGGCGGCAGGTACTGGGCGGTGCCCATGACCATGCCCGCAGCGGTCAGGTTGACCTGGCCCGTCGCGCGAGAGATGCCGAAGTCTGTCAGCTTCACCATGCCATCAGGGCGAACAATAATGTTCGCGGGCTTGATGTCGCGGTGCGCGACGCCCGCGCGCGCGGCAGCGCCCAGCGCCATCGCGACCTGCACGAGGATCGGCATGAGGTACTCGGGCTCGATGCGGGAGCCGCCGCGCAGGTAATCCGTCAGCGGGTAGCCGTCGACGAGCTCCATGATGATCCAGCCGATGCCGTCTTCCTCGCCCGAATCCTGGGTGTTGGCGATGTTCGGGTGCGAGATCGACATCGAGTTACGGGCCTCGAGGCGCAGGCGCGAGAGCGACAGCTCCTCGCCCGCCAGCTCGGGGCGCAGGACCTTCGCGGCGACGATGTGGCCGCTGACGCGGTCGCGGGCCTTCCACACCTCGCCCATGCCGCCCTGAGCGATCGGGGTGAGCAACGTGTAGCGCCCCCCCGAGCACCCGCCCGGCACCGGAAGTCATGCGTGGCGTACTCACTGCAGCCCCGCTTCCAGGAGAGCGCGGGCGATTGGGCCGGCCACGTCTCCGCCGTGCGGCGTGGGATCGTTGTCGTCACCCTCAACCAGGACGGCGAAAGCGATGCGCGGGCTGTCCGCCGGGGCGAAACCGATGGCCCAGGCGTTTGCGCGGTCGCCGTTACCGGTCTCGGCGGTGCCGGTCTTTGCGGCCACGGCCACGTTCGGAAGCGCCATCGTCGTGCCGGTGCCGTACGGCTGGGAGACGACCGATTCCATCATGGCGCGCAGCTTCGAGGCCGTCTCCGACGAGATCGGTCGACCGGCGTCGGTCGGGCTGTTCGTACGCACGACCTGGTTGTCGGCGTCCACGATCGAGTCGATGAGGTAGGGGGTCATCATCTGGCCGTCGTTCGCGATGGCCTGGGCGACCTGCGCCATCTGCAGAGGCGTCGTCTGGACCGTGTACTGGCCGATCGAGCTCATCGCGAGCTGCGCGGCGTCCGCGTCGGCGGGGAAGACGGAGGGTGCCACCGTCAGCGGGATCTGCGACTCGCGGCCGAAACCGAAGCGGTTCGTCACGTTGACGAGCTGCTGGTTCGTCAGCTGCTCGGAAGCCAGTACGAAGGTCGTGTTGCACGAGCGCGCGAAGGCCTCGGTGAGCGTCGGGTTGCCGTCGCCGCAGGTGGAGGACTCAATGTTGGAGACCTCGGTAGCCGTGCCCGGCAGGGTCGTGGTGACGGGCGAGGGCATGCGCATATCCGGGTCGGCGACACCGTTTTCGATGAGGGCGATCGTCGTGAGGATCTTGAACGTCGAGCCGGGGGCGTAGCGCTGCGAGATAGCGCGGTTGAGCAGCGGGTTGTTCGGGTCCGAGGAGAGCGCGGAGAACGTGTCGGACACCGCGCCGGCGTCGGAGGAGGCCAGTTGGTTCGGGTCGAAGGTCGGCGACGAGTACATCGCCAGGACCGCGCCGGTCTTCGCGTCGAGGGCCACGACGGCACCCTTGCGGTTACCGAGGGCCTCGGCTGCGGCCTTCTGCATCTGCGAGTTCAGGGTGAGAGAGACGCCGCCGCCCTGACGGTTCTGGCCCGTCAGGAGGTTGCGCAGGCGCTGTCCGAGCAGGGTCTGGGACTGGCCGTCCAGGACGTCCTCCTCGGCGGCCTCGATGCCCGTCGACGCGTTGCCCACCGACGAGAAGTAGCCCGTGACCGGCGCGTACAGCGGGCCCTCGGCGTAGGTGCGCACGTAGCGCTTCGAGTCTTCCTTGCGCTCCGAAGATACGATCGCCGTCTTGTCGACGATGATCGGGCCGCGGTCGGTTTCGGCCGCGTGCAGGATCGTGCGCTGGTTGCGAGCGTCGGCGTTGAGCGAGGACGCGGAAATGAACTGCGTGTTCGTGATGCCCACACCAGCAGGGCGAACATCAAGAGAACGATGATGAAGATCTTGCGGATCTGGTTATTCACGGCTCACTCACCCACTCCCACGGCAGGCTGGATGCCGGAGTTCCACGGCGCGGGGGTCGAGGCTGGGCGGCGCGCGGCGTCGGACACGCGGATCAGCAGCGCGACGGTGATCCACGAGGACACCATCGACGAGCCGCCCGCAGCCAGGAACGGAGCCGTCAGGCCGGTCAGCGGAATAATGCGCGTGATGCCACCGAGCACCACGAACAGCTGAATGGCCAGCGAGAAGCTCAGGCCGGTCGCCAGGAGCTTGCCGAAGCCGTCGCGCACCGTCAGCGCCGCGCGCAGGCCTCGCTGGACGAGGATCAGGTACAGGATCAGGATGGCGGCCATGCCGGTCAGGCCCAGCTCCTCCGCGAAGGAGGACAGGATGAAGTCCGAGTTCGCCAGCGGCACGAGCTGCGGGTAGCCCCGGCCCCAACCGGTGCCCATGAGGCCGCCGGAGGCCTGGCCAAACAGGCCCTGGACGAGCTGGTAGGACCCGCGGTCGTACACGTCGGGATCCAGGGCGTTGAGCCAGATGTTGAAGCGCGTCTGCACGTGGCTGAAAGAATTCACGGCGATCGCGACGGCCGGCACGAAGAGCGTGAAACCGATGACCAGCCACGACACGCGGTTCGTCGCCACGTACAGCATCGCAACGAACAGGCCGAAGAAGAGCAGCGAAGTACCCAGGTCACGCTGCAGACGAGGATCGCGATGCCGATCAGCCACACGACCATGATCGGGCCGAGGTCGCGGGCGCGCGGCAGGCGCATGCCCAGGAACTTGCGGCCGCCGATCGCCAAGTTGTCGCGGTTCGTCACGAGGTATCCGGCGAAGAAGATCGCCAGCGTGATCTTCACGAGCTCACCGGGCTGGACGGAGATGGGACCCAGGTGGATCCAGACGCGCGCGCCGAAAGTCTCCTGGCCCAGGCCGGGAATCATCGGCAGGAGCAGGAGGAACAGCGACAGCACGCCGAAGGTGTACGTGTAGCGTCGCAGCATGCGGTGGTCGCGCAGCGTGATCAAGATGATGGCCGCGATAACGATCGCGATGCCTACGAACAGTGCCTGGCGGAAGCCCACCACGGCCTCGTCCCTGCGCGCGTACGACAGGTCGAGGCGGTAGATCATCGCCAGTCCCAGGCCCGTCAGGGCGACGGCGACCGGCAGGATCACCGGGTCCGCGTAGGGGGCCAGGAAGTGCACGCCGACCTCGGCAATGATCGCGATCGCGACGAGCACGCCGACCTGCGTGAGAAGGTTCGCGGGGATCTCCCCCGTGTAGTTCAGCGAGGTCAGCACGTAGCCGGCGATGCCGACGGCCAGAGCCAGGCCCATGAGGGTCAGCTCCAGGAATCGGCGAGGCCGGGCGGGCGCGATCGATACGGTAGCCATTAGGAGGCGCCCCCGCTCTGCGCACCGGACTGGGCCCCGCCGGACTGCGGCGCGCCCGCCGGGGGCGTCGGCGACGAGGGCGTGGCGGGCTGAGTGATCGAGCGACGCAGTCCGTCGATGTAGGAGTCGATGTCCGCGCGCGAGGAGCGCAGCACCGGGGTGTCGAGGCGCTGGCGGTCCACGGGCGCGAGGTCGGACAGCGCGACGTTGGAGACCTCCACGGCGTGGGAGAGCTGCCACGGGCCGATCGACTGGGGGATGCCCTGGTAGATGACGACGTAGCCATCCTGGCCGATCGCGTAGTACTGGGTCTGCGTCCACTTCCACGACATCCACGACGCGGCGACCACGAGGACCGTCACGAGCGAGATAAACACGGGGGTCCACCACGAGGAACGGGGCTTGAGCTCGACGGGTGCGTCGTCTTCGTCGCTGGGGGTGCCCGAGGCCGAGGAGCCCAGGGCAGCAGCGCGCGCGGCCGCTCCTTCTCCGCCGCGCGACTTGGCGTTGCGGTCGATGGCCGCGGCACCCACGATCTGCGGGGGAGCGGGCGGGAACGCGCCGGCGGGGACAATGTCCGCGATCACGCACGTGATGTTGTCGGGGCCGCCGCCCAGGAGGGCCAGGCGGATGAGCTCTTCGGCGCACTCGCCCGGATCCTTGAAATCGGCCATGACCTGGCCGATCGTCTCGGGGGAGACGAGGCCGGACAGGCCGTCGGAGCACAGCATCCAGCGGTCGCCGACGACGGCCTCGCGGATCGTCTCGTCGGGGGCGACGTCGGCCTGCGCGTCGCCGAGGATCTTCAGGACGACGTTGCGGTTGGGGTGGTGTTCGGCCTCTTCGGGCGTGATCTGGCCGGTGTCGACCAGGTATTGCACGAAGGAGTGGTCGGTCGTGACCTGCGTGAGCGTGTCGCCGCGCAGCACGTAGGCGCGCGAGTCGCCGATGTGGACCATGGCCAGGCGGTTGCCCGAACGCATGAGGGCGATGCAGGTGGTGCCCAGGCCCTCGAGGTCGCGGTCGCGGCTCGAGCGGTCGGTGAGCTCCTCGTGCGCGTCGAGGAGGGCCTCGCGCAGGAGGGGAAGCATCGAGTCGGCCGGATGCGAGTCCGTGTCGAGGGGGACGAGGTGCGCGAGGGCCACCGAGGAGGCGATGTCGCCGCCCGCGGGGCCGCCCATGCCGTCGGCGAGGACCAGCAGGTTCGCGCCGGCGTAGCCGGAGTCCTGGTTGTTGGAACGCACGAGGCCCACGTCGGAGCGGGCGGCGTAGTGGAATTGAACGGCGTTTCCTGACATATCAACCCACCAATTCGAGAGTCGTCTGGCCGATGCGGATGACGTCACCGATCTTGAGCTGGCGCGGGGCGTTCAGGCGCTCGTCGTCGATGAAGGTGCCGTTACGGCTGGAGAGGTCTTCGATCCACCAGCCGTCAGACTGGGGGTGAGTGCCGCGTGGCGGCTGGACGCATACTCGTCTTCGAGCACGAGGGTGCACGCGGGGAGCGGCCGATGACGATGGGGGGCCTCGCCGAGGGGCAGCATGGTGCCGACGAGGGGCCGCCGGTCACCAGGAGGTCCTTGGGAGCCAGCGGGTTCGCGGAGGTGCGCTTCTTGTCCTTGCGCTTCTCACGGGAGGCTTTGCGACGTGAGGTGGCCTTGTCGCGTCCCTTGCCGCGCGGGGTCACGACGGTGCCGAAGATGTCGCGTCGCAGCGTGTTGACGGCCGTGAGCACGAGGAGCCAGAGAAGCACCAGGAACCCGATGCGGAAAAACGGTAAATGCGAGGTCTGTGGTCACTTCATTAAACTCCGCTCTGGTCTGGGTGTGTCCAGAAGAGGATCTTGGTGCGTCCGATGACGATCTGGTTGCCGTCGAGCAGGGTCGCTGCGTCGATGCGGTGGCCCTCCACGAAGGAGCCGTTGGTGGATCCGAGATCGGTCGCGATCACGCCGGTGGGGGTGATGCGCAGTTCGAGGTGGCGGCGCGAGACGCCAGAGTCGTTGACGACGATGTCGGCTTCGGAGCCGCGTCCGATGACGGTGACGGGCTCGGTGAGGAGCCACTTTTCGCCGTCGACGTCGATGATCGGGTGCTCGGGGGACGCGGACGAGGCCGTGGCGGGGGCCGCGGGTCCCCGGCGGTTTTCGGCGTCGACCTTCAGGGTGCCGCTGGGCTCGGAGGCGTCGGCGATGAACTCGATCGTGACGGGGCCGAGGAGGGAGTAGCTGTTCGCCGCGGCGTGTTCGGTGGCCTGCTGGGCGAACTCGTCGGCGAGGACGTCGAGGGATGCCTCGAGGGAGGTGAGGTCGGTGCGCGAGGCGTAGACCGAGAAGTGGTTCGCGGCAATGATGCGCGAGGCGGAGACTTCTTGGACGGATTCGTCCATGGCGCGGCGGATCGCCGTGGTGATGTCCACGGGCTTGATCCCCGACCGGAACACGCGCGAGAAGGCACCGTTGACGCCTCTCTCGACGGCGCTCTCGAAGTGGTCGAAGATACTCATAGTCGTGCTCTCCTCATTCCCCCGCGCGGTGTGCGCGACGTACGTTGTGTGTGGAAGCGAGGCCGCTTCCGGTCCCAGTTTAGCGGCGATAGTAAGCGCCGGTGCCCCATCTGTCGGGATGTTCCCGATGTGGGGTGGCGCTGGTCGTCGCGTGCAATGCGCGTGATGGCGGGGAATACTGCGCCATGATGCGCCTGTGACAGCTGGTGCAGATGTTACACGTGTGACTATAAGTGTGGTGGAGCAAACAGAGTGTGGACAGGTCGTGTCGCATTTCTGTCGCCGGTGATGGCCGTGGGGGCCATTACAAACGACGTGGGTGCGCCCGCCATCTGGCGGGCGCACCCACGTGCGTCTTGAGGTGAGAGGCGCTCAGGTCGCGTCGTTCGCGCAACCCGGCCCCGGCCTCGTGAGAATTAGAAGTCCCAGTCCTCGTCCTCGGTGTCCACGACCTCGCCCATCACGTAGGACGAACCGGACCCCGAGAAGAAGTCGTGGTTCTCGTCCGCGTTCGGGCTCAGGGCCGCCAGGATCGCCGGGTTCACGTCGGTCGCGTCGTGCGGGAACAAGGCCTCGTACCCCAGATTCATGAGCGCCTTGTTCGCGTTGTAACGCAGGAACTTTTTGACGTCCTCGGTCAAGCCGAGCGGATCGTACAGGTCCTCCGTGTACTGCTCCTCGTTCTCGTAGAGCTCGTACAGCAGCGAGTACGTGTAGTCGCGCAGGTCGTCCTGGCGCTCCTGGCTCGACTCATTGACGGCCAGCTGATACTTGTAGCCGATGTAGTAGCCGTGGACGGCCTCGTCGCGGATGATGAGGCGGATCAGGTCAGCTGTGTTGGTGAGCTTGGCGTGCGAGCTCCAGTACATGGGCGCGTAGAAGCCCGAGTAGAACAGGAACGACTCGAGCATCGTCGAGGCGACCTTGCGCTTCTCCGGGTCGTCGCCGTCGTAGTAGGACTTGACGATCTCGGCCTTCTTCTGCAGGGCCTCGTTCTCGTTCGACCAGCGGAACGACTCGTTGATTTCCTCCGTGGACAGCAGGGTGGAGAAGATCGACGAGTAGGACTTGGCGTGTACCGACTCCATGAACGCGATGTTCGTGTAGACGGCCTCCTCATGCGGGGTGCGCGCGTCCGGGATCAGCGACACCGCGCCGACCGTGCCCCTGCAGAGTGTCCAGCAGGGTCAGGCCCGTGAACACGCGGTTCGTCATGAGCTGCTCGTCCTGGTGAGTGTCTTCCAGCTCGGCAGGTCATTGGAGAGCGGAATCTTCTCAGGCAGCCAGAAGTTGCCCGTCAGGCGATCCCAGACCTCAAGGTCCTTGTCGTCTTGGATCTTGTTCCAGTTGATGGCCTCGAACACGGGCTCGGTCGCCATGGGGGCTCCTCTACGTACAGTGTCGGACGGACGAGGCCGGGGCGGCCTCGCGTATAGGGTCCAGGATAGTGGGTGCGAGGCTGGCGACGAAGCTGGTGGCCCGTGTTTCGTGGACGAGGTCACCTTGGCGGGGTGGGGGCGGTATCGTGTTCGCCATGACGACGCCCACCTTCGCCGACGTTGATGCCGCGCTCGCCCACCAGGACTACCGCTCGGCCCTCGCCATGCTCGAATCCCTCGAGGTCGTGGGCGAAGACGCCTGCTACCGCCGCGACATTCAGGCCGCAGCCTGCGCCGACCGCCTCGGCCAATACCCCCTGTGCGAGGAATACGCGACGCGCGCACGGACCCGATCACTGCGCCCCGGCCTCGTCGACGCGGGACGATAGGTGAAACGTCAGCCCTTCGAGAGCCTCTCGCGCACAGCCCCCGCGCCGAACGTCAGCGCGGTCAAGGCCGCCTCCAGACCGCCCAGGGCCAGCCCCTGCCTCGTGTGGGCAAAACGAGTACCCTGCGCCCGGCGAGCCTCACCGCGGCGGAACAGCCAGCGCTCCACGCCGACCGTGATCATCGCCGAACCCAGCGCTGCGCCCGCGAGAACCGCCAGCTCCGCCGGGTCCGCCTCCGTGACACCGTCGAGCGGATCCTCGCCCGCCACGGGGGACGACTTCGAGCAATCCGCGTCCTCATCGTCGTATGGCGGAAGCTCCGCGGCCTCCGGCAGCTGCGCCACCATCGACCAGCCGAGCACCCCCAGCAGGCCCGCCTTCACGAGACCGCGCAACGGACGCGAACGCACGTAATCGGGCAGGGCGTACCAGGCGACGGTCGCGCCCACGCCCGCCGCAAACCCCGCGACCCGAGTCGGGTCCACCGAGCCAGCACACGGACAAGAACAGGTTGATGAGGCGGCCATGGCCAGTCCTTTCAATCGGGGAGCGCGCGGATCAATCCGCGAGCAGGTCAAGCAGGTGAGAGACGACCTTTCCGCCCGAATAGGCAGATCCGTCATGCTGGTACTCGTTCGTGATGTAGTGGCGAGCGCCGATCAGCTCACCCGTCTCCACGGACAGCTCACGCGGCACGAACATGTCGTCGTAGTACACGGCCGCAGCCACAGGCACCGTGTTCTGCGCCAGCACATCCGGCAGATACACGGGGGCCGCCTCCGTCGTCGACGCGAGAATCTCCGCGACGCCCTTCAGCGGCGCCAAGCCCGGGTCCTCGTCGAACACGCGGCGCATGAAGTGCTCGCCCGTCAGGTAGAAGGGCTCGCTCGCATCCAGCGGGTTCGCGTCCTTCGCGAAGCCCGGGATCTCCTCGGCCAGGCGATCCGCCGCCCACCCCGTCGCCGTGCCCACTAGGTCCGGCGTCGCGCACGCGTAGATGTACTCCTGGAATACGCCGTAAATCGGTGCGACGTCCACCTGCGAGCCGATCGCCGCCAGGAACTGCGACGACAGGCGCCGCTCGCCGCGCACCGACGTCCACGGTCCCTCAAGGAGGTAGTGCAGCTGATCCGTGTTGCCCTGGCCGCCCAGCATCATGCCGATCATGCGCAGGCGCGCGGGGGAGAGGCGCTCGCCCGTCGGCAGCGTCTCCTCCGTGTCCGCCAGGTGCGCGCACAGCTCGCGCACCGTGCGCTCGTCGCCCGGGTGGCGCTGGAAGTACGCGCGGTTACGCGCCGCCGTGCGCTCATACGTCAGGCGGTAGATGTCGTCCACATGGACGAGGCCGGGCAGGCCTCCCGTGATCAGGCTGGCCTTCAGGCCCTGGGGCGCCAGCGACAGGTACGAGGTCGTGATGAAGCCGCCGAAAGACTGCCCGAGCGTCGTCCACGGGTCATCCCCGCACAGCTCGCGGCGCAGCGCCTCCGCGTCGTACACGATCTGATCCTGGCGGAAGTGGCGCAGGTACGCGGCCTTCTCCTCGTCCGTATCCAAGTGGGAGAGCGCCTGGGCGTCCATGCGGGTCGACTGGCCCGTGCCTCGCTGATCGAGGAGCACCACGCGGTAATCCTGCAGGAGACGATTCATCCACCCGCCGGTAAACGTGCCGAAACGCGGGCTTGGGTAGCCCGGGCCGCCCTGCAGGAACACCGCGTAAGGTGCGTCCTCGCGGCCCTTACGCACGACCTCGCGCGCGAAAACCTGAATCGTCGGGTTGTCCTCGCCGGCGGGGCGTAGGTGATCAAGCGGGACGTCCAGGCGGTGCTCGTAAACGGTGTGACCATGGTGCAGGTACGACTCTGTGTGCATGGACACAATGGTAGCGGTTTTACGGCGGTGCCGTTGTGCTCGTTTGTGTTTGGGTGGCGGCCGTGGCGGTGTTTGTGGCGCCGCTGGTGTTCCGGGTGCCGGATGTGCTTTGTCGGGCCGGGCTGCTTGGTGTGCCCGTGGGCGGTGGCCCGCCCGCGAGCCGTCCGCGCCGCGAGCTTCGCTCGGCGCGTCGTCTCGAAGCCCGGCCAGGCCTCGCCGCCACCTCATTGATTTCGCACGTAATTCCTCTATCGCTCATTCAAACATTGAATTTGCATCGTTGGCATTGCAACGTTTTTGGGGTGTCTCGAAAAATGACCGCGATAAATTACGTGCGAGATTTGGCCGGCGGCGGTGTCGTCGCCGCCCATGGGTGTCGCAGCCAGGAGCCGCCCACGCGCGCTGCGTCTGGGTGTTGCAGGCGAGGTGGCCCGGTGGTTTGAAACCGCGATCGCCTTTGCTTGCTTGTGCCTGTGTGGGTTTGAAACCGTCGTCGCCTTTGCGGGTGAGAAATGGGCGTTTTTTGGTGCGTTTTTCGGGCGCAGAGGTGTCGTCGGTTTCAGCGGCCCCGTGTTGGGGGTGAGCAGTGGTGTTGTTGGTTTCATCGTCGCTATGTTTCTGCGTCCTGTGCGCGACATTTGTCGCCCTGCTCGGCCTGATGTGGGTGCGAGCGCGAAAGAGTTCACCCTGTGCCGGTCTTGGATGCAGCGCGGCGCACGAGGTTGGCTGCGGTGGGGGTTTTGCAGCATTAGAAGCTGGCTGTCGGCGTGTCGCCGGCGTGTCGTGGTTCTAATGACGCCATTTCCCCGTTTGGTGGCGGTGAAGCTGCGACGTGGGGCGGTGTGCTCGCCAAACTGCAGACCCATTGGGCAAAAAACGCCGAAAATCGGTCACTTTGAGGAAATGGGTCTGCACTTTGGCGGATTGAGGCATCAGGCGTGGTGCGCGTGCTCGCAGGTAAGCCCCTGAACATGCGCGTTAACCCCTTGATGCGCACGTAAACCCCTCAACATGCATGTGGGCGGCGTTGCCCACGCGCATCTCATCGGGTTAACGTGCGGAATTAGCGGCCCATGCGCGTGTTGTCGGTCCCACGTGCGCATGAACGGGCCGATGCGCGGTCGCGTCGGGATGGAAGCGCTGGCAGCGTTGCTGCTGGATTGGAATTGTCTGCAGTGGTTGCCACGGTCCTGGTAGCTGGGCCCTTCTACTGGCACTCTTAACCCGCTAATGCGCAGCTAAACCCTATTGGTGGCATGGTGGGCAGCCTGCCCAGGCCACCACCTATCGGGTTAACGTGCGTGTAGGTCGGCCCCTGGCGGCCCAGCAGTTGGAGTCCACCAGCTGGAGCTCGGCTATTCAGGCCATTTGGTGGCAGCCGGTTCGCCAGCGCTATGTCGTCAGAGCAAGTTCAGCAGCGCGACGTAGCAGACCGTTCCGATGCTGACGCTCCATAGGAGCTTGCGGCCGCTCAGCAGGTGCACCGCGACCGTCACGCCCGTCGCCACCAGCGCCGCCCACCAGCGGCCCGCCTCCTGCGCGCCCTGCGTCAGCGTCGAGAGCACGAGGATCAACATGATGCCCGGCGGCATCCACACCGCCATGTCGGAGACGAAACTCGAATCGCGCAGCGGCTCCAGGAGCTTGAACGGCAGAGCGCGCAACGTAAAGTCGATGACGAAGGTGATCGCCAGGAGCGCCAGCAGGTAGCCCAGCGTCGGAGTCACTGCGCACCCCCCTTCGTGGGTCGCCTGACCCCGCCCATGAGTAGAGGTGGGAGAAGCGGGGGGAGCGCAGGATGCCTCGGCGATGAAGGACGTGGCGAACCACCAGGCACGCGACGAACAGCAGGAGCGCCACCAGGAGGCGCTGGCCCGGCGCCACCACCATGGCCACCGTGAAGGACACGCCAGCCAGGAGGATCGAGGGCAGCTCACGCCTCGTGCGCGCCGCGTCCAGCGTCAGCGTGATGAACAAAGCTGTGAGCGCGAAGTCGAGGCCCTCGATCTGCGTGGGGATCAGCGAGCCCGCGGACACGCCCACGAGGCTCGAGGTCACCCACGTCAGGTTAAAGAGAACCTGCATCGCCAGCAGCCGAGGCTTCGTCCACCCGTTCGGGCGGGCGGCGGTCAGCGCGTAGGCCTCGTCCACGAGGGCGTACATCGAGAAGAGACGCGCGAAACGCCCCTCAACCACGTGCAGCGGGAACGAGAAAGCGAAAAACAAGAGGCGGAAGTTCACCAGCAGCATCGTCACCGCGATGACTGCCAGCGGCGTATTCTGCGCGGCCAGGGTCACGACGAGTAGCTCCGCCGACCCTGAATAGGCGGCCAGGGACAGCGACGGAGCCAACCACCACGGCAGGCCCAGCTGGATGACGAGAACGCCGTATGCCAGACCCAGCGGGATGTAACCCGCGGCCACGGGTGCCGTCAAGCGCAGGCCTTCGAGGATCTCGCGGCGGGTAGGGCTAGCCGGCACGGGGAGGTTCACGGTGCGCGGTAGCTTGGGCATGGGTGCAATTTTCGCGTGCCTGTCCGTCCAATTGCGAGCGGGCGCACCGTAGCGTGACGACTTCCACGTTTTGTTGGGCCCTTGGTCCTGGCTCGGAATTCCGCGGTTTGTCACCGCGCTCGTTTGTCACATAGTTTCAAAACGGGAAACGTCCCTCGCAAATGTCGTCCCGCGGTGGAAGCATCGACACCAACGCCGAGGACGAACGCCCCGGCGTCCTTTATTCCAGACCGCAGATCAGGAGCCCTCATGAGCGCCACTTACGCACGCAAGAAGCCATTCCTTCGACTCGCCACGGCCGCCGTCGCCATGGTTGCAGCCCTCGGCATGGCCGCATGCTCCGGTGGCGCATCCACCTCCTCGTCCTCCTCGTCGAGCGCGCAGGTCGGCGACCGCAGCCCCGAGCAGATCAAGGAAGCCGGTGAGATCGTCATCGGCATCTTCTCCGACAAGGCCCCCTTCGGCTACATCGACGCCGACGGTAAGCCCGCCGGATACGACGTCGTCTACGGTGACCGCATCGCCGCCGACCTGGGTGTCACCGCCAAGTACGTCCCCGTCGACGCCGCCGCCCGCACCGAGGTCCTCGCCTCCAACAAGGTCGACATCACCCTCGCGAACTTCACCGTCACGCTACAGTGCGCCGAAAAGGTCGACTTCGCGAACCCCTACTTCAAGGTCTCCCTCGGCGTCGTCTCGCCCACCTCGGCCGAAATCACCGACGTGAGCCAGCTGGCCGGCAAGACCCTCATCGTCACCAAGGGCACGACCGCCGAAGCCTACTTCGAGGCCAACCATCCCGAGGTCAAGCTCCAGAAGTACGACCAGTACTCCGACGCCTACCAGGCCCTCGAGGACGGCCGAGGCGACGCCTTCTCCACCGACAACACCGAGGTCATCGCCTGGGCGATTGCGCACCCCGGCTTCAGCGTCGGCATCAAGAGCCTGGGCGAGACCAGCTACATCGCGGCCGCCGTCAAGAAGGGCAACGCCGCCCTCCTCGACTGGCTGAACAACGAGCTCGTCGAGCTCGGCAAGGAAAACTTTTTCCACAAGGACTACGAGCAGACCCTCGCCCCCGTCTACGGTGACGCCGCGACCCCCGACGACCTCGTCGTCGAAGGCGGCGTGGACACCACCTCCACCAACTGACAGGTACGAGGCCGTGGCCCCCACCGGGGAAAGCGCCCACCGCGGGTAAACGCCCCGGCCGGCCACGGCCTCGTCCCAGATTTTTCCTATGAATCTCGACATCCTGGCGCGATACGCGCCCCTGTACGTCGACGCTGCCATCCTCACCCTGCGGATCGCGGCTATCGGCATCATCGGCTCCCTCGCGGTGGGCCTGCTCGTGGCCGCGATCCGGCAGTACCGGATCCCCGTCGCCACCCCGATCGCCGCCGCCTACGTCGAACTGTCGCGCAACACGCCCCTGCTCGTGCAGCTCTTCTTCATCTACTTCGGCCTGCCGCGCGTGGGCATCAAGTGGAGCGGCGAGACCTGCGCGATCGTCGGCCTCATCTTCCTGGGCGGCGCCTACATGGCCGAGGCCCTGCGCTCCGGCCTCGACTCGATCGCCACGATTCAGTGGGAGTCGGCGTCCGCGCTCGGACTCACGCGCACACAGACGCTGCGCCACGTCGCCCTCCCGCAGGCCATCGCGACCTCCGTGCCGCCGCTCGCCGCCAACGTCATCTTCCTCATCAAGGAAACCTCCGTCGTCTCCGTCGTGGCGCTGCCCGACCTCGTGTACGTCGCGAAAGACCTCATCGGCATGTCCTACAACACCTCCGAGGCGCTGATCCTCCTGGTCGTCGCCTACCTGGTGATCCTCCTGCCCGTGTCCATCGCGGCCCGACTCATCGAAAAGAAGGTGCGCCGTGGCGGATTTGGAATTAACGTCATTTTCGAGGGCCGCAACCTCGTGCGCATCCTCTCTGGCCTGGGTGTCACCGTCGGCATTTCCGCGCTGTCCGTCGTGCTGTCGCTGGTGCTCGGCGTGTTCGTCGGCCTCGGCATGCGCTCGCGTTGGTGCCCCCTGCGCTGGCTCATGCAGCTCTACCTCGAGTTCGTGCGCATCATGCCCCAGCTTGTGCTGCTGTTTGTGGCCTACTTTGGGCTCACGCGCGTCGCGGGGATCAACCTGAACGGCATCACCGCGTCCGTCCTCGTCTTCACCCTGTGGGGCGGCGCCGAAATGGGCGACCTCGTGCGAGGCGCGATCATCGCGATCCCGCGCCACCAGTACGAGTCCGCCTACGCTCTGGGACTCTCCCCGAGGCAGACCATGCGCCGCGTCATCCTGCCGCAAACCCTGCGTAGGCTCGCGCCCCCGGCCGTCAACCTCATCACCCGCATGATCAAGACGACCTCCCTCGTCGTCCTCATCGGCGTCGTCGAAGTCCTCAAAGTCGGACAGCAGATCATCGACGCCAACCGCTTCAACTACCCAACCGCCTCGCTGTGGATCTACGGCCTGATCTTCGCGCTGTACTTCCTCATCTGCTGGCCTATCTCGCTCCTCTCACGCCACATGGAGAAAACATGGCAGAACTGACCTCCGACCCGCAGCTGCGCCTCGTCGATCTCGACAAGACCTACCCCGGTGGCCACCACGCCCTGCGCGGCGTCTCCCTCGACGTCGCCGACGGCGAAGTCGTCGTCATCATCGGCCCCTCCGGCTGCGGCAAGTCCACACTCCTGCGCACCATCAACGGCCTCGAGCCCATCAACTCCGGGCAGATCATCTTCGACGGGAGCGACCTGGCCGCGCCCGGCGTCTCCTGGCCCGAGGTGCGCCGCCGCATCGGCATGGTCTTCCAGTCCTACGAGCTCTTCCCCCACCTGACCGTCATGGGGAACCTGACGCTCGCCCCCGGCCTCGTCGCGGGAGAATCGCGCGCCGACGCGAGCGCGCGTGCACTGAAACTGCTCGAGCGCCTCGGCCTGGCAGACCGTGCCGACGACTACCCGCGCCAGCTCTCCGGCGGCCAGCGTCAGCGAGTCGCCATCGTGCGCGCCCTCATGATGGATCCCGAGATCCTTCTCCTCGACGAGGTCACCGCCTCCCTCGACCCGGAGATGGTGCGCGAAGTCCTCGACGTCGTCCTCGAGCTGGCTCGCACCGGCATGACCATGCTGATCGTCACGCACGAGATGGGCTTCGCCCGCGCGATCGCCGACCGCATCGTCTTCATGGACGAGGGACGCATCGTCGAGGTCGACTCGCCGCGCAAGTTCTTCGCGGACCCGTCCTCGGATCGCGCGCGTAAGTTCCTCGACATCTTCAGCTTCGAGGGTGCCAAGCTGTAGGTGTGTGGCGGGGCTCCTCGCGGAGGGGTCTGCGTTGCTGGGCCGGGCTGCTTGGTGCGCCCGTGGGCGGCGGCCCGCCCGCGAGATCGCCACACGCGAGCCTAAAGGCTCGGAGTGATCGATCTCGAAGCCCGGCCAGGCCTTGCCGCCGCCCACGGGCGCCGCAGCCAGGCCCAGTAGTACCTCCGGTGCCACCGGCGCCCTCCAAGAAGCAGGGGCTTCGTGTCCTGCTGGGGTGTCTAGCCAGGCCTCGCCGCCGCCCACGGGCGTCGCAGCCTGGATCAGCAGTGTGCCGGCCTGGCACCTTCCGCGTTCTGGCTTGTTCCTAAGTGGTGTAACACCACTTAGCGGGGTATTACACCACTTCCCAAGGGGTGTAATGCTCCCTAACTGGTGTAATGCTCCCTAACTGGTGTAATGCTCCCAAACTGGTGTAATGCTCCCAAACTGGTGTAATGCTCCCAAACTGGTGCAGCGTCCGTAGGTGCCGCCGGGGCTCGCGGATAGGTTACGAGCATCCGGATACCTTAATAACCTATCCACATGCGCATAACCTATCCGCGTGTGCGCAACCTATCCGCGTAAGGGGCTGGGCGGACCGGGACGCGTGCGACTGGTTGTCAAGACGTAGCCTCTCAGCGCCGTGGCCCTCTGCCCCGCGCGATCATCCGGCGCACCCGGAGCTCGCCGACCGAGTTCGCCCACGACGGAACGCCCCGGCTCAGGAGATCAGCGTCGACTGGTGGTGCACCATGATCAGGCGCGCCTCGCCAGCAGTCGCCGGCGCCCACACGCTGGATTCCAGCGAAGCACCGCCCTCCCAGCGCACCCGGTAGCGGGTCAGGAACGCCCCGCCCAGCTCGTGTGTGTCGATGCGGCCGATCGCTGGGGAAGCGGGCGAGGGCCCCGCCAGTGTCGTGGTCGCGCCGCCGCCCGGCCAGATGCGCGTCGTGCGCTCGTCGGTCATGGCCGCCAGCGCCTCCTCGTCGCCGCCGGTCCACGCCAGGATGAACTCGCGCTCGCGGGCGATCGCGTCCTTAGTGGTCGCCGTGCTCACGGACGAGGCCGGGGCCGCCTGGGCGGGTTCGCTCGGCTCGGCGGGTGCGGAGAAAACGCTGGGATGCGAACGGAAAGTCGATGTGGTGGACTCGTCTGTGGCCGCGTCGCGTAAAGGGGGTGTCGCAGTGGTCGTGTCGGCCTCGGCGTGTTGCTGGTCGACAGGTGTGCTCGCGCCGGGCTCCACAGCGTCATGCGGTTCAACGGTCGCGGACGTGGAGGCAGCGCCCCCGGACGCCTGGCCCGCAGACGTAGCGCCGCGCGACGAGCCGCCCCCGAACCCGGGGCCCGGCTCGGGCGTGCGCCCGGCCTGGTAGGCCTCGGCGCACGCGCGCGCGAGGTCGTCGGCGCGCTCGTTCATGTGGTGCCCAGCGTGGCCCTTGACCCATTCGAAGGTGACGCGGCGCCCTTCCATGGCGCGGTCGATCTCCTGGATGAGCTCCAGGTTCTTGATGGGCTTCTTGTCGGCCTTCGTCCAGCCGCGCTTTTTCCAGCCGAGCCGCCACTTGGATACGACGTTGATCGCGTACTGCGAGTCGGCGAGGATATGCAGCTCTTCGCCGGTTTCGGCCGTGGCCTGAAGCAAGCGCAGGATGGCGGTCAGCTCCCCCAGGTTGTTGGTGCCCTGCGGCCAGCCGCCCGCGTCCCACGTGTCCTCGTCCACGTACCAGGCCCACCCCGCGGGCCCGGGATTGCCGAGGGAAGAACCGTCTGCCGCCGCCGTAATCGTCATGCCCTCATCCTATCGGCATCGAGCTTCCCTGATCGGAAAGGGGACGAGGCGGGGGCGCGGCATCATCACGTAGTGTGATAGTGGGGGTGCCGTGACAACAGGCATCGACCGCTCGTCAGCTGCCCCAACTTCTACAGGCTGACGCCCACCTGGCCCAGCGCGAAGGCGAACTCCTCGCAGCGCGCCGCCCACCGGCCCTCGCGCCCGGACGGGCCGGCGTGCCCGGCGACCATCTCGGTGCGCAGGATGATCGGACGCTCGAGCGGGTCACGCGCGGGCGCGCAGGAGGCCCCGGCCTCGTCCGTGGAGGGAACCTGGCCGGTGGCCTCGCGCAGGCGCTGCACCCACTTGGTGGGCTCGACGAACTCGACGCGCGTGTCGTTGACCGACGTCGTCGCCATGACCGCGGGCAGGAGCGCGCCGTCGGGCACGTTTTCGTACGGCGTGTAGCGGCTCATCGCGTCGAACACGGCGCGCGAGGTGAGCGGGTTGCCCCACTCCTCCCACTCGCCGACGGTGAGCGGCAGGGACGGGTCCAGGATCGTCGAGAGCGCGTCCACGAAGGGCACCCCCGCCAGGATTGCGCGGAAGCGGTCGGGGGCGGCGTTGGTGACCGCGCCCATGAGCAGGCCTCCGGCGCTGCGGCCCTCCGCGACCAGGCGGCCGGGCGCCACCCACCCGGAGTCGACCAGCCAGTCGGCCACGTCGATGAAGTCCGTGAAGGTGTGCTCCTTGACCAGCTCCTTGCCGTCCTCGTACCAGGCGCGGCCCATCTCGCCGCCGCCGCGCACGTGCGCGATCGCGTAGACGACGCGGCGCAGGATCGGCAGGCGCAGGGTCTCGAACTCGGGGTCGTAGCTGACCTCGTAGGAGCCGTACCCGATCTGCCAGCCCGCGTGCGTGCCGTCCGGGCGCGCGTCGCGGTGGTGGATGAGGGTGACGGGGATGCGGGTCGCGCCGTCGCGCGCGAGCACCCACACGCGCTCCTCGACGAACTCGGTGGGATCCCAGCTGGGCGCCTCGTGGGTTCGCAGGGTCCGCACGCTCAGGGGCGCGCCTTCGGGGTCCTCGGGGGACGAGGCCGGGGCTGAGGCGGACAGGCAAACCTCCGCGACCGTGGGGGGGCACGGTCTGCGACTGGAACTCGACGCGCAGTGGATCTTCCCACGGGGTCGGCACCGTCGCGATCGTGCGCACCGGGGCGTCGACCTCCACGCGCCGCCACGTGGGTGCCTGTTCGCGGCGGTCCCACACGTCGACCTGGGTGAGAGAGTCCGAACGAAGCGAGAGCGCCACGTAGTCCGCGTGGGCCTCGACGTCGGTGATGCGCTCACCGGGGCCGGGGCTGCGCAACGGCTCCCAGGACTCGAACGGGGCGAGGGGCGCGGGCTCGTCCCCCGGCAGGGGAGTGCCCGGCGTGCGATCCGCCAGGGCCTGGCGACTGTACGCGGAGGAGGACGTGACGCCGAGGCGCGCCAAGGCCTCGGGCGAACCCCCTGCGGGCAGCATCGCCTGCGCGAGCGAGCCCTCCTGCGTCAGCCCCGTATGCACGATGAACAGACGGTCGCCGGCCGAATCCACCGACACCAGCGTGCGCGGGCGCACCGGCATGAGCGGCAGCGGGCGCACGGACGGGTGGGCGGGCAGCCACAGCCACGCGCGGCCCGCCGTCGACGACGACGAATGAATGACGACGTGCCCCGGGAAACCCGAGGGCGCGAACCCCATCTCGAAGCCCTCGTCCGGTTCGACCAGCAGCAGCTCATCGGCCTCGCGCGGCGTGCCCACGCGGTGCAACCACACGTCGCACGCGCGCCACGCGTCGTCCACACCCATGTAAATAAAGGACTTCGAGTCGTTTGCCCACGCGAAGCCGTACCCGGCGTCCACCACGGCCTCGTCGATGACCCGCCCCGACGCCTCCTGCACGACCCACGTGTAGCGCTCATCCCCGCTCGTGTCCCGCGCCCACGCGATCAGTCGCCCATCCGGGGACGGGTACAGGTCCGCCAAGCGGAAAAACTCCTGCCCGCGCGCCCACTCGTTCTCGTCGACGAGGAGCTCCTCGCCCTGGGTGGGGACGCCCGGCTGGGGGACGAGCGGGATCGGGGAGCCTGCTTCGTCGAGCTCCACCGGCGCGCGGTGATGCGTCGCGTACGACTGGCCCTCCGCGAAACGCCGGAAATACCAGAACTCGCCCTCGCGGATCGGAACCGTCACGTCGGTGAGCGCCGTGGAGGCCTTGACCTCCTCCACGAGGCGCACCGCCGCCTCACGCGTCGGCGCGGTCACCGCGTCCGCCCACGCGTTCTCCGCCTCCAAATGAGCCCTGACCTCGGGGTCCTCGCCGTTGCGCAACCAATCCCACGGGTCATCAAAATGCTGCCCGAACTGGTCGCGCACCCGGTACCCGTAACGCTTCGGGGCAACCGGGGGAATGTTCGACGAGGCCTGGGGTGTGTGGTGCGGGGTCGTCTCAGTCATGGGGAACCATCTTAGAGGTGGGCGTGGGGGCGGGTGAGGCTGGGGACTGGGTGGGGGTGGCCTGGGATTGTGGCGGTCGTGGTGCGCCGAGACGACGCGGGTCCCTACCTACCGCCTAGGGCCGCCCCAACACGCTTCCCAAAAATGTCGCATGCAATTCCCTCGCCTGTCTTTCAAAGTTTGAAATCAGATCGTTGGAATTTCGCGGTTTGTGGGCGGTAATCGAAAAGGAGAGAAAGCGAATTGCATGCGGAATTTGGGGGCGGGATTGGTATATGGCGGAAGAGGTTGTTCAGTGAGCGTGCGACACTAGGGGAGTGAACGACGAACAAGCTCCCTCGCGCGGATCCGCCGCGCTCGCACCCGCGTCCCCAGTGCTTGAGCCCGCGGCCCCTGCACTCGAACCCGCGGCGCTCGCGGACCCGCCCGCTCCTCGTACCCAGCCCGGCACCCGAGGGCAGGATGACGGGGGAGCGGCCCCGGCCTCGTCCCTGACGCAGCGACTCCTCGCCTGGGTGCGCGAATTCATCCAATTCGGCATGGTCGGCGCCACCGCCTACGTCGTCGACGCCGGACTGTTCAACCTCCTCCAGCACGGGCCGCTCGGCATCCTCGCCGGACACCCCAACACCGCGCAATTCGTCGCCGCCGCGACCGCGACCCTCTACTCGTGGATCGCCAACCGCCTGTGGACCTACCGCGGCCGCAACCGGGACAACGCGACGCGCGAGGCCATCCTCTTCTTCTTCGCGAACGCCTGCGGCATCGGCATCTCCCAGTTCTGCCTGCTGTTCACCCACCACGTCCTCGGGTTGACCTCGGCGCTGGCTGACAATATCGCCGTCTACGTCGTCGGCTTCGCCCTGGGCACTGCGTTCCGCTTCTTCTTTTACCACTACGTGGTCTTCACCGGGCATACGCGCGCGTAGGTTCGAGGCGCGGCGGTAGGGTCAAAACGTGAAGGAAACGCCAGAACCCTACCCGACCCCCGAAGAATCCATCGCCACGATGGTCACCATCGACGACATCGCTCTCGTCTTCGAAGGCGGCGGCATGCGCAACGCCTACACGGCCGCGCTCGTCAGCCGACTTATCGCTGAAGGCATCAACTTCCCCCATATTTCGGGCGTTTCTGCGGGGTCCAGCCATCTGTGCAACTTCACTTCCCGTGACGCTCAGCGCTCTCACGACACCTTCGTTGACCTCGTCGAGGACCCCGAATTCGGCGGACTCAAGCACTTCCGTAAGGGCCACGGCTACTTCAACGCCGAGTACATCTACCAGCAGATCTGCTACCCCGACGGCGTCCTGCCCTTCAACATGGATACGTTTCTAGCGAACCCGGCGACCACCCGCGTTGCCGCCTTCAACGCGTCGCGCGGGCAGGTTCGCTGGTTCTCCAAAGAGGAAATGAGCACCCTGGACACGCTCGGACCCATCATCCGAGCCTCCTCCACGCTGCCGATCCTCATGCCGCCCGTCAACATTGACGGCGACATCTACGTCGATGGCGCACTCGGCCCCAACGGCGGCCTGCCCTTCGACCAACCCCTGCGCGAGGGCTACCGCAAGCTCTTGGTCGTCCTCACTCGCCCCCGCGGCTACGTCAAGGGCCCCATGCCCGCTAGCGTCGGTGCCCTCCTGCGTACCGCCTACCGTCAGTTCCCCTCCGTGTTCGAGGGCGTGGCCCGGCGCCCCGACCGCTACAACGCGGGACGCCGCCTCCTCTTCGAGCTTGAGGAACGAGGGAGGCCTACGTGTTCGCACCTGACAACCTGTGGATCAACAACACCGAATCGCGGCGCGAGCGCCTGGAGGCGACCTACCGTGCCGGCCTGGTCCAGGCCGTGCGCGAGATGCCCGCGATCAAGACGTTCCTGGGGATGTAGGGGTTTCTTTCTGCCCGTTGTGGGGGTGCCGATTGTGGACCCGCCTGATCTCCGGCCGCCCGCGTGGCCTGCCTGATTTCCGGCCGCCCGTGTGGCCTGCCTGATTTCCGGCCGCCCGCGTGGGTTGCCTTGATGGGCCGGGCCGCTGTGTGTGCCGGTGGGCGGCGGCCCGCCCGCGCGAACGCCACACGCGAGCCTGATGGCTCGGAGTGGTCGATCTCGAGGCCCGCCCTGGCCCTGCCGCCGCCCACCGGCACCGCGGCCTGGCCTCCGGCGCCGCGGCCAGGCGCCGTGGCTTGTTCCGCTTCACACCCGGGCTATCGCGCCCTCATTACTGAGCCCACAGCCAATTTCGCATGCAATTCCCTGACGCCTGTCGTCAACCGCTCTGTGAAAAGCACGGAATTTCAACGATTGCTTGTCAGTGTTTGAAGCGTGTGCGGGGGGAATTGCATGCGACTTTGTCCCGGCCAGGCTCCGACGCCTACCGGTGCCGTGGCCTGGCCCTCCGGGCCCTCCGGCCCCCTCCGCTCCGGCAGCGTCTGGTCCGCATCAATTTCGCACGTAATGCCCCTGGGGTTGCTTCAGGATTTGAATTGTGTTCGTTGGTATTTCAACGTTTTGGGGTGTCTCGAAAAATGACCACGATAAATTACGTGCGAGTTTGCTGGGGAGTGGGCGTATAGGTGCCTGCTGGTGGTGTAGCGGGATCCCGCAAGCCAGGTGTGCGGTTGTCTGAAACCGGTGACGCCTTTGCTCGCGCAGGCCGAGCCTCAAATGAAACCGTCATCGCCTTTGCGGGTGAGAAATGGGTGTTTTTGGCGTGTTTTTCGGTTGCAGAGGTGTTGTTGGTTTCAACGGTTGCTGTTGATGGGTGAGCAGTGGTGATGGCGGTTTCACGGTGGCCTGCGTCAGCGGTTGCAGTGGTGATGGCGGTTTCACGGTGGCCTGCATCGGCGGCCGCAGAGGTGTCATTGGTTTCAAAGTCGCCACGTGGCTGTGTCCTGCGCGCGAAATAGTTCGCCCAGCCAACGAGAAATGGCACAAAATAGGCGTTTTGTGGCGCGCTGGGCGAAGTTTTTTGCGAATGGCCCGAGAGGGCCCGTCGTCCGGTGAGCTTGTGGTGCCTAGATGTAGGCTCGTACCACCACCTAGGTCTAGGGCGCGCCACAGTCCCTAGATCTAGTGCATCCCACAGACCCTATATCCCGGGCACGTCTCCCGTCGTGGTCGCCCGTGGGTGCCTCAGGTGGGCGCGCATTGACCGCCTTTCCGCAGGATTCCGGCAGTTTCGCCGAAAGTGACGCCAACCCCTATATCTAGGGGCACTTAGTCGCCAACGACCCCTAGATGTATGGGTGCGACACGCCCAAGGCCCCCGCCAAAAAGTGTGACGCTCGACATCTTTCGGGTGGTTGGCAGGTGGTTATGCACAGGGTGGTGATGCGCTCGTCCACAGGGTACACAGGCGTGTGTGAGGGCGTTGGAGGCCCCTAGATATGCCCGTGGGTTAGTCGGAAACCCCAATGTTTGTGCGCATCTTTGCGTACCTGTGTGCAGGGGGGCGACAAACTGAACAGGCACCTCCGAGATCCTGACCGCTCGCTCCATCCACAGACCCGTCCTGCCTCGTCCACAGTCGGGGCGGCGCACACAACATCTAGGGGTCGCTTGCGCAGGTGCCCACGAGGTGTAGTGTTGTCGTGTTCGCGGCGAACGAGCCGCCAGAAAGCCAACACAGGATGCCAAGGTCCGGCCTTGAGCCGCAAGGAGACACGAACATGTCGATCACCGTCTACTCCAAGCCCCGCTGCCCCCAGTGCGACGCGACCTACCGCGCCCTCGACAAGCAGGGCGTCTCCTACGAGAAGATCGACGTCACCCAGGACGCGGAATCCCTCGCCTTCATTAAGGGCCTCGGCTACCAGCAGGCCCCCGTCGTCGTGGCCGGCGAGGACCACTGGTCCGGCTTCCGTCCCGACCGCATCAAGGCCGTCGCCGCCGCAGCTGCCCCCCCTGGCGCTGCAGGCCTGAGCCTGGCCGACAAGTCCCGGCCGTGAGGCCGGGGCTTTCGCGTATCTGGGCGGGAACGAGGCCGGGGCGTAGCCCGCGGAAACGGCGCGCACGCGCTCGAATGAGCGGGGCGCGAACCCTCGGTGGACATAGGGAAATAAGCGGCGAACTGGCTGTGAGGGCCCGCCGCCCTATGACCCCTTACGCACACCGCCGCCGACCACGCTCACCCGCCAAGCCAGGCTCGTCGATCATCCCACATGGGATGGGACACGCGTGCGAGGCAACCCCGAGCGGGCCTCGGGGGTGAGACACTAGAGGTTCAGCATCCCGCCAAGCAGGAAGGATCACCATGGGCAGCGTCGTCTACTTCTCGTCGGCGACGGGAAACACCCGCCGTTTTGTTGAAAAGCTCGGCCTCCCGGCGGCGCGAATCCCGTTGCTCCCCAAGGATGAACCCCTGCGCGTGACCGACGAGTACGTGCTCATCGTGCCCACCTACGGCGGCGGAAATATCAAGGGAGCTGTGCCCAAGCAGGTCATCAGGTTCCTCAATGACCCCGACAATCGGGCCCTGTGCAGGGGCGTCATCTCGTCGGGAAACACTAACTTCGGCAAGGCCTACTGCATCGCGGGCGACATTATCGCGGCCAAGCTGGGGGTCCCCCACATGTATAAGTTCGAGCTCCTCGGCACGCCCGAGGACGTCTCCAGAGTTCGCGAAGGACTGGAACAGTTTTGGCAGAAAACTACACCGACACAGGCGTAGAGGAAGCTCCCTCCCCGGAGCTGGACTACCACGCGCTGAACGCGCAGCTTAACCTGTACGACGCGAACGGACGCATCCAGTTCGACGCGGACCGTGCGGCGGCTCGCCAGTACTTCCTCCAGCACGTCAACCAGAACACGGTGTTCTTCCACGACCTGGAAGAGAAGCTGAAGTATCTGGTGGACGAGGGTTACTACGAGAAGCACGTCCTGGACCAGTACGACTTCGCGGACATTAAGGAGCTGTACAAGCAGGCCTACGCCCACAAGTTCCGCTTCCCGACGTTCCTGGGCGCGTTCAAAGTACTACACGTCGTACACGCTCAAGACCTTCGACGGTAAGCGCTACCTGGAGCGCTTCGAGGATCGCGTCGCCATGGTGTCGCTGTACCTGGCGCGCGGCGACATTGAGCTGGCTCGCAGCTTCGTCGATGAGATCATGACGGGCCGCTTCCAGCCGGCCACCCCGACCTTCCTCAACGCCGGCAAGGCGGCGCGCGGCGAGCTGGTCTCCTGCTTCCTGCTGCGCATCGAGGACAACATGGAGTCGATCGCGCGCGGCATCAACTCCGCGCTGCAGCTTTCCAAGCGTGGCGGCGGCGTCGCCCTGCAGCTGACGAACCTGCGCGAGTCGGGCGCCCCCATTAAGAAGATTCAGAACCAGTCGAGCGGCGTCGTGCCCGTCATGAAGCTGCTTGAGGACTCCTTCTCCTACGCGAATCAGCTGGGCGCGCGTCAGGGCGCGGGCGCTGTGTACTTGCACGCGCACCACCCGGACATCATGCAGTTCCTGGACACCAAGCGTGAGAACGCGGACGAGAAGATCCGCATCAAGACGCTGTCCCTGGGCGTCGTCATCCCGGACATCACGTTCGAGCTGGCCCGCAAGAACGAGGACATGTACCTGTTCAGCCCCTACGACGTGGAGCGCGTCTACGGCGTGCCCTTCTCCGAGATTTCGGTGACGGAGAAGTACCACGAGATGGTGGATGACGGCCGTATTCACAAGCGCAAGATCAACGCGCGTCGCTTCTTCCAGACGATCGCGGAGATCCAGTTCGAGTCCGGCTACCCCTACATCGTCTTCGAGGACACGGTGAACAAGGCGAATCCGATCAAGGGTCGCATCACCATGTCGAACCTGTGCTCGGAAATCCTGCAGGTGTCCGAGGCCTCGACCTACAACGACGACCTGTCGTACTCGCACGTCGGCAAGGACATCTCCTGCAACCTGGGCTCGCTCAACATCGCGAAGACCATGGATTCCCCGGACTTCTCGAAGACGATCGAGATGGCGATCCGTGGCCTGACGGCCGTCTCGGACCTGTCGGACATCGGCTCGGTCCCGTCGATCGCTCGCGGCAACGCGATGAGCCACGCGATCGGCCTGGGCCAGATGAACCTGCACGGTTACCTGGCGCGCGAGCACGTGCACTACGGTTCCGAGGAGGCCCTGGACTTCACGAACATGTACTTCATGACGGTCCTGTTCGAGGCCATCAAGGCCTCGTGCACGATCGCGCGCGAGCGCGGCGAGACCTTCGAGGGCTTCGAGGAGTCGAAGTACGCGTCGGGCGAGTTCTTCCGCAAGTACATTGACGAGGAGTGTGGGCCCCCACCACGGACAAGTGCCGTGAGCTGCTCGCCGCCTCGTCGATCAAGGTCCCGACCCAGGCGGACTGGGAGGCCCTGGCGGCCGACGTTGCGAAGTACGGCATGTACAACCAGAACCTGCAGGCTGTGCCTCCGACGGGTTCCATCTCGTACATCAACAACTCGACGTCGTCGATCCACCCGATCGTGTCCCGCGTGGAGATCCGCAAGGAAGGCAAGATCGGCCGCGTCTACTACCCGGCGCCCTACATGACGAACGAGAACCTGGAGTACTACCAGGACGCGTACGAGATCGGCCCCGAGAAGATCATCGACACCTACGCGGTGGCCACCCAGCACGTGGATCAGGGCCTGTCGCTCACGCTGTTCTACCCGGACACGGTGACGACGCGTGATCTGAACAAGTCCTACATCTACGCGTGGAAGAAGGGCATTAAGACCCTGTACTACATGCGCCTGCGCCAGATGGCCCTGGAGGGCACGGAGGTCGAGGGCTGCGTGTCCTGCATGCTGTGACGTCACGCCCGTTTGTCGGGTGGTGCGGGGGTCGGGAAACCGGCCCCCGCACCGTTTTATCAGGGACGAGGCTGGGGCTGAGGGGCCGGGGATGGGGAGTGATGGTGCGTGTGAGCGTCGTCGTTTATTCGGATTTTCGTGAAAGGCGCTCGTATCATGTGGGGGTACAGTCCTCACATCTTTCTCGGAGTAAGCGATGAGTGATCTGACGAACCCCTACGGCGTCGGTCGACGCGAGCCAAGGCGGCTATGGCCAGCAGGACGCGTACGGTGCTCAGTCGGCATATGGGTCCCAGGGCTCGTATGGGGGCAGCTCCATACGGCGCGGGGCAGCCGGGGTATGGTGCGGGGCAGCGGGGTATGGTGCGGGGCAGCCTCTGTACGGCGGGGGGCCGGGCATGCCGGGCTACGGGCAGCCGCAGGGCTACGGTCAGCCCGCCTACGGGAGCTTCGGGTACGCCCTGAATCCTGCCGTTGAGCGCGTGCGTTCGAACGCATCGATAGTTCGCATCATGGCGTTCGTCAGCTTCGTCACCGTTGGGCCGATCCTCTCGATTGGCGCGTGGGTCTGGGGTGGCATGCTCGTGTCCGAGGCCCAGGGTCTTAACGCCCCCATAGACGTGATGAATGACGTGAATGGCGCTCGAAAGACCGCGATGATCTGCAGCATCGTTCAGATCGTCGGCATCGTGCTCCTGATCATCTTCTCCGTTGTCTTCCCCGTCCTGATGATGGCCTTGTTGGGCGGGGCGGACTACTGATTCGTCCGAGCGGCGGCGGTGGACATCCCCGACGGGGTGCCCACCGTTTTGCTGACAAGCTGTGGCGCGTAGCTCTCCCGTCACCGTTGGTTACTGATGCCGCGTTGCGTGCGCTAGGATGAGGCGCGTATCTGCTGATCTATTCCATTCGGAGTATCCCATGAGCGATCCCACCAACCAGTATCCCTCTATCGACCAGTCCCCCTACGGTCAGGCCCCCCAGGGAGCCCCGCAGGGCACGTACGGCCAGGCCCCCTACGGTCAAGCACAGCAGGGTGCGTACGGCCAGCCGGCGTACGGCCAGGCCTTCGCGGTGAACCCGGCCCTGGAGAAGATCCGTTCGAACGCCTCGACCGTTCGTCTCCTCTCCTTCCTGAGCTTCATCTTCGGCGGAGTTCTTTTGTCCGGCGGCATGTGGTTCTGGGCGAACAACATGATGACTGAGGCTCAGAACCTCGGCGCCCCGCTCGACATTTCGACGGATCTGGCGCGTGCTCGTAACACCGCGAAGATCTGCTCGATCATCCACATCGTCATCATCGTGGCGGTCGTGCTGATCTACATCATCGCCATCATTGCTATCCTCGCAGCCGGTGGCTCAAACTACTGAGTTCTTCACGGTGTGGGGTCCGGATCGACTCTCGATCCGGACCCCACACGTGTATGTGCGAGCATCCTGTTAGGATGCCTGTCGTATTGACCGGAAAGAAAATTGGAGCGTGTTGTGAGCGATCCTCTGAACCCTACCCCTGCGGATTTCGCCCCCCAGCCGTATGCTGCCCCTTCGCCGTACGCGCCTGAGGGCTCCGGCAGCGCGTCGTACACTGCGTCGGCCCAGGCCCAGCAGCCCCAGTTTGGCCAGCCCGGAGCAGACCAGTACGCGCAGTACGGCCAGGGACCCCAGGCCTCGTACGGCCAGCCCCAGCAGGCCTATGGCCAGCAAGCCTATGGCCAGCAAGCTTACGGCCAGCCAGCATACGGTCAGCAAGCCTATGGCCAGCAGGCGTACGGCCAGCCAGCATACGGTCAGCAGGCATACGGTCAGCCCATGTACGGCCAGCCGATGTACGCCCCCTCGGCGGGCAAGGACTTCTCATACATCCAGATCTGCTCATTCGTGGCCATCGGCGTGTCCGTCTTCAGCTGGCTCCTTTTCTACGTGTTCCTGTCGATCCCCGCAATGATCGGCGCGATCATCCTGAACGTGAAGGCGAAGCGCGAAGGCGCCCCGCAAAACATCGTGACCATCTCAAAGATCGCAATGATCGTCACCATCGTGATGGCGTCCCTCCAGCTTTTGTTCGTCATCCTATTCGTCGCGCTGGGACTGTCCGGCAACCTCTAAGCAACCGGCGAGAAGACGCGTCAGCGTCGCCCAACGCCACAGAAGCCTGCGAGAACGCTACCCCTGTTCTCGCAGGCTTCGCCTGTATTCTTGTGGGTATGACTCCCCGATACGAAGCCCCCTCGCGCGCCACCTCCGGAACAGATGCTGACCTCCTCGACCAGCTGCGATACGCGGACGGGCGCCCCTACGGCTTCTACAAGAACGCCCTGGGTGCCTGGGATTACGGGGACTTCACCCTCGCGATCGATCACGTGCAGGCCGACCCCTACGCACCGCCCTCGTCCCTGCGCGCCTGGTCCACGCCCGAGGCGATGGGACTGCCCGAGGCCGCCCTGGCCTCGTCCGACGCGCGCCTGGCCGCCGCGGACTTTATCGCCCGCTCCTTCGACGAGGCCATCCGAGCCCGCGGAGCGCGCGACGTGTCCATCGCCCGCGCCGGCGCCCTCATCCTCCAGCGCTCCTACGCGACCGTCCTGCCCGACCGCGTCGAGGTCCGCTTCCAGGTCAAGCTCCCTGCGCGCGGACGCACGATCCTCGGCAAGAGCGCCGCCCGCCTCTTCGACGTGGACGTGCCCAACATCGTCATGGACTGCTTCGACTTCGTGTCCGAGGACCCGGACACGACCCGCAAGCGCTCCCGCCTCCTCGGCCACGTCGCCGCCTACGAGGACTACCGCGCCCTCCAGGGGATCCTCGAGGAACGCGGCTGGGTGTCCTTCGTCGCTGATGACGCGCTGTTGGCGCGGCGCTCCGGCGTGTCCGAGACGCCTCTGACCGGTGACGGCGTCGTCGCCTTCGGTGCCCCCGAGTCCCTGCGCGCCACCGTCACCCTGCCGCACGCCGGCGAGGTGTCCGGCATGGCGATCCCCCCGGGCCTGACCCTCATCGTGGGCGGCGGCTACCACGGCAAGTCCACTCTCCTCGAGGCCATCGCCCAAGGCGTCTACGCGCACATCCCCGGCGACGGCCGCGAACTCGTCGCCACCGACCCCACCGCCACAAAGGTGCGCGCTGCCGACGGCCGAGCCGTCACCGGCGTCGACATCTCACCCGTTCATCACCCACCCTGCCCGGCGGCGCCGACACCACGTCGTTTTTCCACCGAGAACGCCTCCGGCTCCACCTCGCAGGCCGCCTCCATCATCGAATCCCTCGAGCTGGGCGCACGCACGCTCCTCATCGACGAAGACACCTCCGCCACCAACCTCCTCATCCGCGACACCCGCATGCGCGACCTCGTCGCCGCCGAGAAAGGAACCCATCACGCCCCTCGTCGACCGCGTCACCTCCCTCACCGAGGCCGGGGTCTCCCTCATCATGGTCGTCGGCGGCTCCGGCGCATTCCTCGACGCCGCCGACCGGGTCCTCATGATGGACAACTACCGCTGCCTCGACGTCACCTCCCGCGCACGCACCGTCGTTGCCGACCTGCCGCGCCCCCGCACCGACGCGCCCACCAGCTGGGAGGCGGCACCCCGCGTACCGTCCGCGAAGGCCCGCGTGGACCGCCCGCGCACCAAGGCCTCGGGCACGTCCGTGCTGACGATTGATCGTTCCACCGTCGACATTTCCGACGTCGCCGGAGTCGTCGACCCCGGGCAGGCTGAGGCCATCGCCTGGTGCGTGCGCGGCGTCCTCGAGGAGATGGCCGGCAAGCAGTCGATGCCTGAGCTCATGGCCAAGCTCGGCCGGCGCCTCGCCTCCGAGGGCCTGGACGCCGTCTGCAAGTTCGGCGCCCGCCCCTACCCGGCCTTCCTGGCGCGCCCGCGCCTCATCGACGTGGGCGCGGCCATCAACCGGTACCGCGGACTGTCCCTGCGCGAGCCGCGCGGCGAGGCCTCCGAGTCCTAGTCGTTGTCGGGCGCCACGGGTGTTCCGGGCGCCGGATGGCCCGGCCGCCCGCGAGGCTAGGCGACCTCACTTCGTTCGGCGCCGCGCCTCGAAGCCCGCCCGTGCCCTCCGGGCCCCTCCGGCGCCCTCCGCACCAGTGGGTGCCTTGTGTGTTGACGTGCGGTTCGGCGCCTCGGCTCGTTGTCCGGCCAGGCCCCGCCACCGCCCACGGGCACCGCAGCCGGGCATCCGGGCCCTCCTGCGCCCTCCGCACCAGTGGTGCCCGGTGCTGGGGAAGGATGTGCCCAAACTGCAGACCACTTCGGTGAAAATGGGCGAAATTGGGGTGTTTCGGGCGAGGTGGTCTGCGTTTTGGGCACATTGTGGTTGTGGGCACGAAGAAGAGCGCGCTACGGGACATCGTGGAGGCCATCAATGAGGTATGGGCACCCCTAGCGTGCAGTGGCAGATGGGATCCCATCATGGTGATGTGCGCTATCCTCGCCGTGAGCCGCCGACCGATTGTTATCACCAGAGCTTGTTTGAGGCTCAACCTCGCGTGACTGAACTAGTCACGGCCATGCAACACCTGGATCTGTGCGATGACTTCCTCGGGGTGGGCGAGGGCTTCCCATCGGAAGCGGCGGATCCGCCAGCCCTGCGCTTCGAGTAAGCGCTGGCGGCGCTCCTCGGCCTCGATGGAACGGTGAACCGAATCAACATCAGAACCGTACTTGCCGCGGCCATCAAACTCGATTCCGATCCGGTGCTCCGGAATGGCGATGTCGATGAAGTACCACTTATTCGCTGCTGAAACTGGGTACTGAGTTTCCAACCCCTGCAGGCCACCTCGCACCAGCAGGTAAAGCAAGCGCGATTCCCCCGCACTCTCGCACCCTGCATCCGCGTGTGTGACGATCCAACGCGCTGAGATTGCGTGCCTTCTGCCTTGTGAGGATGCGCCGATCAAACGCAGCAGCCGCTCGCGGCTGTGTTCCTCGCGTTGTCGGGAATCATCGCGGTAGAAACGCCGATATCGTGCTAGTTCATGCAAGCCGGCGCATGCGACGACGAACGCCTCCTCTTCGGCAAGGCACAACGCGCAGTCAACAACAGTGTCTTCAAGGGTGATCCCGAGGAAGTCTCCGTCGTGACGAATCATCGCGGGTGATCGTCCGCCGCGAGGCCGGTGGGGTTGCACAGCCATTGCCGGAAAATGCAGTGAACCTGCCTGGATTTTGGGAAGCTCGATCGGGCGGGGGTGTTGGTTCGTTGCTGTCGTGACGTGGAGCGGATGTGCGCCCAGAAGGGGCAAGCCAAATAGCCACGCCGCCGTCGGTCCCGAGGCAATGAGGTGGGGGTGCTTGTGCTGGATGGCGGCCAGCCGCGCGAGAGCAACCACCGTGCCTGGGTCAGGGTGTGCGGTAATGGCCTCGGTATCGAGGTAATAGCCCGGTGCAATCCTTATCAGTTTACCGAGCTGTGCACGTCGAGCGAATCGGCGGCGCTCGGTACTCGTCGCGCTGGTGGTGGTGTGTGCGTGCCTTGCAATGGCGCGGATTGCAGATGCGTCCATCGTGGTCTCCTTCGACTCACCTCCGATTTTAGGGGTTGCGCCCAAACTGCAGACCACTTCGGTGAAAATGGGCGAAATTGTGGTGTTTTGGAGCGAGGTGGTCTGCGTTTTGGGCGCATGAGTGGTGTGCGATGCGTTCGTGGGCACCACAGCCATGCCCCGCCGCCACCCACGGGTGCCGCGAGCGCATCACACGGGAATTTCTGCGGGTGCATCCCTGGGGTAGGGCGATCGAGCGTCCCCGAGGATACCCCGGGTGGTCTCGGGGATGAATCAGGGAAAACCTCCGTAGCGGCTCGTCGGACGCGGGGTGCACGATGGATGCATGAACACGAACACGACAATCGCGCAGGCCCCCGTGGCCGACCAGGGGGCCCCGGCCTCGTCCATCGTCCGACTCCAGGGCGTCTCCAAGATCTACGGAAGCGGCGACGCGCAGGTGCGCGCCCTCGACGACGTGAGCGTCGGCTTTGGCGCCGGTGAATTCACCGCCATCATGGGCCCCTCCGGCTCCGGCAAGTCCACGATGATGCACATCCTCGCCGGCCTCGACGCCCCCACCTCCGGGCACGTCTTCGTCGAAGACACCGACATCACCGCTCTCAAAGACACCGCGCTGACCAAGCTGCGCCGCGACCGCATCGGCTTCGTGTTCCAGTCCTTCAACCTGGTGCCCACCCTGGATGCGCGCGCCAACATCCTCCTGCCCATGCGCCTGGCCGGAAAAGCCCCCGAAAAGGAATGGTTCGACCTCATCGTCAACTCCCTGGGCATCGCGGATCGCCTGAGCCACCGCCCCTCCGAAATGTCCGGCGGCCAGCAGCAGCGCGTCGCCGTCGCCCGCGCCCTCATGAGCCGCCCCGCCGTCATCGTCGCGGACGAGCCCACCGGTAACCTCGACTCGCACTCGACCACCGAGGTCATGGACCTGCTGCGCCGCGCCGTCGACGAACTCAGCCAGAGCGTCATCATGGTCACCCACGACACCGCCACCGCCGCCTACGCGGACCGCGTCCTCGTGTGCCGAGACGGACGCATCGTCTCCGACCTGCGCGACGTTACCGCCGACTCCCTGACCGCGGCGCTGCGCTGAACGCGCGCCCACACCCCAAGGCTCACCTCATGTCTGCAACAAACTCCCTCCTGAGCGCCAACCTGCGCTCCCACGGCCGCCGCTACATCTCCACCGGCCTGGCCGTCGCCATCTCCACGGCCTTCATCGTCATCACCCTCATCGTCATGACGGCGATGACTGCGGGCCTGACGTCCAGCGTCTACCAGCAGTACCGAGGCGGCACGATCGTCGTCTCCCAGAACAACGACGCCCCCGAAGGCGCCATCGAGAGCGCCGAAAAAGCCCTGGCAGCAACCAGCGGCGTCACCGCCATCAAGCACATGGCCCAGTGGCCCGCCGACGCCCAAACCGACGCGACGCGCGCCGGCCTCTACGTGTCGCCGCTGGCCCCCAAGCCCTTCGCCGACCTCGACCTGAGCGCCGGAACCGCCCCGACCGCCGACGACCAGATCGCCATCCCGGAGCACACGGCCTTGACCCTCTCTCTGAAGGTCGGCGACACCGTCCGCGTGCGTGCTGGATTCACCGAGGGCGACTACCGCACCCTCACCATCGTCGGCACCACGCACACGAACACGATCAGCATGGGTGTCCCCGCCAGCTACGTGACCGACGGTGGCTTCTCCTCGATCTTTGGGGCGACCGCGTCCGGCCAGTTCATCGTCGCGACCTCCGGAGCGGATGCGGACAGCAACGCAAACCCTCCCAGCGCCACCCAGGACGAGTGGGTGGCGACAGCAAATTCCGCGCTCAGCGGCATCTCGGGCGTGAGCGTGACCAGCGTGCACGAGGCAATTCAGGACGACCTCAACCGGGCGCGCCTGGGAGCATCCATGACGATGGGAATCATGCTGATCTTCCCCGCGATCGCGGCGCTCGTGGCCTCTATCGTCGTCTCCTCGACATTCCGCGTCGTGCTCACCCAACGCACCCGCGAACTGGCGCTGCTGCGCACGCTGGGAGCGACCAGGCGACAGGTCCGCTCGCTCGTGACCCGCGAGGCCCTCGCGATCGGAGCGATCGCGTCCGCGATTGGCGTCGCACTCGGCTGGCTGATTGGCGCGCTCGCGGAGGCGGGCACCGGCCTGGCCTCTAGCGTCGTCGCGGCGCTGGCGGGGGCCTCCGTCTGGCAGCTCGCCCTCACGTGGCTGGGTGCCACCCTGTTCACGACCCTCGTCGGCGTCTTCCCAGCCCGCGCCGCCTCCCGCGTCGCGCCCGTCGCCGCCTCGCCCCCGTGAACGAGGCCGGGGCCGCCGCCCGCAAGAAGCACACCGTCCGCTTCATCATCGGCGCGCTCATCGCGGTCGTCGGCTGCGGAGCTGTGGCCCTCGCGTGGCGCTCGGATAGTGGCGGCACGAAATTCCTCGGGGCTTTCGTCGGGTCGCTCCTGGCGCTCCTCGGCGCGCTGCTCGTCGCCTCCGTGCTGTTGCCCGCCCTCACCCGCGCGTTCGGCGCAGCCTTCCCGGGCACCCTGTCCGCCATGGCCCGCGAGAACACCATGCGCAACCCCGGCCGCACCTCCGCGACCGGCACCGCGATCATCATCGGCGTGACCCTCGTCGTCACGATCATCGTTGGCGCCGCATCCGTGCGCACCACCCTGACCAACGCCGTCAACGACGCGCGCCCCTTCGACCTCATGGCCGTGTCCACAGATGGGGTGCGGTCACCGACGACCAGCAGGCCGCCATCGCGGCCACCGACGGCGTCGCCGCCACCGTCGCCCAGTACGCCGCCCCCGGCACCCTGACGACCACCTCGGGCGCGCCCGCCTACGCCCCCGGAGAGGGAACCGATGCGCAGGACGAGGCACAGGCCTCGTCGGTCATGATCACCGGAGAACCCGACTACACGGGCGTCACCCACTCGACCGTCACCCAGATGGGCGATGGCCAGGTGCGCGTCGGCGACGAGGCACTGGCCGGGCAGACGCTGCGCCTGTGCGCCGACACGTGCGTGGACCTGAGCGCCGTGTACGACAAGAACGGCAGTGCTGGCTCCGCCCAGGTCTCCGAGAAGACCCTGCGATCCATCGCGAGCTCGCTCGAGCGTCAGGCGATCATCATCAAGATGGCCGACGGGGCCGACGCCGAGACCGTGCAGGCCGCGCTGCTCAAGGACTCTCACCTGAGCGTCAACGGCTCCGCGCTGGAGCGCCAGATGTACACGAAGATCATCGATCGGCTGATGCTCGTCCTCGTCGGACTGCTCGGCGTGTCCGTCCTGGTGTCCCTGGTGGGCGTGGCCAACACGCTGTCCCTGTCGGTCGCCGAACGCACCCGCGAAAACGGGCTGCTGCGGGCCCTCGGCCTGACGCGACGCCAGATGAAGAGCCTCCTCGCCCTCGAGGCACTGTTCCTGTCGATGACCGGCGCGCTGATCGGCGTCGGCATGGGCGTCGCCTTCGGGTGGGTCGGCGTGATGTCCCTGCCCATCGAGGGGGCCACCCCCGTGCTGAGCGTGCCGTGGCTACAGCTGGTCGGCGTGTGCGTCGTGGCCATCGTGTCCGCGCTGATCGCGTCGTGGCTGCCCGGCCGCCGGGCCGCCAAGGTCAGCCCCTCCGAGGCGCTGGCGACAGAGTGATCGCTTGTTGAACGATGGGCGTTGACGGGTGTTGACGGGTGGGGTGCCGCGAGGTGCCCCACCCGTTGGCGTGTGGTGCTGGCGCCCCATGGGCGTGTGGTGCTGCGTGGGGCCGGGCTGCTTGTTGCCCCGACAGATCTCCGGCCGCCGCGCGGCCTGCCCGCCCGCTCGCCGTCCGCGCCGCGAGCTTCGCTCGGCGCGTCGTCTCGAAGCCCGGCCAGGCCCCGCAGGCCTCGCGGCGGCCTCCAATCGGTCGGGGGTGTCTGTGTGTTGCCTGGCCAGGCCCTGCTGCCGCCCACGGGCGCCGCAGCCTGGCCTCCGGCGCCCTCCACACCTGTGGGGCCTGGCGTGCTGACGGGTGGTTTGGCGCCTGTGGTTCGTTGCTCTGTGAATAGCCTGGAATTTCAACGATTGTGTGTCGAGGCGTGAAGTGTGCGTGGGGGAATTGCATGCGAATGTGTGCTGATCGGGTCTCGTCGCCGCCCACGGGCGCTGCGTGTGGGTGCTGCAGGCGAGCTGGCCCGGTGGTTTGAAACCGCCATCGCCTTTGCGGGCGAGAAATGGGCGTTTTTGGTGCGATTTTTGGGTGCAGAGGTGATGGCGGTTTCAGTGGTGCCGTGTTGGGGGTGTGCAGAGGTGATGGCGGTTTCAGTGGTCCCTTGTTGGGGGTGAGCAGTGGTGGTGTTGGTTTCAGCGTCGCCAGGTCGCTGTGTCCTGTGCGCGAACTCGCCCTGCGAGGCCTTGATGCGGGCGTGAGCGCGAAACAGTTCGCCCAGCGAACGAAAAATCGCTGAAAATAGGCGTTTTATGGCGTGTTGGGCGAGTTTTTTGCGGACATGCTGCTGGAGGCTCCGTGCGGGGAGAGTTTCTTCGCGCGTGTGGGCACGGTAGTCACGTATCTCGGGTGGGGTGAGCCGAGTCTTCACCGGATAGATCGCACGTTAACTCGCTGGCCTGCACGTTAACCTTTTGATACGCACGTAAACCCCTCAACATGCGCCTGGGCGGCGTTGCCCACGCGCATCTCATCGGGTTAACGTGCGGAATGAGCGGCCCACGCGCATGTTATCGGGCCCAGGTGCGCATGAAGGGGCCCAGGGCGCCACCAGGCGGGTTAACGTGCGCGGTAACGAACGCGCGGGCGACAACGGCGACGAACCAAAGTAATTTCGCATGCAATTCCCCAGAGTGTATTTCGTCCCCTGGCGTCAGATCGTTGTCATTCCAACGTTTTGTAGCTTGCGGCGATTCGCGCCTTGGGGGAATTGCATGCGGAATTTATCCGCGCTGGCCCTGCCGTCCCATACAGGCCACAGCCCGCACGACGGCACGGCCCCGCGCCCGCGCCAGGCAGGCCCCGCGCCAGGCAGGCCACGCACCGGCCAGGCCTAGCTGCGCCTCAGCACTCGACGACGTTGACGGCCAGGCCGCCCTCGGACGTCTCCTTGTACTTCGAGAGCATGTCGTTGCCGGTCTGGCGCATCGTCTCGATGACCACGTCCAGGCTCACCGTGTGGCGGCCGTCGCCCCACAGGGCCATGCGCGCCGCGTTGATCGCCTTGACGGCCGCGATCGCGTTGCGCTCGATGCACGGCACCTGCACGAGGCCCGCCACCGGGTCGCACGTGAGCCCCAGCGAGTGCTCCATCGCGATCTCCGCCGCGTTCTCGACCTGCTGCGGGGTGCCGCCGAGGGCCTGCGCCAGGCCGGCGGCCGCCATCGCCGAGGCCGACCCGACCTCGCCCTGGCAGCCGACCTCCGCGCCCGCGATGGATGCATTCGTCTTAATAAGGGCGCCGATCGCCGTCGCCGCCAGCAGGAAGTCGTGCACGAGGGCGCGGCGGCGAGCCGCGCATGCCTCGGGCGACGCGGGATCATCCGAAGAAGTCTCCGAGGAATCGCTCGTCGTCATGCGGATGTGCGCCAGCGGGGTGACCGCGCCGTCCTCCGTGGCGGGGCCCGCCGCCACGCCGGGCGTCGAACCCGTCTCCGGGCAGTGCGTCACCAGGTAGCCCAGGACCGCGGGGATGACGCCGGCCGCGCCGTTCGTCGGTGCGGTGACGACGCGGTGGCCCGCCGCGTTCTCCTCGTTGACGGCCAGGGCGAAGAGGTTCACCCAGTCCATCGCCCGCATCGGGTCGGCCACGGTCGACACCCAGGCGCGCGAGGGGAGCGCACACCGTCCGCGGGAGATCCGCCCGAGGAGGCCCCGGCCTCGTCCGTCGAAGAAGAGGGGATGCCCGTCAGGCGCTCCGCGAGCTGGCCGGCGAGCACGCGGGCGCGGCGCGGCACATCCAAGCCGCCCGGCAGGATGCCCGCCGCCGAGGTGCCCGCGTCCACGCAGTCGAACATCGTGTCGGCGATGCGATCCAGGTAGGCGTTGACGGTCTCGCGGGGGCGCACCGCCTCCTCGTTCATGCGAACGAGCTCCGCGATGCTCAGGCCGGACGCGTCGCACGCGGCGAGCAGCTGCGCGCCCGACGCGAAGGGGTGCGGCGCTGGAATGTCGATGCCGACGCCCGCCTGGCTCGTCGCGAGCGAGGACACCTCCGGGTTGTGGGGGTCGTCATTCGTCTGAATCATGACGAAGCCGCCGCCCACCGAATAATAGGTGCGCTCCAGGATGACGGCGCCGTCCTCGTCGGAGGCCGTGATCGTCAGCGCGTTCACGTGATAGGGCAGGATCGTGCGCGCCGCGAAACGCACGTCCTCGGCGATGTTGAGGGGCACCTGCGTGCCGCTGGGCAGCGTCAGCATCCCCGACGAGGCCAGGGCCGGCAGGATGGACTCCACCGTCTCGATGTCCACCGTCTCCGGGTCGTAGCCCGCCAGGCCGAGGAGGACCGCGCGGTCCGTCGAGTGGCCGCGGCCCGTGGCACCCAGCGACCCGAACAGGTCAATCGTGACGTGCGACGGCGGCTTCAGGGTCGTCAGCTCCGTCGTAAACGCCAGGCCCGCGCGCATCGGGACCCACCGTGTGCGACGAGGACGGCCCGATACCAATGCGGAACATGTCGAAGACCGACAGCGGGTGCGGCGCATCGTGCGCGGCCACCTCGCCCGAGACGATAGCTGCGGGCGTGGGGCGCGACGGGTCGTACGTCGTCACAGATGCGCCGAGGGCGACGGGGCGAAGATCCATGGGGACTATTGTGCAGCAGTCGCACGGGGGACTGCCCGTTGTTGGGGTGCCGCTTGTGGACCCGCCAGATCTCCGGCGTTGCTGTGCCCCGACAGATCTCCGGCCGCCGCGTGGCCTGCCCGCCCGCTCGCCGTCCGCGCTGCGAGCTTCGCTCGGCGCGTCGTCTCGAAGCCCGGCCAGGCCCCGCAGGCCCCGCGGCGGCCTCCAATCGGGCGGGGCTTGGTGCGCTTGCCCTGGCCCTGCCGCCGCCCACCGGCACCGCGGCCAACCCCGAGGGCTACGCGGCGGCCTCCAATCGGGCGGGACTTGGTGCGCTTGCCCTGGCCCTGCCGCCGCATTCCGCGTGGGAGTATGCGGAGAGTGTGGGCGCATCCGGATAGGTTGCCGCTATCCGGATAGGTTATGCGCATCCGGATAGGTTATTAAGCTATCCGGATGTTTGTTACCTATCCGGATGTGTTGCAACCTGGGCGCGTTGGTCTCCGGGCAGGCTTGGGTGGCCCCGGGCCCTGATAGTGACCTCAGCTGCTGCCTCCGGGCGGGCGTACACGGGTGCTGCCCGGCAGTTTCGCATGCAATTCCCCCCTGAGTATGTTGCTGGTTCGTATCATTTCATGATGCTGAGCCACTCCTGTTTGGGAATTGCATGCGACTTTGGGGAGGGAGGGCGCAAGTGGGGCGCAACTGGTGAGCACCTGGGGCAGGCGGGGTGCAAGTGGGCGCAGCTGGGACCAAAATCCCATGTATTCGCAGGTGGGAAGAAGTTTGGGCGGAAACGGATGATAGGACAAAGGGTTTTCGTTGCGATGCTTGATGCTTTGGGGATGACGCCGGCTTGGGAATAGGACTAACTGTTGATTGTCGAGGATGTGTCAAGCGCTGCAAAGTTCCACATTATGATTTATTGCCAACCGTTAAAAAAGCTAAAATGGCAGAAAAAGCATGTTTTCATAGATTGGAACCAGTAGGTAAAATGGTGCTATCCTGCGGAAATGTGGCTTTACTATTATGCTGTAAGCTACCCCGCTCGCAAAGCTATGGAAAATGGGTTACATTTTTCAGTAACCACATCGTAGGCTGGGTGTCATCAAGGTTGTGGAAAAACCTCTCGGGACATCCCCCGAGTACGACACAGCGAAGCAAAAGTCTTCAAGGAGAACGTTCGATGACAGCACGTCGAGCGCGCGCGGGCCACGCGCGGACCAAGCGAGCAGGAGTCGCATCCCGCGCCCTGGCCGCCCTGGCCGTCGTGGCTACTGCGGCCAGTACGCTGGTCGTCTCCCAGGCTGCCGTCCCCCAGGCCGCGCAGGCCGCCCAGGAGCCCGCCGCTACGGGCATCGAGGTTGGTGCCGTCCGTGCGAGCATGGGAAGGGCATTATCAATGCGTCCGAGACGGACACGACGACTAGTTATCCCAATAACTACATTCGCTACGGCATTACGAAGGCGATGTCCGAAACCCTGGTCGTCAAGGACACCGAGGTTGGCGAGCTGCCCAAGGCCGGCAGCACCGGAATCTACCCCTACATCGGCGTCGCAGCGGCGCTCATGTCCGGGGCGATGGTGATGACCGTGGTCACCACCAAGAGGCGCAAGGCACTCGCCTGAGCCACCCATGAGGTCCCGTGACCACGGCGACCCACCATCAAGAAAAACTCCCGAAATCACATACACAGGAGAAAGAAAACCTATGAGCACCACGAAGACCCGCCGCAGCCTGAGCCTGCTCGCAGCCTTCGCCGTCGCCGCCGGCGCGCTGGCCCTGCCCGCCGCCACCTCCGCGACCCAGGCCGCCCCCGCCTTCGGCCTCGCTGCCACCATCGAGCGCGCCCCGTCGCTCGTCGACCTCGACGTCCTCAAGACCGGCTCCATCACCATCCACAAGCTGGTCAAGGACGACACCAACGGCACCACCGAGGGCAACGGCCTCGAGGACGCCACCGCGACCGGCACGCCCCTGGACGGCGTGACCTTCACCGTCGAGCGCCTGACTACGTCGACCTCACCACGCAGGACGGCTGGGAGAAGCTCGCCGGCTACAACGGCAACGTTGACGCCGCGAAGGCTGACGGCGTTGACGCTGCCATAGAGAAGACCACCGCCGGTGGCGGCCTGGCTACCTTCGACGGCCTCTTCCTCGGTGCCTACGTCGTGACCGAGATCGCGACGCCTCCCGGCTACGTCGGCTCCAAGCCCTTCATCATCACGGTGCCCATGACGCACCCGACCGACCTCAACAAGTGGGTCTACGACGTCCACGCCTACCCGAAGAACTCGAAGGCTAACATCGAGAAGACCGTCAAGGACGATACCACCCCGGCTATCGGCTCCGAGATCTCCTACACCCTGAAGTCCGACGTGCCCGCCGCTGAGGCCCTCGACTACTACGACGTCGTCGACCAGTACGACAAGCGCGTCGAGCTGCCCGAGGCGAACGTCGCCCTGAAGATCGTCGACGGTAAGACCGGAGAGGTCGCCCTGGTCAAGGACACCGACTACAAGCTGATCTCCGCTGACGGCACCGACGGTAAGACCAAGTTCTGGACCGCCGAGTTCACCGCGGCCGGCCGCCAGAAGCTGCTCGACAACCGCAAGGACCACACCACCAAGGTCCAGATGGACCTGTCCGGCACCGTCAAGGACAAGGTGGAGAACGACGGCCTGTTCAAGAACAAGGCCATCCTGCTCCCCAACGCCCCCTCCAACGACTGGACCCCCGAGTCCGGCACCGTTCCCCCGCCGGACTACCCGAACTCCGAGGTCGTCTCCAAGTTCGGCAAGGTGAAGATCACCAAGGTCTCCTCCAAGGACACCACCGCCAAGCTCTCGGGCGCCCAGTTCGAGGTCTACAAGTGCACGCCTCAGTCCACCCCGGCCGCGAACTTCGAGTCCGTCGATGCGACCCTGGATGAGAAGCTGTCGCCCGCCGGTAAGGCCACCTACGAGACCGACGCCAACGGTGAGGTCACCATCGACGGCCTGCGCAACAACGACTGGGAGAACAACGAGGCCGTCACCGACCCCGGCTGGTACTGCCTCGTCGAGACCAAGGCCCCCGACGGCTTCGAGCCCCAGACCCGCCCGATCGCCTTCCAGATCCTGCAGACCAACTCCACCGAGGCTAACCACTACGTTCTCGAGACGACCGTCAAGGACGTCCCGAAGAACGGTGGCTTCAACCTGCCGCTGACCGGTGCTGCCGGCATCGGCGTGCTGATCGGCGCTGGCGCCCTCCTCGTGGGCAGCTCCGGTGCGATCGCGCTGGCCAACAAGCGCCGCAAGGAGCAGGCCGACGCCTGATCCTCGCTAGCTAGCGACACAGGGGTGTGGACCCGCGGGTCCACACCCCCTCGCGTTGCCCGCAACCACCCCCAAGCGGTACTACCCTGTAACCAGACAAACTTCCACGGCCTCGGCAATGAACGGAGAAAGCGTGAGCACCCAAGCGCCCGACAAGAAGAAGACCCCCCTCAAGTGGCGTCTCCTCACCATCGCGCCCCCGATCCTGCTGCTCGCCGGCATCCTGGTCCTCCTCTACCCCGTCCTGGCAACCCAGTACAACAACCAACGCCAAGAACGCATCGCCTCCGAATTCAGCGCCGTCGTCGAAAACGCCGGCCCCGACGCCGTCGCCGAGTCCCTGCGCCGCGCCGACGAATACAACCTCAAAGCCTCCGAGTCACCCATCCTCGACCCCTGGCTCGACGCCCAACGCCCCGGCACCGCGCAATACCAGGACTACCTGAGCCAGCTCAACCTCAACGACGTCATGGCGACCATCAAAATCCCGTCGATCAACGTCAACCTGCCCATCTACCACGGCACCGAAAACGCCACCCTCGACAAGGGCATCGGCCACCTCTTCGGCACCGCCCTGCCCGTCGGCGGCGAATCCACGCACACCGTCCTCACCGGCCACACCGGCCTGGGCAACGCCACCATGTTCGACCAGCTCACCAGCGTCAAGGTCGGCGACGTCTTCTACATCGAAACCGCCGGCCGCCACCTCAAGTACGAGGTCACCGACATCCGCGTCGTCCTGCCCACCGAGACCGAATCCCTCAACAAAGTCGACGGCAAGGACCTGGCCACCCTCATCACCTGCACCCCCTACGGCATCAACACCCACCGCCTGCTCGTCACCGGCGAGCGCGTCCCCATGGACGACGCCGTCGCCGCCGAAGCCGCGCAGGTCAAGGGCTCCGTTATGAAACCCTGGATGATCGCGGTCCTCGCGTCCGTTGTCGTCATCCTGGTCATCGCCGCCGTCATATGGCTGCGCTCGCGCAAGCGCACGGACGAGGAGCCGCAGGAGATCGACGCGGGCCGCACTGCCGCCCTGAAGAAGATGCTCGAGGAGCGCGGCAAGCAGTAGCGGGCTCGGCGAGGCCCGCGCGCTCACGGCCTCGTCCCGGCCCAGGCCCTGACTCGGCCCTGGCCCGACCCCGTGGTTCCTCAACAATGTCGCATGCAATTCCCTCGTGATTATTTCAAACATTGAAATCGAGTCGTTGGAATTGCAACGTTTGTAGGCAGTGTCAAAAACTGACCCGGGGGAATTGCATGCGACTTTTGGGTGGGAGAGCCGGGAAAGGGGAGGTGCACATGCAACGCTGCCACCACGCGAGGCGAGCGCGACCGTGGCGGGCCTCGTCCCCTACGATGGGAACCATGAACCTCAGCTTCCCCGAGCGCATCCGCGTCGACGCCATCATCCAAGCCGCCATGGACATGGAGGCCGCGCCCCTCCTGCACGAGCTCGCGCCATCGGCGACGACGAGACGCCCCAGGCGATCCTCGCGGGTAGCCATAAGACCCAGCGATTCGTGCTCGGCATCCTCGACGGACGCACCGTCCTGGTCGTTACCTCCGGCATCGGCCTGGCCAACGCCGCCTCCGCCACCGCGCGCGCCCTCACCCTCGTCGAGGCCCCCATCGTCATCGCGGTCGGCACCACCGGCGGCCTCGCCCGCGGCATCAACGTCGGCGACATCGCCGCCGGCACCCGCGCCATCTACGGGCAGGCCGACGCAACCGCCTTCGGCTACGCCATGGGCCAGGTCCCCCAAATGCCCGTCGACTACACCACCTCCGAAGCCGCCGAGGAACGCCTGCCTATCCTGCGCAGCCTCATCGAACACCCCGTGCGCACCGGCCGCATCGTCTCATCCGACTCCTTCTGCACCGAAGCCAACGTCGGCCCCATGCGCGAGCGATTCCCCGACGCCATCGGCACCGACATGGAAACCTGCGCGATGGCCCAGGTCTGCTGGTCCTCCGACGTCGACTGGATCTCGCTGCGAGCCGTCTCCGACCTGTGCGGCCCCACCGCCGACCAGGCCTTCCACATGGACGGCGCTCGCGCCGCCGCCCACAGCGCGCAGGCCGTGCGCGCCTACCTGACGCTGCTCTGAGCGCCCGCCCCGGCTTCGTCGCCCCGAACGAACGGAAACGATCATGACCCGTCCCGCACGCATCCTCATGGTGTGCACCGGCAACATCTGCCGATCCACGATGGCCCACGCGATCCTCGAACAGGCCGCCGCGCGCGCGCCGGCGTGGACGTTGTCGTCGATAGTGCCGGCGTCTCCGACGAGGAAGCCGGCAACCCGATCGACCGCCGTGCCGCCCGTGTGCTGCGCGACGCCGGGTACGCCGTGCCCGACCACCGTGCACGCCAGATCCGCGCCGGCGAGCTGGGGGAGTGGGACCTCATCCTGGCGATGACCTCGCGCCACCTGAGCGTCCTGGAGCGCCTGGCCGACCGCGCGGGCGTTGAGTATGAGGGCGCGCCCGCGTCCGCCGCCGACCTGGGTCAGGGGCCGCGCGTGTGCCTGTACCGCGACCTCGACCCCGAGGGCAGCGGCGACGTGCCTGACCCGTGGTACGGCGGCCACCAGGACTTCCTGGACACGCTCGAGGTCATTGAGCGAGTCACGCCGGTCATTGTCAATCTAGCGCGCTGACGCCTCTGTATTCGCGTGGTCGTGGAGGCGCGCCGCGAAGGCTGCCCCCGCGGTTATCAATAGGCGCACCAGTCCCACCAGTCACAGTGATGTTGGGCATCACGCGTCGATAGATTCATGTCACGGGAGAGGGTAAAACGATCCCATCCCTGCGACCTGTTCTGCTGGTCAGAATGTGCTCTAGGTTCTAGTGGTGGTTGCAGGATGTTTGAAATTCGCACAATAGCTGTGGTAGGGTTTCTTTGCAACCTTCCATGAGGGCTGGATACTCGTATGTGTTCCGTATTCGGCCTGTTCTGGTTCCAGCTGATGATGATGAAAGGTGAAAGCATGCACACGTCTATCAGGAGCCTGTTATCCAGGGCGGTGAGATCGAGAGCGGCTGGTGTTGCCGTGGCGCTCTTGGCGGCCCTGGGTATCGTTGTTCAAGGGCTTGCTGCGCCGGCAGTGGCCGATGTTAACCCCCAGATCGAGGTCAAGAACCTGAGCCTCACCAAGATCAACTCCGCTGAAGAGGAGCAGGGCGGCGCGCTTCATGTCGATGGTCTCGCTCTGCTCAAGTTTGAGTGGGACGCGTCGAAGACGACGCCGGAGGCGGGTGACTCCTTCACGATCACCCTGCCCGAGCAGCTGGACTTCCACTCGACCCTCGAGAGGCCCATCCATTACGACGAGGCTAACGTGGATCTGGGTAAGTGCACCATCGACGGCAAGACCGTCACCTGCACCTTCGACGAGAGGATCACCCCGCTGGTCCAGGCCGGAAACAAGAACATTAAGGGGGTGGGCAAGTTCCAACTCGCCGCCAAGAGTTCGACGACACAGGAAGAGCTACCTTTCGTCATTAACGGTGATAAGGCTCCTAAGACCGTCCAGGTCGACCTCCCCGAAACAGGTGGGATCATCGTGGGTCAGTCGAAATACAATCCGGATAAGCGGATCTACAAGGGCTACACCGGCCTCATGAAGGAAGGGGATACGAAGGCAACATGGCTCTTCCACTTCGGTGGTCCGTCGCTCCAGAACGCGCTCGGCAAGACTTTCGATGGTCATACGGAACAGATCATCACCTTCAAGGATACGCTCGGCGCGGGTATGAAATGCCCGCTGCAGTCGGTCATCCTCTACGCGGTCGACTCTGAGGAGAATCCCTCGCAGTCGTTCGAACTGGACAACGGTCTGGAGTCAGGGCCGAAGACCACTGACCAGGGGGCCTTCGAGGTCACCGGCAAGTGCGAGGAGATGGCGCCCGACGGAACGACTCCGATCACCTTCAAAGCGACGGGGCCTTTCAGGGCCAAGACCAACTAATGGTCTCCTACAGTACTCTCTTCACCGGCGACGACGGGAAGGCCCTTCCGGGAACCGAATACACCAACACTGTTTCGGCTGACGGAACCACGATTACATCGACAATACCGTGAGCTTTGTTGCGGCGGGATCCGTCAGTGTCTCGATGGACCCAGGTGAGGGTGCCTTCAGCATCACCAAGAAGATCGCCTCGGACTACGCCAACCAGGTCAATGCTGGAGCGACCTTCACGGTCACCTTCGACTACGAGCTTCCTGCCAAAGCGAACCAGTACCCGAACTGGACGCCGCCCGCCAATTCGCTCAGCGCTGACCAGCGCACTGGTACTGCCACGATGAAGGTCACGCGAGGCGTCGCCTCCCCGGCAAAGTTCCCGATGGGCACGAAGATCTCCAAGCTGCGTGAGGACACCTCGACGGCTAACAGCGCTCTGCCTGACGGCTACGTGTGGAAGGATCCGAAGTTCACCATCGGCTCCACTCCCACCACGAGCCTGACGATCGAAGATCAGAAGGTCACGAAGATCGACCTGCTGAACACAGTGGGTGTGGGTAATCGCTTCCAGGTGGTCAAGAAGGCCAGCGGTGCCGAGGGCGCTGCGGCGAAGAAGTTCAGCTTCAGCTACACCTGCACCCTGCCGAACACCACGACGAAGAATGGGCAGATCACGGATGTCCCGGGTGACGGGACCCCCGTGCCGAGCCCTGAGAAGTTCCCGGTCGGCACCACCTGCAAGGTGACTGAGGACACTGCAGGTGCCGGCATTGACGGTTACACCCTCGACGCGGCTGGCCATGATGCTCAAACCGTGACGATCGGCCAGGTTAGCGAGCCGACGGTCACCGCCACCTTCACCAACACCTACACGCGTGACACGGGTCGTTTCTCGGTGACGAAGAAGGTTGCGGGTGACGCTGGCGACAAGGCGCCCGCTTCTTACACTTTCGATTACACGTGCAAGGCTGACGGTAAGGACCCCATGACGGGCACCATCGTCGTCGGCAAGGGCGAGACGAAGGAATCCGGCGAGATTCCCGTGGGCTACTCGTGCACGGTCAAGGAGCACGTCGATAAGGACCAGGCTGGCACCGCCTACCTTGAGGGCTACACCCTGGACGTTGTCGCCAGCCCCGATGTCACCATCGCCAAGGGCGCGGTCCCGAACATCGACGTGACCAACACCTACACGCGCGACACGGGTCGTTTCTCGGTGACGAAGAAGGTTGCGGGTGACGCTGGCGACAAGGCGCCCGCTTCTTACACTTTCGATTACACGTGCAAGGCTGACGGTAAGGACCCCATGACGGGCACCATCGTCGTCGGCAAGGGCGAGACGAAGGAATCCGGCGAGATTCCCGTGGGCTACTCGTGCACGGTCAAGGAGCACGTCGATGAGGGCCAGGATGGCACCTCCTACCTTGAGGGCTACACCCTGGACGTGACCACGGGCGCCGATGTCACCATCGCCAAGGGCGCGGTCCCGAACATCGACGTGACCAACACCTACACGCTCAACAAGGGGACCTTCTCGGTGAAGAAGGTCGTTGCGGGTGCCACCTTCACCGGTGCCGACAACACCTTCACCGTGCAGTACACCTGCACGCACAACTCGGTCGCTCTCACCGATAAGCAGAAGGCTGGCAGCCTGACGCTGACGGGCAACGGAACGGCTGTCACGAGCCCCTCCCTTCCCTTCGGAACCTCCTGCACAATCGAGGAGACCAAGAGCAGTGCGCAGCGTGCGGGCTACGCCGTGGCAACCGACTACACCGCCGGTCAGGTGACCGTGGGAACCGCCACCCCGAGCCCCGAGGTCACGGTGACCAACAAGTACGCGCCGCTCAAGGGCGGGTTCGTCATCTCCAAGACCGTGGACGGTGACGGAGCAGCCCTGGCCAAGGACACGCAGTTCACCTTCGACTACACCTGCACGCCGCTCACCGGTGCTGCCCAGGTGAAGGGCACGGTCGTCGTCAAGGGCGGAGAAAACGGCGCTGTTACGGACGTGCCAGTCGGCTCGTGCTCTGTGTCCGAACGTGACGCCACGATCAACGGAGCAAGCCTGAACACGGTCCTCACCGTTGACGGCTCCAGCGATGGCGTGAACAACGGTACGGCCGTCTTCAACGTGAAGGATGGTGTCACCGTCCAGGTTGCTGCGACCAACACCTACGTGCTTGATCGTGGTTCCTTCTCGGTCGCAAAGACGGTTGTCGGCGGCGCCGACTCCTTCACGAAGGACACCTTCGTGTTTGACTACGTCTGCACGGATGGCACCGAGGGACGCCTTGACGTTCCGGGTGACGGCACCGCAGTGGAAGGTCCGCGCGTGCCGACGGGCACGGAGTGCACGGTGACTGAGCGCGCTCAGACGGCGAACCGTGACGGTTACACGGTCACATCCGAGCTCTCCGACAACGGCAAGGTGACCATCAGCCAGAAGGACGCGGTCGTGGCCGTGACGGCGACGAACACCTACACGCCGGTGCCGAAGGTTCCGAGCAAGCAGCTGGCCAAGACGGGTGCCTCCAATGTGGCAGTCGTGGGCGTCGTCGGCTCCTTGCTGGTCGTCGTCGGCGGTGTGCTCATCGCGCTGAAGCGTCGTCGTAACGATGCCTGATGACGCAGTGCCAGAGCGGCAGGTGATTGCTCGCTGAGGCACACACGTGAAGCGCCCCCACTCCGGGAAACCGGAGTGGGGGCGCTCGTGCGTGTGAGCGAGCACGACAAGGGGAGCTGCGAGTGAGTTGACGCGCCCGGGAAGTGCTGCGAGTAGGGGGAGGAGCCCGTGTTCGGCGTACTATCGCTGGTCTGCCAGGAGATGGACGGAAGTCGATAAGAGACAGTTGTCCCGTGCTCTACGTCCCGCTTCCAATCGGCTGACGACGAGGAAATAACAATCGTCAGCCTGTGACGCTCACAAGAATCAGCACGTGAGGCACACAATCGTCAACTGGCCGCAGCCGGAGCAAACTGCCGCGTATCGCAAGCGACAGTCGCGTCTTGGCCGTTCAGTCCGGTAGGGTCTGCCCAGCCTCCGACAGCAGGGCGCGAATGATCTCCTCGACGCCCTTCGTGCCGCGGCCCATTGCCACCAGCTGGCCGTCCGCGCCCGCGATGAAGTGCGTCGGCCACGCCGTCGCGCCGTAAGCCTTGAAGGCCTCGAGGTCGGGGTCCAGAGCGACCGGGTAGTGATGCCCAGCTTTGAGATTGACGCGTTCACGACCGAGGCGTCGCGCTCGTAGGCCTGCTGGGGCGAGTGCACGCCCACGACGACCAGCCCGTAGTCCTTGTACTTCTCGTAGATGGCCTCAAGCTCGGGGATCTCGCGCTGGCAGTTCGTGCACGAGCTCGACCAGAAGTCCACGAGCGTCACCGTGCCGGACGGTTGGCCCAGGGCGTTCAGCCACTGCGAGGCCTGGATCGTCGGCATGACGCCGCAATCCTTCGCACCGTCACGCGCGCACTGCGCGAAGTCGGTGCTCGCCACGACATCCTTCTCGGGCTCGCACGCGCCGTCCTCGCAGGCACCCTCGGTGCCCGCCTCGAGCGCGGCCGTGTAGTCGGGGATCATACGCTGCAGGGCCATCGGGGCGTCCGTCGCGATACCCAGCGCGAGCGCGATCATGGCGACGCCCGCAGCGATACGCAAGGGGCGCTGGCGGGTCTTCAGGAAGCGGGCCGCGACGCCCGAACCCGCGATCGCGACGATCATCAGCGGGATCGACACACCAATCGCGAAGGAGATGGCCAGGCCGATGATGTGCCACGTGATCTGCCCGGAGCTCGAGGCCACGATGATCGAGGTCAGCACCGGGCCCGCGCACGGCACGAACGCCGCGCCCAGAACGAGGCCGAGGCCGAAGCCCGCGCTGTCGCCCGTCGTACGGGGTGCGAGGCGTGCGAAGGGGCGCTCGAGCACTTCCATGATCTTCGGGACGATCATGCCGATGCCGACGGCCAGCAGCAGGATAATGCCCGTCCAGCGGATCAGCGCCTGCGGCAGGTTCAGCAGGCTCAGCAGCGCCGAACCCGCGACGGTGATCAGCATGAACGAGGTGACCAGGCCCAGGACGATGAGCACGGGACGACGCGTCACCGAGTCGCTGCCGTCGGCCTTCACGGCCTTCTTTGGTGCTTCTCCGCCCAGGTTCACGCCCGGAGCGACGCGGAAGAGAGACGGGTCAATGCCCGCCTTTGCGTCCGGGGAGGATGCGGATCGAGGAGCCCCGGCCTCGTTCGAGGAGGACGCCGAGTCGCAGCCACCCGCAGCACCCAGGAAGAGCGCGGGCAGGACAGGAAGGATGCACGGGGAGATGCCCGTGATGAAGCCGCCAAGAAGGCCGAGTAAGAGGAACATAGGTTCACCTTACTTGGAAGTGGTTGAAAATGCGCGCTACTTATCTACAGCGACAGGACCAGGTCCGCGCGCTCCTTTGTGCGCTCAACGAGGGCCATGTTCGCCGCGTCTACCGTGCGCACCCAGTGCGCGGCGTCCGCGCGGTCGCGGCCAAAGCTCATGTGCCGATCGATCAGCGCGATGCGAGCTCCTCGAAAGGCGTGTCGATGAAGACAAGCAGGTCGATGAGGCCGCGCACGTCCGCCCAGCCGGGCAGCTCGAGACCCAGGTAGTTGCCCTCCGTGATGACGACGCCGTCGACCTCGACGGGCAGGGAAGCGGCGACGGGCTCGTGCAGGTCGCGCCGGTAGTCGGGGGCGAGGACCACGCCGTCCGCGCGGCGCACGCGCCCCAAGAGAGCGACGTACCCGCCCACGTCGAAGGTGTCGGGCGCGCCCTTGTGGTCGGCGATCCCGCGCGCGGCCAGCACCGCGTTGGACATGTGGAAGCCATCCATGGGCGCCAGGCCCGCGACCGAAATGCCGGCCTCGGGCAGGGCGCGAGCCAGCTCGTCGGCGATCGTCGTCTTGCCGGTCCCGGGAGGACCGGTCAGGCCCAGCACGCGCACGGGGTCACCGAGGCAGGCGCGCTCGGCCACGGCCTCGACGATGCGCTCGGTGATCGACGAGGCCTGGGCGTGCTCCGGGGAGAGGCTTCCGCCTGCCGTCCTGAGCCTGCCCGCGAGGAAGTCACGGCTTGATGACGGGCAGCGTCGACCAGGGGAAGTTGATCCACTTGTCGGTGTACGCCCACACGTAGTCGGGGTCGATGATGGACACGGGCTTCTTGTAGATGACAGCGCTGCGGGCCTCGACGCGCACGGCGGCGGAGCCGTCGAGAGTAAGGCCGTGCTCGTCGATGAGGTCCATGACCATCTTGAGGGTCTTGCCGGAGTCGGCGACGTCGTCGACGACGAGGACGCGCTTGCCGTCCATCGCGGAGACGTCCATGAGCGGGGGAAGCAGCATGGGCTCGTCGAGGGTTTCGCCGATGCCGGAGTAGAACTCGACGTTCATGGTGCCGATGGCCTTGACGTCCATCGCGTAGGCGATGGCACCGGCCGGGATGAGGCCGCCGCGCGCGATGGCGACGATCAGGTCCGGGATCCAGCCGGAGTCGATGATCTGCTGGGTGAGCTCACGGGACGCGTCGCCGAAGCCCTCCCAGGTGAGGACCTCGCGGTCGGGAGCGGTGGTGGCGTCGGGGCTGGCGGTGGTACCCATGGCTTCCTTCTCTCGGGGGTGTTGGGTTCAAGGGTATCGCCGTCGGGCGGGTGTGTGCTCGCCTGTACGCGGAATAAACTGTGACGTGGGCAGACGCACGCCGCGCGCTCACTCCGTCGACACCGGTAATGCTAACGGCGGCGGCGGATCGAGGCGAGCTCGCGCTCGTAGGCGCGCCCGGGCGAGGCGGCCTGCCCGCGGTGCTCCCACGTGAGGATCAGTGCCGGGTTGAAAGCGCGCGAGCACACCCCGCACGAGGAGACGCGCCGCGGCGCCCGGTACAGGCGGCGCGTGGCTCCGCAGCGCGGGCACGTGCCCACCCAGGGCGCGTCCGGGGAGGGCAGGGACGAGGGCAGCCGCGCGGAATCCGGGGCGCCGAGGGCGCGTGCGGCCCGCTTCCACGCGGCGTCGTGCCCGTGGGAGGGGCCGACGAGGGCGTGGGCTATCTCGTGCAGGATGACGCCCCGGATCGTGCCTTCATCGTACAGGTCGGTGAGTGGTCCGGACAGGCTGATCGTGCGCGAGGTGTGCGTGCACGCGCCCGCCCGGCGCTTGGCGTGGTCGAAGCGGAAACGCCAGTCGATCAGCCCAGCAGCGTCCATGAGGGAACGCGCGAGGGCGCGGGCCTCCTCGCGCTTCACCGGGCCCCCGCGAGCACGCCGAGCAGGCGCTTCATAGAGACCTTGTTCGGCGTGCCCAGGGTCTGGGCGAACATCGAGACGCGCAGCTCCTCGGCCATCCACCGCGCCTGGGTGAGCGCGGCGTATCGACGGGCATCGTAGGGCCGACGCTCCAGGGCCTGCCGCGTGGCGGCGATGTCGGCCTCGGCCTCGTGGATGCGGTCCATGTCCTCCAGGTCGCGAGCCAGCGCCCCGGGCGAGGAGGCGGCGCGCTCGATGCGCACGGCCCCGGCGCGCAGGTAGCGCCCCAGGTGCGGCAGCGCGAAGGAGGGTGTGGCCGACACGAACCCCTCGTAGAGCAGGGCCTTGCCGTGTCTCGCGACGTCGCGCGTCGTCTCCTCGAGCGAGGCCTGGGGGTGGGAGCGCACGGCGGCATCGGCCTCGGCGCTGGCCTCCAGGGCCCGCACGACGTGGGAAAGAATCTGGTAGACGCGGTCCTCGTGGGCGTCGCGCGCGGCCGCCACGAGCGTCTCGAAGGCCTCGGGGTCGCGCACGTCGGCGGGGGTGCTCAGCTCGTCCACGAGCGCGAGGGCCGAGGCCAGCTGCGCGTCCGCGACCAGGGCCGCCGTGTCCGCGTAGGGGGAGGCCGCCAGCATGAGGGCCTCGCGGCCCGTCCAGCGCGTGGTCACGCGGTTCGTCGCCAGGGCGACGCGAGAGAGCAGCAGGCGGGCGAGGCCGGCGCGATGCTCGCGGTCCGCCTCGGCGGCACTCGCCATGACGCGCACGCCCGCAGCCGGGGCCGCGGCGGTGCCCTGGGGGACCAGCGCGGGGAAGGCCCGCAGCGTCATCGAGCCCGAGGTCTGGGTGATCGAGCGCGGCAGCGTCGGCATCTGCGTGACGCCGTCCGCGTGGAACGCCGGGTCCGGCGCGGGGGCCGAGGCCTGGGCGTCCTTCGGCTCGTGCGTGCCCCCGGGTGCGGACTTCGCGCCCCCGTTGGAGGCGGAGGCGTGGGTGGAGGAATCCTCCCCACCGCGCGCGGAGGCTTTCCCCGAGGCCTCGCGCCCGCGCTTGTTCCTGCGCGCCTGCTTCTCGCCGGCCTCCTCGAGGGCCGCGCGCACGGCCGTGCGCACCGCCTTGTTCGCGTCGCTGGCGAGGGAACGCTGCAGGTACGCCAGGTCCTTGCCCGCGCCCAGCTCCTTGCCCGACGCGTCGGTGACGACGAAGGTCATGCGCAGGTGATCGGGCAGGTGGGCGCGCGCGTGCGCCAGGTCCGCCTCGCTGAGGTCCACGCCGCGCAGGACGCGCACCGCGTGTGCGAGGGCGTCCAGGACGGAGCCCTCGGTGAGGGGACGGGACTTGGGGGCCTCGGCGGCCGCTTCGTGGCCCTGGGCGGCCTGCGCCTGTTCGGGGGCCTCCTTCTGTGCGGCCTTCTTGGGCGCCTTCGCGGGTGAGTTGCGCGTCGACAGCTTGCCCGAGGTCGCGCCCCACGCGGCCAGGCGGCCCATCGCGGCGTCCAGGCTCAGGGGGTCCGGCTCGTCGGAGTCGGCGGCCTTGGCCTTGCCGGCGGACTTGTCCGCTGACGCCACCACGGCCAGGGCCGGCTCGTCGCCCGCCTGCTCGATCCAGCGAGCCACCGACGCGGCCACGTCCGGCGCGGGGGCCAGCAGGCGGCGTACTCCCTTGGGCAGCGCGCGGATCGCCTCGGTCAGCAGGTCCTCGCGCATGCCGGGCACCAGCCAGTCCGTGCCCGCGTCGCTCACGCGCTCGAGCACCTCGATCGGGATGCGCATCGACACGCCGTCGCGCGGGCTGCCCGGAGCGAACTCGTAGCTCAAGGGCAGCGACAGCTCGGGGCACTGCCAACGATCCGGGAAGCCCTCGCCCGAGGTCGCCTCGCGCGGCATCAGCAGGGACGCCGGGTAAATCAGCAGATCAGGGTGCTCCCGGCGCTTGTCCTTCCACCAGCGGTTGAACGCCGCCGCGCTGGTCACGTGCTCGGGGATCAGGTCGTCGAAGAAACGGAAGCGCGCCTGCTCGTCCGCGACGAGGCCGTGGGTTCGGCTACGGCGCTCAACCTCGCGAGCCTGCTCCACCAGGGCCTCGTTTCGGCGCTGGAAAGCGTGCCTCTCCCTCCACTGGCCATCCACCAGGGCGTTACGAATGAACATCTCGCGGGCCAGCTCGCGGGCCGTCGTCCCCTCGCGCGCGGCCGCCAGCTCCTCGAAATGACGCGGCTCAAACGACCCCGACGACAGGGGATCCTTCGACGCCGACACCAACCCGGCCGCCAGCGCCTCCAGCGACCCCGCGCGCGGAGCGTGAGAGCGCGAGGTGGCCACGGCCTCGTCGATGACGAGGTCACCCAGGCGCCCCAGCAGCACCTCTCGGTCCGCCGCCAGCGTCAACCCGTAGAGGGTCACGCGCTCGCGGACCATCGCCGCGCCTTTCGCGACCGACCAGAACGGCTCCGAATACGAGCGCTTGAGCAGGCCGCGCGCCGCCGGCTCCACCCACTCCGGGCGGATGCGGGCCACCGTGCGCGCGAACAGGCGCGAGGTCTCCACGAGCTCCGCGGTCATCACCCAGGCGGGGTGCCCGCTCACGCCCGAGCCCGGCCAGATCGTGAAGTGCGTGCCGCGCGCGCCCTCGTAGTCGCGCTTCGTCTCATCCCACGACCCCAGGTAGGACAGCAGGCCGACCAGCAGTGACCGGTGCACCTGGTCCGCGTCCACGCTCGCCGTTCCCTGCCCGTAGGTCAGGACCGCGCGCACGGCCGCGTCCTGCGCGCCGCCGAATTGGGCGGCCTCCACGACGTCGCCCGTCGATGGCTCGCCCACCGGCCCCGCGGCGATCCCCAGCGCCCGGGCCATCTGGCGCAGCTGGCCGACGACGTCGCGCCACTCGCGCCACCGCAGGTAATGGAAGAACTCCGCGCGGCACATGCGCCGGAACGCCGAACCCGACAGGTCGCGTGCCTGCACCGCCAGGTAGCGCCACAGGTTCAGGTAGGTGATGAAGTCCGAATGAGGGTCCGCCAGGCGCGCGTGCGACGCGTCCGCCGTGCCCTGATGCTCCGCCGGACGCTCGCGCACGTCCTGGATCGACAGTGCCGCCACGATGACGAGCACCTCCGAGGCGCAGCCCAGGCGCTCGGCCTCCAGCAGCATACGCCCCAGGCGCGGGTCGATCGGCAGGCGCGCCAGGTCGCGGCCGATGCCTGTGAGCCTGTACTGGGACGAGGCCGGGGCCGCGTCCGCGGTCTCGCGATCCTGCGCGAGCGCGCCGATCTCCACGAGGAGGGCCACGCCGTCGCGCACCGCGCGCCGATCCGGGGCGTCCAGGAACGGGAAGTCTTCGACCGCGCCCAGGCCGAGGGACGCCATCTGCAAGATGACGCTGGCCAGCGACGTACGCAGGATCTCGGGCTCCGTGAAACGCGGGCGTGACTTGTAGTCGACCTGGGAGAACAGGCGGATCGCCACGCCCTCCGCGACTCGGCCGCATCGGCCTGCGCGCTGGTTCGCGCTGGCCTGGCTGACCGGCTCAATCGGCAGGCGCTGCACCTTCGTCTTATTGGAATAGCGGGAAATGCGCGCCAAACCCGGGTCGATGACGTAGCGGATGCCCGGCACCGTCAGCGACGTCTCCGCGACGTTTGTCGCCAGGACCACGCGGCGCAGCCGGTGCGGCTCGAACACGCGATGCTGCTCAGCCGCCGTCAGCCGCGCGTACAGAGGCAGGATCTCGATGTCCCCCGGGCGCGCGCCCTTGTCGTCGCCCGCGCGCCGGCCTCGTCCCTTCAAGTGATCGAGGAGGGCCGCCTCCGTGTCGCGGATGTCGCGCTCGCCGGGCAGGAAGACCAGGATGTCGCCGTCGCCCTCCGTGCTCAGCTCATCCACCGCGTGGCAGATCGCCGTCTCCACGTCGATGTCCTCGCCCATGCCGTAGCCCAGCGTCGCCAGCTCGTCGTCCGGGTCCTCCAGGACCAGCTGCATCGGGCCGGAGCCCTGCTTGTCTGCGCTATCCTCGGCTTCGTCCGCCTGCTGCGCGCAGGCCTCGGACGTGTACGACGAGGGCGTCGTCGGGCCGAGGGGACGGTAGCGGATCTCCACCGGGTACGTGCGGCCCGACACCTCGATGACCGGCGCCGGCTCGATCAGGCGGCCCGAGCCGGGGGTGCCCTCCCACGTGCCGAAATGGCGAGCGAAACGGTCCGAATCGATCGTCGCCGACGTGATGATGACCTTCAGGTCTGGGCGCGCGGGCAGCAGGCGCGCCAGGTAACCCAGGATGAAGTCGATGTTCAGGCTGCGCTCGTGGGCCTCGTCGATGATGAGCGTGTCGTAGCGGCGCAGCATCGGATCCGACTGGATCTCCGCCAGCAGGATACCGTCCGTCATGAGCTTGACGAGGGTCGTGGGGCCGACCTCGTCCGTGAAACGCACCTGGTAGCCGACCACCTGGCCCCGCTCGCGGCCCACGGTCTGGCCGAGCTCGTCGGCGATGCGGTCCGCGACGGAGCGCGCCGCGAGCCTGCGCGGCTGGGTGTGCCCGATCATGCCGGCCACGCCGCGGCCCAGCTGCATGCAGATCTTCGGCAGCTGCGTCGTCTTACCCGAACCGGTTTCGCCCGACACGATAACCACCTGGTGGTCGCGGATGGCGCGCGCGATCTCACCCCGGCGCTCGCTCACCGGCAGGTCCGGGAATTCGATGACCGGGATCGCTGCCGCGCGCTCGGCTAGCTGCTCCGGCGTAAAGGGCTTGAAGGGGCGCGCGTGCTCGCGGCGGCCCGCGCGGCGCGGTCGTGCTTTGCGCGCGGGCTCGGAGGAGCGGGGCGTGGCGGAGCGAGAGTCAGGCATGATACCGCCAGTCTAGTCGCTCGACATGCTGGTCGAGCGGCACGTGGCTGGTGGGGGGTGAGTAGGTCGAAAGGGTCTCAGACACCCAAAGTCGCATGCAATTCCCTTGGGTCAGTTTTTGAGTGCGGCTTAAATCCGCATGATTTCAACGGTCTGATTTCAAACATTGAAATAGGGGTGAGGGAATTGCATGCGACATTTTTGGGTAAGCGTTGGGTGTGGGTGTGACGAGTCTGGGCTGCCGTCAGGCGGAGGGCGCCTCGCCCTACAGGTCCTCGTCAAAGCGAGTGCGCGGTGCCTCCAGGCACAGATCCACGAGGTCACGCGCCAGCTGGTCGATCTCCTCGCCCAGGTGCACGCGCTCCCTCCACGAGGGCCGGGATGGCCTCGATCCCGTAGAAAGCGCCGCCCAGCTGCCCGTAGATCGCGGCGTTCGTGTCCGAGTCACCGCCGCCCACCATGTCCGTGATCGGCTCGAAAGAACCCGCCGGCTGGAATTCGTTCGTGGTGCCCACCGCGTCGCCGACGACCAAGCCCACGAGGGCGCCGCGCGCCCGAGAAAGAAAAGTCGTCATGCCCCCAGTCTCGCACAGGGACCCCAGCTGGGACCACGGCCTCCGGCCCGCGGGCCGAGGCCAGGGAAACGCGCGAGTCAGCCCCGGCCTCGTCCCCCGAGACCTCCCCGGCCTCATCCCGAGAGAGGCGTCAGGAAACCGACGTCCCGAACAGTAAACCCAGCAGGTAGGTCACGCCCGCCGCGCCGTAACCCACGAGGAGCTGACGCAGCGCCCGGGGCGTCGGGGCCTGACCCGAGAGGATACCGACCACGCCGCCCGTAAACAGCAGGGCGACGCCGACGATCGCGGCAGCGACGGTGATCGCAGCCACGCCCGTCAGGCCCAGAATGTAGGGGATCAACGGGAAGAACGCGCCCGTCGCGAAGAAACAGAACGAGGACAGGGCCGCCTTCGTGGGCGTGCCCACCTGATCGCCCGCGCCATCCGACTCGGGGCTGCCGCCCAGGGCCGCGCGCAGCGCGATCGCGCCGGACTCGCCGGTCGCCGGCTTGGCGAGGCGCGCAAAAACCTGCTTCGCGTGCCGCTCAGCCTCCTCTTCGCTCTCGCCGCGCGCACGGAACACGAGGGCCAGCTCGTTCGCGTCCACGTCCAGGTCCGTCACCGCCTGGTGCGCGTCCGGATCGGGGATCGAGGCGTCGAGGAGCTCGCGCTGACTGCGCACACTCACCCACTCGCCGGCCGCCATCGACAGGCGCCCGCGAGCAGGCCCGACATGCCCGTCAACAGAACGGCGTGGGGTTCCATGCCCGAGGCCGCGACACCCAGCACGAGGGCCAAGTTCGACACGAGGCCGTCATTCGCCCCGAAGACCGCAGCGCGGAACGTGCCCGCCAGCGTCTCACGGGACTTCGCCGCCAGCGAGCGGATGACCTCGGCGTGGATCTGCTCGTCAGCCTGCATGTGCGCCGGCACGTCGTCATCCACGTCGCGCGCGGACCGCTGCTCCGCGCGCTGAGCCATCGCCAGAATGAAAATCGTGCCGAAAAGGTGCGCGAGGACGGACGCGGCACGCGTGCGCAGCGGCGGCTTGGGTGCGGGCAGGGCGTGGTCGCCCAGGCGCGCCAGCCAGTACTCCTCGTGGCGGCGCTCCGCCTCCTCAAGCTGCAAGAGGACCGCGCGTTCCTCGCCCGTTCGGCGCTCGGACAGGTCGCGGTAGGTGCGAGCCTCCATGCGCTCCTCGGCGAGGTGCTTGCGCCAGCGTTTAATCTGCGCGCGCGTGGGTTCCTGAGGGTTGATCTGCTGGTCTGCGCTCACGGCCTCGTTCCCCACCGCGCTCAACGCTGCGTCGTGGAAGAAGTGGCCTGCGCGTCGACCGTCGTTGGCTCGGAGGCGGGAGCACCGAACAGGCGTTCCTTCACGGCGTCGGCAACCTTATCGGTCACTGCTCGCCGCCCGCACGCACGAGGTCGGACATCTTCTGACCCGCCGCGTCCAGGGGGCGTGCGACGATCGGGAAACGGCGCAGCTTCGAGGCGCTCGCGCGGATCTGCTCGTAGCGCTCGCGGCCTGCACGGGTGCCCAGGACGTATCCGATGCCGACTCCGATGAGGATTCCAGTCTTGGTTCCCATGAATGTCCTTCTCTCGCTGCAAGTGGTGGGGCGGCCTGTCGTGGCGGGTGTTGCGCAATCCCCGTGGGTGCGGCTCTCACCGGCGCGTATGCGTCCCATCTTAGTGGGGCTGCCCGCCGCGCCGCACGATCCTCACCATGAGTGGGGATTATTCACGGATGCTTCTCGTCTCAGGCGAGCTCTTGTCACATTCGTGCACAGTGTGGGCCCCTCTTTCCGTGAGTGGCCCTCGCGCGCTATGTTTATAGCGTGAGCCAGATAACGATTGAGACGCCCCGGGGAGTATCGCTCTCCGGTACATTCACGCGTCCCGTGGACTGCCGCGACGCCGCGGTTATATTTTCTCACACCTTTTTGTCGGATCGTCACGCATCGGGCATGTTCGACTCACTCGGTCGTGCGCTGCGCCGAGCCGGCTATGCGACCCTCACCTTCGACTACTCCGGCCACGGCGCCTCGGGCGACGAAATCATCACTTTCGACCCCCTCATCGAAGACTTCCGCTCCGCGTCCGGCTGGCTCGCCGACCAGGGATTCACGCGCCAAATCTGCGTCGGCCACGAGTTCGGCGCCGCCGTCGCGCTGCGCTCGCGCCCGCCCGCCGTGCAGACGTACGTGCTGGTCTCCCCGGTCCTCGGCCCCCTGTCCTACGACTGGAACCTCGTGTTCTCCGACGTGCAGCTCTCCGACCTCGAGCACCACGGGGCCACAACCGTGCCCGACGACTCCGAGTCCGTGCGCCAGCAGTTCACCATCTCCAAGCGCACCCTCGCCGACATGTCCATGGTCTCCGGCGAGAAAGCCCTGCGTGGCCTGAGCGTCCCGGTGCTCATCACGCACGATTCCTTCGACGAGGAGACAGGCCTGCTCGACCGCACACGCGAGGTCTTCCACCTGTTGCCCGACGGCTCCCTCGTCGAAATGACCGCCGCCCCCGATGGCATCGCGGGCGAGTACACGCCGGTCGACGGCGTGCCCGTCATCGACGAGGCCGTGGACCGCGCGCTCGCCGCCTCCGGTTCCGCGCACCTGCCCGCCCTGGCGGATGTCGCCACCGGGTGGGCGAGCCGCTGGGTGCCTGTGAGCCGCTGATCGCTGGCTGGGCTGCTTTGCGTGCCCTGTGGGACCGGGCTGCTTTGTGCGCCCTGCTGGGCCGGGCTGCTTTGTGCGCCCGTGGGCGGCGGCCCGCCCGCTCGCCGTCCGCGCTGCGAGCCTAAAGGCTCGGCGCGTCGGCTCGAAGCCCGGCCAGGCCCCGCCGCCGCCCACGGCCGCCGCAGCCAGGCCCTCTTGTGCCCTCCGGCGCCCTCCATACCGGCGGTGCCTGGTCGCTGATGTGTGGTTCGGCGCGTCGGATTGAAGACCGGCCAGGCCCCGCCATAGCCCGCGGGCATCACAAATCTCTCGCGTGAAACCGCCGTCGCCTTTGCTCGCTCGTGCGCGCGTGGGCCTGAAACCGGCGTCGCCTTTGCTCGCGCAGGCTCAGCCCCAACTGAAACCGACATCGCCTTTGCGGGTGAGAAATGGGCGTTTTGGGTGTGTTTTTCGGTTGCAGAGGTGATGGTGGTTTCAATGGTCGCTGTTTGGGGGCGAGCATTGGTGATGGTGGTTTCACGTTGGTCTGCAGCAGCGGTCGCAGAGGTGTCATTGGTTTCAACGTCGCCACGTCACAGCAGCCTGTGCGCGAAAAGGTTCGCCCTGCTCGGCTTGGTGTGTGGGTGAGCGCGAAAAAGTTCGCCCTGCTCGGTCTGATCGTGGGCGTGAGCGCGAAAAAGCTCGCCCTGCGCACGAAAAATGGCCCACAATCGGCGTTTTATGACGTGCTGGGCGAAGTTTTTCGCGGAACAGTCGCGGAACGAACTGTGCTGGGCGAGTTTTTCGCGGAAACACCGCTGGAGGGGCTGTGCCGGGCGAACTTTTTCGCGGACATGCCCCTGAGGGAACCGTGCCAGGAGGATCGTGTCGCAGGCAAGCAGCCGCGGGATCCCGCCGGTCACCTACCAGCCGCGCACGAGCTCTGTGAGAGCGCTGGAAGTCAGCCACTGCCTCGTGCCGAAAGAAGACACCGACACCGCGGCGACGGCCGACGCGAAGCGGATGAGGCGCTCCGGATCCGCGTCCCCGCCGCGCTCGATCGCCCACACGAAAGCCCCGTGGAAGGCGTCGCCCGCCCCCAGCGTGGACGCGTCCGGGACCGCTTCGACGGGAACCTCGCCGCTGTCGCCATCCCACCAATACTGCACGGAGCGATCCCCACGCGTACGCACCGTGCGCGTGATGCCGAAGCCTCGCAGGAACTCGGCGACCTGCGCCCCATCCGGGCGTGCCATCAACGGAGGCGCGAAATCCTCCGACACAACCGCGATGTCGACGAAGCCCAGCAGGGGAGTGAGCCAGTCCTTCCACGAGCCGCCGTCCAGGATGCGCGGGTGCGGCGGGCGCGCCTCGAGCGGGGCGAACGGGTCCTCTCCGTCAACGTCGGGCACGCCCAGGGTGAGGGCCGCGTGCGCGAGTGCCGGGTTGTGCCCGTCGATGAGGACCGCGCCGACGCGCTCGGGCAGGTCGCCCGCAATCCGCTCCGCGTCCGCGTCGAGCCGCGCGTTCGTGGAGGCCACCATGCGACCGCTCGGGTGCTCGATGATCGAGGACACGGCGGGCTCGCGCGACGCAGGGGACGAGGCCGGGGCGCTTCCACGCTCGGCTGACCCAGTCGGGCGCTCGCCCGCATCGGGAGCGGGGGACGCGGGCAGGCGCCGTCGCGTCCACGACGCGCACGCCCGCGGCCGCCAGGTCGGCCGCGAGGAAGGAAGCGACGGGGCCCTCGCCGAGGGCCGTCAACAGAGTCGGCGCGTCCGCCGAGGACAGGGGAGCGTCCGAGATGGCCCCGGCCTCGTCGACAGGGGCAGAGAGTGCGCGCGAGGCCGCGCACAGCGCCGCGTACGTGACGGCCGCGTTCGTCGCGGGACCTCCTGCGGCCATCGTGAAGTCCGTCGACGTGACCTTCAGTGAAGGGTCTGGCACGTGGTCGAGTCGGTGCAGGACATCCAGGGTCGTGAGCCCGGCGAAGAGAGCAGTCATGGGGACATTGTCGCACCCTGTAGCCGCGCGAGACTGTATGGCTGCGGCTCTCGCTGACGGGACAACAAACCCTGTAGCATATGAACAACGACACTCATCGACTCCTCCGGATCGCCATGCACCTGCTCGACGCGCTGAACAACTCCCTGCCCGAGGTCTTCCGAGCCATCGACCTCATGGGCGTTCTCCTCAACGGCATCCTCGGCGGCAAAGTTGCCCGCGAACGCAACTTCGACGCCGTTGGCTTCTGCATTCTCGCGATCATGACGGCGCTCGCGGGCGGCATGATCCGTGACCTGCTCCTGACCACGCGCACCGGTGCGCCCGTCGCCATCACGGACCCCTACTACCTGTGGTTCGCGATCATTGGTGCCCTGGTCGCGATGGCTTTCCGGATGGATTCGCACGCGTGGTCGGTGCTCCTCGTGATCGCCGACGGTATGGTGCTGGGATGTTGGAGCGCGACCGGCGCGATCAAGACCCTCGATGCGGGCTTCGCGATCATGCCGGCGATTCTGCTCGGCATCATGACGGCGATCGGCGGCGGCATGGTCCGCGACATCTCCGCAGGCCTGGTCCCGCGCGTCTTCGGCGGCAACAACCTCTACGCGACCCCCGCGTTCGCGTGCTCGCTGGTTACCGTGATCTTCTGGTACATGGGCCAGCCGGTCCTGGGCATGGGCGCGTCCATCATCGTGGGCCTCGTGTTCACGGGGATGGCGCATTGGCGTCGCTGGAAGCTCCCTCAGACCCGCGAGTGGACCATCACTCTCACATATTCGCAGTTAAGAGCTCTGCGTGGGGGCAAGCGTTAGTATGGTGGTGTGACTCCCGAATTAACACCCGCATCTTCGTCTCCCGCAGCGGTGCCCGCCTCGGAGCGTAAGCGTTTTAAGACATGGCACCTGTCCATGATGGCCCTGGGCCTCGCCATCGGCGCCGGCTTCTTCCTGGGCACGGGTTCCGCGATCCATCAGGCCGGACCCGCCGTCATCGTGTCCTATGCGCTGGCGGCCGGCATCGTCGTGTCGGTCATGCTGGCGCTCGCGGAATTGGCCTCGTCCCTGCCGTCGACGGGTTCTTTCTCGTCCTACGCCGAGGCCGGGATCGGTCGGTGGGCCGGGTTCACGATCGGGTGGCTGTATTGGGTCATGCTCATCATGGTGTCGGGCCTGGAGGTGACGGGCGCGGCGACGTTCTTCATCGGCTGGTTCCCCGCGGTTCCGCAGTGGGTGGTTGCCCTCGTTATTGTCGTTGTTATTGGCGGTATTAACCTGCTGGCGGCCGGGCAGTACGGCGAGATTGAGGCCTGGCTGTCGATGGTGAAGATCGTCGCGATCGTCGCCTTCCTGGGCGTGGGCGTCTACCTGGTTGCGCGCACGGCGATCGTCGGCCCGCTGCCGGGCCACGAGGGCGTCCTGCAGAACGTCCTGGGACACAGCGGATTCATGCCGAACGGGCTGTCCGGCATTGCCGTGGCTCTCCTGGCTGTCATCACGTCCTTCGGCGGCCTGGAGATCGTCACGATCGCCGCCGCCGAGGCCGAGGATCCTCGCGCCGCGATGACCAGCGCCATCCGCTCGGTCGTCACCCGCATCCTCGTGTTCTACGTCGGCTCCGTCATCCTGCTGATCGCGCTGCTGCCGTGGGACAGCGAGGCGATGAATACGAACGCCTTCGCTGCCGTTCTCGAGATGGCGGGTGTCCCCGCGGTCGGGACGCTCATGAACGTCATCATCTTCATGGCGCTGATCTCGGCGTTCTCCGCGAACATTTACGCCTCCTCCCGCATGGCCTACTCGCTGTCCGCGCGCGACATGGGCCCGCGCTGGCTGCTGGGCGCTTCGGCCTCCAACAAGGCTCGCGCACGCTCCGTCGTTGAGGCTGCCCTCGAGGACGACGAGGCGCTCCTGGCCACCGAGCTCCAGGGCGATATCGAGGCCGGACGGACCCCGAAGCGCGCGGTCGGCCTCGTCGTTGTGCTGGCGCTGCTGGCCGTCGTGGGCAACTGGTACCTGCCCGGTTCGATCCTGACGATGCTCATCAACGCGATCGGCATGGTTCTGCTGATCGTGTGGACGTTCATCATTATCTCGCTGATGCGCCTGCACCCTTCGCTGGAGCGCTCGGGCTCCCTGGTGATCCGTATGCCCGGGTGGCCGTGGCTGCCGTGGCTGGTCCTCGCGGGCCTGGGTGGGATCGGTGTCCTCATGCTCATGAGCGACGAGGGCCGGGCTCAGCTGGTCTCCATGGGTGCGCTGACGCTTCTCATCGTGGCGATTTATTTCGTGCGCCAGCTGGTGCTTTCGCGTAAGCACGCCTAGCTATCCACAGGCATCCACCCGCCGGGACGCAGATGCCGGTGGGTGGGTGCATCATGAGGGCACCCCGGGTGGTCGGGGTGCCCTCATTGCGTGGGCTTTGTGAGAGAAAGGAGAGGGAGATGGCGCGTAAGCGGCGCAGGAGCATCGGGGACACGGTCGTCCTGCTGGTGATTCTCGCGGCCCTCGTGTGGGCGTTTGCGCCCGGCGTCGGCTGGGATCTGCTGGGTTTGCGTTCGCGCCTGGGGTGGCCGCCGCTGCGCGCAGCGGGCAGGCCCTGTCCTCCCTGCCGGATAGCGAGGCGGCCCGGCAGCTGCGCGAGCTCGCGGTCCGAGAGTCGGTCGACGATCCCGCCGCGCCGGCGTATGACCGCGAGGCCTTCGGGCAGCGGTGGGCTGACACCGACCACAACGGCTGCGACACCCGAAACGACATCCTTGCCCGCGACCTGGCGCGCCCGACCTTCAAGCCGGGCACGCACAACTGCGTGGTTTTGTCGGGCACCCTCGCCGAGCCCTACACGGGGGCCACGATCGAGTTCCAGAGGGGGGACAAGACATCGTCCCTGGTGCAGATTGACCACGTCGTCGCCCTCGCGGACGCGTGGCGCTCGGGGGCCTGGCAGTGGGACGCGCAGCGCCGCCAGGAATTCGCCAACGACCCGGAGAACCTACTCGCGGTGGATGGGCAGGCGAATGAGGACAAGTCGGCATCGTCCGCGGACCAGTGGCTGCCGCCCAACACCGAGTTCCGCTGCGACTATGTGAAACGTCAGATCGCCGTTAAGAACGTGTATGGGCTGAGTGTCACCCGCGCGGAGCAGGACGCGCTCGCCGAGCAGCTGTCAATCTGTTCCGGGTGAGGCACGGGGAGCGACCCCTGCGCCATGTGCCGTTGCATTGCGCAATTCTGACCAGTAATTTCAGTGGATTCCCAGCCGTTTTCTTACAATGTGTCCATCGCGTGTGGAACTGGGCGCACGTGCGCAACATTGCCCGATAACGCCGGTAACGTTCCCATCAAGGAGAGGGGTGTCATGTATACGGCGATTAACTGGGCGCTTGATCTGGGGCTTTACGCCGCGGTCTGCGCGATCACCTGCGTGCTGTGGTGGATGCTCGGGCGTCGCGGGAACCCCAGTGTCACCGCGGGGCGTGCCGAGGCCTCGACCGACTCCGCCCCGAGCGACGGGCGCGTGAGCCGCGCACGCCTGACCGTCGTTCAAGCACTGCCTCTCATCTATCGGCGCTCGAAGCGCACGGGCGCGCTCCTGCCTCGTGAGGAGCACCCGGACACCCCGACGACGGCGGAGATTCCCGTGGTCGCGGCCCCCCTCCTCGTCGAAGTGGAGGCTCCCGCGCGCCCTGCCTCTCGCCTGGATCCTGTATCTCGCGGGCCTGCTGATTTTCACGCTGCTGCCGCTGCCCTCCGACCCGGTGGCGGCGTGCGCCGGGATCATCCACTGGGACAACTACACGCCGTTCGGGTCCTTCGTGGCCGTCGCCGACCAGTTCCGCGACGGGGAGAACCTGCGCGGGACCCTGTACGCTCTGTCGATCCTGCTGAATATTGCTCTGTTTGTGCCGCTGGGTGCCCTCGCGGAGACCACCTGGCGCATCCGGCGCATGCGCCGCGCCCCCGAGGGGACGCCCGCCGACGGGTCTCGCTTGGCCCGCTCGATCCCGCACCGCCGCGTCCTGGTGTGGGTGGTGATCGGCTGCGCCGTCTCCTGCCTCATCGAGCTGACCCAGTACACGGGCCTGTTCGGCGTCGTTCCCTGCACCTACCGCGTCGTCGACATCGACGACGTCATCGTGAACACTCTGGGCACCTACCTCGGCGTGCAGCTCCTGTCCTTCATGGCGCGCAACTCGCGCTTCATGGGCGCGTAGCTGTCCATTCCGACAACGTGGCGCAGACTTGCTCAAGCGTCACGTCAGAGGAGGCGACGGCGATAACAAGCTCGTACACGTCATCATTGGAGACCGACTCGTGGATGACGGCTGCGTTGAGGGACAAGAAAACGGAACAGGCGGCCCACGCAAGGCGCTTGTTTCCGTCGATCAGCGCGTGGTTTTTCGTGAGTGATTCGAGGAGGGCTGCGGCCTTGGCGGCGGTGGACGGGTAGGCGTCCTGGCCCATCAGTGTTGTTTGGGGGCGAAGTGCTGCCGCATTGAGGAGTCCGAGATCCCGGACGGGGCCGATTTTCAGTGCGGATACGATGTCCAGGAGGTCCTCAAGCGAGAGAAACTCGCACGGCATGGTGTTACTGGCCGAGTCGCTCAAGTGCGTCCCCCCAGCGCTCAACGGTTTGGTTGAGTGCGTCGGTGACGCGCTGACGGTGGGTCATGCGGTTGAACTCCTCATCGATGGCGCGCAGCACTGCATCGTGTTTTGACGTGCCGGAACGCTGAGCGAGCTCGTCGAGCTTGCGTGCGTGTTCCTCGTCGAGTCGAAGTGTCATAGCCATATCGGCATGGTATCACTCTGATACCACCTGCGCGGCCTGCCTACAGCCAGCCGGCCGCGCGGGCCAGGGACGCGGCCTCGGCGCGCGTGCGCGCGTCCATCTTCAGCATCGCCGAGGACACATGGTTGCGCACCGTCCCCTGGCTGAGGCCCAGCGAATGGGCAATATCCGCGATGGTCCCGCCGCCCTCGACCTCGCGCAAAACGTCGGCCTCACGCTCCGTCAGGGGCGACGAGCCAGTCGACAGGGCCTCTAAGGCCAGGGATTGGTCAATGGCGCGACCACCCGCGGCCACCGTGCGCACACCGTGCGCCAAAGCCTCGACCGGCGCATCCTTGACCATGAAGCCCGTAGCGCCCGCGTCGAGGGCGCGCTGCAGGTATCCCGGGCGTCCGAAAGTCGTCACAATGAGCACGCGCACGCCCGGGAAACGGGAGCAAATCGCCTGCGTGGCCGTGATGCCATCCATGTGCGGCATCTCGACGTCGATGATGGCAACGTCGACGGGGGCGCTTGCGCGGGCCGGGCCGCCCGCTGCTGCCAGGCGCGCCAGTTCCTCGAGGGCGCGGGCCCCGTCGGAAGCCTGGGCGACGACCTCAATGTCGCTCTCCAGGTCCAGCAGCCCCGCCAACGCCCCGCGAATCATCGCCTGGTCGTCGGCCACGAGTACCCGTATCGTCACGTCACCCTCCTGTCTACCTGCGCTTGGGGTACCAGGCTAGCGCAGGTCGCAGGATCATCACTCGTGTGTGCCCGCCCTTCAGGACGAGGCAGGCTCCCCCTTCCGGGAATCGCGCGGGATCGGGGACCGCGCGGGAGCCGAGAAGGGGCCACGGCCTCGTCGATGAGGGACGCGGCCCCGGACAATCAGGACGAACGGGCGGCGGATTCGGCGTTGAAGGACAGCGCGAGTGTCCACGTGGAGCCCGACGCGCCCCAGGTGAGCGTGCCCTCGTCGCCGACCAGCTCAGACAGGCCCGCCAGGCCCGACCCCGACCCCGCGCTCGACGCAGCGTAGGCGGCCGAGTATCCGTCGTTCGTAACGGTCACACCGCCCGGGGGAGAGACGGACACGCACCCACGAGGGGCGCGCGTGCAGGATCGCGTTCGTGACCCCCTCGCGGATCACGTGGGCGGCGGCCGCCGAACGAGGCCCCGACGGCGGCTCGCCCTCGTTCGTGATCTCGGCGTCGACGCGCGCGACCTCCAGAAGCGACCGCGCCTCCTCGAGCTCCTCTGCCGGGGACAGTGCCCGCGTGGCCGCGACGATGCGGCGAACGTCGGCCAAGGCCTCGTTCGACTGCGCGGTGACCGCGCGAATCTGCTCGCGCGCCTCCTCGACGCGCCCCGCCTCCAGGAGGCGACCCGCCAGCTCGGATATCATCGTGATCCCCGTCAACGAATGCCCGAGAATGTCATGCAGGTCCGTGCTCAGGCGCGCCCGCTCGGCCGCCTTCGCCCGCTGGATCGCGTCCTGGCGGCGCAGATGCTCGCGGGCCGAACGCTCCATGCGCCAACGCGCCACCCCCACGAAGACACACAGCAGCACCAGGTACCAGCCCATCCACAGGGGCTCACCCTGCGCGTAAGCGGCCACACCCGCGATAGCGGTCACCGGCACGAGGCCCGCGACGATGAACCTGCCCGGCGCCTGAAACACCCACGCAACCAGCAGATACGACGTCAGCATGAACGCGTGAGGCGTGTCAACGGAGACCGCATACACGAGGTAGGCGACCGTCGCGGCCACCAGCGCCGCGTGGGAGAGAATGAACGGCCTCGTGAAGGAGTTACGCGCAGGCAGGGGATTGGTCAACCACGTCGCCGAGTTAACGACCGCGAGAAGGGCACACAAATCCGATGAGGCCCGCGCGCTGGGCCGGATCTGTCAGTTCCAGGGCGTAGGCGAGGGGGGAACCCCATGAACAGCATCCACGGGGCCGCCCACGCTAGGGAGATCAAGCGCTCCTTCATGACACTAGCCTAGCGATCCGTGTCGTGAGACGCGCCCCACCAGGCGATGCCCGCCGTGACGACCGCCCACCCGGCGATGTTGAGCCACGCGGCGGTCGGCATCGTCACGGTTCCGGCGACCGCGTAGATCGCCTGGACGGCACCGTACAGGGGCGTGAAGGGCGCGACGTGTGAGACGAAGGGCGGCATCTGCTCCAGCGGGATGAACATGCCGGACACGAACGCGCCGAACACCATGACGAACGCCGAGGCGCTGTAGGCGTTCTCGCCCTTAATCGTGTAGCCGCACGCCAGGCCGATGAGCGCACCCAGCGCCGACAGTGCGACGACGACCGCGGCGCTGGCCGCCCACGCGCCCGCCGTCATCTCCGAGCCGGTAGCCAGACCAACACTGAAGCAGATGAGTGCGATGAATGCGCTCAGCGCCACCAGGGCCGTGAGGCGCACTAGGAGGATCACCCACGGCTGGATGGGGGTCAGCGCGTACATGCGCGAGATTCCGGTCGTGCGCTCGACGGACAGCGTCGCGCCGAGCGACCCGCCCACCAGGATGACGCCGTACGTGGTCATCATGACGACCATCGCGGCGGCAACGTTGCCGCGCCCGGTCTGCGTGGTGCGCGCGACCTCGGTCATCCCGAACATCGCGTACATAAACAGGGGCAGGAGCAGGGCAAACGCCATGTTCCACGGGTTGAGGATGTGGGACAGGAACGTCGAGAGCCACAGCTTCCCGGCCCCCGTGAAGGGGAAGGGGATCGGTCGGTCAGTGGTACGCGCGGGTGCGTGGGTGGTCATGATTCCTTCTTCGTGTGTCGTGTCTGGGTTCGTGGGGCGAGGCCTCGGCGTCGGCCTCGGGACGAGGCTGGGGCCGGCTCATCGGGGTGGGCGTTCGTCGCGCTCACTCGGCGTCCGCGTGGGAGGTGATGCGCTCAAAAACGTCTTCGAGGTCCTCGTTGTCGGCGACAACCTGCTCGGTCGGCGCGTCCAGGAGGACCTTTCCAGCGTCGATGATGACGATGCGATCGGCCTCCTTGCGGGCCTCGGTCAGGTAGTGCGTGGCGAAGAGGAGCGTGCGGCCCTCCGCGGCCTCGGCGCGCATCGTGTCCCAGAATGCGCGCCGAGCCAGTGCATCCATGCCGGCCGTAGCCTCGTCGAGGATCAGGAAGTCCGGGTTGCCCGCCAGTGCGAGGGCGAGGCGCACGCGCTGGCGCTCGCCGCCGGACAGCTTGTTGAGGGGGCGCTTGGCGAGCTGCGTCAGGTTCGTGCGCTCGAGGAGCTCGTCGGTGGGGATCGGGTTGGCGTGCATGGCCGCGACGAGGTCGATCGTGTTGCGGACCTTTCCGTCGCGCGGCATCGAGCCGGTCTGGAGCATCGCGCTCACGAGGGAGCGGCGCACGGCCTCACGCGGGCTCATGCCGTAGACGCTGATGTCGCCCTGCGTGGGCGTGGCCAGGCCGAGGACGATGTCCAGGAATGTGCTCTTGCCAGCACCGTTGACTCCGAGGAGCGCCACGATCTCGCCGGGCATGAGGGTGAGGTTCACGCCGCGCAGCGCGTCGACGTGGCCGAAAGACTGGTGGATGTTCGTCGCCTGAAGGGCGGGCGTTGTGTTCGTGTTCATGGCTCCCAGTTTGCTCTCGCATTAATGGGGCGGGAAGTGCCCTTTGATGCAGGAGGAGCCATGACAAATGTCAGGGGTGGCATCCCCCGAAAGTCGCATGCAATTCCCCCTGAGCTAGTTCCCTGCAGTGCCCGGAAACGTTGGAATTGCAATGATGTTATTTCAATGTGTGAAAGGTTGATAGGGGAATTGCATGCGAAATTGCTTCGGTTGGTCGCTGTCGCTGTCGTTACCAGCGTGCCCGTCACTCCGCACGCTGGCCGCTAATGCGAGTGCGGGCCACTTGTTGTGCGCCCGGACCCAATAGGTGGTGGCTTGGGCCCTTTGATGCGCAGGTTAACCCGATGACCCGTACGTTAACCCGATGATATGGGCGTGGGCAGCGCCGCCCAGGTGCATGTCTAGGGGTTGACGTGCGCATTAAGGGGCTGACGCGCATGTTCAGAGGTTCGCGTGCGAACGACGCACATGTCCGACACTGTTTTGCCCAAAACGCAGTCCACCTCGCCCACAACAGCCCGTTTTCAGCATTTTTCGCCGAGGTGGTCTGCACTTTGGGCGCCACACCCCCTCGAGTCGTGGCCTCACTGCCTCCAAACGGGGGGAATCGCATCATTAGAACCACGACACGCCGGTGACACGCCGACAGCCAGCTCCTAATGCTGCAAAACCCCTATTGCTGCCCTAATCGGCACCGACCGCGTCTCCTATTGGGCTAGGACTGGCCGCTCACGGCTGCGATGCGTTAGAAACGTCGTCAAACCAGCGCGATTTCAATCGTCTTGCGAGGACTTCTGTTACAAACGTCGTCAATCTAAGCCCAAAAACCAGTGTTTTCAGCGAAAAAGCCCTCGGATTGACGACGTTTGTAACAACGACACAGAAATCCACACGAAAAACACCCCCAAATGACGACGTTTGTAACAACACGCTTCGGAGTATCCCAAAATATCAGCATGCGAGGCTCCTGTGATGCCCCCGGGGAGTAGAGGGGCCTGGCGGGGCTTTCCAGATGACGCGGATCACCATCAGCACACCAGGCCCCACTGGTGTGGAGGGCGCCGGAGGGTCCGGAGGGCACGGGCGGGCTTCGAGGCGCGGCGCCGAACGAAGTGAGGTCGCCTAGCCTCGCGGGCGGCCGGGGCCTCCGGCACCCGGAACACCAGCGGGGCCATAAGCAAAGCCCGAAACACCCGTGGGGCCACAAGCAACACCATCAATCGGGCCAAGCAACCCGGCAGCACACAGCAAAGGGCCCGAAGCGCCTCAGCGCCTCGGGCCCCTCGCGTGTCAGTTGCTCACAGGTTGAGCTGGATGTTGCGGCCGGGGACGGCCTCGATCAGCTCGCGCGTGTAATCCTGGACGGGGTTGTTGAACATCTCGTCAGTCGTGTTGGCCTCGACGAGCTTGCCCTTCTCCATGACGATCACGTCGTCGGCGATCTGGCGGACAACGGCCAGGTCGTGCGTGATGAACAGGTAGGACAGGCCCAGCTGCGCCTGCAGGTCGTTGAGCAGGTACAGGATCTGGTTCTGCACCAGCACGTCGAGCGCGGACACGGCCTCGTCCAGGACGATGACCTCCGGGTTGAGTGCGAGGGCGCGGGCCACGGCCACGCGCTGGCGCTGGCCGCCGGAGAGCTCGTTCGGGTAGCGGCGCATGGCGCTACGCGGCAGAGCCACCATGTCGAGCAGCTCGGAAGCGCGCGCGATGCGCAGCTTCTTTGGGTTGAACTCGCGCTTCTCGGCGGCGGTCAGCGAACGCTTCGCGTCGGCGGCCTCGACGAGGACGCGCATCCACTCTCCTCGGGCTCGCGGCCCGTGGCCTCGGCGCGCTTGATTTCGGCGCGCGCGTACTCCAGGGTGCCGTAGCCGTGGATCTTCAGGGGTTCCTCGATCAGTCGGTAGATCGAGAACATGGGATCCAGCGAACCGTAGGGGTTCTGGAACACGGCCTGGAGGCGGCGGCGCAGGCGGAAGAGCTCCGCCTCGCTCATCTGCGAGGTGTCCTCGCCGTCGAAGTAGACCTTGCCCTTGGTGGGCTTGAGGAGCTGCAGCACCATGTTCGCGGCGGTGGACTTGCCGGAGCCGGACTCGCCGACGACCGCGAGGGTCGTGCCGCGACGCAGTTCGAAGGACACGTCGTCGACGGCCAGGAAGGTGTCCTGGCCCTTCTTGGCGCCGCGGATGTCGAATTCCTTGGTGAGGTTTTCGACGCGGATGATGGCGTCCGTGGAGGTCGCACCCTTGCCGGCGCCGACGAGCTCCTCGTCGGTGACCTTGATGCCCTGCTTGTGGGCGGACTCGATGCGCGCCGAGGCCAGGGAGGGCGCGGCAGACACGAGGCGCTTCGTGTAGGGGTGCTGGGGGTGCTGGAGGATCTCCAGGGCGGGGCCGGATTCGACGATGCGGCCGCGGTGCATGACGACGAGCTGCTCGGCGCGCTCGGCGGCCAGGCCGAGGTCGTGCGTAATGAACAGCACGGCGGTGCCCATCTCGCTGGTGAGCTTGCCGAGGTGGTCGAGGATGCGGCGCTGGACGGTGACGTCCAGGGCGGAGGTTGGCTCGTCGGCGATCAGCAGCTTGGGGTGCGCGGCCATGCCGATGGCGATGAGGGCGCGCTGGCGCATGCCACCGGAGAACTCGTGCGGGTACTGCTTGGCGCGGCGTTCGGCGTCGGGCAGGCCGGCTTCCTCGAGGAGGGCGGTGACGCGCTGGCCGGCCTCGGAGCGGGGCACGACGTTGTTGGCGAGCAGCGCTTCCTTGACCTGGTAGCCCACGCGCAGGACGGGGTTCAGGTTGCTCATGGGGTCCTGGGGGACGAGGCCGATGCCGGACCCGCGCAGGGCCACCCATTCGTTGGTGGACAGGTTGGTGATGTCCTGTCCGTCGAACTCGATGGTTCCGCCCGCGACCTTGCCGGTGCCGGGCAGTAGGCCGATGACGGCGGCGGCCGTCGTGGACTTGCCGGAGCCGGACTCGCCGACGATGGCGACGGTCTGGCCGGGGTAGATGGTCAGGTTCGCGCCGCGCACGGCGGGGACGACGCCGGTCGAGGAGGTGAAGGTGACCTCCAGGTCCGTGATCTTGAGCAGGGGCTGCGCGTCGTCCGGGTGGATGTCGGACGAGGCCGGGGCCGCGCTGGGGGCGACGGCTCGTTCGACGATCTCTTCCATCTCCTTGTCGGAGAGCTGGGGGGTGTTCGTTTCGCTCACTTGCGTGCCTTCGGGTCGAGGGCTTCGCGCACGGCGTCACCCATCATGATGAAGCTGAGGACGGTCAGGGCCAGGGCCGAGGCCGGGTAGAAGAGAACCATGGGGGCGTCGCTCAGCTGGTCCTTAGCCGTGGAGATGTCGGCGCCCCAGGAGACGACCGAGCTCGGCAGGCCGATGCCCATGAAGGACAGGGAGGCCTCGGAGACGATGAAGGTGCCCAGCGCGACGGTCGCGTACACGATGATGGGGGCCATCGAGTTGGGGATGATGTGGTTCATGAGGATGCGCGCGCGGGAGGCGCCGGTGGCGCGGGCCGCGGTGACGAATTCTTCGTTCTTCGCGCTCATGACGGATCCTCGCGTGATACGCGCGATGGAGGTCCAGGCGAAGGCGGACAGGACGACGACGACCATGGTGATGGAGCGCGAGTCCTTGAACATCTGCATGAAGACGATGGCTGCCAGGAGCAGGGGGATCGCGAAGAAGACGTCGGTGATGCGCGAGAGCAGGGAATCGAGCCAGCCGCCGAAGTAGCCGGCGAGGGCGCCGATCGTGCCGCCGATGAGGGTGACGGCGATGGTCGTCAGGATGCCGACGGAGACGGAGGCGCGGGCACCGTAGACGACGCGCGAGTAGATGTCGCAGCCCTGCTTGTCGAAGCCGAAGGGGTGGCTCCACAGCTCGGGGGCGCCCAGGGAGTTGGAGAGCACGCAGTAGCGCGGGTCCTGGCTGGTGAAGAGCCAGGGGAACACTGAGATCATGACCGCGAACAAGATGATCGTGGCGGCGAACCAGAAGGCCGGGCGGCGGCGGAGGCGCTTCCATGCCTCGCCCCACATGGAGGAGGGGGCGCCCTCGTCGGGCACCGCGTCGACGGCGCCGAGGCCGGTCTCGTCGATCTCGGAGACGTAGTGGTCCTGTCCCGCGCGGGTGCGGGAAATGTTGGCGGAGGGGATGAAATCACTCATAGCGGATCCTCGGGTCGAGCACGGCGTAGAGGAGGTCAACGATGAGGTTGGCCAGGATGTACACCAGGACGAGCACGGTCGTGATGGAGACGACGGTGGGGGCTTCACCCAGACGGATGGCCTGCCAGAGCGTGCCGCCGACGCCGTTGATGTTGAAGATGCCCTCGGTGATGATGGCGCCGCCCATGAGGGCGCCGAGGTCGCCGCCGAGGAAGGTGGCGACGGGGATGAGGGAGTTACGCAGGATGTGGCGCGTCATGACGGTGCCGTTGGACAGGCCCTTGGCGCGGGCGGTGCGCACGTAGTCGGCGGAGACGTTCTCGGAGACGGACTGGCGGGTGAGTCGGATGACGTATGCCAGGGAGACGCCGCCGAGGACCATGGCTGGCATGGTCAGTGATGCCATGTTGACCGAGGCGCTGGCTGTGACCGGGAGGACCCCGAGTTTGAAGCCGAGGAGGAACTGGAGGACGAAGCCCAGGACGAAGGTGGGCACCGAGATCAGCAGGAGCGAGAACACGAGGATCGTCGAGTCGAACCAGCCGCCGCGGCGCACGCCGGCGATGACGCCCAGGGCGATGCCAAAGATGGATTCGATGGCGAGGGCGTAGATGGCCAGGGCGATCGTGGTGGGGAAGGCTCGCGCCATGACGTCGATGACGGGCTGCTGGTTGAAGGACTTGCCGAAGTCGAGGGTGAAGACACCCTTGAGGTAGAGCAGGTACTGCATCCAGAAGGGCTGGTCGAGGTGGTATTCGGCGCGGATCTGAGCGGCGGCCGCCTCGGTGAGGCCGCGGTCGCCACCGAGGGCGGCGACGGGGTCACCTGGCATCAGGTAGACCATCGCAAAGATCAGAAAGGTGGCTCCGAAGAAGACCGGGATGGTCTGGAGGAGTCGCCGTCCGATGTAGCGGAGCATGGGCAATCCTTTAGATTCGTGTCGAGGGATGGGCGCGGTGCCGTTCCCGTTCGTGCGCACCGCTGGGGGCGGGGCTGCCTTTATGTCCCATCATAGGGTAAAGAATGGGCAAATGAGGCGTGGGGGGCGTGATGTGGCCCGAGGATCAGTGCTTTTCCCTTGTTCGTGGGCGAAAGTGTGGCCCACATTGCGGGCGGCTGGTGCGGGGTGAGCGCCTCACGGGGGCGCGGGCAGGCGACATATGCCGGTCTGATCGTGTTTGTCAGGTCGGGATGCGCCGAGGGGGTGGGCGGCCGGTGCCGCCCACCCCCTCGGGTGAGGAGAGTTCCTAGGAACTCACTTGCTCGCGTTCTTGGTGATCTCGGGGAGCATGGGCTGGCCCCTCCAGTCGAAGGTCACGTTGCTCACGTTCTTGGACCAAGCGCCGTTGACGTTGTAGTACCACAGCGGGATGACGGGCAGATCCTGCAGGAGGATCTCCTGGGCCTGCTGCATGGCCGTCGTGGCTTCGTCGGCGTTGGCGGCGCCCGCCGCCTTGGTGATCAGGGCGTCGAACTCGGGGTTGGAGTAGTCACCCTTGTTCGAGGCGGCCTTGGTCACGTACAGGGGCTGCAGGAAGTTGTAGATCGACGGGTAGTCGCCCTGCCAGCCGGAGCGGAAGGCCGCGCCGATGGTCTGGTCATCTTCCTGCTGGAGCAGGGTCTTGAAGTCGACGATCGCCTTGCCCTGGGCGTCGATGTTCAGCGTGTTCTTGATGGAGTTGGCGGCAGCGTCCACCCATTCCTTGTGGCCGCCGTCGGAGTTGTAGGCGATCTCGAAGGTGCCGTCCCACGGGGCGATGGCGTCGGCCTGGGCCCACAGTTCCTTAGCCTTGGTCTCGTTGTAGGTGAGGACATCGGAGCCGGGCAGGGAGTTAGAGTAGCCCGGAAGGGTGGGGGCGGTGAAGTCCTTGGCCGGAGTACGCGCGCCGGCGTAGATCGTCGAGGTGATCTCGTCACGGTTGATGGCCATCGAGATGGCCTGGCGGCGCAGCTTGCCTTCCTCGCCCTTGAAGTGGTCGAGGTACTGCGGGATGGTCAGCGTCATGATGCCGGCGTAGGGCTCGTTGACGGAGGTGCCCGCGAAGGTCTGCTGGTAGGAGGCCATGGCGGAGGAGGGAACGGCGTCGAGGACGTCGACGTTACCAGCCTTGAGGTCGTTGTAGGCGGCATCCATCGAGTTGTAGAAGACGAAGGTCACGCCGTCGTTCTGGGGCTTCTCGTCGCCGACGTAGTTCTCGTTGGGGACGAGGGTGATCTTGACGTTGTGCTCCCACGCGGAGTCGGAGGCCAGCTTGTAGGGGCCGTTGCCGACCGGCACCTGGCCGCCCTTGTCCGGGTCGTCCAGGGTCGAGTCGGGAAGCGGCGCGTAGGCGGAGTAGCCCAGGCGGGTGATGAGGTCGTAGGCGGGGGCCTTCAGCTTGATCGTGAAGGTGTAGTCGTCAACGACCTGGACGCCGGTCAGCTCGCCGACGCCTTCCTCATTGGTGCCGTCGAAGGAGTCGAAGAAGGAGGCCTGCTGCTGGTTCTGGGAAGTGACGAGGTTCCAGGCTCGGGTGAAGTTCTCGGCCTTGACGGGGGTGCCGTCGGAGAACTTGCGGTCCTGGTGGAGCTTGACGGTCCACAGGGTGTTGTCTTCGTTGGGCTCGATGGACTCGGCGACGTCGAGGACGGCCTTGCCGTCGGCGTCGTAGCGGACGAGCTGGCTGAAGATCGCGCTGAGGATGCGGCCGCCGCCGGTCTCAGAGGTCTGGCCGGGCAGCAGAGCGTTCTGCGGCTCGGAGCCGTTGAGGACGATGGCGTTGTTGGTGGTGGTGGCGGATCCGCCGCCACCGGCGCAGGCGGTCAGCGCGAGCGCAGCCGCCGCGGGAATGGCGAGCCATGCCTTCTTCAGGTTCATGGTTACTACCTCCTGGTTGATGGACGGGACCGGTGGGCTATGCCCGTGGTCATGTCTTCGAGGGTAGCCCGTCGCGCGTGGAAGTATCCAGACGTGTCCATCATGTGCGCATTACATTTTGGTTACAAACGTAAAAAGTAGGTCAAATGATGGTGTGGGTCACATAAAACGGCGCAGTTGTGCCCATATTCACATGCGACGAGGCCGGGGCGCGGAACGCGAACACGTTCCCCAGCCCCGGCCTCGTCCCACGCGGGTGTTCTCAGGACAGTAAACCCTTGGAGGCCAGCCACTCCCGGGCGATCTGCGACGCCGACCGTTGTTCCTGCGTGGACGCGCGGTTCATCTCCACCAGATCCGCGGGCTCAAGCGCGGCGCTCACGCGGTTGATGACGGCGGCCGTCGCATCGTCCACGCGGGCTGAGGCCAGGGGGACGACGTGCGAGGCCAGGAACAGGCCCTTCGGGTCCGTCAGGACCGTCAGCGTGCCGTCCGCCAGCGCCGATCCGAGGAGTAGATGTTCGCCAGCTGGATGTCGCCGTCCTTCAGGGCCTTGACCGTGAGAGGACCGCCCGAATCCTCGATCGGCGTGAAGGACACCGTCACGCCGTAGGCCTGCGACAAGCCAGCCGGGCCATACGGGCGAGTCTCAAGCTCCGAGTTCCCACCCAGGATCAGCGGCCCCGCGCCGGCCAGGTCGCCGATCGAGGCCAGCGAATGCTCCGCGGCGAAATCGGCCGTCACCACGTAGGAATCCTGGTCGGTCGCCGGCGCCTGGTCGAGGGCGCGCAGCCCCTGCGGAAGGGCGGCGGTCAGCGCCGCGTACACCTCATCCGAGGATCGCGCGGACGCCTCGGAATCCAGGTATTGCAACAGGTTGCCCGTGTACTCGGGGAACACGTCAATCGAGCCGGCCTCGAGCTCGGGCATGTAGACCTCGCGCTGACCGATACGCATCTGTCGATCCACCGTGTACCCGGCGCCCCTCCAGGGCCTGCGCGTAGACCTCGGCGATGATCTCGTTCGAGTAGTAATCCTGCGAGCCCACGACGAGCGTGGACGAGGCCGTGGCGCCTCCGTCGACGGTCTGCGCCGACCCGCAGGCGGCCAGGACCAGGGCGGACGCGGCGGCCGCAAGCGTGATCATCGAGCGTTTCATAGTGACTCCTTGAGTGAGTTGTCCTCATTGTCTGAGAAAGAATGGGTGCGGGCCCGAAGGTGTCGCGCGACCAGCGCCAGGAGCGCGTCAGTCGCCAGAGCGAGCGCGACGACGACGATCGCGCCGCCGATCATCTGCGCGTAGTCGCGGGTCTTCAACCCCGCGTAGAGGAGCGGCCCAGGCCATAGTTAGCCGTGTAGGCCGCCAGGGTGGTCGTCGCGATCACCTGCAGGGTCGCCGAGCGCACACCGGCCGCGACGAGGCCAGCCGCGTGGGGTGCCTCGACACCCATAAGAATCTGGCGCTCAGTCAACCCCATCGCGCGGGCGGCATCCACCGTCGCACGCGGCGTCGAGGCGATCCCCGAATAGGTCGCCGACAGGAGCGGCGGGACCGCGAGCACCAGAAGCGCCAGCGTCGGGGCCGCGAGGCCGATGCCCAGCCACAGGCCCGCCAGCGTCAGGACGCCGAGCGTCGGGGACTGCGCGGGCCGCGCCCGTCGCGCTCACCAGCCAGCGGCCCCTGCCCGTGTGCCCGATCCACGTGCCCAGCGGCAGCGCGATGAGCGCAGCGAGCGCCACGATCAGGAGTGTGAGGCCCAGGTGCTGCGCGGCCCGCACGAGGATTCCGGACTCGCCCAGCCAGTGCGCGGGCACCGCCAGCCACCTCAGGGCGTCGAGGAGAATGTTCATGCCCGCCCCCTCCTCGTCCACGGGGTCAGCGCCCAGCCGATACCCTGCACCAGCGTGTCGATGACGAGCGCGAGGAGGACCGTCGCGACCAGGCCGGCCACGACCTCGGCGATGATTCCGCGCTGAAAACCGTCAGTAAACAGCGTGCCCAGTGAGCGCACCCCGATAAACGCGCCCACGGTCACGAGCGACACGGTCGACGTGGCAACCACGCGCGTGCCCGCCACGATGACGGGTGTCGCCAGGGGCAGTTCGACCTCAACGAAACGCCTGGGCAGGGAATAGCCGCACGCGTTCGCGGCCTGCAGGGTCGCGCGCGGAATCGCGCGGAAGCCTTCTGCGACCTGGCGCACCAGCACCGCCACGCCGTACAGCGTCAGGACGATGACCATGTTGGCGGGTGAGCGCAGCGCCACCCCGATGATCACCGGAATGACAATCAGGAGCGGCAGTGACGGCACCGCGTACAGCGCCGACAGGGCGGACAGGACCCAGCCGCCACGGCGCGAGAATGCCGCCCAGTGCGCGATCGGCACGGAAAACAGCGCCGACAGTGCGATCGCTGGGAGGGCGATCCACAGGTGTGCGAGCGTCAGGGAGCCAATGACTTCCCAGTTCGAGGATAGCCAGGTCACGGACGCTCCCCGGCCTCGTCGCGGGTGAGTGTGCCCACGGGGGTGCCGGCGTCGTCGACGACCAGGCCGCCCGGGCCGGCGACGCGTACCGGGCGCGCGGCGCGCGAGGCCCCCACGAACTCCGCGACGAAGGGCGACGCAGGAGAGGAGAGCAGCTCGGCGGGCATCCCCACCTGCTCGATGTGGCCACCCGTCGAGAGGATGGCGACCTGGTCGCCCAGCGTGAACGCCTCGTCCACATCGTGCGTCACGAAGAGGATCGTCGTGCCCAGCGCGCGCTGAATCTCCTTCAGCTCGCGCTGCAGCTCCGCGCGCACGATCGGATCCAGCGCACCGAAGGGCTCATCCATCAGCAGGATGTCCGCGCGGTTGGCGAGCGCCCTGGCGACGCCCACGCGCTGACGCTGGCCGCCCGACAGCTGGGCGGGGTAGCGATCGGCCATCTCGCGATCCAGGCCCACTAGCGTCAGGAGCTCGAGCGCGCGCTCGCGGGAAGCCTGCTTCGTGGCCCCCTCCAGGCGCGGGACGGTCGCGATGTTGTCCGCGATGCTTCGGTGGGGGAAGAGGCCGCCCTCCTGCAGGACGTAGCCGATCGAGCGGCGCAGTCGCACGGGGTCCTCGCTCGCGACGTCCTGGCCGCGCACGAACACCCTGCCCGAGGTCGGGGTGACCATCGCGTTCACCATCCGCATGAGCGTCGTCTTGCCGCAGCCCGACGTGCCCAGGAGCACAGTCGTCGAGCCCTGCTCGACGGTGAGGGAGAAGTCCTCGACGGCTCGCGTGCCGCCCGGGTAGGTCTTGGAGACGTGGTCGAAGCGAATCATGCGTGCCCCTTGGTGGCCTCGGCGATGAGCGCGAGGCTGCGCGTCAGCTCCTCGCGCTGGGCCGGGGAAAGCGGGGCGAAGAGGCGCTCCTGCTCCTTCTCGACGATCATGCAGGCCTCCTCGAGGTGCGCCAGGCCCTGTTCTGTCACCGTCAGGATGGTCGCGCGCCGGTCGTGCTCGCATGGGGTGCGGTGCAGCAGACCGTCGCGGTGGAGGCGATCCACGAGGCGCGAGGCCGCTCCCAGGGTGATGCCCTGGCTCGCCGCGACCTCCTGGATGCGGCACGCGGGGGTGTCGCGGACCGTGCGCAGGACGAGGAAGCGGCCGAGTGTCAGCGCGTTTCCCGCCTCGGAAAGGGCGGATTCGACCGCGTTCCACGCGCCCATTTCCGTATTGATCAGCGCTGTGAATAGCGAGGGTGCACATGTTGCCATATCCCACTACCTTACATGTAAATAATTGATATGTATGGCGTTTGAGAGGGAAACTCGTTGAGTTTTTTTGACAATTGTGGCGTTGTGTCTAGGTTGATCTGCGCGTGTGCAGAGTAGGTTGGGGTCCAATTGAGTGACACATCGACGAAAGAGACCTCATGCTGATTATCGGAATGATCGCAGCCTTCCCTGGCCGCCGCCCTCCACGTCTTCATCTTCTACATCGAGTCCTTCGCGTGGACCACGCGCGCCCCTGTCCGTCTTTCGGCATGGACCGCGAATCCGCGGAGGCCACCAAGGAAATGGCCTTCAATCAGGGCTTCTACAACTTCTTCCTTGCCGTTGAGGGCCTTCGCGGGCGTCGCCGTCTACTTCCTGGCGTCGCCGACTGCCGGCCTGACCCTCGCGCTTTTTGGTGTCGGTTCCATGCTGGCCGCCGCCCTCCTGCTCTTTGCCGCGTCCCCCGACAAGCGCTCCGCCGCGATCAAGCAGGGGTTCCTGCCGCTTCTGGCCGTTGCCGCCCTCGGAGCCAGTGCACTCCTCTAAAAGTTGCACGTAATTCTCACTCGGTCACTTTGTAGGCGTGCCTGAAAACGTTGGAATTCCAGGCATTGTGCTGACGAGGATTACGGCGCGCTGGGGAATTACGTGCGGAATTATGGGGATGAACGAGGCCGGGGCCCGACCCACCCCTCACCGTGCGGTGAGCGAGTGGCCGAGCCCCGGCCTCGTCGAACGCGTCAGATCAGGCGTCGGCCTGCGGGGCGGGGGAGCGGTGGCGCTTCGAATACGCCTCGCCCTCCAGCTCCGAACCCGACGGCGCGGACGCGGGCGTCGCCGCCTCCAGGTTCGTGCCGCGCAGCTTCGAAATCAGGCGCATGCCGTGGTAAATCAGCAGAGCGGCGGCCGTGCCCAGCGCGATGCCGCCGAAGGTCATGTCGCCGACAACCCACGTGAAGTTCGCGATCGCGACGATCAAGGCGACCGCGGCGGTGTTCAGGTTCACCGGGTTGGAGAAGTCCACGCGGTTCTGCACCCAGATGCGAACGCCCAGCATGCCGATCATGCCGTACAGGACCGTACCCGCGCCGCCGAGCACGCCCGGGGGAATCGTCGCGATGAGGGCACCGAACTTCGGCAGCATCGACAGGACCAGGGCGACGCCGGCCGCAATGATGTACGCCGCCGTCGAGTACACACGGGTTGCCGCCATGACGCCGATGTTCTCGGCGTAGGTGGTCGTACCCGAACCGCCGCCGCTGCCGGCCAGCATCGTGGAGAGGCCGTCCGCGACGAGCGCGCGACCCGTCAGGTCGTCCATGTTCTCGCCCGTCATCGCGGACACGGACTTCACGTGGCCGACGTTCTCAGCGACCAGGATGAACACGACCGGCAGGAACAGGCCGAGAGTCGAGACGGAGAAGGCTGGGGTGTGGAACTCGGGGAAGCCGATCCACGCCGCCTGGCCGACGCTCGAGAAATCGACCTCGCCCTGGATGATTGCGGCAGCGTAGCCGATCAGCACACCGATGAGGATCGAGAGGCGGCCCAGGATGCCCTTGAAGAGGACGGTCACGAGGCAGATCGACACGATCGTCACGACTGCCGTGATCGGGCCTTTCTGGACCCAGTTCCACGCGGCGGGCGCCAGGTTAAGGCCGATGAGTGCGACGATCGCGCCCGTCACCACGGGCGGCATGACAGCGTCAATCCAGCGCACGCCCGCGAAGTGGACGATCAGGCCGACGAGAGCCAGCGTCGCGCCCACCGCAATGATGCCGCCGAGCGCGTAGGGAGCTCCCAGGGTTCCTGATACCGCCTGGATCGGCGCGATCAGCGCGAACGAGGAACCCAGGTACGAGGGCAGGCGGCCCGCCGTAATCAGGAAGAACAGCAGGGTGCCGACTGCGGTGAAAAAAAAGCGTTGTTGACGGAGGGAAACCTGTCAACAACGGAACAAGGAACGTAGCACCAAACATTGCGACCACATGCTGGGCGCCAATGCCGATAGTGCGCGGCCACGACAGTCGCTCACCGGGAAGGACGACGTCGCCGGGATTAATGGACGTGCCGTTACCGTGAAGCTTCCAACGGAACAGCGAGGTCTTCGTTTCGCTCATAAGCGTACAAATCCGATCAGTTGATGGGCAGGATGGCCGTACCGGTCGGAATAACAGGGTAGCGCGTCCGCCCCCGTGTCCGCAGGTTTCGCCACGCGTAAACCCCTCCAGCGGGCAAAGTGTGGTGCATGCCCCTCCCGTTATGGGATAGTGGAGCACATGAGTCAGCCGTCCCCGAACATCGCCCCCGCCGTCTCGAGCGTGCCCTGGGCGACCCCGGAGACCTCGTCGATGGATGCGCCGGGCGACCGCTTCGGATATGCGCCGGGCCGCCTTCGCGTCCCCACCGCCGACCTCTCGGGGCCCACGTTTCCCGGGACGCAGTACGTGGATGTTGCCGCGATCTTCGCCGACGGCGGCTACAACTCGCCCAAGCCGATCGGTAATCCCCTCGCGAAGGTTGCCCTGTGGGTCAGCGTCTTTGCAATTTTCTTCCTTCCGGGGATCATCTCGGTTGTCCTCGCGATTATCGCCCTCGTGCGGGCGCAAAGCCTGCCCGGCCGCGTCGGTTCGCGCGAAGCCATCGCGGCCCTCGTTTTCAACGGGATTCTCGTCGTAGGTACGGGGATTATCTTCTTGATTGGCTATATTTTCTAAGGATTCCGCAAGGTGCTGTGACCTGCTCCATTGGCCAGGATTGGCGCTGAAGGCCTTTTGTCGCTTATGATTGTCCGGCACGATGTGCACGGAGGATTCGCCCTAGTGGCCTATGGCGCACGCTTGGAAAAGCGTGTTGGGTGCAAGCCCTCGGGGGTTCGAATCCCCCATCCTCCGCCACCGGACCCCGGGACTGCTTCAGGTTCCGGGGTTTTCCTGTGTTTATAAGGAAAAGGATTCTCGTCAGGAGGGGCTTGCCTGCTCTTATCTGTGATGAAGCTTAAGTTGTTGACAGAGGTGCGGGGAATGTGTTTTAATGACCGTGTTGCTCCCCATCGCCCTCTAACGGGGTTGGTGGGGATTTTTCTTCATCGGAGGTCCATTATGGCGAAGACGCCGTTGTCTGCCGTGGTTGTTATCGACTATCAGAACGTCCATTTGACTGCCTATGACATCTTCAATAGGGGAGGGATAGGCATGACTCCCTCATTCATCCTCAGCTTTTTGCTCAAACTGTCGTGCGTGAGCGTAATGCCCGCCAGCGTGCGGGTTACCCAGAAGTTATTCTTCGCGAAACTATAGCCTTCCGAGGGCTTCCGCATTCCCACTACGATTGGGAGCAGAATCGTCGTTGCTCGGCTCAGGCTGAACAGTGGCGCAGGGATGGTGCCACTATCGAGTTGCGTGACCTGAAATATACCTTCCAGAGGACGGCGGATGGCAGGGAAGCTACAGATGTTAACGGTCGGAAGATTGCCGTTGGTAAAGGGGCAAGAAAAAGGAATTGACGTCCTTGTAGCCCTCACCTGTTTGCGTCAGGCGCTTTGTGATGAAGTCGACGTAGTTATACTTGCCTCGCGCGATACGGATCTGGTCCCAGTCTTGGATACATTGCTTGAGATGCGAGCGGAGGATCCTCGGGTTGCCAAGATAGAGACCGCCTCATGGTTCGATCGCGCTGCTAAAGAGCAGGGGCGTTTCGCCGGCGGCTCGCTTCGTCCATCAGGCTCGGTTAATGTTTGGAATACGAACCTGGATCGTGCCTGCTATGAAGCTAGCTTGGACCGGCGTGACTATAGCTGATGAACCCGCGGCAGGAGAGTTCTTTCTCGGGCGGTCGCTGCGCTGCTGAGCCCAGGCCTCGTCCCCCTTAGACTCCGAGGCCTTCGACGATCTCTGCGCCCGGGAGTGCAGCCAGGACCTCGCCCGTCACAAAGAGCTTCGATCGGCGCAGGCCCGAGCCGATGCAGCTCCATCCGACCGAGCATGCCGAGTCGATAAGGAGCCGCCACGAGCCAGGTACGCCCACCGGCGTGATGCCGCCGTACTCCATGCCCGACGCTTCGACCGCGCGTTCCTGCGGCCAGAAACTCGCCTTGCGCACGTCAAGACGCTTCTTCACGACGTGGTTGACGTCCGCATTCGTCGTCGCGCGCACGACGCACGCCGCGATCCGCTCTTCGCCGGCGCGTTTGCCGGCCACGAGAATGCAGTTCGATGACAGTGCTAGGTCCATGCCGAACTCGCGCGTCATGACCTCCGTGTCCGCGAGCTCTGGGGCGATCGCGACAACCAGCACCGACGAGGCAGTGGCCATCCCACGCTCGGCCAGTGCGGTCAGTGCGGCGGCGACGGGTGGGGCGAGCAGGTCGAGGTGGTCCAGTGCGGGTGTCGGCTCCAGTGAGCCGATGCCGGGAATGATGATGTCGCTCATGGTCTCAGGGTAGGTCTGCTCGCCGTGGGTTGGTGGTGCCTGGTCAGTCCTTAAGCGTGTGTAACGATCGTGGTGTGTGTGCGTTGCGCGTAGGGTGTTTGTGTGCGGCTGGCGAGTTGCGGTATTCGCAGCTGCGCGCGTGGGGCGAAAACGTGTATGCTGGGGGCCGGTCCTCCGCGTGACGGTATCATCCGAACCTCCCCAGGGCAGGAATGCAGCAAGGATAAGGGTGCGCTGCCGGGTGCGCGGAGGATCTTTGTATATGCTGCTCGATCATGGTCGGCTGCAGGATGCGTTTCTTCGATGTGGTTCAGGCCATAGCTCTTGATTTTGCATCCTGGCGAAGAGCGTGTAGGCTTATACCCAGCCAAACGGCAAGCGCCCGTAGCTCAATGGATAGAGCATCTGATTACGGTTCAGAAGGTTGGGGGTTCGAGTCCCTTCGGGCGCGCAGCGGCCCCCCTCGGTGCGATCCACCGGTGGGGGTTCTGCATTTCTACCTAGCACTCCTTCGGGAGTGCTTTTTCATGCCCATCCGCTTGTGGCGGGCCCGGCAAGTCGGTTTCCTGTTCGATCCGAGATGAAGGTCGCCCGGCAGTGGGCGTGCGTGACTGGTGGCGCGACAGAACTCGCCCGGCACGGTTCCTTCCGAGCCGCCCCGCGACAAAGTTCACCCAGCACACCATAAGACGCCGATTTGGGTCGTTTTTCGTTCGCTGGGCGAACTTTTTCGCGCATGGAACGCAGCGACGTGGCGAGATTGAAACCAACAGCACCTCTGCGGCCGCTGATGCAGGCCAGCGTGAAACCGCCATCACCACTGCTCGCCCCTGAACAGCAACCGTTGAAACCGGTGACACCTCTGCAACCGAAAAACACGCCAAAAACACCCATTTCTCACCCGCAAAGGCGATGGCGGTTTCAGTTGAAGCTCGACCTACGCGAGCAAAGGCGATGACGGTTTCAACTTGCCCACCTCACCAGCCCGCAAAGGCAACAAGGATTTCAACCCCACACGGGCACGAGCAAGCAAAGGCGACGTCGGTTTCAGACAACCGCACACCTGGCTTGCGGGCTCCAGCTGCGCCACCAGCAGGTGTATCTAACTCGCACGTAATTCGATCGGACCGCCCCATCGACGACACTCAGAAACGTTGAAATACCAACGAATACAATTCAAATTCCGAAATAGTCGCGGGGGAATTGCATGCGAGATTGGTGAGGCAGGTGTGGAGGGCACCGGAGGGACCGGGCGTACACGAGATACAGGGAGAGACTGCGGTGCTCGAGGGCGGTGGCGGGGCCTGGCCACGGTGCCAAAACAACGCGCCGAACCAGACAACAGCGACCCGGCCCCACTGGTGTGTAGGGCGCCGGAGGGACCGGAGGGCACGGGCGGGCTTCGAGGCGCGGCGCCGAACGAAGTGAGGTCGCCTAGCCTCGCGGGCGGCCGGGCCCTCCGGCGCCCGGAACACCCGTGGGGCACGCACACCAGACCTCAGGAACTGGGCGGCGTGACGACCCACGGTTCGGTCGGCAAGGCACGCAATCCTGAAATCCCCAGGGCGTCCGCAATGTCGGAGGCGCAACGCGCCCCGGGCACGCCAAGCGACGCCCCGATGAACGAAACGACGTCCGCGGTGGACCAGCCCAGGCCTCGTAGATCAGAGAGGGTGACGGCACCGTCGCGCTTGGCCAGGCGCGCCCCCGAGGGGGCGAGTGCGAGGGGCACGTGCGCGTACGTCGGCTCGGGTGCCCCGAGCAGGTGGGCGAGCTGCGCCTGCGCGGGCGCCTGGGAGAGCAGGTCGAAGCCGCGCACGACCTGGTCGACGCCCTGGTACGCGTCGTCGACGACGGCCGCGAGGTTGTAGGCGGGCACGCCGTCCGCGCGGCGCACGACGAAGTGGTCGACGGCCCCGGTGTAGGAGCCGTGCAGTTCGTCGAACACGGTCCACTCGGGCGAGGGTGCGGCCAGGCGCAGCGCGGGGGCGCGCCCCAACGCGGCCAGAGCTGCGCGTTTCTCCTCGCGCTTGGATTCGCTCAGCGTCAGGCAGGTGCCCGGGTAGTGGCCGGGTGGCACGTGCGGCGCGGAGGCCGCTTCGCGGATGTCGCGGCGGGTGCAGTAGCACTCGAAGATGAGGCCGCGCTGCGCCAGCGACGCCAGGGCGGTCTCGTGCGCGTCGGCCCGCTCGGTCTGGATGAGGGGCTCGCCGTCCCAATCCACGCCGATGGCCGTCAGGTCATCGATCTGGCGCTGCGCAGACCCGGCGCGCTCCCGGTCGATGTCTTCGATGCGCAGGACGAATCGCCGCCCGGTCGTGCGCGCCCACGCCCACGCGAGGATCGCGGTGCGCAGGTTGCCCAGGTGGAAGTCGCCCGTGGGGGAGGGCGCGAATCGTCCGGTGTTCGTCATGCGCCCAGTGTACGAGGCCGTGGCGGCCTCCCGGGATCCGCCTCCCCGGGTGGTAGCCGCGCAGGCGTACAGTGGGGTGCATGGTGAGAATGCGGGTGCCCGACTGGTTGGCGGTCTTCGTGGGCGGGGTCGTGGGGACGGCGGCGGCGCGCGCCGGCCTGGACGAGGTTGCGAAGGCCTCGCCCGTGCGCGGTCTGTTCCTGTCGTGGTCGACGCTGACGGTCAACGCAGTGGGCGCGTTCCTGCTGGGCGCGCTGGCCGCGTGGGTGGCGGGGCGCTTGGCGCGCGGCGCTGGGGATGCGGCGTCGCTGAAGACCCTGAAGCTCCTGATCGGCACGGGTTTCGCGGGCGCGTTCACGACGTACGGGACGTACATCGTCGCGTCGGTGGGCTACGTGTCGCTCAATGGAATTGTCGAGGCCGTCTCTCAGTCCCTCGGTCTCCTGGCCCTGGGTGGGGCCTGCGCGTGGGCGGGGATGCGCGCGGGGGAGTGGTCGTGCGGTCGCTCGGGCGTGCTCCCCGTCGCCAGTGAGGGGGACCGGGCATGAGTGGCGCAACCTTCCTGTTCGTGGCCCTGGCCGGCGGCGTGGGCGCGTGCGCGCGGTTCTGGCTGGACCGTGGGACTCAACGCGCCCTGTCCTCGTGGGGCGACCCGGCGGGAGCGAAGCTCGGCATCCTGGTCGTCAACGTCATCGGGTGTTTCCTGGCTGGCGCGGCCACCCAGCTGGTGCCCGCTGATCTGATGCCGATTGTCTCGACCGGCTTCCTGGGTGGCTTCACGACGTTCTCGACCGCGCTCGTGGACGCGGTGACCCTGTGGGCCGACGGATTCCGAGGTCGCAGCCTCGCTCTCGCGCTCGGTACGTGGGTGGCCTCGTGGGGTGCGGCGCTCGTGGGCATCACCGTTGCCGGATAGGGGTTTGTCGCGCAACTCCGTTCACTATACGGGCTGTTTGGTGAGGGTTTAGCCACGATACGGATTTTTGTAACAGCATTCCGAGCGCTCGCAAGCGTGGCCCTCATATGCTGATGTTGCGGGCCGTGCGGCCCAGTAACGGAGATGCACATGATTGACCTCACCGGGGTGTCCAAGGTCTACCCCGTGAAAAACGGCGGCCAAGTCGTCGCGCTCGATGGGGTGAACCTGCACGTCGATCGCGGCTCGATCCACGGGATTGTCGGCCGCTCTGGCGCCGGTAAGTCCACCCTCATCCGGTGTCTGACGGCCCTGGAGAAGCCCACCGAGGGCCACATCGTCGTTGACGGCCTCGACCTGGCGACATTGACGGGTTCCGCGCTGCGCGCCGCCCGCCGCCGGATCGGCATGGTCTTCCAGGCAGCGAACCTCCTGGACGCTCGCACCGCCGCCGACAACATCGGCTACCCGCTCAAGCTGGCGGGCGTGTCCGCCGCGAAGCGTCGTGAGCGCGTCGAGGAACTCCTTGAGCTCGTCGGCCTCGAAGGCCGCGGCGACTCCTACCCCTCCCAGCTGTCGGGCGGCCAGCGTCAGCGCGTCGGTATCGCCCGCGCCCTGGCCGACAACCCCGCAGTGCTCCTGTGCGACGAGCCAACCAGTGCGCTCGACACCGAGTCGACCGCTCAGATTCTGTCCCTGCTGCGCCACGTGCGCGACGTCGCCGGGGTCACCGTCGTCATCATCACGCACGAGATGGCCGTCGTCCGCGAGATCTGTGACTCCGTGACCCTCCTCGGCCACGGGCAGGTCCTGCAGACCGGCCCCCTCGAAGAGGTCGTGGCGGACCCCTCGACCCCGCTGGCCCGCGAGCTGGTCCCCATGCCGGTCGTCGAGTCGGTTCCGACGGAATCCGCCGACAGCCGCTTCGAGCGGAATGCGGTGGGTACCGTCCTCCTTGACGTCGTCTTCACGTCGCACCCGGGCGTGCCCACGGGAGCCACGGTCCTGCGCCTGGCCTCGTCGATGGGTGCCGACGTCACCGCCGGAACCTTCGAGTCCCTCGGCAGCGTGCAGGTCGGACGACTGGCCCTGACCGTGCCCGCGTACCACGCCGACAAGATCATCGAGCAGCTGCGCAAGAACAACGTCCACGCGGAAGTGAGGACCCAATGACCACCGCATACCTCGCCGCCGCGACCGCCGCGCAGATGGTCGTGCCCACAGGTAAGGGCGATCCCACGTGGCTCGATAACCCGGCCCTCACCGACAAGTTCGTGCCCGCGATCTTCGAGACACTCATGATGACGGGCCTGTCGACCGTTTTTGCGGTCATCATCGGCACTCTCCTGGGGCTCGTCCTGGTCCAGACCGGCAAGGGCGGCCTCACCCCGAACAAGGGCATCTACCAGGCCGTGTCCTTCGTCGTGAACATCGTGCGTTCCCTGCCCTTCATCATCGGCATCATCATGCTGATCCCGGTCACGAAGATGATCGTCGGCAAGTCCACTGGTTCGCTCGCGACCGTCGTGCCGCTCGTCATCCTCTCCGCGCCCTTCTTCGCGCGCCTCGTGGAGACGAACCTGTTGGCCGTCGATCCCGGAAAGATCGAGGCCGCCCAGATGATGGGTGCCTCCAACCGACAGATCCGCTGGGGTGTCCTCATTCGCGAGGCCATGCCCCCCTCATTCAGTCCATCACGACCCTGGCGATCACCCTCATCGGCTACTCCGCGATGGCGGGCGCAGTCGGCGGCGGCGGCCTGGGCCAGATGGCCATCAACTACGGATACAACCGCTGGCAGGACGACGTCATGATCTCGACCGTCGTCGCCATCATCGTCATCGTCCAGATCATCCAGCTGATCGGCGATATCCTCTCGCGCCTGGTCGACCACCGCGCGCGCTGACCGATCCGGTCAGGCCACCCCGGCCTCGACCATTCGTCCCATCCAGTACGCAGAAGAAAAGAGAAACACCATGCGTCATCGCTCTCTCGCAGCTATCGGCCTGGCGGCCGTTGCCACCCTGGGCCTGGCGGCCTGCGGCGGCGGCTCCTCCTCGGATGCTTCGGACTCCTCCTCGGACGTCGTCACCCTGACCGTGGGCGCGACCCCCTCGCCCCACGCGAAGATCCTTACCTACATCAACGACAACCTGGCCGCGGACGCGGGCATCAAGCTCAAGATCGTTGAGTACACCGACTACGTCCAGCCCAACACCGCGCTGAACGACGGTGACCTGGACGCCAACTTCTACCAGACGGTTCCCTACCTGGAGAACGCGGAGAAGCAGTTCGGCTACGACTTCGAGGCCGGCGAGGGCATCCACCTTGAGCCCCTCGGCGTGTTCTCCAACAAGCACAAGTCCCTCGACGAGCTGCCCGACGGCGGCACGATCGGCATCATCTCCGACACTGCCAACCAGTCTCGCGCGCTCGAGCTCCTGGCCACCCAGGGCCTCGTCTCGATCCCCGAGGGCGACGGCGACGTCAACATCAACACCGTCACCAAGCTGAAGAACTTCGACTTCCGCGAGGTCGAGGGCCCGCAGCTGGTCCGCTCGCTCGATGACTTCGACTACGCGGTCATCAACGGCAACTTCGCCCAGGAGGGTGGTAAGTCCATCTCCGGTGATGCTCTCGTCGTCGAGTCCCCCGTGAACAACCCGGCCGTGAACGTCCTCGTGTGGAAACGCGATTCCAAGAAAGCTGACGCCATTGCGAAGCTCGATAAGCTCCTGCACTCCGATGAGGTCAAGCAGTACATCGAGCAGACCTGGTCGGACGGCTCGGTTATCCCGGCGTTCTGACCTGCGAGGCCGGGGCGCGCAGGCGCTGAGGCTGACGGATCGCAGGGCTGGCGCTCTCGCATAGATAACGGGTGGGCCCCGGAACCGTAAGGTTCCGGGGCCCACCCGTTCTTCCGCGCAAGCGGTGCGATCAGTTGGCGCGTGACTCGAGCGGGAACTCGGCGTCCGGCTCGTGCGTGATGCGGTTACGCATGTCGCGGCGGAAGACTTCGATGGTCCATAGCCAGATGATGTGGCCGAAGAACTCGGAGAAGTGCTCCGCGAAGGGCTGGTTCCACGGCGGCGGGACCGTGCCCATGAGAGGCATCAGGACGACGTGGAAGGCCACGTAGACGAAGATGCCGAAGGCGGCACCCTGACAGAGCTTGATCTGCGGGAAGCGCTCGGCTAGCACGCAGTACAGGATCGCGAAGCCGATCGAGAATGCGAAGTGGACGATGAAGGAGACCCAGGGAAGTCCTTCGTTACCGTTGTAGGTGTAGGACAGGTGGGTGACGCTCTCCGGGATACCCAGCTGCTGGAGCAGCTCCTGGGGCGGGTTGGTCGCGTTACGCTCGGGCGTACGCGGAGGCAGCGGCACCTCCCAACCGAACTTCACGATGGCGGAGACGATTCCACCGAGAACACCTGCGATTGCTGCGACGCCGTAGCGGCGGCGCCTGGGATTGGTCTGAATCAGTGCCATGTGACAAGCATGAAACGCGCGTAGGGCATTTTCGAGGCCTTGGGGTGCTTAGCGCTCAAGGTTACACAAGGATGTGATGAGGAAAAATGGGCTACAAATAGCGAAGTTGGTTAATTTATTCCGTTATTAATGAGTAAAAATGAGGGGTGGGTGCGGGACTTTCATCCCGCACCCACCCCTCGTGTGGCGTTAGCTGCGTCGCATCCCCCGGCGCTGCGATGCGCGAGGGGCGTGCGCCTCGTCAGTCGATGATGCCGTACAGGCGGTCGCCCGCGTCGCCCAGGCCGGGGACGATGTAGGACCTCTCGTTGAGGTGATCGTCGACGGCGGCGACAACGACGTTCACGTCGGCGCGCTCGCCGATCGCGTCCTCAAGGGTCTTAATGCCCTCCGGAGCGGCCAGGATGCACACGCAGGTGACGTCCTTGGCGCCGCGCTCGAAGAGGTAGTTGGTGGCGGCCACCATGGTGTGGCCGGTGGCCAGCATCGGGTCCAGCACGAAGCACTGGCGGCCCGACAGGTCGTCCGGCAGGCGGTTCGCGTAGGTCTCGATCTCCAGGGTGTCGTCGTCGCGACGCATGCCCAGGAAGCCGACCTCGGCGGTGGGCAGCATGCGGGTCATGCCCTCGAGCATGCCCAGGCCTGCGCGCAGGACGGGGACCACGATCGGGCGAGGCTCGGAGAGCTTCAGGCCGACGGTGGGTGCAACCGGGGTCTGGATGGGGGTTTCGGTGACTGCCACTTTCGCGCGTCGCCTCGTAGGCGAGCAGGGTGACCAGTTCGTCCACGAGCTGGCGGAACGTCGCCGACGGCGTTTCGCGATCGCGTAGGACGGTGAGCTTGTGGGTGATCAGGGGGTGATTAGCTACGTGGAGGCGCATGGTTATAGGCTACCCTGTTCGTCCGCTGGCGCGCATCCAGTGTGTCGAACGCGAAGCGAGGGTCTCCTGCGCGCTGGTGCCGCGCTCGGTGGTGGCCTGGATTGGCAGGGTGTTGGGTGTCGTGTCAAACTCATCCGTCACACGAGCACCACGAGTCACGGTGGACTCCAACTATCCCAACAGTGATTTGGCCGGTAAGCTAGGAGAGTGACCGTGAATGAGCAGTACCGCGAAGCAATGGGGAAGGCCCTTTTCCTGGCCAACCGTGCCCGCGAAACGCGGGATGTCCCCGTCGGAGCCGTCGTCGTCGACGAAAACGGCCGCATCATCGGACGCGGGTGGAACTGCCGGGAGGCCAACCACGACCCCGCAGGTCACGCCGAAATCGTCGCCCTGCGTGAGGCGGGCCGCGCCAGGGGTACCTGGCGCCTGACCGGCTGCACGCTGATCGTCACCCTGGAACCCTGCACGATGTGTGCGGGCGCGATTCTCGCCTCGCGCATCGACCGCGTCGTCTTCGGCGCCTGGGACCCCAAGGCCGGCGCCGCCGGATCCCTGCGCGATGTCCTGCGCGACGCCCGCATGCCCCACCCGACCGAAGTCATCGGCGGCGTCCTGGCCCAAGAGGCCGCCATGCAGCTGCGCTCCTTCTTCCTCGGCTGCCGTACGCCCGACGAGATGCCCGTCATCCAGGCTCCCGTCCACGAGCCCAGTGACCTGGTCGCGCCCATCGTCGTCCCCTACGAGGAGGACGAGGCCTCGAGCCGGCCCGCGAGGAAGCCACCCGCGAGGAAGCCCCCGCCATGAGGGCGTTCCCGCGCAGCTCGTTACCCCCGAGGCTCCCGCCGCTCCCGCCGTTCCTCCCGCTCTCGCTCCTTCCGACGAGGACCTCCGCTCTGGGCCCTTCCCCGTGCCTCCCCGGCACGGCAGGGCCAGCCACCGCGGCACCGAGGCCTCGCCCCTGCCTCGTCGAGTGGGCCGCCCCTTCTCCGAGCGTGTCTCCGGCAATGTCGACAACCCCGCCGACATCCCCGCGGGCGAGTCGGTCGCACCCGGTGCATCCGCGGCGGCTCCCGCCTCGCAGCCGCCCTACCGCAGCGTCGCCCCCGTTCTGCCGGCAGTTTCGCCGAGCACGACACGCGGTCCCATCACGCGCTCCGTCCCCCAGATTCGACCCGTCCACGTGCGCCCGTCCGCGTCCGTGCCCGAAGGCCTCTACACGCCCGCTCAGCCCGGCCGTCCCGTGGCTCAGCCGCTGCGCGGTAGCGCGCCCCGGCCTCGCGACGCCGAGCCCGTCGTCGCGCCCGCGCCCACGGAGTTGCCGGCCCCCGTCGTGCAGGCCGCACCTGCCCCCGTCGAGGAGACGCCCGCGCCGCCCGCGTTCCCGCAGCGCGCCACGTCGCGCCAGAGCGCCCGCCCGCAGCGCCCCTCCCGCAGGCTTTCGAACCCGAGCTCACGCGCCGCGTCGACTACGAACTGTCCCCCGGCAGTTCAACGACGTCGACCCCATCACCTCCCGGGATTCGCGTGCGCCGCTCTGCGCGCCGACGCGGCAACGCTCGTCACTGACATGATCCCCGCGCGCGTCATTACGGTCTCGGACCGCTGCTCCGCCGGCCTCGCCGAGGACCTTCTCCGGCCCCCTCGCCGCACGCCTCCTCACCGATCACGGCGTTGACGCCTCGGTGCGCGTCGTCCCCGACGAGGTCGACGCCATCCGCGCCGCGATCACCACCGCCGTGGAGGACGGTGCCCGCTTCGTGTTCACGACCGGCGGGACCGGTCTCGCGCCCCGCGACGTCACCCCCGAGGCCACCGAGCCTCTCCTCGTCACCCGCATCGACGGCCTCGCCGACGCAATTCGGCGCCGAGGCGAGGAAAAGGTCGCCTCCGCAGCCCTGTCGCGAGGCCTCGTCGGCGTGACCGCGCGATCCCCCGAGGGTGCCCTCGTCGTCAACGCGCCCGGCTCGCGCGGCGGCGTCACCGATGCCGTGGCCGTCATCGGCCCGCTCGTCGCCCACATCATCGACCAGCTCGCGGGCGGCGACCACCCGCGCGCATAAAAGCCTGAAATTACAACGAAAAGGCCGCCCGCCGTACACACTGCGGGCGGCCTCCTCGTACGTCGGGGCGTCAGTCCTGCGGATCCTCCGGGCGCACCCAGTCGCCGCTGCGGCCGCCCGACTTCGCCACGATCTTCGCCTCGCGAATGCGGGCGGAGCGGTCCACGCCCTTGACCATGTCCACGATCGCGAGAGCCGCGACCGTCACCGAGGTCAGCGCCTCCATCTCCACGCCCGTGCGATCGGCCGTGCGCACGGTCGCGCGGATCGCCACGTGATCATCCTCCAGGCTGAGGTTCACCGTGCAGCCGTGCACGCCGATCGTGTGCGCGAGGGGCAGCAGCTCGGGGACGCGCTTCGCCGCAGAAATGCCGGCCACGCGCGCCACCGCCAGCACGTCGCCCTTCGGCACGGTACCGTCACGCAGGGCCTGCATGACCTCGGGCGAGCAATCCACGCGGCACACGGCGCTCGCCTGGCGCACCGTCGGATTCTTCGCGGTCACGTCCACCATGTAGGCGGCGCCATCCTCATTGAGATGCGTAAATTTCACGGTTTTCCTCTCGTTAATCCTCACTAGCAGCGTCAGCCCACGAGCGGCACGACCGCCACCTCCTGGCCGGCCTCGACCACCTCGACGTCCGGCGCGACCACGCCGATCGCCTCCGCGTTCGCGAGCGAGGCCACCAGGTGCGACTTCGACCCCAGGGGGTGCACCGGCTCCACCCAGCATGCCCCGGCCTCGTCCCCGGGCGCGTCAACGAAGCGAAGCGGGATGAACTGCGTTTTTTCAGGCGGGCAGTCCCAGCCCACGTGAGTGCGTGCGTTGATGCCGCTGGGGACCGTTGCACCGTGCTCGGGGGCGACGAGGCCCGACATGACCGCCAGCGCGCCCGCGACGTACATGTGGAACGTCGTAAAGACCGAGACCGGGTTGCCGGGCAAGCAGATCACCGGCGTCTCGCGGCCGCCCGCGCCCACCCGCGTCGAGCCGACGCCCTGCGGGCCGCCCGGCTGCTGAGCGACGTGGTGGAAGCCCGCGTCCGTGCCAAGCGTCAGGCGCACGACCTCGAAGGCACCCGCCGAAATGCCGCCGGCCGTGAGGACCAGGTCGGCCTCCGGGGCCTCATCGAGGGCCGCGCGCAGCTCGGCCGGGGTGTCCCCCGTGCGCAGGTGAGCGACGACCTGCCCACCGGCCTCCTCGACGAGGCCGCGCAGCAGGATGCCGTTCGAATCGGAATCTGTCCGCGCTCGAGGGCCTCGCCGGCGCGCTTGAGCTCCGTGCCCGTCGAGACGACGATGACGCGCGGGCGGGGCAGAACTGTGAGGGTGCCGTGCCCGACCGAGGCGGCGGCCGACAGGGCCGTCCCGTCCAGGATGCGGCCGGCTTTCAGGACCGGGGCGCCGGCCTCGAGGGCCTCGCCCGCCACGCGCACATTCTCACCCAGCTTCGGGGCAACGCGGATTTCCACCGTCGCGGGCGCCTGAGCGACGCCCGCCGCATGGTCCGTGTGCTCGACCTTCACGACGGTGTCCGCGCCCTGCGGGATCGGAGCGCCCGTCATGATGCGCCAGGCCTGCCCCTTCTCGAGGCGGTTGTCGCGGGTGTCACCCGCCGGAATGTCGCCCGCGACGGGCAGCGTCCACGGGCCCTCGCCCTCCAGGTCCTCGCGGCGCACCGCAAACCCGTCCATCGCGGAGTTCGTAAAGGGCGGCAGGGGAATCAGTGAAAAGACGTCGACCGACAGGCGGCGACCCAGGCACTCCTCGACGGGGAGCGTGTCGTGGGGGAGGACGTGGCTGAGCGCCAGCGCCTCGATCAGCTCGCGATGCTGCGCGGTAGACAGGGCGGGATCGTGCATGCCACCAGTGTAGGGCCAGGTGGGGTGGGCGAGGCGTGCGGGGGTGATGTTTGCTTTTCGCGCGCGATGGATGAGGCGTGGGCTGGGTTGGGTGTTGCGGCTCGTTTCAACGGCCCGGATATGGAATGCTGGGGGAAATTGCAGCATTAGAGCGTCGACACGCCGGCGACACGCCGCTGGCGGGACTGTCTAATCGCTGCCAAACCCCTCGTTGGCGAGGGTCGCACAGTCGCTCGCGTGTCGTCTCACCCCAGGCGCGCGTCGAGCGCCGCGCGGACCTGCGCAACAAGCTCGTCCGGATGATCGAGGTCGTGCCAGCCGACGCGGATGATGTGCCAGCCCTTGGCTTCGAGGTGGCGTTGACGCTGGCGCTCGCGGGACAGTGACGCGTGGATGCTGCGGGCATCGTCCCCGTATTTGGCTCGGCCGTCGAACTCGATACCGACTTTTTCGGCTGTGAACGCGCAATCGATGAAATATCGACGACCCCGCGTGTGCACCTCGACCTGTGTACGCATGCCTGTCAGGCCCGCGGCGCACAGCTCGTACAGTACGCGCGCTTCTCCGGGGGAGGCGCATCCGGCATCTGCGTGGGTGATGATCCACTGTGCTTGAGAGCGTCCCTCGAACGCGATTGCCCAGACGCGTGAGTTCCGCGCTCAGTAAAACTCCTTCCAGTACTTCTCGTTGTCGACGCGACGTCTTTGAGGTGGAAGTTATCGAAGTGTGTGAATGTGTGGGCGATCATGCAGATCTGCGTGAAACGTGGCACGTCGGGTTCGCGCGACGCTTCGTGCGACGGTGATCTGCGCTGCTTCAGGGGCTTTCGATGAGCAGGCCACGTGCATCAGTGGTCGGTGGTAACCGACGAACGCGACTCGGTGTGATCGTTATCGGCTCAAAGTGATGCGTGCCGACAGAGACCGCGGGTAAGCGGATCGAACGGGATGACGTTGAGGCGTAACAGTGAGTGCAGGGATGCGCGGGATGGATGCGTATCCGTGTGCGCCCATAGCGCACTGACCGGTGACCGCGAGTACTGGTGCGTGTGCGCGAGGTGGTAGAGGCGTGCGGCGAGCGCGACCTCCGGTAGCTGACTCATGTTGATGTCTCGCCAGAGAGACAGATCAAGGTATGTCCTGCCCGCGATTTTTCACGGCCGTCGGTATCTTTTGTGAGGCCGTGGTGGCTGGATCGCGGCACGCGAATGATCGCCCGTTCAACGGCGTTGAGGATGAAAGGGGCGTCGTTGCCCCTGACTTCTTGGCTCATGAGTGAAATTCTAGTACTGATAGCTATCAGTACGTTGCAGTTTGAATCTTCTGATTGTGTTTGATCGCTGAGGTGTCTTCGTGTGGTGTGATGAGGGTGGGGCGGGGCGGGGCGCATGGGTGCGGCGTTCTCGTGTGGCGCGACGAGGCGTGGGCCGGGTTGGTCGGTCGCGGCTCGTTTCAACGGCCTGGACATGGGAGGCCGGGGGGAATTGCACTACATGGAGGTTCGACACGCCGGCGACACGCCGCTGGAAGGCCTCGTGTAGTGCAAAACCCCCATTTTGCTCGATGCGTCGGCAGAATCAGGTGCCCCGATGGCTGCGACTTGGTGAAGCATGGGCAGGGTTGGCTGTTTGTGGCGCGTTCGGCCTGTTTTCAGGTTCTATCTAGGTTCTAGTGGTGGATGCAATGGGGGAATTGCAGCATTAGGGGCGCGACACGCCGCTGAAGGCCTCGTGTAGTGCAAAACCCCCATTTTGCTCGATGCGTCGGCGGAATCAGGTGTCCCGAAGGTTGCGGTGTGCCGTGGAGAGGGCGCGAGCGTCGACAATTTCCCACTTGTGTCGCGCGGGAGTCGCAAGATCTGCCCAATGGTGGCGTGGACGGTGCCGGTGCCTGTCGCTGATGTCTCAGCGACGAGGCCGGGGCTGCGTGTCGCCGTTCGCGCTTGTTATTTCAAGGGGCGAACACCGGGCAAATCGCGGTAGGGTTGCGCCATGTCAGTCGAGTTCGTTTCCGCCTCTCAGGCGGCAGATGCGGTGGCGTGTGATGCGCCGCTGCGGCTCGTCGACACCTTCGGGCGCGTGGCCCGCGACCTGCGCGTGTCGCTCACCGACCGCTGCAACCTGCGCTGTTCCTACTGCATGCCCCCCGAAGGCCTGGACTGGCTGCCCACCGAGGAAACCCTGACGGACGATGAGGTCGTGCGCCTCGTGCGCGTTGGCGTCGAGCGGCTCGGGATTCGCCAGGTGCGCTTCACCGGCGGGGAACCTCTCCTGCGCCGAGGCCTCGAGGGGATCATCGAAGCCTGTTCCCACCTGCGCACCGACGAAGGGAACCGCCTCGATCTGGCCCTCACGACGAACGCGCTCGGTCTGACCAAGCGCGCACAGGGCCTGAAGGATGCGGGCCTGAACCGCGTCAACATTTCGCTTGATTCTCTGGACCCCGAGCACTTTGCGGCGATCACCCGCCGTGACCGCCTCGGCGACGTCCTGGAGGGCATCGAGGCCGCCGCCCGCGCCGGGCTGAGTCCCCATCAAGGTCAACGCCCTCGTCCTGCGCGGCATGAACGAGGCCGACCTGCCCGACCTGGTCGACTACTGCCTGGACCGGGGCATCGAGCTGCGCGTCATCGAGCAGATGCCGATCGGCCCGCCGGACACGTGGGATCGCCAGAACATCATGACGGCCGACGAGATCCTGCACATCATGGGCACTCGCCACACGCTGACCCCCGCGCCCCGCGAGGACCCGCATTCGCCGGCGGGACGCTGGATCGTCGACGGTGACCCGACGAAGCGCCTCGGAGTCATTGCCTCCGTGTCCGACCCCTTCTGTAGCGCGTGCGACCGTACCCGCCTGACCTCGGACGGCATGGTGCGTTCCTGCCTGTTCTCGACCGAGGAGACCTCGCTGCGCGACCTGCTGCGCGGTGGCGGGGACGACGCGCAGATCGCCGCCCGATGGGCCGACGCGATGTGGGCGAAGCCGGCCGCGCACGGGCTCAATATCGACACTTTTGCTCGCGCGTCGCGCACCATGAGCCGTATTGGTGGGTAACCTCCCACTAATTTCGTGACGCCGATGTTTTCTAACAGCGGTCAATTGCTCGTTTGTTGCTGGGGAGAACGTCCCTGACGAGAGGACTTTTCCTAGTGCTCACAAGGGTGATGTACGTCCCAACACGTTCCTGTGGGTTACGTCATTTCAATTGGTAGCCTCCGTGTTAAAGAATGTCCGGCGCATGTCCGCGCCCGGACGTCCCTTCCAACACGAGGAGAGCCATGAGCGCGACCGACCCCGCGGCCAAGACGAGCCGCTACCTGCTCACTGACTGGAACCCCAACGACGAATCCAAGTGGGACTCGAAACTCGCGTGGCGCACGCTGTGGATCACGACCTACTCGCTGATCCTGGCCTTCTGCGTGTGGTTCCTGCCCAGCGCGATCGCGCCCAAGCTGACGCTTCTTGGCTTCAACCTGGACAAGTCGCAGCTCTACTGGCTGACCGCCCTGCCCGGCCTCGCGGCCGGCATCCTGCGCCTCATCTACATGTTCCTGCCGCCCCTCATCGGCACTCGTAAGCTCGTCGGCATCACCTCCCTGCTGTGCATCCTGCCCATGGCGGGCTGGTTCTACGTCGTCCAGGACAACACGACCCCCTACTGGGTCCTCCTGGCCCTGGCCTTCATGTGTGGCATCGGCGGCGGCTCGTTCTCCGGCTACATGCCCTCCACCGGCTACTTCTTCCCCAAGCGCCTGTCCGGCACGGCCCTCGGTCTGCAGGGCGGCATCGGCAACCTCGGTATGTCCGTCATTCAGCTGGTCGGCCCCATCCTCATGGGCTTCGGCCTGGTCGGCATGACCTGGCTGGCCCCGCAGACGCAGGCCACTGGCGACCATGCCGGTGAGCACATCTGGGTCTACAACGCCGCGGCCTTCTTCATCCCGTGGTGCCTCCTCGCCGCGATCCTCGCCTTCATCTGGCTGCGCGACGTTCCCGTCAAGGCCAACATCAAGCAGCAGCTCGATATCTTCTCCAACCCCAACACCTGGTACATGACCATCCTCTACGTCATGACCTTCGGCCTGTTCTCCGGCTTCTCCGCCGTCTTCGGCCTGCTCATCAACAACCAGTTCGGCCGCGAGTCCTCCCTCGGCCTGCCGGTCCTGGGCGCGACCTACGCCTTCCTCGGCCCCCTCATCGGCTCGATCATCCGCATGTCCTGGGGCATCTTCTGCGACCGCATGGGCGGCGCCATCTGGACCTTCATCTCCGGCGTCGGCATGGCCATCACGCTGGCCGGCATCGCCTGGGTCCTGTACAACCCCACCGGTTGGACCGACTTCTACATCTTCATGGCGCTTATGCTCACCATGTTCCTGTTCTCCGGCTTCGGTAACGCCGGTACCTTCAAGCAGATGCCGATGATCATGCCGGCCCGCCAGGCTGGCGGCGCCATCGGCTTCACCTCCGCCATCGCATCCCTCGGCCCCTTCCTCGTCGGCGTCGCTCTCTCCGCGGTCGGCACCGGCGGTGCATGGGCCTTCTTCCTGGGCTGCGCCATCTTCTGCGCCCTGTGCTCGGTCCTGTGCTGGATCATGTACGCGCGCAAGAACGCCCCGTTCCCCGGCTGATCCACCCGGCACTGCGTGGTGCCAGCGGACCTGCCACTGCCTCGTCAATCGACTCTTAGGAGCACCCCATGACGAATCTCGAATCCGATATGACCTTCCCGACCTACGGCGGCGAGGTCAAGCCCGCGACCGGCGCGACCCTGTTCGCGCTCGGCTCGTGGTTGCGTCGCGGCAAGGCGTCCGCCGACGCGCGCCAGCTCTTCCTCGAGGGCGGCCGCGACGGCGACTCCTTCTACCGCGACCGCTGGAGCTACGACAAGATCGTGCGCTCCACCCATGGCGTGAACTGCACGGGCTCGTGCTCGTGGAAGATCTACGTCAAGGACGGCGTCATCACCTGGGAAACCCAGCAGACTGACTACCCGACCACCGGCGCGGACATGCCCGAGTACGAGCCCCGCGGTTGCCCGCGTGGCGCGGCGTTCTCGTGGTACGAGTACTCGCCGACCCGTATCAAGTACCCCTACGTGCGCGGCGTCCTGCTCGACATGTTCCGCGAGGCCAAGAAGCGCCTCGGGGATCCCGTCGACGCGTGGGCCGCGGTCGTCGAGGACCCGGAGAAGGCGCGCGCCTACAAGTCGCAGCGTGGCCGCGGTGGCATGGTCCGCGTGTCGTGGGAAGAGGCGATGGAGATCGTCGCCGCCGCCTACGTGCACACGATCAAGCAGTACGGCCCCGACCGTATCGCCGGCTTCTCGGTCATCCCCGCCATGTCGATGATCTCCTACGGTGCGGGCGCCCGCTTCCACGAGCTCATCGGCGCTACCATGCTGTCCTTCTACGACTGGTACGCGGACCTGCCCCCGGCCTCGCCTCAGGTGTTCGGCGACCAGACCGACGTGCCCGAGGCCGGCGACTGGTTCAACTCGCAGTACCTCATCATGTGGGGCACGAACCTGCCGCTGACCCGTACCCCCGATGCTCACTTCATGGCCGAGGCCCGCTACCACGGCCAGAAGGTCATCGTCGTGTCCCCGGACTTCGCGGACAACACGAAGTTCGCGGACGACTGGTTGCGCGTCCAGCCCGGCACGGACGGTGCCCTGGCCCAGTCCATGGGTCACGTCATCCTCAAGGAATTCCACGTCGGCAAGCGCGAGCCCATGTTCCTGGATTACATGTTGCGCTACACCGACTCCCCGTTCCTGGTGGAGATCGGCGAGGTCGGCGAGGGTGCCCACGAGGGTATCGCCCCGACGACCCTGGTCCCCGGCAAGTTCCTGACGGCCGCCAAGATGCCCGAAGGCACGACGACGCGCACCGAGAACAACGAATTCCGTCCCCTCGTTATCGAGGCCGACGGCACGGTGAAGGATCCGGGCGGCACGCTCGCCGATCGCTTCGGCGAGGAGGGCGCAGGCCACTGGAACCTCAACCTGGATGGCGTCGAGCCGGTCCTGTCCATCATGGACACGGACGAGTGGGAGCCCGTTGAGATCGCCCTGCCGCGCTTCGACCTGCCTGCGGCCCCCGGCCAGGCCTCGGTCGGTGGCGGCTACGTGCAGCGTGGCGTGCCCGCGCGCCGCGTCAACGGCCGCCTCGTGACGACCGTGTACGACATCCTGCTGGCCCACTACGCGGTTGAGCGCGAGGGCCTGCCGGGCCAGTGGCCCACCGACTACATGGACGCCTCCACGCCGGGCACCCCCGCGTGGCAGGAGGAGTTCACGTCGGTTCCCGCCGGAGCTGCCATCAAGATCGGTCGTGAGTTCGCGCAGAACGCGGTGGAGACCGAGGGCCGTTCCATGATCCTCATGGGTGCCGGCACGAACCACTACTACCACTCCGATCAGATGTACCGTACGTTCCTGGCGCTCACGGAAATGTGTGGCACGCAGGGGTCGCAACGGCGGCGGCTGGGCCCACTACGTGGGTCAGGAGAAGGTCCGCCCGATCATGGGTTGGGGCTCCTTCACCTTCGCCCTGGACTGGGCGCGCCCGCCGCGCCAGATGATCTCCACCGGCTGGTACTACATGACCACCGACCAGTGGCGCTACGACGGGGCGCCGGCCTCGGCCATGGCGAACCCGATCAAGTCCTCGCACCTGGACGGCAAGCAGCTGGTCGACACGCTCGTCGAGTCGGTTCAGCGCGGCTGGATGCCCTGCTACCCGACGTTCTCCAAAGGGCTCGACCCAGCTGGGTCGCGAGGCCGCCGAGGCCGGCATGGCCCCTGCGGAATACGTGTCCCAGGAGCTGCGCGAGGGTCGCCTGCAGTTCGCGATCGAGGACCCGGACGCCCACCACAACGTCCCGAAGATCCTCGCGAACTGGCGAACGAACCTGCTCGGCTCGTCCGCGAAGGGCACCGAGTTCTTCCTGCGTCACATGCTGGGTACCGGCAACGAGGTCAACGCCGAGGAGCTGGCAGAGGGCAACCGCCCCGCGTCCGTCAACTGGCGTGACGCTCACCCCGGCAAGCTCGACCTCATGTGGGTCGCGGACTTCCGCAACACCTCGACGACGCTGCACTCCGACGTCGTGCTGCCCGCCGCCACGTGGTACGAGAAGCACGACCTGTCCTCCACGGACATGCACCCCTTCATGCACTGCTTCGACGAGGCCGTGAACCCGCCGTGGGAGGCGCGCACCGACTTCGAGGTGTTCCAGACCCTGGCTCGCCTCGTCGGCCGCATGGCCCCCGGCCACCTGGACACCCAGACGGACGTCGTCGCGGTCCCGCTGGGGCACGACTCCCCGGACGCCATGACCATGGCGGATGGCGTCGTTCCCGAGCAGACGTGGACGCCCGGCAAGACCATGCCGAAGCTGGTTGCGATCGAGCGCGACTACACGCAGGTCGGCTACAAGTTCGACCGCATGGGTCCGCTCCTGCCCAAGGCCGGCCTGGCCTCGAAGGGCGTGGCGTACAACGTGCAGGAGGCGTACGAGCAGCTCGGTGACCTCAACGGCCGTGCCCCCATGGACGGCAACGCCGGCGAGGGCATGCCGCTGTGCGACACCGCCATCAAGGCGGCGAACATGGCGCTGCGCTTCTCGGGCACCACGAACGGCTCGCTGGCCGTTCAGGGCTTCCGCACGCTGGAGAAGCGCGTCGGCAACGAGATGGCGTTCCTGGCCGAAGGTGACGAAGAAAAGAAGATTACCTACCAGGACACCGTCTGCAGCCGCGCAGCGTCATCACCAGCCCCGAGTGGTCGGGCTCCGAGCACGGCGGACGCCGCTACAGCGCCTTCGTGCAGAACGTCGAGTGCCGCAAGCCATGGCACACGCTGACGGGCCGCCCGCAGTTCTACGTCGACCACGACTGGATGATGGACATGGGCGAGGCCCCTGCCGATCTTCCGTCCCCCGCTCGACCTGGCGCACATCTACGGTGAGCGCCCCGTCGGCGACCACCGTCCCGGTCAGCCGGGTCAGGCCGAGGTCGCGGTGCGCTACCTGACGATCCACAACAAGTGGGCCATCCACTCCCAGTACTACGACAACCCGTACATGCTGACGCTGGGTCGTGGTGGCCAGACGGTGTGGATGAGCCCGGCTGACGCCGAGAAGATCGGCGTGCGCGACAACGAGTGGATCGAGGCGAAGAACCGTAACGGCACCGTGTCGGCTCGCGCTGTTGTCTCCCACCGCATCCCGGAGGGCACGGTGTTCATGCACCACGCCCAGGATCGCCAGATCAACACCCCGCTGAACGAGGGGATCCGGCAAGCGCGGCGGTACGCACAACTCGCTGACCCGAATCTTCATTAAGCCGACCCACCTGGCCGGCGGATACGCGCAGTTCGCCTACGCGTTCAACTACTACGGTCCCACCGGCAATAACCGCGACGAGGTCACGGTTATCCGCCGCCGCTCCCAGGAGGTGCAGTTCTGATGAAGGTCATGGCTCAGATCGCGATGGTGATGAACCTCGACAAGTGCATCGGCTGCCACACCTGTTCGGTCACCTGTAAGCAGGTGTGGACGAACCGCGACGGCACCGAGTACATCTGGTTCAACAACGTCGAAACCCGTCCCGGCGTGGGCTACCCCCCGCGGCTGGGAGGACCAGAAGAAGTGGAAGGGCGGCTGGAAGCGTACCGCCACGGGCCGCCTCGTTCCCCGTCAGGGCGGACGCGTCGCCTCGCTCGCGAAGATCTTCGCGAACCCGACGCAGCCGACCATGAAGGACTACTACGAGCCGTGGACGTACGAGTACGACAAGCTGCTCCAGGCGCCCGCGAACTCCCGCGCGATCCCGACGGCCCGCGCGAAGTCCAAGATCACGGGCGAGCACATCGACAAGCCCGAGTGGGGTCCGAACTGGGACGATGACCTCGGTGGGTCCATGGAGACCCTGGATCAGGACCCGGTCCTGCACCAGATGAACCTCCAGGTCGCCAAGACCATCGAGGACGCGTACATGTTCTACCTGCCTCGCATCTGCGAGCACTGCGTGAACCCGACCTGTGTGTCGGCGTGCCCCTCGGGCGCGATGTACAAGCGCTCTGAGGACGGCATCGTCCTGGTTGACCAGGATCAGTGCCGCGGCTGGCGCATGTGTGTGTCCGCATGCCCCTACAAGAAGGTCTACTTCAACCACAACACGGGCAAGGCCGAGAAGTGCACGCTGTGCTACCCGCGCCTCGAGGTCGGCCAGCCGACCATCTGCTCGGAGACCTGCGTGGGTCGTCTGCGCTACATGGGCGTGCTGCTCTACGACGCGGATCGCGTCACCTGGGCCGCCTCCCAGGAGGACGAGCGTGACCTGTACCGCGCCCAGCGCGAGATCCTGCTGGACCCGAACGACCCGCAGGTGGTCGCCCAGGCTCAGGCCAACGGCGTTCCCCACTCGTGGATCACGGCCGCCCAGCAGTCCCCGATCTGGAAGCTCATCACCGAGTACGAGGTCGCCCTGCCGCTGCACCCCGAGTTCCGCACCTGCCGATGGTCTGGTACGTGCCGCCGCTGTCCCCGGTCGTCGACCAGGTGACCGCGTCCGGCAGCGACGGCGAGGACCACAAGGTCCTGCTGTCCGCCATCTCGCAGATGCGCATCCCGCTGGAGTACCTGGCCGGCCTGTTCACGGCCGGAGACACGGCTCCCGTGGAGCTGGCGCTGCGTCGCCTCGCCGCGATGCGCTCCTACATGCGCGACGTCTTCGTCGACAACCCGACGAACGAGGAGATCCCGGCCTCCGTGGGCATGACCCCGGAGAAGGTCAAGGAGATGTACCGACTGCTGTCGATCGCCAAGTACGACGACCGCTTCGTCATCCCGACCGCCCACCCCGAGATGCCGCGCGGCATCAAGGAGCTCGAGGGCTGCCCGGTGTCCTACGACGTCGAGGCCTTCCACGGCCTGGCCCCCGCCACGTCGAACCGCCCGATGGGTGGCTCGTCGCCGGAGGGACGCCAGATGCTCCCCCTTGAGGTCGTTCGATGAGTACTTTCGTCGGCATTCCGCGTATTCCTACGGCCGCTCCGGAAACGGAGATGGATCCGCAGGACGCGCGCGGCGTGCGCATGGCGGTCTCGGTCCTCCTGGACTACCCGGGGGATGATTTTGAGACCAAGCTGGACGCGGTCGAGGAGGCTCTGGCGGACCTGCCGGAGTCAGCCTCGGCGTCCCTGGCCTCGTTCGTGAGCTACGCTCGCGCCGCTGGCCTGCGCGCCATGCAGACCACCTACGTGGAGACGTTCGACCAGCGCCGCCGGTGCGCGCTCGGCCTGACGTACTACACGCACGGCGACACCCGCGGACGCGGCCAGGCCATCTTGGCCTTCAAGGAGATCCTGCGCCGCGCCGGTTTCGAGATGGAACGCGAGGAGCTTCCCGATCACCTGCCGGTGGTCCTGGAGTTCGCCGCCTTCGACGAGACCGGTACGGCCGAGGGCCTGCTGCGCTCCAACCGCGAGGGCATCGAGGTGATCCGCACGGCGCTGCGCGCCGCGGACTCCCCGTACGCGCCGCTGCTGGACGCGCTGGTCGCGACGCTGCCCGAGCCGGACGAAAAGACCATTGAGGGCTTCCGTAAGCTCATTAGCCAGGGGCCGCCCACCGAGCTGGTGGGTGTGGGCGATCTGTCTGCGACGCCCTTCCCGACTTCCGAAACAACGATGGGACGGTAACGTTCATGGAATCCGCACTTTTGCATGCCGCGTCGGCATCTGCGACGCAGTCGCTGTCCTTCCTGGACATTGCCCTGTGGGTGGTCCTGCCGTACGTGTCCTTCGCGATCCTCATCGTGGGCCTCGCGTGGCGCTACAAGACCGACCAGTACGGGTGGACGTCTCGTTCCTCGCAGTGGAATGAGCCGACCATCCTGCGCCTAGCCTCGCCGCTGTTCCACTTCGGCGTCCTCTTCGTGTTCATGGGCCACGTCCTCGGCCTCGTGATCCCGAAGACCTGGACCGAGGCGGCCGGTGTACCCCAGCACGTCTACCACCTGATGGCGACGATCCCCGGCACGATCGCCGGAATCATGACGATTGTTGGCCTTGCGCTGCTGATCTACCGCCGCCTGGTGGTTAAGTCGGTGCGCGTGGCGACGACCCGCATGGACATCGTCACCTACGTGATGCTCAGCATTCCGGTGCTCCTGGGCGGCGCGGCGACGCTGCTGAACCAGGTGCTCGGCGGGCACGAGGGCTACGACTACCGCGAGACGATCTCCGTCTGGTTCCGCTCGATCTTCACGCTGCACCCGCAGGCGCACTTGATGGCGGATGTTCCCCTCAGCTTCAAGCTGCACATCATCGCGGGCCTGCTGCTGTTCTGCATCTGGCCGTTCACCCGCCTCGTGCACGCGGTGAGCGCGCCGGTCGGCTACGTGGCGCGTCCCCCGGTGGTCTACCGGTCGCGCGACGAGCGCCGTGAGCACCAGCTGACGCGTGGAGGCATGTCGGACTGATTGATGGCCGTGCCCGCCGCGGCCCCTCGCTCACAGGCGAGGCCGTGGCGCGGTCAGCGGTGGGGCCGGGGGCGAGCGCGTGCTCGCCCCCGCTTCTTTATCGGGGGTTCCCGCGTTCTCACCTGTATGAATGTACCGACAGACCCCGCGTAATGCGACCGACTGTTGGTATTTGCCGTGCGGGGAGCTGTCTGTGATGGGTAGAATAAAGCGCACTTTGTTAGTAACGTAACAGCTTTAATGCCGTATGGAGATGCCTAAACAGGGCATTTCCACTGATTATGAGGGAGAGAGAGGAAACGTCATGAGCGATACCTCCCGTGCTCGGCCTCTGGCTGAAACGCTCGCCGCAATGGCGGCGTTGACCCCTGCACAGCACGCGCTCTTGGAGCGCATTTCGCACCATGCGACGCCCGTGACCGTGGCGGAGCTGGCTCAGGAAGCCGGCTTGCATGTCTCGAGCGTGCGCGAGACCCTTGACGGCCTGTTCGCCCTTGGCCTCGTGGAAAAGCAGCAGCTTCCCTCATCCGGTCGTGGCCGACCCGCGCTGGGCTATTCGACGATGACCCCGGCGGATCCCTCGTTTGCGGCGCAGATGCTGCACCAGCTCACCTCGTCGCTGCTGGCATGGCTGCGCGTTGATGCGGCTGACCCGGCGGCCTCGGTGCGTGAGATCGGCTCGCGCTGGGCGGACGCCGCCCTCGAGACGATGGCCGTGCCTGATCACAGCCATAATGCGAACCGTCGCCCCGTGCGCGACACCTTCAACATCGCGTCGCACCTGGGCAAGGTGCGCCTGTTTATGAACGCCATGGGCTTCGCGTCCGTCCCGCACGACACCGATCCGATGGCGGTCGTCCTGACTGCCTGCCCGTTCACTGAGCCGGGCACCCCCGACGACCTGGCCCTCGAGCTGCGTCGCGGCATCGTTGAACGCGTGTTCGAGCGGACGGCGACCGGATTTGCCACGTGGTCACTGGAGGCGGATCCTTCCGACCCTCTGCGCCTGACTGTCTATATTCGACGGCTCGATGAGGCGAACCCGAAGCCGCTGTCGACGACCCTTCACTTCTTTGGTGGCGCGGCCGAGGCGGCCGGTGGGTACATGCGCGAACTGCCCTCCGCTGAGACTCCAGCGACTCTGGGTGAACTCGTCGATCAGCTCAGCTCAGAGAGCCCTGAGCTGGCGCGAATCCTCACTGTGTCGAGCTACCTGGTCAACGAGCGCTCCGCTCGTCTGGACGCTGAGCTTGCGCCCGGCGCGCGCGTCGACGTGCTGCCTCCGTTCGCCGGCGGGTGAGATTTTTAGTCATTTGTGTGAGGTGGTCAGGGTTGTAAAACAATCCTGACCGCCCCCGCGTAAGATGAACGGGAAGGCACTCCCGTCCCTGGAGGATCCCATGTCAGCTGAGATTGCAACCGGCATCACCGACGAGCCGCTGGATACTGGCGCGCTGATTGATAGCGCACGTCGGGATACGTGTGGTGCTGTGGCGTCCTTTGTTGGGGTGGTGCGTAACCATGACGGCGGAGAGAGCGTGGACGCGATCGAGTATTCGTCGCACCCCTCGTCGCAGCAGATTTTGCGGGACATCGTCATGGAATTTAAGGATCGTCCGGGCGTGCATTGCATTGTCGCGTGGCACCGCGTGGGGCACCTGGAGATCGGCGAGGATGCGATGGTCGTCGCCGTCGCTGCGGAGCATCGTGCGCAGGCATTCCGCACGGTCGAGGCCATTGTCGAGGACGTGAAGGCGAAGCTTCCGATCTGGAAGAAGCAGGAATTGACCGACGGTTCGCACAACTGGTCGGGTCTGTGAGATGACGATCGGCGATCCTTTTTCCCGTGATGCGGCCGTTTCGGGGCGCACCGTTGCGCTTGCGCTGATCAATGCGCCCGTCCCGTCCGAGGCCGGGGATCCCGCGCTGGAGCGTTTTCGTCGCAATTGGCTGGTGTCCGGCATCGGCGAGGCCGGCCAGGCGCGTCTGGCAGCCGCGCGCGTGCTCGTGGTGGGCGCGGGCGGCCTCGGCTCCCCCGTCCTCCTGTACCTGACGGCGGCGGGCGTCGGCACGATCGGCATCTGCGACTCCGACGTGGTCGAGGTGTCGAACCTTCAGCGTCAGCTCCTGCACGGCGAGGGCGACGTGGGGGATCCGAAGCCGGACTCCGCGGTGCGTCACCTGAGCGGACTGAACTCCTCGGTCCATTTTGAGCGCTACGGGCACGTGACCCGCGAGTGGTTGGACGAGCATGGCCGTGAGTGGGACCTGATCGTCGAGTGCACGGATAACTTCGATGCGAAGTACCTGGTCGCGGACTACTGCGCGGATTCTGGCGTTCCCGCTCGTGTGGGGCACGGTCGTGTCGATGGCCTTCCAGGTGAGCGTGTTCTGGTCCCAGGCGCCGGCCCCCGTGCCGTCGCTGACGCTGCGGAGCCTGCACCCGGTCAAGCCTGCCCCCGGGACGACGCCGGCCTCGCCGAAGGTTGGCGTGCTCGGCCCCGTGGTCGGCCAAGCGGGCACCGCGATGGCGACGGAGGCTATCAAACTGCTGGTGGGCTTCGGCGAGCCGCTGATCGGGCGCGTCCTCATGATGGATGCGGCGACGCAGCGCGCCGACGTGCTGACCTTCGCGCCGTGGGACTGAGTCCCGTCGCCGCCCCGCGCGCTGACGTCGCTGCGATCGTCGTCGGCGGCGGTGGGGGAGAGCGCCTGGGGGGCGTCTCCAAGCCCGACCTGACGCTCGGCGGCGTGCGCCTCATTGATCGCGTGTGGAGCTCTCCTGGAGGCGTGCGGCGCGGGCTGCGTGGCCGTCGTGCCGCCGGCCGTGCGCGTCCCGGATGGTGTTCGACGAACCCTTGAGGATCCGCCGAACGGCGGCCCGTTGGCTGGCATTGACGCCGGTCTGCGCGCGCTGAGCGTCGGCGACGACGTCCTCGTCGTCATCGTTTCCGTCGACGCTCCCGGGGTGGGCGCTGTTCTGCCCGCCCTCCTCGAACCCGCTTTGGGTGAGGGGGCGGAGGGGCGCATCGTGCGCGGCGGCGATCCGGAGCCTTTCGATCAGTACCTCATGGGCGTCTATCGCGCGGGCGCGCTGCGCCGCGTCCTCGACGAGGCCGTGGCTTCCCTTGGGTCCGTGCGCGGCGTGGGCGTGCGCCGGGTGCTGCGCGCCCTCGAGGTTGAGCGAGTGAGCGTGAGCGCCGACGTGTGTCGGGACATCGACACCCCCGCGGATGTGGCCTGGTGGGAGGCTTTGTTGGGCCGATAATTTGTGATCGATACCCCCGAGGGTATAGATTTAGCTAGTAAGTGTTCTACCCCCTATCCCACTCAAGGTGCACTCATGAATCTTCGTCACGGACAGCTGTGGCAGCGACTTGGGCTGACCGTATTGTCAGGAATTCTCGTTGCGTCCTTCGCTCCCGCTACTGCCGCAGCTCCTACAGGTGGCCAGGAAATGCATGGCGATACGGAGGCTGCCGACCTCGCCCAGACAAATACGGACTCCAGCGTCGCCGCCCCGGTCGCGTCTCAGGACCGTGCGGCCTCGGACGGTGCCGATGCCTCCGACTCCGCAGAATCCACGGATTCCGCCGACGAGGCCACGGCCTCGTCCGAGGACGAAAGCGCGGACGGTGTCGACGCGCAGATCTACACCTTCCCCGGCGTGGATGGCCCCACCCGCATTCATGTTCTCTCGACGACGGGATCAGCGGACGCCATCCTGCTCGAGTCGCGCGGCGTCTTCGCGATGATCGACGGCTCGGAGGGCGTGGGTGCGCCCGACGGCAAGGATCCGCGCTACCCGCTGCGCAGCGGCACGGCTCCTGGCGGGGAGGGGGATACCGACTGGGTTCTTAGTTACATGTCCAACCATGGCGTCACCTCCTCGAACCTCGCGTTCTACCTGGGCACGCACGCCCACTCTGACCACATCGACAACGCGGACGATATCATCAGGAAGTTCCGCCCGAAAGTTATTCTCAGCCCCGAGTATTCCGACGCGTGGATCACGGATAAGTCACGTCTGTGGGACAACCAGTGGGTCTACGACAACATGATGGCGGCCGCGCGATGGGCTCAGGGCGCGTATGGCGCGTCGATCGTGCAGAACGTCAACGACTACAACACTCACATCGCGCTGGGTGATATGGATGTCCAGATTATCCCCACGGATCCGGCCGAAACTACAAGAAGACCGGTGTTCGCGATGCAAACCTCATCGCATATACCGCGAAGGTGAGTGCATTCGGGCATTCCGCCTACCTGGCCGCCGACCTCGAGGCTGACGGTGGCTACGAGGACCGCATCGCACCGATCGTAGGCCGCGTCGACATGCTCAAGGCTGGTCACCACGGCCTGCCGACCTCGAACACGGAATCATTCCTGAGCGCCCTGTCCCCATCGGTCATCGTCCAGACGGGTCCCGAATGGTATTCGCCCGATCGGCTCACGGCCTCCGTCGTTGACGGAACGACCGTGTGGGCACCCATGAATCAACTCTGGTCCTCCGGGCACATCCCGTCACTCATCGCGACCTTCGCGCCGTCGGGCATCTCCTACAACGATATCTCCGGCGCCTCGTGGGGCCACGAATACGGCGGTCGCACCCCGCGCGCCTGGTGGTTCAAGGGTGGCCGACCTGCGGCCACGACCGGCTGGTGGAAGGGGGCGAGTGGGTCCTGGTACTACTTCGCGGGCAAGCCCTCCGCCGAGGCCTCGGCGTGGATCAATGACGGCGGCCAGTGGTACTGGATGGACGCCACCGGCGCGATGGCAACCGGTTGGATTCATGACGGAAAGCGCGGTACTACCTGGATTCCGCAGGGCATCCGGCAGGTGATGGGTGGAGTCTCATCGACGGCTCGTGGTACTACCTGAGCGGCGGTCGCGTCGCGACCGGTTGGTTCTACGACGCGGGCTCCTGGTACTACCTGAATGGCGCGACCGGCGCGATGGCCACCGGATGGACCCAGGTCGATGGTACCTGGTACTACCTGAATTCGTCGGGTGCAATGGTTACCGGCTGGCTGAACGGCGGCGGCACCTGGTACTACCTGCGCGGCAGCGGTGCGATGGCGACCGGGTGGTTCTACGACCACGGTGCTTGGTACTACTTCGTGTCCTCCGGCGCGATGGCCACCGGATGGTTCCAGGACGGGACCACCTGGTACTACAGCAGCTCCTCCGGCGCCATGATGACCGGCTGGCTGAACGGCGGGAGCGCCTGGTACTACCTGGACGGCAGCGGCGCTATGGCCACGGGCTGGATCCTGGATCATGGGGCTTGGTACTACATGAACGGCACAGGTGCCATGGTCACCGGCACGCAGGAGATCGACGGTCGATTGTCGACCTTCTCTCCGTCGGGACGCTGGGTCGGCTACGCCTCCTGATCGAGGAGCCGGCGACCATCCTCACAAAGCGCCGCCCGCCGCGTATTGACGCAGGTGGGCGGCGCTTTGCCCGTTGTACTGTGAGAGGACCGATCCTGAGCGAAAGGCCGCTCATGACGTTCCCTCGCGCCCACCTCGCAGCGGCCCTGACGATGGCTGTAGCGACTGCTGCGGCCTAGTTCGTTTCTGGTGTCCGGGGGCGGCGGCCCGCCCGCGAGATCGCCACACTCGAGCCTTCGGCTCGGAGTGATCGATCTCGAAGCCCGGCCAGGCCTTGCCGCCGCCCCCGGACACTAACGAGCCGAGGCCTCGTTTCTTGCTGTTTGTGGGGTCAGCGCTGTTCGTCGAGCTGGTGGAAGATCGCGGCGAGCAGGGGTGTGACCACCTCGAGGGTGTCGCGCGCGCCTCCCCGCGAGCCGGGGGAGGAGATGATGAGTGCGCCCGAGGAGTCACGCGCGGTCACGCCGACGACCTCGCGGGACAGGCCCGACAGGGGCGTGTTCGTCAGGCCGTGGGCGCGAATCTGCTCGGCGATGCCGGGTATCTCGACCTCGACGATCGAGCGGACGACCTCGGGCGCGTAGTTGCCCACGCCGAAACCCGAGCCGCCCAAGACCAGGATGAAGCGGGCGCCGGCCTCGAGCGCGCCGCGAATCTCCGTCTCGAGGATGTCGGCGCTCTCGGGGATCGCCGCGATCGACACGGGACCCAGGCCGGCCTCGGCCAGCGCTGCCGTACAGGCGGGGGTCGCCCGATCCTCCTTCGTGCCGCGCTGGATGCGGTCCGAATAGGTGATGACGTGGGTGCTGATCTGGCTGAGGTCGTAGTCGACGGGCTTGGGCATGGTGTCCTCCAAGAGTGATGCGTACGAATGTGATCCTAGTCCCTTCCTCGCGGTGAGGTGGGTCTGGGAGCCGAACGTGGTCGCGAGGCGATTTGTGCGTGCGTGGGCCGAGGCAAAAGAAGGCTGCGGGCGTCGGTGCGTGTTGAGGGGTGGTCGCGGCAACTCGCAAGTAGCAGAATGTTCCGTTTTATAATGAATGAAGCCATGTTTAATGCGCGCGCATGTTTTCCTCATATTGCAAGCAAAAGTAATGATTTGGGCGCTTGTGGGTGAATGCTTGCGCGTCCGTATCTCGAGTTGTTAGATTTAATACGTTCCATTCCCTCTCAAAAGGAGACACGAGTGCGTTCCCTTCGCATCCTCCCCGCCATCGGCGCCGCCGCCCTGGCGCTCGCTGCCTGCGCGGGCGGCTCCACCCCCGACTCCACGGCCTCGGCCGAGGCGACGCAGCCCGCCGAGACCACCGTCCTCAACGTCTACGCCGCCGCCTCCCTCACCGAGACCTTTGGTGAACTCGAGAAGACCTTCGAGGAAGCTAACCCCGGCGTGGACGTGCGCTTCAACTTCGCGGGCTCCCAGGACCTCGTGACCCAGCTCGGCGAAGGCGCGGACGTCGACGTCCTGGCCACCGCCAACGAATCCACCATGAAGAAGGCCGCCGACGCCTCGCAGGTCGACGCGCAGACCATCTTTGTCACCAACACCCTCACCCTCATCACGACGCCCGGCAACCCGGCGGGCGTGACCGGCCTCGACTCCTCGCTCGACGGAGTCAAGCTGGTGATCTGCGCACCCGAGGTTCCCTGCGGCAAGCTCACCAAGACCCTCACCGAGAAGCTCGGCGTGACCCTGAACCCCGTCTCCGAGGAGCAGGCCGTCACCGACGTGCGCGGCAAGGTCTCCTCCGGCCAGGCCGACGCCGGCATCGTCTACAAGACCGACGCCCTCGCCGAAGGCGACGCTGTCGACACCGTCGAGATCCAGGGCGCCAATGAGGCCGTCAACAAGTACCCGATCGCCCTCGTGAGCGCCTCGACCAAGAAGGATCTGGGCCAGAAGTGGATCGACCTGGTCCTGTCCGCCGACGGTCAGAAGATCCTCGAAGGCGCCGGCTTCACGCCCGCCGCGAAGTAACATCGACGCGTGAAGTTACGCAGGACGCCCGCCGTCAGCCCCCTGCCCATCTGGGCGGGGTGCCTCGGCGCGCTCGCCCTGTGCTTCCTGGTCCTGCCCCTGGCCTTCATGCTGGGGCGCGTCAACTGGGCCACCCTCGGCGCGACGCTCGCGACTCCGGAGGCTGCCTCGGCCCTGGGCCTGTCGCTGCGCACGTGCGCCGTAGCGCTCGGCGTGGACCTCCTCCTCGGTGTTCCCGCCGCCCTCGTTCTGTCCCGCTCGTGGCGGGGCGTGCGCGTCGCCCGCATCCTCGTCGCCCTGCCGCTCTCGCTGCCGCCCGTCGTCGCCGGCATCGCGCTGCTTGCGGCCTTCGGCCGACGCTCGACCCTCGGGGCGTTCCTCAGCGGTGCCGGCCTCGACATCGCGTTTACGACGAGCGCCGTCGTCATCGCGCAGGTCTTCGTCTCACTGCCCTTCCTCATCGTCACCCTCGAGTCCGCGATGCGCGCCCGCGAGCAGGGACTCGACGAGATGGCCTCCTCTCTGGGGGCCTCGCCCTCGCGCGTCTTCTGGCGGATCACCCTGCCCACGGTCCTGCCTGGCCTCGGGCGCGGGACCGCCCTCGCGTTGGCCCGCTGCCTCGGCGAGTTCGGGGCGACCCTCACCTTCGCCGGCTCCATGCAGGGCGTCACCCGCACGATGCCGCTCCAGATCTACCTGGCCCGCGAGTCCGACGCGGATCTGGCCCTCGCGCTCGGCGTGGTCCTCCTCGGCGTCGCGGCCGCCGTCGTCGCACTCACGGAAACCCCGTGGGGACGGCTCGCCTTCTTTCTTCGTGTCACGAGGCGTGGACCCGTTTCCGCTCCCGCCGCTCCCTCTGCTCGCCCCTGCCGCCCCTCCGCGCCCGCGGGCGAGGCAGGGAGGGCGTGGCCGTGCGCGTCGCCGGAACCGTAGATGCGCGCGGCTGGAACGTGGACGCGGAACTGCGCCCCGGCCTCGTCACCGCGGTCGTCGGCCACAACGGCGCCGGAAAGTCGACGCTCGCCCAGGTGATCGCCGGGACCCTACGCGTGGATAGCGGGACCGTCAGCATCGGCGAGCGAGTCGTCGACGATGCCGCCACGTTCGTGCCTGCCCGCCGGCGCGGCGTCGCCATGGTCTCCCAGGCGTCCCGCATCTTCACCCACATGAGCGTCCTGTCCAACGTCGCCTTCCCCTGCGCGTGCGCGGGGTGGGGCGCGCGCAGGCCCGGGCGGCCGCGCTCGAACAGCTGCGCGCCGTGGGGATCGCCGACCTTGCTTTCAGGCGCGCCTCCGACCTGTCCGGCGGCCAGGCCGCCCGCGTCGCGATCGCACGCGCCCTCGTCTTCCGCCCCGAGGTTCTCATCCTCGACGAGCCCACGGCAGCCCTCGACGTCGAGGCCACCGCCCAGGTTTCCGCCGTCCTGCGCGAGCGCCTGGCGGGTGCGGGAATCACGACCCTGCTGGTCTCCCACGACATCGCCGAGGTCCTGTCCCTCGCCTCCCACATGATCGTCATGGGGGAGGGGCGCATCGTCGAGGAGGGCGAACCCGCCCGCGTGCTCGCCTCGCCCGCGTCGGTGTTCGCGGCCCGCCTGGCCGGACTCAACATCGTGAGTGGGGCTCCTGTGTCGCGCCCCGGCATGGTCGGCGTGCGCGTCGGCGACGGGATGCTGTGGGCGGCCGACCTGTCGGGGTATGGCTCAGGCAGTGCCGGTGTCGCCGAGGCTGTGGCCGGTGACGCGGACGATTCCGCCGCTTGCGGTGGGCGCGGCCAGCTGGACCGCGTCGCCCTCACCTTCCTGCCCGAGGCCGTGGCCCTGTCCCGCGAGGAGGCCCACGCCTCGCCGCGCTCCGTCCTGCCTGGCGTCGTCGCGGGCATCGACGTCGACGGCTCCCTCGTGAGCGTGCGCGTCGCGCTCGCGGAGGGCGTCGTCGTGACCGCCCGCGTCACCGCCGCCGCCTGGTCTGAGCTGGGCCTCGGGGTTGGCGATCGCCTCTGGGTGAGCGTCAAGGCCACCCAGGTCCGAGCGATCCGCGTCGCGGTCGGTTCCTGATCGGTGCGTTCATCGGGTGACCTACTCGCGTCGGGCCTTGTGAGGCACTGTTTCATCACGTGATCTGCGGCAGCTCGGCCCTATGGGTGGCTGTGTTAACCCTTCAATGCGCAGCTGGGCCCTACTAGTGGAGCGTGGGCACACCTGCCCACGCTCCACCTAAGGGGTTAACGTGCGCATTAAGGGGTTCACGTACGCTCTCGCGACGAGGTCGGTGCGGGGTTTTGTCGAAGGGTCGAATTTTATCACGCTTCATATGTTGTAATTCTTGGTTTTCGGATGAGTGGGATCGGCACCTCCAAACCGCGAAACAAATCCTATTTTCGCGGTTATTCTGCGGTTTTAGTTCGTGCCCTTCCCTCGGTGGTGGACAGCTTTGACTCTGCGAAAGGGGTTTCCTAAGTTGTGGTGAGAAGCCAGGAGGTACCTCATGACAACACAGGGTCACCACGAGGCAAGGCGCCCCTATCAGCTCGGCATCGACGTCGGCTCCACCACGGTCAAGGCCGTCGTCCTGGACGGAAACCGCCGACTTTTCTCCGACTACCGGCGCCACAATGCCGACGTGCGCGCATCCCTAGGAGCCCTCCTCGCCGACGTCGAACGTGCTCTGCCCGGCACCCGCGTCCACGCGGCCATCACCGGCTCCGGCGGCCTGACCACCGCCCGCGCCATGGGCATCCCCTTCGTCCAAGAAGTCATCGCCGGCACCGAGGCCACCCAGCGCCTCCACCCCGAGGTCGACGTCGTCATCGAGCTGGGCGGCGAGGACGCCAAGCTCACCTACCTGCATCCCACCCCCGAACAGCGCATGAACGGTACGTGCGCGGGCGGCACCGGCGCCTTCATCGACCAGATGGCCACCCTCCTACACACGGACGCCGCGGGCTTGGGTGAGATGGCGACCCGCCACACCCAGCTCTACCCGATCGCCTCGCGCTGCGGCGTCTTCGCCAAGTCCGACATCCAACCCCTCATCAACCAGGGCGCCGCCCACGAGGACCTGGCCGCCTCCATCTTCAACGCCGTCGCCACCCAGACCATCGCGGGCCTGGCGTGCGGGCGCCCGATCCGCGGAACCGTCATGTTCCTCGGCGGCCCCCTGCACTTCCTGCCCGCCCTGCGTGAGGCCTACAAGGCACTCCTGCCCAAGGCCGACGCCTTCGTCACCCCCGATGACGCCCAGCTCTACGTTGCGATCGGCGCGGCCCTCCTCGCCGAGAAGGAGGCCGCCAAGAAGGTGCCCCAGGCCGAGGAAGCGGGCGCCACCTCCGTCGACGCCCGCGGCGACAAGCTCACGACCCTCATGGAGCGCCTCGCCGCCGCTCCCGTGCAGGTCGAGTCCCCGCGCATGGCCCCCCTCTTCGCCACCCCCGAGGACCGCGAGGAGTTCATGGCCCGCCACAGCCTCGACGTCATCCCCAAGGCCAGCCTCGACGAGGCCGAGGGCCGCTGCTGGCTCGGCATCGACGCCGGCTCGACGACGATTAAGGCGGTCGTCATCGACTCCCAGGACCGCATCGTCTTCACCCACTACGCCTCCAACGAGGGCGACCCCGTGGCCGCAGCCGTCGACATCGTGCGCGCCGTGCGAGGCGCGCTGCCCGAAGGCTGCGAGATCGGCCGCTCGTGCGCGACCGGCTACGGCGAGGGCCTGGTCAAGGTCGCCCTCACCATGGACGAGGGCGAGATCGAGACGATGGCCCACTACCGCGCCGCAGAATTCATCTGCCCCGGCGTCACCTCCGTCATCGACATCGGCGGCCAGGACATGAAGTACCTGCGCATCCGCGACCACGCGGTGGACTCCATCTCCGTCAACGAGGCGTGCTCCTCGGGCTGCGGCTCCTTCCTGCAGACCTTCGCGCAGACCATGGGCACCGACGTGCGTTCCTTCGCCCGGATGGCCATGGAGTCAGAATCTCCCGTGGACCTGGGCACCCGCTGCACGGTGTTCATGAACTCCTCCGTCAAGCAGGCGCAGAAGGAAGGCGCTGACGTGCGCGACATCAGCGCCGGCCTGTCCTACTCCGTCGTGCGCAACGCCCTCTACAAGGTCATCAAGCTCAAGGAGCCCTCGGACCTCGGTGAGCGCGTCGTCGTGCAGGGCGGTACCTTCCTCAACGACTCCGTGCTGCGCGCCTTCGAGCTGCTCACCGGCCGCGAGGTCGTGCGCCCCGACATCGCCGGCCTCATGGGCGCGTACGGCGCGGCCCTGACCGCGCGGATGCACGACACGGGGGAGGGGACCTCGACACTCGCGACGATCGAGGCCCTCGAGGGCTTCGGCGTCGACACCACGCGCAAGACCTGCCGCCTGTGCCAAAACCACTGCCAGATGACCATCTCGACGTTCTCCAACGGCGAGCGTCACGTGTCGGGCAACCGCTGCGAGCGCGGCGCATCCCTGGAGCGCGTCCCCAAGAAGTCCGACCTGCCCAACCTCTACGACTGGAAGTACAAGCGGATCTTCGGCTACCGCCGCCTCACCGAGAAAAAGGCGTTCCGCGGCGACATCGGCATCCCGCGCGTGCTCGGCATGTACGAGAACTACCCGTTCTGGTTCACGATGCTCACTGCTCTGGGCTTCCGCGTCATGATCTCGGGCCGCTCCAACCACGACCTCTTCGAGACCGGCATGGAGTCCATCCCCCTCGGAGAACGTGTGCTACCCGGCCAAACTCGTCCACGGGCACATCGAGTCCCTGCTGGACAAGGGCATCACGACGATCTTCTACCCCTGCGTCGATTTCGAGCAGAAGCTCACCGAGTCCGAGAACTCCTACAACTGCCCCATCGTGGCGACCTACCCCGAGGTCATCCGCAACAACATGGAGCGCCTGATCGAACCGGGCACGAAGTTCATCAGCCCCTTCGTGAACTTCGGCAACCGCGAGTACCTGCCCGCTCACCTGTCCAAGACCTTCAAGGAATACGGCTATGACATCGCGCCCGAGGAGATGAAGGCCGCCCTGGACAAGGCGTGGGAGGAAGACGCCGCCGTCAAGGCCGAGATTCGCGCGAAGGGCGTCGAAACCATCGAGTGGATGCGTGAGCACGGCGTGCGCGGCATCGTGCTCGCGGGCCGCCCCTACCACCTCGACCCCGAGATCAACCACGGCATCCCCGAGGTCATCGTGGGCCTGGGAATGGCTGTCCTCACCGAGGACTCCATCATCGACGCGCGCCTCGAGCGCCCCCTGCGCGTCCTCGACCAGTGGTCCTACCACTCGCGCCTCTACGAGGCCGCCGCCCGCGTCGGCGACGAGCCCGACCTCGAGATGGTCCAGCTCAACTCGTTCGGCTGCGGCGTCGACGCGATCACCGCCGACCAGGTCCAGGAGATCCTCGAAGGCCGCGGCGACGTGCACACCGTCCTTAAGATCGACGAGGTCTCCAACCTGGGCGCGGCCAAAATTCGCCTGCGCTCCCTCGACGCGGCGATCACCGAGCGCGCATCCCTCGCCTCGACAATCGACGAGGCCGGGGCCGGGGACGGCGAAAACGGCGCGGGCCGGGCGCAGCTGGCCCCCGCCTCGTCCGTGGGCCTGGTGTCGGGTTCCGTCGACACGGCCACCCTGCGCGACCCCTCCGGCGACGCCGCACGCGAGGAGGAGGCCGGGCACATCCAGCCCCGCGCCGTCTTCACCGAGGAGATGCGCGAGGCCGGATACGAGATCCTCGCGCCCCAGATGTCCCCGATCCACTTCCGCTTTCTCACCCCGCTGTTCGCAACCGCGGGCCTGAAGGTGCGCGTCCTGGAGCACACGAGCCGCACCTCCATGGAGGTCGGCCTCAAGTACGTCAACAACGACTCGTGCTACCCGGCGATCGTCGTCATCGGCCAGCTCCTCGACGAGTTCATCTCCGGGCGCGCCGACCCCGACCGCACGGCCGTGGGCATCACTCAGACGGGCGGCATGTGCCGTGCCAGCAACTACGCGGCCCTGCTGCGCAAGGGCCTGCGTGACGCCGGATACCCGCAGGTGCCCGTCATCGCGCTGTCCGTCCAGGGCATCGAGGACAACCCCGGCTTCCACCTCGGCGTCCCGCATATCCACAAGGCCATCCAGGCATTCGTCATCGGCGACGCCATCCAGTCGATGCTGCTGCGCGTGCGCCCCTACGAGGCCACCCCCGGCTCCGCGATGGACCTGTACCGCACGTGGGACGGCTACGTCCAGGAGTGGATCACCTCGGGACGCGTGGCGGCCCTCGGCGGACGCGTTTCCTACGGGGAGATCATCCGCGAGTGCGTGCGCGCCTTCGATGCCCTGCCCCTGCGCGACATCCCGCGTAAGCCGCGCGTCGGCCTGGTCGGCGAGATCCTCGTGAAGTTCCACCCCGACGCCAACAACCACGCCGTCGACGTCATCGAGGCCGAGGGCTGCGAGGCCGAACTACCCGGCCTCATGCAGTTCTTCCACAACTCCGTGGCCACCGCCGCGTGGGACAAGGAGAACCTGGGCATCGAAGGCAAGCAGCGATACATCATGCCGATCGTGCTGTGGGCGCTCAAGAAGTACGAGAAGCCCGTGCACCGCGCCTTTGCGGCCACGAACGGCAAGTTCGAGCCGCACCGGCCCATCGAAGAGATGATCTCTCTCGCTCCCAGGACATCGCCCGCCTGGGCAACCAGGCCGGCGAAGGCTGGTACCTGACCGCCGAAATGGTCGACATGATCGAACACGGCTGCCCGAACATCATCTGCGCCCAGCCCTTTGCATGCCTGCCCAACCACGTCGTCGGTAAGGGCATGTTCCGCGCGCTGCGCACCCGCTACCCCGAGGCCAACATCGTGGCCGTCGACTACGACCCGGGTGCCTCCGAGGTCAACCAGCTCAACCGCATCAAGCTCATGCTGGCCACCGCCCTGCAGTCGCCGGAGGCGCGCGACAGCGAGGTTCTCCAGCTCGTGGACATCGAAGAGCCCGCGTCGTGCGGCGGGTCCAGCTCGGTCATGCTCGGCATGCCGACGATCCCCAGCAGGCGGGCAGCCTTCCGCTGAGCGTTTCGCCTCGCCGCGCACGAGGCCTGGGCTGGGTTCCCGGGTCTCGTCGCGCTATCCCGGGCGCCGTGCGCGCTGCGGGTGCTGCGGGCTGTGCAAGCCGTGCGTGCTGTGCGTGCCCCGGCCGGTCGCGGCGTCTAGGTTCTAGTGGTGGTTGCAACGGATCTTGGTGAAGGAGTTCGTTGTGGCTGGTGTTGGTCGTGTTTTTCAGGGGGGGTTGAGTACCCCTCCCGTCGGGAGGCGTGTCAGGCTCGGCATCGGGAGTATGTGCGGGCTTTGGCTGATGGTTTGAACTTCACGCAGGCAGCTCACGCTGTTGGTGTCTCGAAGCGGACAGGCAAGGTCTGGCGTAATGGTCGAACTCGGTCAAGTGGCCGGTGTGAGCGGGCAAGCATTGCTCCTCAGGCTCATTGGTACCGTCTGTATATGAAGTGCCAACCTCATCGGGTGAGGGTGTCGGAAGCTTTGTGTATGAGGTTCAATCCTCAATCACGAAGGAGAGTGCGCAACAATGACTGTTGTGTCCCCGAAGAAGCATAGTGACGCTGAGCGCGTCGCCGATATCAGCCGCCGGCTGATGGAGAACCCGGAAACCGCCAAGCTGATCCAGGAGCTGGGTGAATCAACCGCCGACGCCAACGAGCTGGTGCGTGGCTTGCTGCAGGCCACGATTAACAGTGGGCTCAACGCGGAAATGGATGCACACCTGGGCTACGTCAATGGCGACCGGGCTGCTAAGGAAGCTGCCGGCCAAGCCAACAGTCGTAACGGCTCTTATCCCAAAACCGTGGACTCTGCATACGGACCAGTTGATATCAGTGTCCCTCGCGATCGAGCAGGCACCTATATGCCGCGCATGGTCCCCAAGGGCAGCCGCAGACTTACCGACCTCGATGACATGATCATTAGTTTGTATGCGGGCGGAATGACCGTGCGTGACATCGAACATCATCTGGCTACCACCATCGGCGTGAACTTGTCGCCAGACACCATTAGCGCGGTCACCGATGCGGTCTTAGAGGAAGTCACCGCCTGGCAGACCAGGCAACTCGACGAGTTTTATCCAGTCATCTTCCTTGATGCCCTACGTGTAAAAATCCGTGACAACGGACGCGTCGTCAACAAGGCGGTCTACATGGCTGTCGGTGTGGACATGGAAGGCATCAAGCACATCTTGGGCTTGTGGGTAGCTACCAATGAAGGTGCAGCATTCTGGTCGCAGGTGTGCGCCGAAATCGCCAACCGCGGTGTCAACGATGTCTTTATTGTCTGCTGTGACGGACTGAAAGGCTTTCCCGAAGCAATCCAGGCAACCTGGCCGAACTCCATGGTCCAAACCTGCGTGGTGCATCTGATTCGTGCCGCTAACAGGTGGGTAGCCTACGGCGACCGGAAAGAGGTCTCGAAGCATCTACGAGGCATCTATACCGCTGTCAACGAGGATGAAGCTCGAAGTGCACTCGATGAGTTTGAGGCCAGCGAGCTTGGCCAGAAGTATCCGCAATCAGTGAAAGTCTGGCGTGACGCGTGGGACAGGTTCATTCCGTTCCTGCAGTTCCCGCCAGCGGCAAGGAAGGTGATCTACACTACGAATTCCATCGAATCGATGAACAGCGAGCTTCGGAAAGCAACACGAAACCGCGTTCAGTTCCCATCGGATTCAGCGGCAGTGAAGACGCTGTGGTTGATGATCTGTAACATCGAGGACCGTCGTGCTGCCCGCCGCGCTAAAGAAGGCGCCAAGGCTTCTGCTTCAGCCAAGCGACTTGTCGAAGGCAGCAAGACCAGCAACTGGAAGCAGGCAATCAATCAGCTATCCGTGGCCTACCCCGACAGGTTCACCGCATACTTGTAAATCAGTCCCCGTACACAAACGGACTGACACCCTCCATCGGGTCAGTAAACGGTTCTTGTCGCTCAAGGAACGCATGCTCATCTTCGGATGGCGCGTCGAGGGGCTTTCTGTTCGGGACATTGCCCGACAGTTAGGGCGTTCGCCCTCGACCGTGAGCAGGGAGCTCAGACGCAATGGGATTACCTCCACGTGCTACAACCCCTACATTGCTCACATGCGAGCAGGCAAGCGCCTCCAACGCCCTAAAGCGCGCAAGTGCGCCGATCCTCGCTTGTGGGCCATCATCTGGGACAAGCTTGAGCTCAGATGGAGCCCGGAACAGATTTGCGCGTACTTGCGCATGCGTTTCCCGCATAATCAGAGCATGAACCCGTGCGTGGAGACGATCTACCAGTCCATCTTCATCCAGGCCAAAGGCACACTGCGCAAAGAGATCGCTTCCCTCATGCGCCAAGGGCGCGCCCGCAGGCGCCCAGCCGCATACTCTCTCGTGTGGTGCGACCACGATTCAAGGACCCTATGGTGATGATCAGCGAACGGCCCGCCAGTGTGGAGGATCGGGCGCTGCCTGGACACTGGGAAGGTGACTTAATCATCGGAGCCAAAGGACAATCCGCTGTCGGCACGCTCGTGGAACGCTCTACCCGGTACACGCTGCTGCTCTACTTACCCAATGGACACACAGCCGTTGAAGTTCAAGACGCCATTATCGACAAGCTCGCGGGATTGCCCGATTCTTTGCGCCTGTCGCTGACCTGGGACCAGGGAAGCGAGCTGGCTCAGCATCGTAAGATCGCCTCCGAGTTGGGTCTTGACGTGTACTTTTGCGACCCGCACTCACCCTGGCAACGCGGTACCAACGAGAACACGAATGGGCTGTTGCGCCAATACATGCCCAAAGGAACCGATCTGTCACTCCTGACCGAAGCAGACCTGGACGCCATCGCCGACCAGCTCAACGACCGTCCACGCAAAACGCTAAACTGGGACACACCCAAGCAGCGACTTGAGCTGCTGCTCAGGGCATAACACGTGTTGCAACCACCCCTAGAATCCGCCGCGCATTGACACGCGCGTGGGGGGGGTGACTCGAGCGAGTCACCCCCCCCCACGCGCGTCCGTTCGCGAGGCCGACGCGGCCTACACCGTCAAGCTTCCATGCGCGATCTCAAAGCCCGCCGACGCCCAGCCCGTGCTGTACGACAGACGCACCGAGACCTCGCGCGTGCCCGAGGACGGCCAGGGCACCTCAAGGAAGCCCGTCTCGCCCGGCGCGACATCCAGGGACGCCGAATACTCCCACGTTTCGTGGCCCTCCTCGACCACGCGGCACAGGAAATCCAGATCCGACGTGGACGTGAACGTCATGTGGTTGCGTACCGTCACCCCCGAGTACGAGGGTGCCACCGTCACCGGCGCGTAGTGCAGCTCCTCGGCGCGCACCTCACTCAAGAGCGGGAAGTCCGTGTCCGCATACTCCGGGCGCGTCGGATCCAGCGCACGGGCGGCGCGGATCCCCTCGTCCTCCTCGCCCACGTTCCACGCAATGACGCTCGGGTGCGCGCGATCCCGACGGAGCGCGGCCTCGATGGCCTCGTCGCGAGCCGGGACCCGGGCTCGTACATCGTCGAGGCGCGGTCGATGATGTACAGGCCGTACTGGTCCGCCAATCGTAGAAGCACGCGTGCGCGGGCCACCCTGCTCGATCGCAACCGCGTTCACGCCGTGGCGCTTACACCACACGATGTCGTCGAGCATCTCCGGGATGATGACGGCCAGGCCCGTGCGCCCGTCGCACTCGTTGCGGCGCACGCCGCGCAGCGTCAGCGGGCGGCCCGCCCAGGCGCAACGCCCTCGGGGTCGCCGTCAGACGTCGCGGAAAGCCGAGGTCAAGGGAGACCGTGTCCTTGACCCCCTCCTCGTCGCGCAGCGTCACAATCAGCCGGTACAGCGCCGGCTCCTCGGCGCTCCACGGGATCACGTCCAGATCCCGCGCGGTCACAACCTCATCAGGAGAAGCGACCGCAGACCACAGCCTCTCCTGCTCGGCCTCATTCACGAGCGCGGCGTGAACCTCGACACCGCCCGTCGTTTCAACCCGCAGCGTCAGCGCGCCCGCGCGACCATCGTGGGACGCCACCGGCACCACGTCCACGATGTGCGCCGGAGGCCTGGCCTCCAACGACACCTCGCGGAACAAACCGTGGCAGCACACCGGCGAATCCATCAGCAACACGGCGAGCGTATGCGAGTGAGTAGGCTGCAACGCGCCGGTCACGTCGAAGGCCGCAGGAATGAAACCGTCCGCGCAGAAACCAACGAACGTTCCATCAACCCACGCGTAGAGAGGGCCGGAGAAGCCGCCGAACGTCAGCGTCATCATCCAGCCGCGCTCAACCGCCTCCTTCAATGGGGCATCGAAGATGAACTCGCGGCGCAGAATCGAGGCGCGCACCGAATCCGCGGCGGGTTTTCCCCGGGCTTCGGCCGCCCTGCGGGCCTCCTCCTCGTGGCGCAGCCACAGGTCGTCGAGCTCAAGAATGCCGGGGATGGACGTGGCCTCAAAGTCGCGTTGGTGGGGCGTACGCTCGATCAGCTCGGCAACAGTGCCCGACACACCCGTGACCTGCCAGGTGCTGGACAGTATCTGAAGTGGCCTGCGTGACCTCCACGTCGCGTGCACCGTCAAGCGGTTCACCGACGCCCCCGGGTCCCGCAGCCCCGCTACGTCAGGTTCCGGGATGTGTTTCATGTAATAAAAGTTAGCATTAAGTGATTAGTCATGGAACGGCATGATTTCCTGAAATACAGGTAAATACGCCTTGACATGCGAAATAACTACGGGTGACAAATGGGACGGCGACCACATTCTGGGATTTTTGGTCACGGCGATGGGCACAATTGCCGTCCCGGGGAGGTGGCGTTCGGGCGTAACGAACCCCGGCCTCGTCCCTGAGAGCAGGAACGAGGCCGGGGTCGATGCAGGATGCGGGGGTATGCCCCTCGCGTTGACTGCGTGCTTACTTCGCGGCGGACTCGCGATCCGAGTCGCGCGTGATCTTACGGGCGAAGCCGTAAAGCAGCCACGTCGCGCCCGCGAAGAACACGAGGCCCAGCACGTTCGCGATCGGTGTGAAGCCATCGTCGATGAACGGCAGCGCCAGCGGGGATTCCGAGCCCGTCGCGCCCGCGATGCCCGCGTAGACGACGCCGAACAGGGACTCGCCCACGATCAGGCCCGTCGCAGCCAGCGTGCCGAAACGCTTCGCGCGCTCCACATCCACCTGCTTGTCAGCCCACCTGTTGTACAGGAAGCCAATGAGGGCACCGATCGGGATCAGGACCGTCAGGGAAGCGGGCAGGTAAATACCCATGCCGACCGCCAGCGGAGGCAGGGCGAGCTTGCCCTTCGACGCGGGGCGCAGGACCTCGTCAATGATGATGACGACAACGCCGATCGCCGCGCCAATACCCAGGAGCTTCCAGTCGATGCCACCACCGAGCACGCCCTTCGCGAGCGAGGAAATCAGCGAGGCCTGCGGAGCCGCCAGCGCATCCGGGCCAGCGCCGGGCGCACCCTGGAAGCCGAAGGAGTTCTGCATGAGCTCCAGGACCGGGGGAATAATCAGCGAACCAAAGACAACGCCGATGACCAGGGCAACCTGCTGCTTCCACGGGGTCGCGCCCACCAGCTGACCCGTTTTGAGGTCCTGCAGGTTATCGTTCGCGATCGTCGCGATACAGAACACGATCGCCGAGGTGAACAGCGTGTAGGCGATGAGCGCCGTGTTTTCCTCCGTCGTCGAGCCGCGGCCGTGCACCGCCAGGATGACGACCGCCGTGATGACGACGACCAGCAGGCCGACGCCGGACACCGGCGAGTTCGACGAGCCGATCAGGCCGGCCATGTAACCGCAGACCGCCGCGACCAGCAGGCCGGCGAGCAGGATGAACAGGACCGAGATGGCGATCAGAACGGCCGTGTTGTGCTCAATCTGCGTGCCGCGCATGAACCACCACAGCAGGCCGGCGATCGGAATCATGGCCACGAAGATGGAGACGATGACCCACTTGCCGGGGATGTCCTGCTCGGTGCGGTCGATCTGCGCGCCGTCCTCGTTGGCGCTACGCGAGGCGCGCAGCGACTCGGACATGCCGCGGGCGATTGGGCCCATGATCTTGATGAGCGTCCAGATGGCGGCGACCGCCATGACGCCCGCGCCGATGAAGCGCACGTCCGACTTGAAGACCGTCGACAGGGCGTCAGTCAGGTCCTCAGCGCCGTCCAGCTGGCCGTTCGCGTACAGGGGCAGCAGAACGCCGTAGGAGATAGCCATGCCGATCAGCATCGCGATACCCACCGTCATGCCGACCAGGTGGCCCACGCCGATCAGGGCGAGGGACAGGGAGGTAGAGATCATCGTGCCCGTCGAGCCAATCTTGAAAGCCGTTCCGACCTCGGAGGCCGCGACCTTCATATAGCCGAGGAGTGCCATCACGGCCGAGGCCAGCGCGCCCCAGGTGATCGCCAGCAGGCCGCGCTTGTTGTCCTCGCCGGCCTCCTGGGAGTCGCCGACCTTGAGGATCTCAGCGCCTGCCACGCCCTCCGGGTAGGGCAGGTCCGAGCCGGTCACGAGCGCGCGACGCAGGGGGATCGAGTACATGACGCCCAGTGAACCGCCGACCGCGCACACGAACATGGTCTGCCAGTAGGGGAAGCCACTCCACCAGCCGACAATCACGAGGCCGGGGAGAACGAAGATGACCGCCGACAGTGTGCGGCCGCCGAGGCGATGGTCTGGACGATGTTGTTCTCCTGGACCGTGTGGTCGCCCCAGAAGCGCAGAACCGCCATCGAGATGACGGCTGCCGGGATCGACGTTGCAAACGTCAGGCCAACCTTCAGGCCCAGGTAGACGTTCGCGGCCGTGAACAGCAGCGTAATAATGCCGCCGAGGATGATGCCGCGGAGGGTCAGTTCTTTGAGCGACGTTTGCTTCGTCGCGTTTGGCGCAGACACGAAAAATCCTTTCGCTACCATGAATAGATACTCTGCAAGAGTAGTGCATTTATGAGTGGGCGTGAATCCTATGCGGTCACTTAATCTCATTTTTAATCGATCTAAATTTCGAGGTTGCGCCTGTTTCGTGTGCTGCGTGCGCTGCCTGTGATCGTGTGGCTGTGTGGCCCTGCTCCCAGGCTGCGGTGTGGCCCTGCTCCCAGCTCGCCCGGTTGATTTGCGTGCGCAGGGGAAGGGGTAGTAGAGTATTCGAGCAAGGTAGCGTGTCCGAGCGGCCGAAGGTGCAGCACTCGAAATGCTGTGTGGTGTCACAGCCACCCTGGGTTCAAATCCCAGCGCTACCGCCACTGCCGCCCGGCCCCATTGGGGCCGGGCGGTTTTGTTATGCCTACGTGGCGTGTGTGGGGCTTGTTGCCCCGACAGATCTCCGGCCGCCGCGCGGCCTGCCCGCCCGCTCGCCGTCCGCGCCGCGAGCTTCGCTCGGCGTGTCGGCTCGAAGCCCCGCCAGGCCCCGCAGGCCTCGCGGCGGCCTCCAATCGGTCGGGGTGTCTGTGTGTTGCCTGGCCTGGCCCCGCCGCCTACGGGCACCGCAGCCAGGCCTTCCGGTTACCTCCGGCAGTAGTGTCCCGCATAGTGGTGTAACCGTGTGGTGGTCGGCTCGTTTGATATGGGTGCGGTCACCGTGTGATCCTTCGAGAAAGCTCTCTACTTCTGACTCGAAACGATTTGGAGGCACAACGATGACCGCTCCTCATATTATCGACCCTGCTGGCCTGCTTGGCGAGGCGTTGTCCCAGGCGTCCCCGGATTTGATGCGTTCCTTGCTCCAGCACGTGATTAACGCGTTGTTATCAGCGGACGCTGACACCGTGTGCGGGGCCCAGTGGGGCCAACAAGACCCGCAGCGTCAGGCCAGGCGCAATGGGTATCGCTACCGGCCGCTGGACACCAGGGTCGGCACCATTGACGTGGCGATCCCCAAGCTGCGCTCAGGAACCTACTTTCCACAGTGGTTGCTGCAGCGCCGTAAACGCTCCGAAAGCGCCTTGATCACAGTGGTCGCTGACTGCTACCTGGCGGGAGTATCCACGCGCCGTATGGACAAGCTCGTCAAAACCCTGGGGATCACAGGACTGTCCAAGTCCCAGGTCTCACGTATGGCAGCCGACCTGGACGAACACGTGGACGAGTTCCGTCATCGCCCCCTCCACGATGCCGGGCCTTTCACGTTCGTCGCCGCTGACGCACTGACCATGAAGGTGCGCGAAGGAGGGCGCGTCGTCTCGTGCGCGGTCCTGGTTGCCACCGGAGTCAACAATGACGGACACCGCGAAGTACTGGGGGTGCGCGTATCCACCAGTGAGACCGGTCCGGCGTGGAACGAGTTCTTCGCTGACCTGGTCGCCCGAGGCCTGAGCGGCGTGCGCCTGGTCACCAGCGACGCCCATCTGGGCCTCGTTGAGGCCATCGCAGCGAACCTGCCTGGAGCCGCCTGGCAACGATGCCGCACCCACTACGCCGCGAATCTCATGTCGGTCACCCCCAAAGCGCTATGGCCCGCTGTCAAAGCGATGCTGCACTCGGTGCACGACCAGCCCGACGCGGCATCGGTCAACGCTCAATACGACCGGCTCTTGGACTACGTGCACGACAAGCTCCCCGCCGTGTGTGATCACCTTGATCAAGCCAGGGCAGACGTCCTCGCGTTCGCGTCCTTCCCCACCGGGGTATGGACCCAGATCTGGTCCAACAACCCCAATGAGCGCCTCAACCGCGAAATCCGCCGACGCACCGACTCCGTAGGAATCTTCCCCAACCGCCAGGCCATCATCCGCCTGGTCGGAGCCGTCCTAGCCGAACAAAACGACGAATGGGCCGAAGGCCGACGCTACCTCAGCCTCGACATCCTCACCAAATCACGACTCACACCCCAACCCACCCAACAGGAGGACACCCCACTCCAACTCAGCGCATAACCCAACCCGAAGGACACAAAACGATTACACCACTCCACAGGACTTGACCCCTCCGGCGCTCTCCATGCCGGTGGTGCCTGGGCGCTGATCGGCGGCTCGATACGTCGCCCTGAAACCCAGCTATGGCTGTCAACCAGCAATTTCGCATGCAATTCCCGTGAGCGCATTTCGGTGTTTGGGATCTAATCGTTGATATCCTGCGGTTTTTGAACTCGTGTCGATTCATGCGGTGGGGGAATTGCATGCGAAATTTATCTGGGGGTTTTCTTGCTGATGTGTGCTGGCGCCGCAGCCTGGCCCCGCCGCCTACGGGCACCGCAGCCAGGCCTTCCGGTTACCTCCGGCGCTCTCCATGCCGGTGGGGCCTTCGTGGCTGATGTTGCTGGCGCATCGGCTTGTTGTTCGGCCAGGACCCGCCGCCTCGAAGCGTGCCAGATCCTCAGTTTCGCATGCAATTCCCCCGAGACTCTTTCGAATCATGAATTAACAACGTTGGAATTGCAACGTTTTCAGACATTGTTGAAACTTCTTCCAATCGAATTGCATGCGAGATTTGGCTGGCGGTGGTGTTGTCGTTTCCCGCGGGTGCCGCAGTCAGGCCCTGTCGGCCAGGCGGCCCGGTGGTGTGAAACCCCTGTCGCCTTTGCTCGCGCAGGCTGAGCCTCAACTGAAACCGCCATCGCCTTTGCTCGCTGGTGCCTGTGTGGGTTTGAAACTGCCGTCGCCTTTGCGGGTGAGAAATGGGCGTTTTTGGTGCAGTTTTCGGGCGCAGAGGTGTCGTCGGTTTCAGTGGTCCCTTGTTGGGGGCGTGCAGTGGTGTTGTTGGTTTCAACGTCGCTGGAGAGGCTGTGCCGGGCGAGTTTGTTGTGCCGTGTGCCTGGCAGCCGGGCCCTTCTGCTGGCGCCCTTAACCCGCTCATGCGCAGCTAAACCCTATTGGTGGCATGGTGGGCAGCCTGCCCAGACCGCCACCTCACGGGTTAACGTGCGCATAGGTGGGCCCAGGCATCCACCCGCCGGTCCCAGGCCACCACCTCACGGGTTAACGTGCGCATCAAGGGGGCCCATGTGCGCAGGATGCGTTCACAGGAACAGAAACAGAAGAGGGCCTGAAGGGTTCGCAGGTGTCCCGACGCTCCCCATGACTCCTCGGATACGACAGAGGCGGGACCCCGAAGGATCCCGCCTCTCGTTGCGTGCGGTGACCGCGCCGTCGGCACCGGAAAGCCGGCACCGAATAGCCGGCTCTGGGTGGCCAGAGTCTGAGAGCCGGCCCGAACGCTGGCATCCAGGCGTTAGTGCCCGAGCCTCAGCTCAGAAACAACGGCCGCGGCGTCACGCAGGGTGTTCAGTTCTTCCACCAGCCCTTGACGGTGTCGACCGCGTGGGCGCCCAGGTCGGACAGCGCGTTGTGGGCGTTGACCAGGCCGGAGGACAGGCGGGCGGCCTGGAAGCGGGAGGCGACGTTCTCCCAGTTCACCAGGTTCCACCAGGCCTTGACGTAGTCGGCCTTGACGTTGAGGTAATCCAGGTAGAAGGCGTGCTCCCACATGTCGATCATGAGCAGCGGAACGGTCGCGACCGGGATGTTGCCCTGCTGGTCGGTCATCTGGTAGGTCACGAGGCGCTTGCCGACGGTGTCCCACGCGAGGACGGCCCAGCCGGAGCCCTGCAGGCCCAGGGCGGCGGCGGCGAACTGTGCCTGGAAGGACTCGAACGAGCCGAAGAATTCGTCGATAGCGGCGCCGAGCTCGCCCTCGGGGCGCGAGGCACCCTCGCCGGTCATGTTGGTCCAGAAGATGGAGTGGTTGGTGTGACCGCCCAGGTTGAAGGCCAGGTTCTTCTCCCACAGGTTGATCGCGGCGAAGTCGCCGGACTCGCGGGCGGCGGCCAGCTTCTCGAGGGCGGCGTTCGCGCCGGCCACGTAGTTGGCGTGGTGCTTGTCGTGGTGCAGCTCCATGATGCGGCCGGAGATGTGGGGCTCGAGGGCGGCGTAATCGTAGGGAAGTTCGGGCAGGGTGTAGACGGTCATGATGCTCCTCCTGGGCGTCGTCGTCGTTTGTCTATTGACTCCAAGGGTAGTACTTAAGTCCCGCCTTGCGTAGGGGTTGTGTGTCACCTTTCGCGCAGTGCGATCAACGACGAGGCCGGGGCTGATCCTCGCGACCACGCCCCGGCCTCGTGAAACGACAGACGATCAGGCCTTGGTGCGCGCCTGACGCACGAGAGCGGAAGCACCGACGACGATCCATGCGATAACGGCACCCAAGATGACGCCGAAGATACCGGACAGGAGAGTCTCGACCAGCCAGTGACAAAGCCGCCGGCCGACGCGACCGCGTGCTCGGCGACCTCGAGGATGTGATGGAAGACGGGGACGCCGACCTCGGCGAGGTTCGCGATGACCAGGTGGCCGCCGACCCACAGCATCGCGACCGTGCCGACGACGCCGATCACGTTGAAGATGTGCGGCATGACGCGCACGATCGTGCGGCCGACGTTGTCGACGGGGCCGGGGCGGTTGTCCTCGGGCTCGAGGGCACCGCGCGCCAGGTGGAGGCCGAAATCGTCAGCCTTGACCAGCAGCGCGACGAGGCCGTACACGAAGAACGTCATGAAGAACGCGACCGCGATGAGGACAGCGACGCGCATGATGCCGGTCTCGCCCCCCCAGGTCGGCCATCGACACGAGCATGATTTCGGCGCTGAGGATCAGGTCGGTGCGGGTCGCAGAAGCGACGATGCGCTTCTCGAGCTCCTCGCCGGAGGCCGCGCCGCCCTCCTCGTGGTCCTCGTGGTGGCCGGGCAGCCAGCCGAGCTTCTCGAGGACCTTCTCCCCGCCCTCGAAGCACAGGTACGCGCCGCCCACGACCAGCAGGAATGGCAGAACCTGAGGGGCCAGCCATGTCAGCAGGAGCGCGATCGGCAGGATGATGAACAGCTTGTTGATGAGGGAGCCGCGCGCGATCTTGCCGATGATGGGCAGCTCGCGCGCCGGGCTCAGGCCCGACACGTACTGAGGCGTCACCGCCGTGTCGTCGATGACGACGCCCACCGCCTTCGAGGAGACCTTGACGGCGCCCGCCGCGACGTCGTCGATCGACGAGGCCGTGACCTTCGCGAGGGTCGCGATATCGTCGAGCAACGCGACAAGTCCACCGGACATCGGATTTCCTCCTATGGGCCTCGCATGGGGGCCTCGTGTCGTTACGCGCATTGTACGTGCGGGGATAGTCTAGAGTCATGACGACTTCCGCACCCGTTCCTGCCCTCGATCGTGACCTCATCGCGCGCCTGCGCTTCGACGTTATCGCGGCAAGCTGGACCACTGACACCCTTGAGACGCTGCTCAGTGACGGCGCCCTGTCCGCCCTCATGCGCGACTCGCGCCTGCCCGCCCTCGTCGAGCTCGCGGGCGTCACCGACCCGGCGGCTACCCTCACGCGCTTCTTCGTCCTCGGCCAGCCAGAGCGCGCCTCGGCCCTGGACGCGGCCCTGCTGACGCTGGGCGCATGCGGGCTGGGGTCCCTCGGCCTCGCGGCCATCATCGACGAGGCCGAGGCCGCCTCCGAGCTCGTCGTGCCCCGTGCGGGCGGCGCGCCCAAGCGTGAACCCAAGGAGGAGCGTGAGGAGGCCTCGTCCCCGAAGGCCTCGAGCCTGCCGACCATGCGCGACCCCGATGAGGACGAGCCCGAGACCGAGGCCACGGAAGACCCGTGGATGCGAGCCCTGTTCGACCTGCGTCCCCACGCCGCGACCCTGCCGGGCGGCGACCACGAGTGGTGGGTGGTCTCGGACCTGGGGGAGGTACAGACCGGCAAGCCGCTGGCCGACGACCACGTGCTCGGCATCGGCGGCGCAACCCTGACCTTGCTGGAGATGACGGTGCGCGAGCGGGTTGACTCGGCCCTCGACGTGGGTTGCGGCTGCGGTATTCAGGCCCTCTACCTGGCCACGCACGCCGATCGCGTGGTGGCGACCGACCTGTCGTCGCGTGCGTGCGCGCTCACCCAGTTCAACGCGGCCCTCAACGAGGCTGTCATCGACGTGCGCGAGGGCTCCCTCTTCGAGCCCGTCGAGGGCGAGACCTTCGACCTCATCGTCACCAACCCGCCCTTCGTCATCACCCCGGACTCGGTGCGCGGCGCGGCCGGCCTGCTCGAGTACCGCGACGGCGGCATGGACCGGGACAACCTGATCCGCGCGGTCCTGCGCGGCGCGCCCGCGCGCATGAACGAGGGCGGCACCCTGCAGATGCTCGCCAACTGGGAGATCCCCGCGGACCGCAACCCGGACACTCAGTGGTCGTGGCGCGTGGATTCGTGGCTCGACGGGCTGCCGGTGGATGCGTGGGTCGTCCAGCGTGACGTCCTTGATCCGGCGCGCTACGTGGATATGTGGATCCGTGACTCGGGCGGCCAGCTCATGGCCCGCGCCGACTACGAGCGCGCCTTCACCTCGTGGCTGGCGGACTTCCGCAGCGCGGGCACGGGCGCGATCGGCATGGGCTTTGTGGCGCTGCGCAGGCTCGACGAGGCCGAGGCCGCCTCGGGCGGCAAGCGCGCCTACGACCTGTCCCCTCGATGGGCACGCCCCGCGCGGGCGCGACGTGGCGTGGGCGCTGGCCTCCCTGCGAGCACCGGAGCTGTGGGACACCGCGCTGACGCGCGCCTCGGACGTGCGCGAGGAGCGCCACTACGTGCCGGGTAGCTCGGATCCGGAGCTGCTGATCCTGCATCAGGGCGGGGGACTGGGCCGTTCCGTGCCGGTCTCCTCGTCCGTGTCCGCGGTCGTGGGCGCTTCCGACGGCGAGCTGACGGTCGGCCAGATCGCGGCGGCCGTCGCGATGCTCACGTCGGTTGAGGTTGATGATGTGCGCGCCGAGGTCGAGGCGCCCCTGCGTGACCTGATCCGCTGGGGGTTCTTGACGTACTGAGCGGTGTTGCGTGCGCGGGCGCCGCGGCTGCGGGGGCGGCCGCGGCGCTTGGCGTCAGGGCGTCGTTACTTGTTGTGGGGGTGGAACCAGCCCGGGCCTCGTGAATGTCTACTGGCCGTAGTGGAAGCGGCAGGAAATGATCCAGAGGGCTTTGCCGTCGTCGCTGATCTGGTAGATCAGGCGGTGCCGTGAGTCGATCCGGCGTGACCAGTACCCCGAGAACTCGTAGCGAAGAGGCTCAGGCTTGCCGATCCCCTCGTTTCCGTTGCGCTGGATGTCCTTGATGAGTGCGTTGATGCGCTTGAGGGTCTTGCGATCCTCGAACTGCCACCAGACGTAGTCGTTCCAGGCTTCCTCATCCCATGTGATGTGCATGGTCAGTCCTCGTTGAGCTCAATGAGGTCGTGAATGACGCCCTCGCCAGCGCGGTGACGTGCGATCGATTCGCGCAGGTGGCGGGCGTTTGCCGGGGACTGCATGAGGTAGACGGTCTCCATGAGGGACTCGTACTCGTCGAGGGCGATGATGACCGCGCTCTCGTGGCCCTGCCGGGTGATGACGATTTCCTCGCGGTCATTGACGACCTGGTCGAGGACCTCGGCGTAGCGTGCGCGCGACTCGGTGTAGGTCATGGTTTTCATGGCGTCCTCCTATGCCGTTCATGTACAGAACATTGTACATGAGGTGAGGGCGTGTGTGTCTCCAGCCGGATGGTGATGCGCGGGGGTAACGCCTCCGTGCGGGGCCAGGTACTGCGGAACTGCTGGCGCGGAACTGCTCGCGTGGGGTCTGCATCGCGGCGTCCTTCGTCTGGGAGGGAGAGGGCTGCACGTTCTGGATAGGAAATGCGGCTCTTCAGAGTTGAGTGTGGTTGGAGGCATCTAGGCCTCCTGCGATGAGGAGCATTCGGAGTTGGTAGTTGGTGGGGTTGCGGTAGCCTCTGGCGGTGCGTCTTCCTAGTTCGATGATTCCGTTGATGGCTTCGGTGGGGCCGTTGCTGGCTCCTCCTGTATCGAAGTAGGCCAAGAAGGCGTCCTTCCATTTGCGTAGGGTTCGACCCAGTCGGGCGATTTCGGGGATGGGACACGTTGGTAGGCGCTGGATGAGATGAGCGGCCAGGCGTCGGCCTTGGGCGGGTGTGGCTTGATGGAAGACGTCGCGCACTTGCTGGGCGCAGTGGTAGGCGACTTCCACACTGATATGCGCCTCATCTGCCGTGAAGGCCTCACGGAGTCGTTCTTGTTGACGCTTCGTGAGCCGATCACGCGAGGCGCGCAAAAGATTGCGGATCTGATAGAGAGGATCACCCTTGCGCCCGCGGTGACCGGTCGTGTCTTGCTGGACGCGACGACGCACCTCATCGAGAGCGTCACCGGCGAGCTTGACGATGTGAAAGGCATCGAGCACGCTGGTGGCGTCTTGGAGCTGGTCATCAATGGCGTTCTTATATCCCTGGAAGGGATCCAGCGTCGCGATCTGGATACCGGAGCGAAAGTCTTCGCCGCGCTCGGCCAGCCAGTTCTTGTACACGGTGCCAGACCTTCCCGGGACCAGATCCAACAAGCGGGCCGTGGGATGATCCTCCCCCTCGCGTCAGGTCGACGATGCCGGTGAGGTCACGTGGGCCTCGTCGGCGTCGGTCCTGGTGGTGCCACACGTGCTCGTCAACCCCCAGCACCCGCACCCCTGAGAAACGGGCGGGGTCATCAGATGCGGCTTGCAGACACGGCTTGATATGGGACCACACGGTATTCCACGTGGTTCCTAACTGGCGGGCCAGCCCCGAGATAGTGGCTCCCTCGAAGCGCAACTGTCGGATCGCCCAGCGGATCGCCCGAACACCCAGACGCGCCCTGGGAGCACACACCGAGTGGTTCTGCTCAGCGAAAGTCGTGATCTGGCAGTATGTTCGCGGCATATCCAGCGTCGCTTATGCCACCGGATCCGCACCGGGACCCCGGCCCAGGGCGCGTCGATCACCTCCACCACCACACGCCCATGACCTTGAGCGATCACCCCACAATCTGGGCACCCCGCCAGCTGGTTGCACGACTCAACATCGAGCACCAGAGCATCTGGGGTGCGAACCGCACTCATCAGATGGAAGCCCTCCAAGTCGACGAGCAGATCACACCGATCACAACGATCAAGCGACACAGAGCAGCAGCAGGTAGGGTGAGACATTGTCGAGGTCCTTGACGACAGCGGGGGTAGAAGTCCGCTCATCATCAAGGACCTCGACCTCTACCCGCAACCCCCGACCAACACCCGGTCACCCACACTCAACTCGGAAGAGCCGGAAATGCCGATCTGGATAGGTTATTTTCCTATCCGCAACGTCATAACCTATCCAGTTCGTGGTTTCCTATCCACTTCGTGGCCGCCTGTGCCCATACGCGTCCGCACGTGGGCCCGATGATATGCACGTGGGCCCTTTCATCCGCACGGGGGCAGCGCCGCCCACGCGCAGGTTATGGGGTTTACGTGCGTATCAAGGGGTTAACGTGCAGCCCTTAGTGGCCGCGGTGGCGAGCTTTCGCTTTCAGGCGGGCGAGGAGGCGTTTCTCTTCAGCTTTCTGCCCTTTCATCTGCCTGGTTACGGAAGCTCGTTCTCGTGCCGTGCGTTCGCGTTCTGCTTGAATCGCTGCCTGTGACGCAGTGGAAGGAAACGCACGGCGGGCGAGGCGGGACGCTTCGCGCTGTGCGCGCTTGGGGTTGCGGTGCGTCGCCTGGCGTTGGGCCATATTGGAAGCCCAAGCGGCCTCGTCGAGGCGGCACAGGAGAGCATTAGCGTGAGCGAGAAGGAACTCGTAGAACTCCGCGTCTGAGGGCTGCGCGCCGAACACGATTCTAACGGCGCGAACACGGTCGGCCTCGTGGCGCTCAATGACACCGACCCAGAACTGGCCATCGAAATATAGTGTGGACTCCGTCTTCATTACTCGTCTCCAGGTACACCACGGTGGACCCGATGACGCTGGATTCTGCTCGGGGCAGCGACGGATGCGAGGCATCGCCCAGACTTCCTACTGGGCTGTGCGGTTCGCGTATCAGGACTGACGACTCATTATACGTCCCGTGCGCGGGGGCGTCGCTACTGGACGATCGGCTTGCCGCCGATGGACATGGGGGCGCGGGTGCGGGCCTGGGCATCGAGGTCCTTCTCCCACGCGGAGGCGTCCTCCCAGTTGACGGAGGACAGCAGATGCAGGGCGCCCATCTCGCGCAGCGCGTCGAGGAGGATGAAACGCGGGGCGGGGTAGGGGGCGTCCCACGGGATCGCGGTCCACAGGCCGTTCGTGCCGACGAGGAACTCGCTGAGGTTGCGGTCGTGCAGGTCATTGATCGCGGTCTGCGCGTCGCCCTCGGCGGCCCACAGCCAGCGGGTGATGCGGAAGGCCTCCCACGTCTCCTCCCACGAGGAGTAGGAGGACTGCAGAGCCCGGTTGATGACCGCGAGAGTGTCCCAGGCCTCGTCCTCGCTCAGCCAGCCCTGGCCGGCACCCGCGCGCGTCAGGTTCGCCGCGCGAATGAGGTCCCACGCGGCGAAATCGAGGGTCTGGATGCCGCGGTCGTTGTCCAGGAAACGGCGGATGCGCCAGCGGCGCTCCCAGGCCTCCGTCGAGGAATCAGCGGTCTTGTTCAGGCGCGCGATCTCGTACTCCACCCAGGACTTCTTCTGGCATCGTTCGCGCAGGCCCGCGAAATCCTCGCGGTGTCCGACGCGCAGAAGCGAATAGATCTGGCGGAGCAGACCCTCGCGGTCCGTGATATCCCAGTCGCGCTCCAACATCGCCTTTATGGCGCCCGGCTGCGCGAGCTTCAGACGGTTGACGATCTCATCGGCGCACAGCGAGTAGACCATGGACGGGGCCAGCAGGCGAGCCTGCGGGTCGGTGGCCATGTCCTGGCGCTTGCCGCTCAGATGCGGGGTGTGGTGCTCGTTGAGCTTGTTCCACTCGCCTTCCTTGCCGGCCTCGCGCACGTCGCGCGGCGCGGGAACGGCACCCTTCGAGCGGGCCGCAGCCTGCTTGAAGTAATGCGCCGCAAGGGCCACGATGAGCCAGCCGATCGCGAACCAAATCGGGAACGGAATGTCGGAGAGGAAATTCTGGAGCACAGACTGATTGTGCCCGATGGAAAGCAGATAACACAATTCAGGGGCGCTTGTGCGCACCACGTGGGACGAGGCGGGGGCTTCCCCCTATGTAATAGGTGTCGCCGCGTGCGCCCACCGCTGCGCCCCGGGCGCGCACGCGCGAGAATCCGCCACTTCCTCGTGGATGTCAAACCCGAGCGGCGTGAGACGCGCGGAAGCGTCCCCGGTACCCAGATGCGGGTGGGACGCGGTAAGGTCCATCCCAGATACCTCGCCGGGTGCTCTCGGCATGAGGGTGCTACAAATACTGGGGAAGCGACGGAAGGGACCGGCAATGTCAGCGACGAAGCTCGTGATCGTGGAGTCTCCTGCGAAGGCAGCCACCATCGAGGGGATACCTGGGTCCCGACTATCACGTGACCGCCTCCATCGGCCACATTCGCGACCTTCCCGCAGCCCTCCGAGCTGCCCAAGGACATGAAGAAGGGGCCCTTCGGCCGCTTCGCCGTCAACGTGGACGACGGTTTTACGCCCTACTACGTGGTGAACCCGGACAAGAAGAAAAAGGTCACCGAACTCAAGAAGCTCCTCAAGGAGTGCGACGAACTCTATCTGGCAACTGATGAGGACCGCGAGGGTGAGGCTATCGCGTGGCACCTCCTGCAGGTCTTGAAGCCGAAGGTTCCCGTGCGCCGCATGGTGTTCCACGAAATCACGAAGGAAGCGATCCAGCGCGCCCTGGAGAACACGCGCGACCTGGACACGAACCTCGTGGACGCGCAGGAGACCCGCCGCATCCTCGACCGCCTCTACGGCTACGAGGTCTCGCCCCTCCTGTGGCGCAAGATCCGCCCGTCCCTGTCGGCCGGGGCGCGTGCAGTCGGTGGCCACGCGCCTCGTGGTCGCCAGGGAGCGCGAGCGCATGGCGCACGTGAGCGCCCAGTACTGGTCGATCGACACGGCTTTCACGTCGGCGGGCCAGGCCTTCGGCGCGCGCGTGGCCTCCGTGGACGGCCACTCGATCGCGACCGGCTCCGACTTTTCCGAGAAGGGTGAGCTGAGCGCGAAGGCCGCCAAGGCCGGCGTCCTCCACCTGGACGAGGCCACGGCCCGCTCCTATGCCCGCGCGCTGGAGGGTGCCCCGGCCTCGGTCATCGACTCGGTGACTCGCAAGCCCTACCGCCGCCGCCCGGCCGCCCCCTTCACGACGTCGACCCTCCAGCAGGAGGCGTCGCGCAAGCTGCACTGGAACGCGTCCTCGACGATGCGCACCGCCCAGTCCCTCTACGAGTCCGGTTACATCACCTACATGCGTACCGACTCCACGGCCCTGTCCAGCCAGGCGATTCACGCCGCCCGCGAGCAGGCCACCCAGCTCTACGGGGCCGAGGCCGTGGCCGAGTCTCCGCGCATGTACGGCACCACCTCGAAGGGCGCGCAGGAGGCGCACGAGGCGATCCGTCCCGCCGGCGACCACTTCCGCACGCCGGGCGAGGTGGCTGGTTCCCTGTCGAAGCAGCAGCTGGCCCTGTACGACCTGATCTGGAAGCGCACGGTCGCCTCGCAGATGGCCGACGCGGTTGGCTACACGGCGACGATTCGCGTGCTCACCGGCATCGAGGTCGACGGCCAGCGTCACGACGTGCTGTCCTCGGCCTCGGGCACGGTCATCACCTCCCCGGGCTTCCGCCTGGCCTACCAGGAGGGCCGCGACCAGGGGCGTTACGACGCGGAAAAGAACGACGCGGAGAAGACCCTGCCGGACGTCGCCGAGGGCGATCCTGCGACGCTGACCGAGGCCACCCCGGACGGCCACGAGACCCAGCCCCCGGGCCGCTACACGGAGGCCACGCTGGTCAAGACCATGGAGGAGCTCGGCATCGGCCGTCCCTCCACCTACGCGGCCACCATCCAGACGATTGGGGATCGCGGGTACGTGACGCACCGCGGCCAGTACCTGGTGCCCACGTGGCTGGCGTTCTCCGTGACGCGCCTGCTCGAGGAGAACCTGGCGAACCTGGTCGACTACGACTTCACGGCCTCGATGGAGGGCGACCTGGACCGTATCGCCGCTGGCAAGGAGAACGGCACGGAGTTCCTGACCGGGCTTCTTCTTCGGCCCCGACGGCACGGGTGAGAACGGGCGGCCTGCGCCACGACGTTGCCTCCCTGGGCGACGACGTCGACGCGCGTGCCGTTAACTCGATCGACCTGGGTCGCGGCGTGACGCTGCGCGTGGGCCGCTACGGCCCCTACATGGAAAAGGCTGACGGGACGCGCGCGAACGTGCCGCCGGAGGTTGCCCCCGACGAGCTGACGGACGAGCTCATTGACCAGCTCTTCTCCCGCGCCGCCGACGACGGCCGCGAGCTGGGCGTCGACCCCGCGACCGGTCACACGATCATCGTCAAGGGACGGCCGCTACGGCCCCTACGTCACCGAGGTCCTGCCCGAGGCGGCCGAGGGCGGCGACGAGGGCGCGAAGAAGGCGAAGAAGAGCGCCGCGAAGCCTCGCACCGCCTCGCTGTTCAAGACCATGGACATTGCCACGGTCACCGTCTCGAGGACGCGCTGAACCTGCTGTCCCTGCCGCGCGAGGTGGGCACGGACCCGGCCTCGGGCGAGGTCATCACCGCGCAGAACGGCCGCTACGGCCCCTACCTGAAGAAGGGCACGGACTCGCGCACGCTGGCCTCCGAGGACCAGCTGCTCACCATCACCCTGGACGAGGCCCTGGCCATCTATGCGCAGCCCAAGACCCGCGGCCGCGGCACGGCCCGCCCGCCGCTGCGCGAGTTCGGCGAGGACCCGATCTCAGGCAAGAAGGTCACCGTCAAGGACGGCCGCTTCGGCCCCTACGTGACGGACGGCGAGACCAACGTGACGGTTCCGCGCGCCGAGACGGTCGAAGACCTGACGGCCGAGCGCGCCTACGAGCTCCTCGCCGACAAGCGCGCCAAGGGCCCCGCCCCCAAGCGCACGCGCAAGACGGCCGCGAAGAAGACGACGACCAAGAAGACGAGCGCGAAGAAGACCACCGCGAAGAAGACGGCCACCAAGAAGGCCGCGACGAAGAAGGACAGCTGATGGCAGCGCGAGGAGTGTTCATCACCTTCGAAGGTGGCGACGGCTCGGGGAAGTCCACGCAGATCCAGTCTGTGCGCGACTGGTTCGAGAGCCGTGGCCGCGAGGTCATCGTCACCCGCGAGCCGGGAGGCACCGAGCTGGGCACGGAGATCCGTCGCCTCGTGCAAAACGGCCCCGAGGACGTCGACGCGCGCACGGAGGCCCTCCTGTACGCGGCCGACCGCGCCTACCACGTCGCCACGGTCATCGCCCCCGCCCTCGAGCGCGGCGCGGTCGTGCTGGGGGACCGCTACATCGACTCATCCCTGGCCTACCAGGGCGCGGCCCGCTCCCTCGGCGTGGACGAGATCGCCTCCCTGTCCGCGTGGGCGACCCGCGGCCTCTACCCGTCCCTGACCTTCCTCCTCGATCTGCCCCCGGAGGTCGGCGCGCGCCGCCGCACCGACGCCCCGGACCGCATGGAGCGCGAGTCCATGGACTTCCACGAGCGCGTGCGCCACGAGTACCTGCGCCTCGCGGACGCCGAGCCCGACCGCATCGTCGTCATCGACGCTGTGGGCACGGTCGACGAGGTCTTCTCCGAGATCCGCGGCGTTCTCGTCGAGCGCTTCGAGGGCGGCTCCGTCACGATCGACGAGGCCGACGACGCTCCCGTGTCTGCGCCCGCTCAGGACACCCCGGCCTCGTCTTCGTCCGAGATTCCCGAGGTCGCTGAGGCCCCCGAGAAGCCGCGCGAGAAGAGCCCGAATAAGGGCTCGTCCCGTAAGCCCGCCACCATGGTGGGTGCTCTGGGCGAATCCCAGGGCGCGCTCTGGGATGAATGATGAGCGTCTGGTCCTCGCTCGTCGGACAGGACGCGGCGGTCGCTAAGCTCAGCGAGGCCGCGGCCTCCGCCCGCGCGATCGTCGCCTCCCGTGGCGGCGCACGCGCCTCCGACGACGCGCGTTCCATGAGCCACGCCTGGCTCATCACCGGCCCTCCCGGGTCGGGTCGGTCGGTCGCCGCCCGCGCCTTCGCGGCCGCCCTCCAGTGCACGGGCGAGGCCGTCGGGTGCGGCCAGTGCGCCGGATGTCGCACGACGATGGGCCGCACGAACGCCGACGTCGTCTTCGCGGCCACCGAAACCTCGATCATCAACGTGGAGACCGCACGTTCCCTCGTGCTGCAGGCGCAGTCCTCGCCCTCCCAGGGGCTGTGGAGAGTCATCGTCGTCGAGGACGCGGACCGCCTCGGCGAGTCCGGCGCGAACGCCCTGCTCAAGGCCATCGAGGAGCCGCCCGAGCACACCGTGTGGCTGCTGTGCGCCCCCAGCCCCGAGGACATGATCGCCACGATCCGCTCGCGCTGCCGCCACCTCGGCCTGCGTATCCCGACCGCGGCCGCGGTCGCCGACCTGCTCGTGCGCGAGGGCGTCGCCACCCCCGAGGTCGCCCTCGAGGCCGCGCGCGCCGCCCAGTCGCACATCGGCCTCGCCCGCGCGCTCGCCCGCGACCCCCAGATGCGCGAACGCCGCCGAGCCATCATCACCGCGCCCGCCTCCGTGCGCAGCGTCGGCGAGGCCGTCATGGCCGCCGACCGCCTCCTCGAGACCGCGAAAGCCCAGGCCGACGCGCAGGTCAGCGAACGAAACGCCCGCGAAAAGGCCGAACTGATGCGCCAGCTTGGCATGGACGAGGGTGAGAGCGCCACCAAGGCTTCGCGCACGATGATCCGCCAGCTCGAGGAAGACCAGAAGCGCCGCTCCAAGCGCGCCCTCACCGACGCGATCGACCGCGCCCTCATCGACCTGCTCGCGATCTACCGCGACGTCCTCATGGTCCAGGTGGGTGGGGATGGCGAACTCATCAACACGGACCTGTCCGACCTCGTGCACGAGATTGCGCAGGACTCCACGCCTCGTCAGACCCTCGCGCGCGTCGACCACATCGAGACTGCGCGCAAGCGCCTCGTGTCAAACGGCAACCCTCTGCTGGTCCTGGAAGACATGGCGATTTCGTTGCGCCCCCAGGCGTGAAAACTGACCCAGCGTTTCTCCGTTACAATCGGGGCCATGAAGACTCGCTCCATCGCGGCCTGCGCCGTCGCTAGTCCTCGCCGTCGTCGCGATCGTCCTGACCGTCGTCGGCTACTACGGAACCCAACGCAGGGGACCGGCCCCCTCGACGACGGCCTCGGCCACGTCCGCGCCGATCCCCGTGTCCGCGGGGTCCGTGCAGGCCTACTACGATCAGGCGATCGAGTGGGGCGCGTGCGCCGACGGCACCTTCGACACCTTCCAGGGCGTGAACTCCTCGGACGCCAGCGAGTACCAGTGCGCCTTCCTGAAGGCGCCGCTGGACTGGGAGCAGCCCCGGCGGAGACCAGATCACGCTGGCGCTCGCGATCCACCGCTCCGGTGCGAAAGAAGCTCCCGCACTGTTCATCAACCCGGGCGGCCCCGGCGGTGCCGTCGTCTCCTCCCTGCCGTACTACGCCACGCAGGGAATCGGCGAGGCCGTGGTCAACGCCTACGACATCGTGGCCCTCGACCCGCGTGGCGTCGGCGACTCGACCCCCGTGTTCTGCACGACCGACGCCGAGCGCGACGAGCGCAACGCCGGCGAAGACGAGGACGTCGACACCGGCGACGAGTCCCCGCAGTCCGCGGTCGCCGCAGCGCGCGAGACGCCCAGGAGGTTGCCGCGGGGTGCCGCGAACACTCCGGCAGCCTGTTCGAGCACATCGACACCGTGAGCGCCGCCCGCGACTTCGACATGGTGCGTGCGGTCCTCGGCCAGGAGAAGCTGAACCTCCTCGGATACTCCTACGGCACCTTCCTCGGCGCCACCTACGCGGGCCTCTTCCCCGAGCGCGTCGGCCGATTCGTCCTCGACGGAGCCCCTGGACCCCGACGCTCAGCATCAACGAGGTCTCGGCTCTCCAGATGCGAGGCCTCGACGCCTCGCTCCAGCACTGGATCTCCGACTGCGCCACTCAGGCCACCCTGCCCGATGGGACGCAACCTCCAGGAGGGCATCGAGACCGTGCGTTCCTTCCTCGACTCCCTCGAGGACAACCCGATGCGCACGAACGACCCGAATCGTCCGCTCACCGAAAACCTGGCCGTCACCGCGCTGACCGGCGCCATGTACAACACGCAGTGGTGGCCCCAGCTCACCCAAGCCTTCGGGATGGCCTGGCAGAAGAACGACGGCAGCGGCCTGCTCGCCATCGCGGACACACTGAACTCGCGCAACCCCGACGGCACCTACCAGGACAATTCCTTCGACGCGATCAACGCGATCAACAACCTCGACTATCCGCCTGAAGGCACCATCGAGCAGTGGGCCGCCCAGGTGGAGACACTCAAGAACGAGCTGCCGATCCTCGGCAAGTACGTGGGCTACCCGTCGGCCGGCCTCGAGGCGTGGCCCACGAAGCACGCGCGCCGCTCGCGCATCACCGCGCAGGGGGCGGCCCCCATCGTCGTCATCGGCACGACCAACGACCCGGCGACCCCCTACTCGATGGCTCAGGGGCTGTCGGGTCAGCTCGCCAGCGGCGTCCTCGTCACCGTCGAAGGCTGGAACCACACCGCCTACCGCCGTGGCGCTAACCAGTGCGTCACGCGGGCCGTCGAAGATTACTTCGTGAAGGGAACCGTCCCCACCGACGGCCTCATGTGCCAGTAGGGACGTGACTCACGACATCCCCTCGGTGGGTGTCTTGGTTTGCGCTCGGCGCGATTCGTCCAGTAGAGTTGTGCCGTTGCCTGCACGCCCCGGAAACGGTGGAACGGCAGGCGCGGCCGCCTTAGCTCAGTCGGCAGAGCGATTCACTCGTAATGAATAGGTCGTGGGTTCGATTCCCACAGGCGGCTCAGATACGCCCACCCGGTTCCGGGTGGGCGTTTTTGCATGCGTTGCTTGTTGCTTGTTGCTTGTTGCGGCGCCGCTGGGTGTTCCGGGCGCCGTCGGGTGTGCGGGCCGGGCTGCGCGATGCGCCCGTGGGCGGCGGCCCGCCCGCGAGCCGTCCGCGCCGCGAGCTTCGCTCGGCGCGTCGGCTCGAAGCCCGGCCAGGCCCCGCCACCGCCCACCGGCACCGCAGCCTGGCCCTCCGGACCCTCCGGCGCCCTTCACACCGGCAGTGCCTTGGTGCTGTGTGTTGCCCGGCCAGGCCCCGCCGCCCTCCATACCTGTGGGGCCTTCGTGGCTGATGTTGCTCGGTGCGTCTGCTCGTTGTCCGGCTATGGCTGTCAACCAGCAATTTCGCACGTAATTCGCCTTCGACTAGTTCAAACATTGAATTCATAGCGTTGGATTTGCAACGTTTTTGGGGTGTCTCGAAAAATGACCGCGATAAATTACGTACGAGATTTGGCTGGCGGTGAGTGGCGTCGTCTCCCGCGGGCGCCGCAGCCAAGCCCTGCAGGCCAGGCTGACGCGGTGGTTTGAAACCCATCGTCGCCTTTGCTCGCTTGTGCCTGTGTGGGTTTGAAACCGCGATCACCTTTGCTCGCTTGTGCCTGTGTGGGTTTGAAACCGCCGTCGCCTTTGCGGGTGAGAAATGAGCTGTTTTGGTGCAGTTTTTGGGCGCAAAGGTGATGGCGGTTTCAGCGGTCCCTTGTTGGGGGCGTGCAGTGGTGATGGTGGTTTCATGCTTGCCTGCATCAGTGGCTGCAGAGGTGTCATTGGTTGCAAAGTCGCCACGGGCGGGGTCCTACGCGCGAAAAAGTTCGCCCTGCTCGATCACAACACCCCAAATTCGGCGTTTTTGCGCTTGCTGGGCGAGTTTTTTCGCGGAAATGCCGCTGGAGGGGCCACGCTGGGCGAACTTTGTCGCGCCAATTGGCCCTGCGCCGGTCTTGGATATAGCGCGGCGCACTTCAGGCTGGCTGCGACGGGGGTTTGCGCCATGCGAAGCTCCCTAACGGCGTGTCGGAGCTTTGGGTGGCGTCAATCCCCCCGATTGGTGGCGGTGATATCGCAGTTTGCGGTGGTGTCGTGGCCAAACTGCAGACCCATTCGGTGAAAAGAGTCCAAATACGACTGTTTCGGCTGAATGGGTCTACGATTTGGCGGAATCGATCGCTGTCGTGGTGTGTTGTTCGCGCGTCACTCCCCGAACATGCGCCTCAATCTCTTGTTGCGCACAGCGCAGCATGTAGAGGCATCAATCGCTTGACATCTTGTGAATCATGCTATACGACGGTTCTATCTAGCAATGAAGCTAAGTCTGGAAGGAGCTGATCATGATGGATGGACTCATCTCATTTGGTCTAGGACTCTTAACGTTTGTTGTCGCTTTATGCTTGGCTCGTCTAGCGCGAGCGATGCGAAATGGCAAGTTGCCTCCGAATATGTGGGCGGGAATCAGGACGAAGGTAGCATCGGAGTCGGAGTCGTCCTGGTATCAGGTTCAACGAGCAGGTTCAGTGCCACTCTTTTGCTTAGCCGTTGCTTATGCAGATTCAGGTTTACTCTTTATCCTTCAAGGAATCTACCATGAGACTATTTCTGCACTTATTCCGGTAGCCGTGTTTAGCGTGCAAAGTCTTGTTGGAATTATATGGATATATAAGGCAGGCTATAACTCTGAGTCATCACAAGAGCAGAGTAGAACCAGTGAGTTCTCCGAGAAAATTGAGGAAAAATGAGCAGCTAAACCCACCTAGTGGAAGCTGGGCGGGGCTGCCCACGCTCCATGAGGCGGGTTAACGTGCGAGCCTGAGGGCCCGTGTGCGACATCATGTCCCCGATACAACTTGAGGACTCGCATGCGGGTTAGGGAACCCGCGTGGGAGCTGCTTCGTGAAGAATGGTCGTGTTGCGGCGAAATAGGTTGTGTGGGGCAGCGCAGTGGTAGCAGTCCGGCCCTTCTGCTGGCAGTGTTAACCCTTCAATGCGCAGCTAAACCCTATTGGTGGCATGGTGGGCAGCCTGCCCACGCAGCCACCTATCGGGTTAACGTGCGGATGAGAGGGCCCACATGCCGGCAGGCTAGCTCATCAGGCAAGGCACCCCTGGGCAAGATTGGTTAGGCGAACCTGAGTCGAAAAATGAAAGCGTCAATGATGTTAAAACGCTGAAATCCGAGGAATATTCCCTGACAGCAACGAGATAGTGAAACATTTGACTAAAGGGCTGTTAGCACTAGAAATCGCGGGACTAAAGGACCAAGATAGATGTGTCTGAAGGGTGCAGCCCCACAAGGGCGAGCCCCGTACCGAATACACATGCACAGGAGAAACAACATGACCGTTGAGTCCACCGGCTTCAAGGCTTCCGACGTTCTCGCAGGCAACCTGCAGAAGGTCCTCACCGACGTGACCGCTCTGTCCCTCGTGGGCAAGCAGCTGCACTGGAACATCACCGGCGAGGGCTTCCGCTCGCTGCACCTCTACCTCGACGCGGTCGTGGACATCGCCCGCGAGGCCTCCGACGAGATCGCCGAGCGCATGCGCGCCATCCAGGTCGTCCCCAACGGCCTGCCCGAGGTCGTCGCCCAGCGCAACACCCTGCCGACCGTCCCCGAGACGATCATCAAGACCACCGACGCCGAGGAGCTCGCCGTCGCCGCCATCAACGCGACCGTGGGCACCATGCGCGACGTGCACGAGAAGGTCGACGCTGAGGACTCCGCCTCCGCTGACATTCTCAACGACTACATCCGTCGCTTCGAGCAGCAGGCGTGGTTCATCCGTTCGCAGAACGGCCAGGCCTGAGCCGCACACCTCCGCCGGGAGGAAGTGAGCCAAGCGGGCTTGCTTGAATAACGTCGGGGTGCCCCGCCTGTCACAGGCGGGGCACTCTTGTATTCCGATCGCAGGAAGGCGCGTTGCACGTACGGATGCGGCGATCCCGGAAACTTGTCGAGACCTCGTCAGTGTCTGGGGAAGCAACCCGGGCCTGTGCGAGCGCCGCGCGCAGGCCCCGGGAGGTGACACCGCGTCAGCGACACGGGGGAGCGTGAACATTAGGCTGGTGGCGTGACGAATTCCCAGGACACAGCAGGTACCGCACCCACCTCCGGCGACGCGCAGCAGGCGAGGCGCAGCCCGCCCTCGTCCTCGTCAACCTGGGGACGCCGACCGCTCCCGAGCCCGGCCCGGTGCGCGCCTTCCTGCGCGAATTCCTCTCCGATCGCCGCGTCATTGAGATGAGCCCGCTCCTGTGGAAGCCCATCCTGGAGGGCATCATCCTGCGCGTGCGCCCGCGCGAGGTCTCCCACAAGTACCGCAGCATCTGGATGGATGAGGGCTCGCCCCTCATGCACTACACCCGCGAGCAGGCCCGCCTCCTCGGCGAGCGCCTGCCGGGCGTGCGCGTCGAGGTTGCGATGCGCTACGGGCAGCCCTCGATCGGTTCGGTTCTGGATCGCCTGCACGCCGAAGGGGTGCGCCGTGTGGGCGATCCTGCCGGCCTACCCGCAGTACGCGGCCTCGACGGTGGCGACGATCAACGACGCGGTCGCCCAGTGGATCGGCCGCAACCGCGACGGATTCGAGCTGCGCCTGCACCGCTCCTTCCCCGCCGCCCCCGCGTACATCGAGGCGCTCGCGACCGCCCTTGAGCGCCATTGGGAGCGCGTGGGACGTCCGAACTTCCTGACGGGGGACCGTGTCGTCGTGTCCTTCCATTCGATCCCGGTCGCCATGGACGAGGCCGGGGACCCCTACCGCGCCGAGTGCCGTCACACGGTCGCCGCCCTCGAGTCGCGCCTGGGCCTGGCGATGGGTTCCCTGACGGCCACCTTCCAGTCCGTGTTCGGCCGGGCCGAGTGGCTTGGGCCGCAGACGATCGAGGAAATGGCCGAGCTGGGCGCGGCGAAGTGCCCGCGCGTGGACGTCATCTGCCCGGGCTTTATGGCGGATTGCCTGGAGACGCTCGAGGAGATCGACCAGCTCAACCGCGAGACCTTCGTCGAGGCCGGGGGAGGGGACTTCCACTACGTGCCGTGGGGCAATGACTCGGAGGGCGCGGTCGCGTCCCTGGAGGAGCAGGCTCGCATCGCCCTCGCCGGCTGGGTGTAGGCGCGCTGTCACAATCGAGCTGTCACAATCGACCGGCGGACGAAACCCTCCGGAGGATGGGGCCCCTGCCTCGTAACGTGGAGGCATGAGCACGCCTGACTGTACGACCTTCTCCACGCTGGCCATCCACGCCGGGTTTGACCCCGACCCCATCACGGGTGACGTGGTGCCTCCGATTCACGTCGCATCGACGTTCGTGCAGGATCGGCCCGGCGAGCTCCGGGAAGGGTACGAGTACGGGCGCTGCGGCAACCCGACGACCAACGCGTTCGCGGGCGCGCTCGCGGCCCTGGAGGGGGCGACGCACGGCTTCGCGTTCCCGTCGGGCATGAGCGCCGAAGATACGGTGATCCGCCTGCTCGCGCGCCCCGGCGACCACGTCGTGCACTCGACCGACGTGTACGGCGGCACCCACAAGCTCCTGAGCGTCATCAAGCCCGCCGAGGGCATTACGTCCGAGGCCGTGGACCTCACCGACCTGGCCGAGGCCGAGCGCGTGATCCGAAGCCAACGCCCTCAGATCGTGTGGGTGGAGACGCCCTCGAACCCGTTCCTGCTGGTCACGGACATTGCTGCCATCGCGGCCCTCACGCACGAGGTGGGAGGCCTGCTGGTCGTGGACAACACCTTCGCGACGCCGGTTTTGCAGCGCCCTCTCGAGCTGGGCGCGGACGTCGTCGTGCACTCGACGACCAAGTACGTGGGCGGCCACTCGGATGTGATCGGTGGTGCCTTCGTCCTGCGCGATGGCCTGGAGCTGCCCGCGCACGTCGAGCCTTTCTTCGGTGAGCGTGACGCGGCCGCCGAGGCCGTGAAGCTGCAGATGGCCCTCGGGCACGTGCCCTCCCCGCGTGACACCTACCTGGCTCACCGCGGCCTCAAGACGCTGGCCCTGCGCGTGGAGCGCCACTGTGCCAACGCGCAGAAGGTCGCCGAATTCCTGGCCTCCCACCCCAAGGTGAGCGCGGTCCACTATCCGGGGCTGGCCTCGGACCCTGGCTACGAACTGGCGCGCACGCAGAATCCGGCCGGTGTGGGTGGCGTGCTCTCCTTCCAGGTCGCCACCGAGGAGGCGGCGATCGAGCTGACGACGCGCACGCGCGTCTTCGCTCTGGCGGCGTCCCTGGGTGCGCCCGAGTCCCTCATCGAGCACCCGGCGATCATGACCCACTCGACGCGCGTCGGCGGCGTGGGTGGCGTGCCCGGCACTCTCCTGCGCCTCGCGGTCGGCCTGGAGGATGCGCAGGATCTGATTGCGGACTTGGATCAGGCGCTCGCGCAGATCTGACGTCTCTCTGGTGTCGCTCCGACGTCTCGGGTTCCCCACAAATCTCGCAGGTAATTTAATTTGGTCAGTTTTTGATTGCGCTCGAAAACGTTGCAATTCCGGGGCTGTAACTTAAGATCTTGAAGTACTGGTGATAGAATTGCATGCGACTTTTAGGGGTGGGGACGAGGCTGGGGTTCCCCGGGCGTTGACGCGCGGAGAGGCGCGGGCGCGGTGGCCAGGCCCGAAGCCGCTAGGGTGCGGGCGACGCTGGGTGCCGAACGGGTGCACACGCGGATAGGTAACGAACATCCGGATAGCTTAACTAACCTATCCGGATGCGCTTAACCTATCCGGATAGGAACAACCTATCCGGATGTGCACAACCCGTCCGACCGACACAGAGGGCGTTGCAGCGACCGTCAGCGGCTATGGTCGGCGGCCCAGTGAAGCGTGGCGGCTCAGCCAGGTCGCTGCCGCCGTGGCGCCGCCGACGGCGAGGACCGCAGGCACGAGGATCGTAGCGCCCTGGCCGGTGAACTCGATGACCAGGATGAGCCCCGTGAAAGGCGCCTTCATGGAGGTGCCGAGGAACGCTGCCGCGCCAATGAACGCGAAGGCGGCTACTTCCGAGCCGGGCCAGGCGGCGGCCCACGGCAAGCCGATGACGGCTCCCAGTCCCGCGCCGAGCGCGACTGCGGGGGTGAGGACGCCGCCCCAGCCTCCCGCGCCGATCGTCAGGAACGTGGTGGCCGTCTTGGCGAGGAGAACAAGGAGAGCGAACGCGAGCCCCGCGCCGGCCGCCCACGTCGCGTCGAACTGCGTCTGTGCGCTGGCCTGCCCGTTGCCGAGCACCGACGGAATGCGGGTGGACACCAGGCCGACGACGACGAACGCGATCGGCAGGGTGATGAGGATGCGCCAGTCGCGCGGGCGGATCGCCCCGGTGCGCGCCACGGCCTCTTTGAAGACCCATCCCGCGGCACCGAGCATCGGCCCTATGAGCGCGCCGAAGACCGTCAAGGACAGTGACGGCGTGAGGGTTGGGACCGTGTAGAAGAAGGCCGGCCTCGTGAATCCCGTGGAGATGAGGACCGCGATCCCCGAGGTGATGAGCGCGGGGGCGACGGCGCGTGCGGACAGGGATACGAGGAGGATTTCGAGGGTGTAGATCGCGCCCGACAGGGGGATCGAGTAGACGGCGGCCAGGCCCGCACCCGCGCCGCACGCGACGATGATGCGCCGGTCCTCGGGGGTGAGGCCCAGGCGGTCGGCGGCGGCCGCGCTGAACGCGGCGGCGATCTCGCGCGGGGCGACTTCGCGGCCCACGGAGGCGCCGAGGCCGACGATGAGAACCTGGGTCAGGGCGTGCCAGGTGGCACGCAGGGGAGGCATGGGGGGTCCCGCCCACCGCGCCGGAGACCGACGTGACGGCCTTATTGCGGCGGAACAGCAGGAACCACGACAGGGCGCCGACGATTCCGGCGAGCGTCAAGACCCCGATGCGCCGGGCGGGAGAAACAGCGCTGACAGTCTCCAGGAGGGTGCTGCCGTGCATGTCCCAGGCGATCGCCTGAATCCAGTGGAGCAGATGGATGCACGCCAGGCCAACGAGGCCGGCGATGATCCCGGTGAGAAGTGTTGCGACCGCGAAGCGGCGCGTGCTCACGGACATGGTGTGTCGGAGTCGAGGCGCTCGCTCACACGCGTGAACAGGCCGGTGAGCATGTCGATCTCCTCGGGCGTGATGTCGTCGAGGAACAGGCGGCGGATGACGTCGCGCTGGACCAGGGCGGCCTCGTCGAAGAGGGTCTTGCCGGCCTGCGTCAGGGAGACGAGGCCTCCGCGGCCGTCGCCTTCGCACGGGCGGCGCTCGATGAGGCCTCGGGATTCGAGGCGCTTCATCGTGTGGGTGAGGCGCGAGCGCGAGAAGACGACCTGGTGGGCCAGGCGGGAGGGGCGGACGCCTTCCTCGCCGGCGCGGTCGGTCATGAGAAGCACGGAATATTCGGGCATCGACAGCCCGGCCTGGCACTTGAGGGCCGCTTCGATGCGCTCGGTGAGGCGAGCCGTCGTCGTGAAGTAGAGCTCCCAGGCCACCGCTCGGGGGTGGTGTGCTCGGCTCACTGGTTCTCCTCGTTCGATGCTTGCGGGTGAGGTCGAAACGGCCTCGGGCTGCCTACGAGTATAACTTTCAATTAGACCCAGGTATAAATCGGTGCTGCGCACGTCACGTTCTCAGAACGAATGATCAAATGATCCAAATTGTTTGAATTGCGTTACTCTAATTGCAGTGCGGTAAGCATCTGAACTCATCAGAGAATCCAAATACTTCGAGAGGATTGAATACATGAAAAAGACGAAGAAGATTGTCGAAGTTGTCGACGACTTCGATGGCACCCCCGCCGATCAGACCGTTCGCTTCGCCTTCAATGGCGCGTCGTACGAAATTGATCTGAGCCGCGAGCACTTCGAGGAATTCGCCGAGGCCATTCAGCCCTACATTAAGGCTGGCCGCAAGGTGGGCTCAACCCGCCGTCGCGGCAACGCCGGCAACCCCACGCAGCGCCTGGAGAATGCGAAGATCCGCGCCTGGGCGAAGGAAGAGGGCACGACCTGTCCGACCGTGGTCGTATTCCCGCTCCGATCGTTGAGGCCTACCGCAAGGCCCACGCCTGATTCACGACGCAATTGTGGGCGCGCCGAAAGGCGCGCCCACAATTCTTTATTCATACGCCTGAGGGGTGGCGCGCGTTATGCGTGCCACCCCTCTTGTGCGTCGGATGTCAGTTGTCCTTGGAGACGACGTTATTCGCGCCCGAGTCGCTGCCAACCTGAGGAGCGTTTCCGTCCTCGTACTGGACAGCGTTATTGGAGCCGGTGAAGGAGGCCTTGCTGGCGGACTTCACCTCGGCGGCATTCGCGGAGCCGTTGATCGTGATCTCGAGACGGCCTCGCCCTCGATGTGTTGTTCGAGCCGTTGATGACGACGGTCTTCGTGCCCGCGGGGATCTCGACGTCGCGTTGGACTCGTCGACCGTGAAGGTGCCGGAGGCGTCGGACTGTCGGAACCTTCGACGTCGGACTTGCAAAGTCGGTGGAGACGTCGATCTTGGGATGTCCGGAGCAGGGGATGGCCGAGATCTCGCCGGGGGCGGTATCCGGAGCGACGGTCGGCGACGGACGAGGTCGTGGTCGACTGCGTGCCGCCGCCCGGGCCGTCGTTGACGATGGTGCCGTTGTTCGAGGAGGATGACGATCGGTCGCCGCCTGAAGACGGTCGAGCTGACACGCAGGGCTGCCGCACGGGGCGCGAGAGCGGTTGCAGCGATGAGAGTGGAGGCTGAGAAGTATCCAAGCTGTGGCGTGATCAACCCCACGGGATGTATGAGGAGCGTTGGAACCTGTGGGACAATGGAGACATGAGCTACAAACTGGTGCTGCTCCGCCACGGCGAGAGCGAATGGAATGCAAAGAACCTCTTCACCGGTTGGGTGGACGTTCCGCTGTCGGACAAGGGCCGCGCGGAGGCTACCCACGGTGGCGAGCTCCTCAAGGAATCCGGCGTTCTCCCGGACCTCCTGTTCACGTCGATGCTGCGTCGCGCCATCATGACCGCGAACCTCGCCCTCGACGCTGCCGATCGCCACTGGATCCCCGTTGAGCGCAACTGGCGCCTCAACGAGCGTCACTACGGTGCGCTCCAGGGTAAGAACAAGAAGGAAATCCGCGACGAGTACGGCGAAGAGCAGTTCATGCTGTGGCGCCGTTCCTTCGACGTGGCTCCGCCTGCCATCGAGGCCGGCTCGGAGTTCTCGCAGGACACCGACCCGCGCTACGTCGGCGAGCCTGTCCCCATGAGCGAGTGCCTCAAGGATGTCATCGCGCGTCTGCTGCCCTACTGGGATGAGGCCATCGTTCCCGCGATCAAGACCGGCAAGACGGTCATGATTGCCGCGCACGGCAACTCCCTGCGCGCCATCGTCAAGCACCTGGATGAGATCTCCGACGAGGACATCGCCGGCGTCAACATCCCCACCGGCATTCCGCTGGTGTACGAGCTCGACGAGGAAACCCTCAAGCCCATCAAGAAGGGCGGCACCTACCTGGATCCCGAGGCCGAGGCGAAGATTGCCGCGGTCGCCAACCAGGGCAAGTGAGCTGAGCGGAGCCTCGGCATCGTCTGCGTGGACGAGGCCGGGGCTTCGTCATGCCCGGAAAACCGCGCATTTTGGGGTGTGATGCCCGTCCATATGGTGCACGTTTAACCGTGAGCAGGATCGCATGCTGGGACGAATTGCGGTCGTGCTTGAAGTTGGTTCGTGTCGATCCTTGTATGCGTGTAACCTTGAGCTTTCGCACTGTATGGGTCGGTTTGCTCGCCAGCTGGTAGAATAATTGTGCTATCCACGCAAGCATCCAGGAGTCCATCCATGTCGTTTGAAATCGGTCAGACGGTCGTCTATCCGCACCACGGCGCAGCTACGATCGAAGAGGTCATGACGCGAACCATTCGGGGTGAGGAGCGGACGTACCTGAAGCTGCGTGTGAACCAGGGTGATCTTGAGATTCAGGTTCCCGCCGAAAACGTCGACATGGTCGGCGTTCGCGACATCGTCGACGAGGACGGCCTCGAAGAGGTCCTCTCCGTCCTGCGCGCCCCCTACATTGAGGAACCCACCAACTGGTCGCGCCGCTTCAAGGCGAACCAGGAGAAGATCGCCACCGGTGACATCGTCAAGGTCGCCGAGGTTGTGCGTGACCTGACCCGCCGCGACGACCTGAAGAAGCTGTCCACGGGTGAGAAGCGCATGCTGACGAAGGCCCGCGGAATTCTCACCTCCGAGCTGGCCCTGGCGCGCAACATCGAAAAGTCCGCCGCTGCCGAGCGCCTCGACGCTGTCCTGGCCGAGGGGCGCATCGAAGTCGAAGAAGATGCCATCGAAGAGTGAAGCCCGCGCGGTCCTGACGGCCGCCGGCTCCGGCTCTCGCCTCGGCTGCGAGGGGCCGAAAGCCCTCGTTGAACTCTCGGGTCGCCCCCTTGTCTGGTGGGCGGCCCGCGGCCTACGCGCCGGGGGAGTGGGCGCGATCATCGTGACGGCCCCGGCCTCGTCGATCGAGGAATTTCGCAGCGCCCTGTCCGATATCAACGATCTGACCGTCGTCGCTGGCTCCGATTGCTCGCGTCAGGAGTCGGTGGCCCTCGGCCTGGCTGCGCTCGGGCGCTGCGAGGCGGACACGGTCGTCCTCGTCCACGACGCGGCGCGGCCCCTGACACCCCCGCAGGTCACCGGGCGCGTTATCGACGCGGTTGCCGGCGGCGCGGGCGCGGTCATCCCGGTCCTGCCCGTCACCGACACCCTCAAGACCGTGGACGCCTTCGGGGTGGTCGTCGGCACGCCTCGCCGCTCCGACATGGTGGCCGTGCAGACCCCGCAGGGCTTCCGCTGGGACGTCCTCATTCGCGCGCACGAGGAGGGTGCCTCCCTGGGCGCGGACGAGGCCCGGGCGGCCACGGACGATGCCGGCCTCGTTGAGGCGATCGGCGGGATCGTGCACACGGTTGCGGGTGACGAACGATCCATGAAGGTCACGCGCCCCCTCGACCTGGCGCTCGCGCGGCTGCTCGCCGACCAGGAGCAGGCGGACTGAAGCGATCAGGGTGCTTCCGAGAGCGCCCCACGCGCGCCAGGATGCGCGCCAAGGGGGCGGAGGCCAACCCCGACCGGCCGTGCGCACCCGCGGCACGCTGCTCGCCCGTCAGGCAGGCCAGCCCGTGGGCTTGTCGTCGATGAGTGTCCGAACGAGAGTGACCCCGCCGTCAGTGGCGAGGATGCCGCGATACTGGGGGCGGCAGGCGAAGCAGCCGATGAGGCGCTGGAGCTGTGCGTATGTGAGGTCCAGGCACGTGATGTCAATCGTCGTGGGTGCCGGGCTGCCCGTGGTCGTGATGTGTGCCCGCTTGGTGGTATCCCTATTTACGACCGGGCAGTCGATGTTCACAAGGAAAGGCCCTCGATCCCAGGGGATGCGCACTGGTGCGGTTTCCAGCAGTGGATGGAACTCCAGGTGGGTTGGAGAGAGGGTCAGGATGGGGGCGCGGTGGATCGTATTCGTGCGGTAGGCAGCACTGTGTCGCAGCAGTAATGCAGATATGGTCCCTGCGAGGCCGATGACGATGGTGAACACATCCATCACATTGGTCACTGCGCTGAGGCTGCTGAAGAACTCGGGGAACGCAGTAGGAAGGATCATGCTGTGTGTCACCAAGCATGCGACGAGGGAGACGGGGAAAATGCTGCCACCAGAATGAAGTCCGCAGTGACTAGCTTGATGGGGCAGTAAACGGAAAGAGGATAACTGCCTCATTGAACAGCATGAGATCTGGGCCATAGTGTCGCCTCTGAGATAGTGCCCTAGCATAGAAGAGGGGATGCCAGTCTCGCGGGCTTCTCCGGCCTATTCTTGCCGAGGTTGACGTGCTGACAGCGAATAAGGCTGAGGCTGGGGCGTATCGATCATCCGTCACCCTCCACGTGAATCTTCGTCGTCCCTGATATATCAGCATATGGCATGTGGTCAGGTCGCGCTGGCGGTTCCCCGGCCTCGTTCCCGGAGCGGCCCGAAGAGAGCATGAAACGCGAAACGTGGTAGTTTCACCCTGGACGCACACGCGCCGCCGAGCACTCCCCGTCGAAGGAGCCCGATCCCATGAGCACAACGCCCACCACCCCACACCGCGTCATCACGCGCAAAGTCGTCGAATGGGCGGCCTGGGACTGGGGTAGCGCCGCCTTCAACGCCGTCGCCACGACCTTCGTGTTCACGACCTATCTGACCAGCGACGGTGTCTTCACCGACTCGGGCACGGCCTCGACCTGGCTCAGCAACGGCATGACGATCGCGGGCCTGTTCATCGCCCTCCTCGCCCCCATCACCGGCCAGCGCGCCGATCGACGAGGCCGGGGCGGAGTCTGGCTCGGATGGTTCACGGGCGCGGTCGTCGTCTGCATGCTCGCCATGTACTTCGTCCACCCCGAGTCGGTCCTTGGGCCCCGCGGCGCCCTCATGCTGGGTATTGCACTGCTCGGACTGGGTAACGTGTTCTTCGAGTTTGCGTCCGTCAACTACAACGCGATGCTCAACCACCTGGGCGAGAAGGAAGACCGTGGCAAGATTTCCGGCTTCGGCTGGGCGGCCGGCTACATCGGCGGCATCGTCCTGCTGCTCATCCTCTACGTCGGCCTCATCGGCGTGAACCTGCTGAACGTGCCCACGGACGAGTACCTGCCGATCCGTATTTCCATGGTGATCGCAGCCCTGTGGTTCGGCGGCTTCGCGATCCCCGTCATCCTCCACCCGCCGCTGCCCAAGAAGGTCCATACCGGCGGCGACGGCGAGTCGATTATCGACTCCTACAAGCTCCTGTGGCGCACGGTGCGCACCCTCAAGAACGAGGCCCCGCACACCCTCTTCTTCCTTATCGCCTCAGCCGTCTTCCGCGACGGCCTCGCCGGCGTCTTCACCTTCGGCGCGGTGCTGGCCAAGACCGCCTTCGGCTTCACCGCCGGACAGGTCATGATCTTCGCGATCGCCGCGAACATCGTCGCCGGCCTCGCGACCGTCGCCTTCGGCTGGGTCGACGACAAGATCGGCCCGAAGAAGGTCATCATCCTGTCCCTGTGCGCGATGGTCGTCGCCGGCTTCGGCGTCTTCTTCCCTACACGCCCGCGGCCCCGTGGTCTTCTGGAGCCTCGGACTAGTCCTGTGCGTCTTCGTCGGACCCACGCAGTCCGCGTCGCGTTCCTTCCTGTCGCGCATCATCCCCGCTGGCCGCGAGGGCGAGGTCTTCGGCCTCTACGCGACGACCGGCCGCGCCGTGTCCTTCATGGCGCCCGCCATGTACAGCGTCTTCCTCATGCTCGGCAAGCGCATGACGCCCGCCGGCGAGGACTACACCTACTGGGGCATCCTCGGCATCATGCTGATCCTCGGCGTCGGCCTGGCCCTCACGATCCCCGTGAAGGAGGACCGCGCGACCCTGGCCCACATGGAGGACTGAGCGCCTCGACGAGGCGCCCGCGCCCCCAAACGACACGTCCCCGACGCAACCGAGTGAGTCTCTGGCGTCGGGGACGGTCCTTTGTCTATCCGCTTACTTGCGGTCGGGCGTGAAAGCGATAATCGATCCGCTGCGAGCTCCGACGAGCAGGTCGTCGTAGATCCACACGAGGTTCGTGGCCTCGTTCAGGTCCTGCGACACGTACGTCATCGTGTCCTCGGCGTTGAAGAAGAACGAGTCCGTGAGGCCCCTGATGTACAGTGCCTTGCCGTCGGAGCTGGCGCGCACCTCAGCGACGGACCATCCCTCGTCCCCTCGCGCTTCACGGAACGACTCGCCGGGGTTGAGCGTGAGGTTCTTCCCGTTGCGGAGAGTGAGTGACAGGAGATAGCCGTTGTCATCCTTGGAATAGGCGCGTTCCAGAGCACCAGACGTCCACCTGGTGGTGCCCTTCGTCAAGAAGGCTCCGACGTCGTCCACGCTCGGGAGATCACGGGCGGCGTGATGGTCAGGAACTGGTCGAGGTCCGGCATCGGCACCTCTGGCACTGCCAGCTCCTGCAACGCTTCCAACGCCGGCAGCGGCGGAAGTTCGGGCAGATCCGTGAACCTCGGAAGATCCTCAAAGTCCGGGAACTCGGGAATGTCGACCTGTGACATGTCGTCCCACGCGTCGGAGGGACGATCGCGCGCGCCGTTCGTCGGACGTGTGGCGGAGGTCGTCGTTGCTCATGACACGTTTCTACCATGCTGCGCGCCCGGTGGCGCTCGCGGGCTAGCCCTCGGCGCGCACCATGAGGGCGCTTGCCAGCGCGGCCACGCCCTCGCCTCGACCCGTAAATCCCAGGTGATCCGAGGTCGTCGCCGACACGGTGACCGTGCCCCCGGCGATCTCGCTCATGACCGCGCAGGCCTCGGGCAGTCGAGCGGCCATACGAGGCCGGTTCCCCACGACCTGCACGGTCGCGTTGCCGAGCACCCAGCCGGCCTCGGCGGTCATGCGGCGAACCTCCTGAAGGAGCGTGCGCCCCGAAGCGCCCGCCCACTCCGGGCGATCCACGCCGAACACCGTGCCGAGCTCGCCGAGCCCCGTCGCCAGCAGCATCGCGTCGCACAGTGCGTGTGCGGCCACGTCCGCGTCCGAATGCCCCTCAAGGGGGCGCTCGCCCGGCCACTCCAGGCACGCGACCATCAGGGGACGCGGCGAGTCGGGTGCGGCGAACGCGTGGACGTCGACCGCTTGGCCGATGCGGAAAGGCAGATCAGTCATGGAACTAGGGTAGCGTCACGAGGAAGTCGGCGTGAAGGCGATGAGGCCCTCGTCCGTCACCCCGACCAGCAGGTCGTCGAAGACCCACGTGAGGTTCTGCGCCGCCGTCAACTCGGTCGAGGTGTACGCCTTGTTGTTCGCCATGTCGAAGAAATAGACGGCCTGTTCCTTGTATCCGATCTTCTGAACGAACGCGGCCGCCCCGTCGGCGCTCGCTCTCGCGTGCGTGGGCGCGAACTGGCAGAAGTTCCCGTAGCGCTCTGCGATCCCCTTCATTCCCTCCGCAGAGTAGGTCGAGGCGCCCGCTGTTGGCTGCAGGGTGAGGACCTCGCACCTGTCTCCGTTCGCCTCCATCATGCCTGTCGTCCAGGGGGTCTTACCCGAGGTGAAGAACGCCTCCAGGTCACTCAGGGTCGGCACGTCGCCGTCATCCGTGTAGACCTTGTTCCGGGTAGTGCGGTCAAAAGCAGAGATGAGCGCGCCAGTGGCATCATACTTTTCGAGCTTGTTGGCCTTTATTCCACGATCGGGCCATCCGCTGTCGGATACAGCGAGATGAGGCTCGCGGGCTGTTTGAAACGGCCCTCAGCCCCGAGCGTCGTCACGACACCCGTGTGGGCGTTGACGATCTGCAGGTTCCTGTAGTCATCGACGGGCACGATCACGGAGGCATCCTCGCCTGATCCGATTGTGGGCGGCACCGCCAGCTGCTGGGCTTTGGAGTGATCCGATTGAAGCCCCGTGATGGCCTGCCACAGGCGCTCCCACGAACGGGAGGAATACGTCCACCCGAGCAGGTCTCGTAGCCCGAACAGGTCACCAGGACGTCGTCGACCAATGCCATCGGCTGGTCGTCCTCCCACGGTCCCTCCGCCTGAATACACGTCGACTTCGAGACGAGCGAACCCAGGACTGGCTTCAACGACGAGGCGACGCCCGAGTTGCCCGCCGCGCTGCCTTGCGGCTGTGCGGCGGTGCTCTGCGTCGTCGGCTCGGCTCCGGGCGCGGGGCTGGAATCCGCGTCCGGGGGAGCCCAGCGAGAAGAATCGTTGCTCACACCACGTTTCTCCCACACGCCCCTAGGGAGCCTCCCCGATCCCATCCCCCGGCCTCGTCCATGCATGTGACGAGGAACGAGCGCCCTCGCAGGCCACGCCCCCTCTCCGATAGGATCGACCCGTGCGCTACATTTCGACCCGACGCGGCCCCAACACGCCCACCCGTTCCTTCAGTGACATCCTCCTGGAAGGCCTCGCACCCGACGGCGGCCTCTACCTGCCCGAGGAGTACCCGACGCTGTCTCGCTCCGATCTGGATGAGCTGCGCATCATCCTGCGCGAGGACGGGTACGCGGCCATGGCCGCCGGCATCATCTCGCTCTTCGTCGACGATATCCCCGCCGACGACCTGAGCGCGATCACGGCCCGCGCCTACCGCACCCCCGCCTTCTCCGACCCCCAGATCGTCCCCGTCGACGCCCTGGAGGGCACCGACCTGCACCTCGCCCACCTCTCGAACGGCCCCACGGCCGCCTTCAAGGACATGGCGATGCAGCTCCTCGGCGAGCTCTTCGAATACGAACTCACCCGCCGCGGCGACTGGCTCACCATCGTTGGCGCCACCTCCGGCGACACCGGCTCCTCCGCCGAGTACGCCCTGCGCGGCCGACGCGGCCTCTCCGTCGTCATGCTCACCCCCGCCGGCCGCATGACTGCGTTCCAGCGCGCCCAAATGTTCTCCCTCCTCGACTCCAACATCGTCAACGTCGCCGTCGACGGCGTCTTCGACGACTGCCAGGACCTCGTCAAGGCCGTCAACATGGACGCCGACTTCAAGGCCACCTGGCACGTGGGTGCCGTCAACTCCATCAACTGGGCGCGCCTGCTCGCCCAGGTCTGCTACTACGTGGCCACCTGGCTGCGCGTCACCGAGGAAGGGGCCGACGCCTCGTCCAAGGTCAGCGTCGTCGTCCCCTCGGGCAACTTCGGCAACGTGTGCGCCGCCCACATCGCCCGCCAGATGGGCGTGCCGCTCGGCACCCTCGTCGTCGCCACGAACGAGAACGACGTCCTCGACGAGTTCTTCCGCACCGGCGTCTACCGCCCCCGCTCCTCCGCCGACACACTGGCCACCTCCAGCCCGTCCATGGACATCTCCAAGGCCTCGAACTTCGAGCGCTTCATCTTCGACCTGCTCGGACGCGACGGGGACGCCACCCGCGCCCTCTTCGATGAGGCCCTGGCCCGCGACGGCTACTTCGACCTGTCCGGCACGCCCGAGTTCGCCGCCCTGCGCGACACCTACGGCTTCATCTCCGGCACCTCCACGCACGCTGACCGCCTCGCCGAGATCGCGCGCACGGAAAAGGAAAGCGGCTACCTCCTCGACCCGCACACGGCCGACGGCGTCCACGTCGCCCGCGCGGTGCGCCCGCAGATCGAGGGCCCGCTCGTCGTCATGGAGACCGCGCTGCCCGTCAAGTTCGCCGACACCATCCTCGAGGCCACCGGCCACCTCCCGCCCGTGCCCGAGCGCTTCGAAGGCATCGAAGGCCGCGAAGAGCGCGTCACGACGCTGGCCAACTCCGCCGAGGATCTCAAGGCCCTCATCCGCGAACGCGTGCGCCCCGGCGCCTGAGCTTTCTTTCACTCGACGAGGCCCGAGCCCCCACCCGCGAACCCGCGCGGTTGCGTGGGCGGGGCCCGGGCCTCGTTACATACTCCCGGGGAGCGCCCGTTTCCTCCGCCCCCCTCTGCGCGCCAGGTAGGATTGATGCCATGCTGCACCTGTACGACTCCAAGAGCGCCCGCATCCAGCCCCTGAACCCGGTCACCCCCGGCAAGGTCGGCATCTACCTGTGTGGCGCCACCGTGCAGGGATCCCCGCACGTCGGCCACCTGCGCGCCGCCGTCTCCTTCGACACCCTGATTCGTTGGCTGCGCCGCAGCGGCTACGAGGTCACCTACGTCCGTAACGTCACCGACATCGACGACAAGATCCTCACCAAGTCCGCCGAGGCCGGCTGGGACTGGTGGGCCTGGGCCTACCGCTTCGAGCGCGAGTTCACGCAGGCGTACGAGACCCTCGGCGTCGAGGCCCCCACCTACGAGCCGCGCGCCACCGGCCACATCCCCGAGCAGCTCGACCTCGTCCAGCGCCTCATCGACGCCGGCCACGCTTACTCGGATGGGCGCGGCAACGTCTACTTCGATGTGCACTCCCAGGCCGACTACGGCTCCCTCACCCGCCAGCGCCTGGTCGACATGCGCACCACCGAGGACGACGCCCAGATCGACGAGGCCGTGGAGGCCGGCAAGCGCGACCCCCGCGACTTCGCCCTTTGGAAGGCCAGTAAGCCGTCTGAGCCGGCCACGGCCTCGTGGGACAGCCCCTGGGGACGCGGCCGCCCCGGCTGGCACCTCGAATGCTCCGCCATGTCGCGGCGCTACCTCGGCGACGAGTTCGACATCCACGGCGGCGGCATCGACCTGCGCTTCCCGCACCACGAGAACGAACAGGCACAATCCCACGGCGCCGGGCTGGGCAGTTCGCGCGTCTGTGGGTCCACAACGCGTGGGTGACCACCAAGGGCGAGAAGATGTCCAAGTCGCTCGGGCAACGTCCTGTCGATCGGCGCGCTCACCGAGGAGTACCCGGCCGTCGCCGTGCGCTGGGCCCCTGTCCACGGTCCACCACCGCTCCGCCATCGAATGGGGCCCCGAGACCCTGCCCGCCGCGCACGCCGCCTGGGAGAAGTTCTCCACCTTCGTGGCCCGCTCGATCGAGGCCGCCGGGGAGGCGGGGGCTGGTGAGATCGCCCTGGCGCCCGCCGACCTGCCCGAGGCCTTCGTCGCCGCCATGGACGACGATCTCAACGTCGCCGGCGCGCTCGCGGTCCTGCACGAGCACCTCAAGGCCGGTAACGCCGCGCTTGCTGCTGGTGATCTTTCTGGTGTGTACCGCGAGCAGGTCCTGGTCCGCTCCATGCTGGACGTGCTGGGTCTGGACCCCGCCTCCGAGCAGTGGCGCGGTCAGGCCGGCATCGGCGCGGGTGCCTCTGGAGCGGCTGCGGCCGAGCACTCGGCGCTGGACGCGCTGGTCCAGGCTGTTCTGTCTGAGAGGGCCGCCGCGCGCGCCGCCAAGGACTGGGCGCGCGCCGACGAGCTGCGCGACCGCCTTGCCGCCGCCGGCGTCACCGTCGCGGACGGCCGCGACGGCGCGACCTGGAGCGTTGGCTGAGCTGCGGTTTCTGACAGCTGTCGCATGACGTGTGTGCCGCCTGGTCCCGATGGGGCCGGGCGGCTTCACGTTGTTTGGCGTTTTCGGCCGTGCTGCTTGATGCACCCGTGGGCGGCGGCCCGCCCGCGAGCCGTCCGCGCCGCGAGTTGCTGCTTGTTGCCCCGACAGATCTCCGGCCGCCGCGCGGCCTGCCCGCCCGCTCGCCGTCCGCGCCGCGAGCTTCGCTCGGCGCGTCGTCTCGAAGCCCGGCCAGGCCCCGCAGGCCTCGCGGCGGCCTCCAATCGGTCGGGGGTGTCTGTGTGTTGCCTGGCCAGGCCCCGCCGCCCACGGGCACCGCAGCCAGGCACCTCCGGCGCCCTCCGCACCAGTGGAGCCGGGGCGCTGCTTGTACCTCAGTTCTGGCTGTTAACCAGCAACTTCGCACGTAATTCATCTATGACTCATTGAAACATTGAATTTGCATTGTTGGAATTGCAACGTTTTCGGGCATCTCGAAAAATGACCAGGATAAATTACGTGCGAAATTTGGCTGGCGGAGGTGTTGTCGCTGCCCACGGGCGCCGCGTCTGGGGGCTGCAGGCGAGGTGGCCCGGTGGTTTGAAACCGCCATTGCCTTTGCTCGCTGGTATCTGTTTGGGATTGAAACCGTCGTCGCCTTTGCGGGTGAGAAATGGGCGTTTTTGGTGCATTTTTCGGGCGCAGAGGTGTCGTTGGTTTCAACGGTGCTGTGTCGGGGGTGAGCAGTGGTGTTGTTGGTTTCATCGTCGCCATGTTTCTGCGTGCTGTGCGCGAAACTTGTCGAGCCGCGGGCCTGGTGGCTGGACCCTTCTGCTGGCAGCATTACCCCACTGATGGGCATCATTAACCCGCATAGTGGTTTTGCATGTGCGCAGGTGGGATGAGGCAATGCGCGCGTGAGAAGCAGTTCGGTCGAGCCCCTTCCGGTGCCCTCCGCACCAGTGGGGCCCGGTGTTGACGTGCAGTTCGGTGCGTCGGCTCGTTGTCGGGCCAGGCCCCGCTGCTGCGCGGAGTCCGCATTTTGTCTTGTGTTCTCGTGCGCTGCACCCGATCCGTAGGCATTGCATCCCTTCTGATCGGGTGCAGTGTGCCGTAACAGGTGTAGCGCCTCATCGTGGTGCGTGCGGATGACATGGGGGCGCACAATGGCTTGTTGCTAAGTGGTGTTACACCATTTAGCGGGGTATTACACCAGCTTGGAAGTGGTGTAATGCTCCCTAAATGGTGCAGCGTTCTCCGGCTGTGCACTGGATGGTTGTCGCCGATAAGGCGGTGGGCGTCGTCGGCGTAGTGCCAGCCGGCCAACCACTATGTGGGGGCGATTGCTTGTTATGGTTCGGTGGCGTGCCATGTGCGGTGGCGGTGGGGGTTTTGCAGCATTAGGAGCTGGCTGTCGGCGTGTCGACGGCGTGTCACACCCCCTAATGATGCCAATCCCCCCGTTTGGTGGCCGACTGGCACGGACGAGTGGACTGTGATGGCCCTCGTGTAGTGCAATTCCCTCCGATTGGCGGTGATGAGGCCGCGATGTGAGGCGGTGTGGTGCCCAAAGTGCAGACCACCTCGGCAAAATCCGGTGAAAACGGGCTGTTGTGGGCGAGGTGGTCTGCGTTTTGGGCACAAGTGTGTCTCGCGGGGTGTGTCGTTCGCACACGAACCCCTGAACATGCACGGTAACCCGTTGATACGCACGCAAACCCCTCAACATGCACCTGGGCGACGCTGCCCACGTGCAGGTCATCGGGCCCGCGTGCGGATGAGAGGGGCCCACGTGCATGTCATCGGGTTAACGTGCGGGAACAGCCACGATGCGAGCCGAGGCCGTACTCTGATAACCAGACGATGCCCCGAGGCATCGCCATAGATGGGGAGGAACGCATGGAGTACGTGGCGCTGCTGCGCGGCATCAACGTCGGCGGCAACAACACGGTCGTCATGAGCGAGCTGCGCGAACAGATCGAAGCCGCGGGCTTCGGACACGTGCGCACCTACATCAACAGCGGCAACCTCCTCTTCGAGGCCGAGACCGAGGCCGGGGGCGACGCCCCGCGCGAGGACGTCGCGCAGGCAGTGGAGGACATCCTGGCACGCCACTACGACTTCCCGATCCGGCTGGCCCTCCTGACGGGGCAGGACTACCTTGCCCAGCTTGATGAACTGCCCGACTGGTGGCACGGCGAGGTCGCCCGCCGCGACGCGCTCTTCTACACGCGAGGCCTGGACCGCGACCTCGTGCGCGAGCGGATCGAGGCCATGGAGCTGGGCGACGAGGCCGTGCACTTCGGCGAGCACGCCGTATTCTGGGGCAAATTCGACGAGAAGAGCTTCCTGAAGACCGCGTATCACAAGCGTCTGCTGCGCGAGGACTTCTACCGCCAGGTGACGATCCGCTCCGGTTCGACGGTCGAGAAGATCGCGGCCATGGTGTCGCAGGACTGAGACTCACCCTGCCCAATCGTGATTTTGGCCCCCGCGCGCGCCCCTGCGGCCCCGATACAGCCCAAAACCCGTACGCTTGTGTCAGTTCACGAGAAGACGAGGAGACACCATGGCCTCACACAGCGGGCGCCCCGGCGCCATCCGTAAGAAGGGCACCAAGAAGGGCGCGCAGGTCGGCACCGGCGGCCACTCGCGCCGCCGCCTCGAAGGCAAGGGCCCGACCCCCAAGGCCGAGGACCGCACCTACCACCCCGCCCACAAGCGCAAGGTCAAGCGCGAGGCCCGCGAGGCCCAGGAGGCCGCGATCGCTCGCGCACGCGCCAAGTCCTCGATCCGCATCAAGCCCGGCCACGAGCTGATCGCCGGCCGTAACCCTGTCGCCGAGGCCGCCCGTGCCTCGGTCCCGATTGAGCGCGTCTTCATCCTCGACAATGTGAAGGATGATCGCGTGGAGGATGTCGTGCGCCTCGCCTCCGCCATGGGTGCGCCCGTGTACGAGGTCACCCGCCGCGACCTGGATGTCGCGACCGATGGGGCGGTCCACCAGGGCGTCGCCATCGAGGTGCGCGGCTACGAGTACGCCGACGCCTCGGACCTGATCGCGGGTTCCCTGCAGCAGCTGGGCCACCCCCTCCTCGTCGCCCTTGACCAGGTGACGGACCCCCACAACCTGGGCGCGGTCCTGCGCAGCGCGGGCGCGTTCGGCGCGGACGGCGTTATCATCCCCGAGCGCCGCAGCGCGGGCGTCAACACGACCGCGTGGAAGGTGTCGGCCGGTGCGGCCGCCCGCGTGCCCGTGGCTCGTGCGACGAACCTCGTGCGCGCTCTCGAAGAGGCCAAGCAGGCCGGCTACTTCGTGGTCGGCCTGGATGGCGGCGGCGACGCGCCCCTGCGCGGCCTGTCGCTGGCGGATGGACCCCTCGTCGTCGTGACCGGTGCCGAGGGCGCGGGCCTGTCCCGCCTCGTGCGCGAGACCTGCGATCAGATCGTGTCGATCCCGATCGCCTCGACCGTCGAGTCCCTCAACGCGGCCGTCGCCACGGGCATCGCCCTGTACGAGGTCGCCTCCCTGCGCGCGCAGAGCTGAGCCTTCTGAACGGTCTGTCGTCTCGCCGCGGGCGCGTTAGCGTCCGCGGCGAGACTCTTTTTTGGCGGCTTGGCGAATCGCCAGCACGTTGTTGAACGAAAAGAAGTGTGCCTTGGGTATGTCGGCGCCAAAGATGAATTCGGGTGCCGCCAGCAGTAGCCCCCGAAGCTGAAGTACTTGAGTCAGGTCTTGGAGGCATTGGCCGATAAATTGTTCGGTGTGGGGCATGTTCCGGTGGCCCACGCGGGTGTCGAAGCACCATAGCTCGGATGCGGGATGGTCTGTCACCGTGCAGGAGCGGGGCGCGATCATGATGCGCGAGGTCTGTCGGCGTGCGCTTCGCCCGGGTTGGGCAGACGCAGAGGGGGACAGGTCGCTGCGTGCAATCGCGTCGATGGGTACGGCGGCCAGCATGCGCCACGTGTCAGCACCGTCGGCGATTTCGGTGCCAACCCACCCGTTGTATGTGAGCTGTTCGGGTACGCCGGGCGTTTCCTCCAGCGTGCTCCTCCACCTCGATGCCCAGTATTCGACGCAGCATGCGACCGCCCGGTTCGGGTCGGTCGCGACAAGCGCGCGCATGTACCTGCGGCGATTGAAAAGCCGGCGCAGCGAGAAACCGGGGGTCATGACCGCTCCTTCGACGGGAGGAACTTGGTGACGGGATCGAGGAAGCTGCCCCGCATCTGGGAGATGTTGGCGGGGGAGAGGAGGTGGTCCTCGGGCAGCTCCTCACCATCGACGAGGCGCGGGGGAGCCAGGAGGACGCCCTGCTGGTGCAGGGCCGTGTGCAGGTACTCGAAGACGCGGGCGAACGGATCCTTGCCGGGGCGGGCGCGTTGAATCGCCGTATCCCAGGGAAGCATCACAGTTCGGTGCAGGCCTGCTCGGCGTCGGGCAGCGGGCGAGCCGCGATGATGATCGTCGTCTTGTTGAGGTGGCGCAGCTGCGCGCGCACTGCCTTCGACGTCAGGTAGACGACGAGGCCTCCCAGCAGCCAGCTGGGAGGAACATCCGAGAGATCATCGGGAAAAAGTCGGAGCGCGACCGCTTTCGGTTCTCGACCTGCCCGGGCATGACCGTGACCTCGGTGCCCGACCAGCCGATGTCCGCGAAACGCTTGCACATCGTGGTCGACTCGCGCTTGATACCGATGGCACGCCAGAACTGGGCGCAGCGCGCGACGGCCTCCGCAGGTGGACACGACACGGTGTACACCGTCATGGGGCACCTCTTCAGGAGCGAGTCCAGCGGTAGGCGGGGGAGTGATATCCTTCAGCACTCCTGGGGATCGGGGTAACGAAGCCAGGTTATCAGTGCAAGGGGTGTCTGCTGAAACACACAGACGAACGAAAACGATACGATGAGGCCATGAGCGTCCTGGGAACCGTCATCGTGGGCATCGTCATCCTCATCGGAGTGATCGGCGCGGTCGTGCAGATCTGGCCCTCCGCGCCGGTCGTCGGGGGTGCGATTCTCGTGTGGGCGTGGATGACCGGCACGCGCGCCGCGTGGATCATTTTTGCCATCGTGGCGCTCGTCCTGATCCTCGGAACGGTCCTCAAGTACGTGATCCCGGCTCGCGGCATGAACAAGGCGGGAATCCCCCAATCCACGCTCGTGTGGGGTGCCGTCGGCGGTGTCGTCGGATGGTTCATCGGCCTGCCCCTCGGCCTCGTCCTGGGCATGGTCGTCGCCATCTTCGGTGTCGAATACCTGCGCAGCCGCGACACTGCGAGCGCCTGGACGGCCACCCTTCACGCCCTCAAGGCCTTCGGATGGACGATCGCCATCGAGCTGATCGCCGCGCTGACGAGCGCCACCGCGTGGGGCGTGGGCGTCGCCCTGGTCGCCGCAGGAAACTGACGCGACCAGCCGGTGCCCCGGCCTCGTCGTTCCTCCGGTAGGATGGGTCTGTTGCGCGCGCCCGCGTAACAGACCCAACTAAACGGAGATACTCATGCCCGCCGTCATCGTGCTCGGCGCCCAGTGGGGCGACGAAGGCAAAGGCAAGGCCACTGACCAGCTCGGCCAGCACACCGACCTCGTCGTGAAGTTCAACGGAGGAAACAACGCCGGACACACCGTCGTTATTGACGGCGAAAAGTACGCGCTGCACCTCCTGCCCGCCGGAATCCTCTCCGAAGGCGTCACTCCCATCATCGGCAACGGTGTCGTTGTCGACCTGGACGTGCTCTTCGAGGAGCTCGCGGAAATCTCCGAGCGCGGCGTCGACTGCTCGCGCCTGCGCATCTCCTCCAACGCGCACATTATTCCGCCCTACAACCGCCTCATGGACCAGGCGAACGAGCGCGCGCGCGGCAACAACCTCATCGGCACGACCGGCCGAGGCATCGGCCCCACCTACGCCGACAAGATGAACCGCATCGGCCTGCGCATCCAGGACCTCTTCCACCCCGAGGAGCTGCGCGCCAAGGTCGAGGCCGCCCTGGCCCCCAAGAACACCATTTTCGAGGCCGTGGACATTCCCACCCTCGACCCCGCCGAGGTGTCGGATCACCTGCTATCCTTCGCGGACCGCATCAAGCCGATGATGTGCGACGTGTCCCTCGTCGTTAACGACGCGCTGGACCGCGGCGACACCGTCCTCTTCGAGGGCGGCCAGGCCACGATGCTCGACATCGACCACGGCACCTACCCCTTCGTGACCTCCTCGAACCCGACCGCGGGCGGCGCGCTTACTGGCTCCGGCGTGGGCCCGACCCGCATCGACCGCGTCGTCGGCGTCGCTAAGGCGTACACGACGCGCGTCGGCGAGGGCCCGTTCCCCACGGAGCTGGACGACGAGGTCGGCGAGGCTCTGCGCACCAAGGGCGGCGAGTTCGGCGTGACCACCGGTCGCCCGCGCCGCACCGGCTGGTTCGATGCCGTCGTCATGCGCTACTCGACGCGCATCAACGGCCTGACCGACATCTGCCTGACCAAGCTCGACGTGCTCTCCGGCTACGAGACGATCCCCGTGTGCGTGGCCTACGAGGTCGACGGCGTGGTCACCGAGGAGATGCCCCTCGACCAGGCCGGCTTCGAGGCCGCCGTGCCCGTGTACGAGCAGCTGCCCGGCTGGAGCGAGGACATCTCGCAGTGCCGTTCCTTCGACGAGCTGCCCCAGGCCGCCCAGGACTACATCAAGCGCCTGGAAGAGCTGTCGCGCTGCCGTATCCAGTCCATCGGCGTGGGCCCGGGCCGCGAGGCCACGATCGTGCGCTACCCGCTCATGTGACGGTTCACTGAGACGGCAGTGGGGGCCGGTGCTGCGACGCAGTACCGGCCCCCACTCGTTTCACGCGCCACCGTCGGCGCGCATGTACGACAAAGCACGCCGAACCGAATGCGCCTGTCGGCGCGAAGGCCGCTCGTAGCGGCAGAGTTTGGAGCCCGGGGCATACCGGTCCGGCGTGCCCCACAACTGTACGACCGCTCAACGCCGGCTCGCATCCCGTGGCGGCGTGCATCAACCCACACGGGGCGTGCGCCACAGCGCCTCTCATCGCCGAGGCCGTGGCAGCGTGAAGCGGGACCGACGCCGTGCCCCGTGCCCGGGAGAGCCGACCCGCGAGAGCGGCCCCTGCCTCGTGAGGCGCGCACATGTGGGACCATGGAAGCGTGATGACATTGACCCGCCCACGCGGCGCCGCACCGGCTCAGGCCGCGGACGTCGCCGCGACACCCTGGCCACCCGGCACGTGCCCACGATCATCGGTATTCTCACCGTCTCCGTGCTGGCCGCGGCCACGATCGTCGCGTGGTGGCTGCCCGGGTCTCGCTGGAGCGTCGGTCCCGTCGTCGCGGTCGCTTCCTCCTGCTGGCTATCGGCTGGCCGACGCTGGCGCGCCTGCACATGCCGTGGCTCGCCCAGGCCGTTCTCGCCCTGGGTGGCGCCCTGACCCCCGATGGGCGTCGCCTACTGGAAGAACCTCGACATCGCCGTGCCGCTGACGGGCATCACGCTGGTCGCGCTGGTCGCGGCGACGATCCTGGACGCGCCAGCGCCGCGCGACCACCCGTGGGGCGCACGAGCGAGCACTGGGGTTCCACGGCGCTGAGCGCGGCCCTCGCCTCGTCGGTCACCTGCCTCCCTGATCGTCACCTCCGGCTCCATGTGGGTCTCCCTGACCGTCCACGAGCGCTGGTCCGGGCATCGTGCCCATGGCGGCCCTGATCGCCGTCATCGGCGCGGCCTCGGCGCGCTTCGGGCGCAGCGCGAAGGCCGGCGTCGTCTTCGCGATGATCTCCGGCCTCGTCGCGGGCCTCGTGGTCGCCTCGATCGCGTGGTTCCTCGGGCAGACCTCGGATCTGCTGCCCGTCGTCTTCCCCTTCATCGCTAAGCGTTTCGGCGAATTCGCCGCCTTCCTGACCCTGGGCGGCGTCACCGGCTTCGGCGTCGGCTTCGCCGTCTCCGTCGTCGACGCGCTGCTGGGCGAGCGCGCGTCCTCCGCCGAGCTCGCCAACATCCTGGGCCGCGGGGCCGCGAAGTTCCTCGTCGCCGCCCTGCCCGTCTACGCGATGATCCGCATCGGCGGAATCTGAGACCCCGCGACGGCCGGGCGAGCGCGTGGCCGGCCCCGGCCTCGTCCCTATTTCGCTGCCAGCTGCGCGCGCCCCTGCTCGCGCGCCCACGTCCACCCGAGGCGTTAGGCTGGAGCCATGATGGTGATACCTGCTGACCTGCCCGCACTCGTCGCTCCAGTCGCGTGGATGCTTGGAACATGGGAGGGCTGGGGCATGTACGCCGCCCCCGCAGCCTCCGGCCGGGAAGAACCCGCCGAGGATTCGCCCGTCATCGAGGAGATCCGCGGCGACGTCGTCGGCGAGCAGATGCGCCTGGTGACCCGCGTGTACGCGGGCGTCGCCTCCGAGCCGATCGACCCCACGTGGGACGCGGCGAAGGGCCTGTCCGCAATCAAGAAGGGCGACCTGATCAGCGAAGAGACCGTGTACGTCTCCGTCGCCCCCTCCGACGCGCCGCTGCCCCCGCCCGGCCAGTACAACTCCCCGCGAATTCACGGCGACCTCCGCATCCACCGAGGGCCACAGCGCTGTGTGGGACGGCGTGAGCGTCGGCCCGCGCGTGCAGATGGTCTCCGACGCGATCGCTCTCGGCGTGGGCGCGACCCGCGTGACGCACCTGGGCCGCATGTTCGGCCTGGTCGCGGGCGAGCTCATGTGGACGCAGGAGCGCACGCTTGACGGCGAGGACGAGGCCGACGTCGAGATCTCCGGCCGACTGCACCGCACCGAGCAGGCCTCCACGGAATCCGGCGAGGTCATCGAAGGCATCGACGATTCCCAGGATGGTTTCCTTGTCTGAGTCCGCGCCCGATTCCGAGTTCGTCGACGAGGCCGTGGCCTCCTTCGGCGCGACCGCGCACTTCGGGGATCCGTCGGGGGAGCAGTGGGCCCTCGAGGGCGGCCGTGCGCTGGTGCGCCGCCCGGACCTGGCCGTGATCTCCGTGTCGGGGGCCGATCGGCTGACATGGCTGACGTCGCTGGCCTCCCAGATCGTCACCGACCTCGTACCCGGCGCGAGCCGCGAGCTGCTGATCCTCTCGCCCGAGGGGCGCGTCGAGCACTGGGCGGGCGCGAGCGACGACGGGGAGGCGCTGCACCTGATCGTGGAGCGCTCGGATCTTTCGGGGTTCGTGGCGTTCCTGGACTCGATGCGTTTCGCGCTGCGCGTGAGCGCCCAGGAGCGAGACGTCGCCCTGTTCTCCTCGGTGCGCGCGGGCGCGAATACGCCCGCGTCCGTGGCCGGCCTGCCCGGACACCTGTGGACCTGGGAGGACCCGTGGCCCGGCGTCGTGGAGGGCGGGGCCGCCTACTTCCAGGGCGAGCGCCACCCCGGCGCGCGCACCCCGATGATGTTTCACGCTGTTTCACGCGATGCTGCGGACGAGTTCGAGGCCGCGTGGCTGTCCGCTTGCCCCGAGGCCGGCTCGCGCCGCCGCGCCGGGTACCTGGCGTGGGAGGCCATGCGCATCGCCGCGTGGAAGCCGCGCCTGGGCCGCGAAACCGACGCGCGCGCGATCCCGCCCGAGGTGGACTGGCTGCGCACCGCCGTCCACACGGCGAAGGGCTGCTACCGCGGGCAGGAAACCATCGCCCGCGTCCTGAACCTGGGCGGCCCCCGCGCCGCCTCACCTACCTGCAGCTGGACGGCCTCGCGGCGATCTGCCCGCGCCCGGCACGCCCATCGAAGTGGGCGGGACGTCAGGTCGGCGTCGTCACCTCCTCGGCCCGCCACGCGGACGAGGGGCCGATCGCTCTCGCGCTGATCGCCCGCGCCGTGCCCGTGACGACCGTCTTCGATATTGACGGCGTCGCCGCCGCCCAGGAGGAGATCGTGCCCGTGCACGGCAAGTCCTCCGTGTCCCCGCAGACCCTGCCCGGGCGCCGACCTCTCGCGTGAGGCCGGCCAGCGCGGCGGTTCCACGGGCTTCGGCGGCCTCGGCTCCGCCCTGGGGTCGCGCTGATGCGCGCCGTCATCCAGCGCGCCACCTCGGGCGAGGTCCGCGTCGACGGTGCCGTCGTCGGACGTCTCGCCTCCCGATGATCGCTGCTGCCGGTGGCACGAGGCGGGGAGGCGCCAGGGCCTCGTCGTCCTCCTGGGCGTCCAGCGCGGCGACGGTCCCGAGCAGGTGGCCACGGTCGCCCGCAAGATCGCCGAGCTGCGCATCCTGGATGACGAGCGTTCCGCGGTCGATATGGGTGCGCCGATCCTCGTGATCTCGCAGTTCACCCTGTACGGGGACACTCGCAAGGGGTCGCCGACCCTCGTGGGCGCACGCCGCGCCCGGTGACGAGGCTGAGCCCTCGTCGACGCGGTCGTCGCCGACCTGCGCGGCCGGGGCCTGCACGTCGAGACCGGCCAGTTCGGGCGCGATGATGGAGGTCTGCTGGTCAACGACGGCCCGTTCACGGTCCTCGTCGAGGCGTAGCATCGCGGGTTCTGTCGCGACTGTGCTTGTTTCGGGTGAGAAGTTCGTGCAGAACCATGCTCGGGCTTGTTACCGATGGGGTGTTACACCGGATCGGTAAGGTTCAACCCCTTCTGATCGGGTGGAATGTTCCCGATCAGGTTGAATCTTCCCGATCGGGTTGAACGCTGCGAGGTGCCGCATTTGAGCTTGTTCCTAATGAGTGTTACACCACTTAGGGGGTATTACACCGGCTGGGAAGTGGTGTAATGCTCCCTAACTGGTGTAATGCTCCCCTAACTGGTGCAGTGCTCTCTACTGGGTGCAGTGCTCCTCGGGCTCTCAGCCTCGGCCTTTCGCATCGCGCCTGTGGTTTCTCGAAAATCTCGCATGCAATTCCCCATGGCATCCTTTCATGCTCAGCATTGAAAAATCGGTCGTTGCAATTCCAACGTTTTGGGCGTCAGTGAAATCTGGCGTGGGGGAATTGCATGCGGCTGTGGGGGAATTGCAGCATTAGCGGCTCGACACGCCGGCGACACGCCGTCGCGACGCTTCTAGTGACGCCAAACCCCCGCTGCGACCGCCGGACCTCAGCGGTCCCGCCCGGTGTCGGCCCCGCACTCGCCTGTTGCAGCCCTGCATGCCCCGCCCCCGCCTCGGCGCCCCTGGTCCGTTGTCCCGTACCCCGGCCTCGTCCCTGCGCCCAGGGCGAAAGCAGCGCACGGCGCGGGAGCTCCGTAGGCTGTAACCAGTCAACTGGGACGGGTGTGCGCCGAGCTCGGCGAAGTGCCCGTCCTGTGAAATGAGGAGAGGCATGTTCGAACGCTTTACCGACCGCGCTCGCCGGGTCGTCGTGCTCGCGCAGGACGAGGCTCGCGGTCTCAAGCACAACTACATCGGCACGGAGCACCTGCTGCTCGGCCTGATCTCCGAGGGCGAGGGCGTCGCCGCCAAGGCCCTGGAGACGATGGACATCAAGGGCGAGGCCGTCCGTGCCTCCGTCATCGAAATCATCGGCGAGGGTGAGAAGCCGGTCGAGGGCCACATCCCTTCACCCCGCGCGCCAAGCGCGTCTTCGAGCTGAGCCTGCGCGAGGCCCCTGCAGCTGGGCCACAACTACATCGGTACGGAGCACCTGCTGCTCGGCCTCCTCAAGGAGGGCGAGGGCGTGGCCGCCCAGGTCCTGACGAAGCAGGGTGCGGACCTGGCGCAGGTGCGCCAGACCGTCATTCAGATGCTCAGCGGCTACCAGCGCGGCGACGACGAGGGCCGCGAGTCCGTCGGCGCGGGCGTGGGCGGCTCGGGCGGTCCCGAGCGTTCCAACTCCGCGATCCTCGAGCAGTTCGGCCGCAACCTGACCCAGGCCGCGCGTGAGAACAAGCTGGACCCCGTCATCGGCCGCCGCGTCGAGATGGAGCGCGTCATGCAGGTCCTCTCGCGCCGCACGAAGAACAACCCGGTCCTGATCGGTGAGCCCGGCGTTGGTAAGACCGCGGTCGTCGAGGGCCTCGCCCAGGCGATCGTGCACGGCGACGTGCCCGAGACCATCAAGGACAAGCAGATCTACAGCCTCGACATGGGCTCGCTGGTCGCCGGCTCGCGCTACCGCGGTGACTTCGAGGAACGCCTGAAGAAGGTCCTCAAGGAGATCCGCACGCGCGGCGACATCATCCTGTTCATCGACGAGATCCACACCCTCGTGGGTGCGGGTGCCGCAGAGGGCTCGATCGACGCCGCCCAGATGCTCAAGCCCATGCTGGCGCGCGGCGAGCTCCAGACGATCGGCGCCACCACGAACGACGAGTACCGCAAGTACATCGAGAAGGACGCGGCCCTCGAGCGCCGCTTCCAGCCGGTGAAGGTCGAGGAGCCCAGCGTCGACGAGACGGTCGAGATCCTCAAGGGTCTGCGCGACCGCTACGAGGCGCACCACCGAGTCATCATCACGGACGCCGCGATCCAGGCTGCCGCCGAGCTGGCGGACCGCTACATCTCGGATCGTTTCCTCCCCGACAAGGCGATCGACCTGGTCGACGAGGCCGGTGCGCGCCTGCGCATCCGCCGCATGACCGCGCCGCCGGAGCTGCGCGAACTGGACGAGAAGATCGCCGAGGTGCGCCGCAACAAGGAGGCGGCCATCGACGATCAGGACTTCGAGAAGGCCGCGTCGCTGCGCGACGAGGAGTCGAAGCTGTCCGAGGAGCGCAAGGCGAAGGAAGAGGCCTGGAAGGGCGGCGAGTCCGACGAGATCGCCGAGGTCGGGGATCAGGAGATCGCCGAGGTCCTGGCCATGTCGACCGGCATCCCGGTCGTGCGCCTCACCCAGACTGAGACCGCGAAGCTGCTCAAGATGGAAGACGAGCTGCACAAGCGCGTCATCGGCCAGGACGAGGCCGTCAAGGCTCTCGCCCAGTCGATCCGTCGTACGCGCTCGGGTCTGAAGGATCCGAACCGTCCCGGTGGCTCGTTCATCTTCGCCGGTCCGACCGGTGTGGGTAAGACCGAGCTGGCCAAGGCCCTCGCCGAGTTCCTCTTCGGCGACGAGGACGCTCTCATCCAGCTGGATATGTCCGAGTTCTCGGAGAAGCACACGGCCTCGCGCCTCTTTGGCGCCCCTCCGGGCTACGTCGGCTACGACGAGGGTGGCCAGCTCACGGAGAAGGTCCGTCGCAAGCCGTTCTCGGTCGTCCTCTTTGACGAGGTCGAGAAGGCTCACCCGGACATCTTCAACTCGCTGCTCCAGATCCTGGAGGAGGGTCGCCTGACGGACCTCGCAGGGTCGCAAGGTGGACTTCAAGAACACCGTTATCATCATGACGACGAACCTGGGTACCCGCGACATCAACAAGGGTGTCCTCACGGGCTTCCAGACCGCGGACAACTCGACGCACGACTACAGCCGTATGAAGTCGAAGGTTGCCGAGGAGCTTAAGCAGCACTTCCGTCCCGAGTTCCTCAACCGCGTCGATGACACGATTGTGTTCCCGCCGCTGACCAAGCCCGAGATCGCGCGCATCGTCGACCTGATGATCGCCAAGCTGGCCAAGCGTATGGAGGCTCAGGACATGCGCCTGCAGCTGACGGACGAGGCGCGCGAGCTGCTCGCGGACGTGGGCTTCGATCCGGTCCTGGGTGCGCGCCCGCTGCGTCGCGCGATCCAGCGCGAGATTGAGGATGCGCTGTCTGAGCGCATCCTGTTCGGAGAACTGCAACCCGGTCAGGTTGTCACCGTTGGCGTCACTGGAGAGGGTAAGGATCGCACGTTCACCTTCAATGGAGAGTGATTTACTCACCAGTTGTCTTTGGCTGACAAACCAGTCACTTTGAGAGGGTGGCCCTTCGCACAGCGATGGGCCACCCTCTAGTTGTCAAGTAATCACACATCTGATAGATTCTCGTTAACTATTAGCATGCGGTGTAGTCGTGCCGCACTATTTATTCGGGCACTCGGGACAATGCGACGGCTGTTGTAGTTTACGCAGGAACCAAATCACGAATAACATTGACATCGGATGTCATGAATCGGATGATTCAACCAGTACGTCCGGCGTCGATCGAGACGGCTCGCCGGGTTCCTCGTAGAGAAGGCAGCAACTGATGCTTCAGATTGGGACGTTTCCTGTGCCGCGGGCAGGGCGCGATGCTCGTCACGGGCCCCCTCGGTGCGGCGCTGGTTCCGCTCGACTTCGCTGACTCTGCGGCCGACGTAGTGTGGGGACGCGCCGACACTCAGGCGTGGTTGACGCACGTTCAGGTCGAAAAGGGCGACGCGCTCCTCCTGGACTGTGCGGGCGAGCAGCCCTACCTGACCGTGCTGGGTGACATCCAGCTGCGCATGCGAGCCGCCGGTCAGATCACCGAACAGGTGTGGACCGACCCGATCTGGGCGTGGCCCTTCAACCCCGGCGAATGGCAGACCTTCGAGGCCACCATCATCGACGGCGACGAGGTCACGTGGATGGTGCCCGCCGCCGACCGCGTCGAGGCAGGCGAGATCCGCATCGGTCGCGCGCTCGACGAGGTCGAGGCCCTCGCGTCGATGCCCGTCGATACCATGGGCTTCCTCATCAACCCCGACATCCCGGACCACGAGCGCCGCGCCCGCCGCGAGGCCCGCGAGGAGCTGCCGGAGCCGACCGTGCACACCGCCTCCGTGGACCTGGCCGCCGTCGAAGCCCAGTTCCTCGCTGCGACCAGCAACGGCCCCGTGTTGCTGAGCTCCGCTTCCCGCATCCCCAGCGAGGCCCCCGAGACCTCGGACGAGCAGGTCGAGGAAACGCCGAACGAGGAGGCGCCAGCGAAGGACGCCGAGCAGCCTTCGGGCGGGCTCTACGTCGTCGCCGACGCGGAGGAGCCGCCGGTCGACACCGCTGAGTCCGCCGAGCGTGCCGGTGGTTTCGGCGAGTCCGGCACCCCGGCCTCGTTCGAGTTTGTCGCTGAAGCTCCCGTCGCTGATCCTCCCGCCGCCCCCGAGGCCATGAGCGCCGAGGGCCTGGCCGGCCTGGGTGCCGAGACCGACACCGAGGCGACGATCCTGCGCCTGGCGCCCACGAACTCTGGCCCCGCCGCGCCCGTCGCGTTCCTGATCCACGGCGGCACCGTGCCCGTCGAGGTTTCCCGCGACGTCGTCATCGGACGCGACCCTGACGCTCGTGCGCTGACCGGCCGCCCCGTCGCGACCGTCCTGCGCGTGCCCAGCCCGCAGACCGAGATCTCCCGCTCGCACTGCGCCGTCATGATGACGACCCCCGGCTCCTGGGCCCTCATGGACCTGGGGAGTGCGAACGGCACCGTCCTGCGTCACGCCGACGGCTCGTTCCAGGACGTCACCCCCATGGTGACGATCGCCCTGAACGACGGCGACCTCATCGACGTGGGCGAGGGAACCACGATCGAGTTCCGCGTGCGCTGACACAGCTGATTGACGCCTGTGGGGTAGACCTGACGGTCTGCCCCACAGGCGTTTGTATTAGCCTGGCGTGCGTCACTGCCTCCCCCTCGCCCAGGGTGAGGCGGCATGTTCCTCAACCAACGGAAGGTCAGTCCCGATGAGTCGTCGATCGTGGGGCATCCTCGTCCTCGTGTGCGTCGTTGCGTTGGTGGCGATCGCAGGTGTTGCCTACCAGAGCAACGCCGATAAGAGCGTCGAAGATGCGGTGCGATACTACGCGGACGCGATCGCCGAAGGGCGCGTGGAGGATGCCCTCAAGGTCGAGGCGGGGGACAGCTTCGGGGAAGCGACGAAGAATGCGGATCATGCGGTTGATCTTCGTGGTGCCGTGGCGTCGGAACCCGTGTGGGTTAAAGAGATACGCGTGCACAATCAGCCCGATCTGCATGGACGTCAGGGAGCGGTCATCGAGTTCAAGGTCGGTGAGAACTCCGTTAACCGTGAAATCTACCTGGATCGCGTCAAGGAACCTCTGAAGAGTGTCGGCTATTGGCGCGTCGTCAGCAGCGCTGCGCGATCGGTGCGCGTCGATACGGAAGGGTATGGCAGGGATGTGACCATCGGTGGGGTTTCCATTGGCCCCCTCGGGCGGACGACCTCGGACGAGAACAAGGCGAAACATCTGCCCGCCAATTATCTGTGGTACCGCGCCGGACAAGAAGTCACGGTCTACGCATCCCCCGGCATCTACGATGTTGCGGTCGACACCGCCTCCGAACATGTCCGCCTGACAGTGGATCAAGCGACCGCGAAAACGACCATGGATCTCGGTAAAGACGTCGAGAAGCATGGAATCAAGGCGGTAGCCAATACTGATGCCGTGTTGTGGCTCAAACACAATGCGGAGGGGTATCTGACCGAGTGTCTGCAGGGTGGCAATCCGGATCGAACGATCTGTCCCTCTGAACGGCTGTCGGGCGTTCAGCAGGTGAGCATTGGGTCGATGGCGGGAAGCTATCCCACGGGAATTCGCCTCTCGGATGTCGTCGTGCGTACCTCGAGTGAGGAACGCACTCTCCAACTGACGGGCGAGGTTGTCTTTGATCCCTCGAACGACCTCCACATGCTGCTCAAGCCGCTATAGGTTGGGGCGTTGACCGGCTGTTGAGTGGCTGCGCCTTTGAGTGGGAAGGGCTGCGGCGTTGCGGCTGATCAGCTGGCTTTCTCATGTCGTGTACCCGGCGAGGGAATGATCAGCGGGGCTGCCCCGGCCTCGTCTATGTAAGGACAATCATACTCGTGCGCGCCTTGAGGTGACCTAGGTCCCTTGATACGTGTATCCTTACCTCTGGTAGCGGCCCACTGATGGGCCGGACATTGCAAACACGGAAGTTGAGGACCACGATGGTCAAGTACGTATACGACTTCTCCGAGGGCGACAAGTCCATGAAGGACCTGCTCGGAGGAAAGGGAGCCAACCTTGCCGAAATGACGAAGCTCGGCCTGCCCGTTCCCCCCCGGCTTCACGATCACCACCGAGGCATGCCGCGCATACCTCAAGGACTCCACGGTTCCCGAGTCGCTTGCCACCGAGGTCACCGCCGCCCTGCGCGGCGTCGAAGACAAGATGGGCCGCCACCTGGGCGACCCCTCCGACCCGCTCCTCGTCTCCGTGCGAAGCGGCGCGAAGTTCTCCATGCCCGGCATGATGGAAACCGTCCTGAACATCGGCCTCAACGATAAGTCGGTCCTCGGCCTCGCAGCCGTTAGCGGTAACGAGCGCTTCGCGTGGGACTCCTACCGCCGCCTCATCCAGATGTTCGGCAAGACCGTCCTCGACATCGACGGCGACCTCTTCTCCGACGCCCTCGACAACCTCAAGGCCGAGCGCGGCGTCAAGGGCGACACCGAGCTGACCGCGGAAGACCTCAAGGGCCTCGTCGAGACGTTCAAGGGCATCGTCAAGGAACAGACCGGTAACGACTTCCCGCAGGACCCGCGCACCCAGATGGACATGGGCATCGAGGCCGTCTTCCGTTCCTGGAACACCGAGCGCGCCCGCATCTACCGCCGCCGTGAGCGCATCCCCCACGACCTGGGCACCGCCGTCAACATCTGCACCATGGTGTTCGGCAACATGGGCGAAAACTCCGGCACCGGCGTGTGCTTCACCCGCGACCCCTCCTCCGGCCACTCCGGCGTCTACGGCGACTACCTCGAGAACGCGCAGGGCGAGGACGTCGTCGCCGGTATCCGCAACACGCTGTCCCTGTCCGACCTTGAGCGCATCAACAAGCCCGTCTACGACGAGCTGCGCGCCATCATGCGCAAGCTCGAGACCCACTACCGCGACATGTGCGACATCGAGTTCACCATCGAGCGCGGCAAGCTGTGGATGCTCCAGACCCGCGTCGGCAAGCGCACCGCCGCCGCCGCGTTCCGCATCGCCACCCAGCTCCTGGGCGAAAAGCTCATCACCCGCGACGAGGCCCTGGGCCGCGTCACCGGCGACCAGCTCACCCAGCTGATGTTCCCGCAGTTCGACGCGAAGGCTGACAAGGAGCTCATCGCTCGCGGCATGGCCGCCTCCCCGGGTGCCGCCGTCGGCAAGATCGCCTTCAACAACGCGCAGGCCGTCGAGGCCGCCAGCGAAGGCGTCAAGACCGTCCTCGTGCGCCGCGAGACCAACCCCGACGACCTGCCCGGCATGGTCGCCGCCGAGGGCGTCCTGACCGCCCGCGGTGGCAAGACCTCGCACGCCGCGGTCGTCGCCCGTGGTATGGGCAAGACCTGCGTGTGTGGCGCCGAGTCCCTCGTCATCGACGAAGCTGCCGGCACCGTCACCATCGGTGACCTCGTCCTGACCGCCGACGACACCATCGCCATCGACGGCCAGACCGGCGAAATCTTCCGCGGCGAGGTCCCCGTCACCGACTCGCCCGTCACCACCTACCTCGCCGAAGGCCTCGAGGCTGGCATCGCCGCCGCCGGCGAAGACGAGGGCACCCGCGAGCTCGTCGAGGCCGTCGACAAGCTCCTGTCCCACGCCGACAAGGTCCGCCGCCTGCGCGTGCGCGCCAACGCCGACACCCCCCTCGACTCCAAGCGCGCTATCGAATTCGGTGCCGAGGGCATCGGCCTGTGCCGCACCGAGCACATGTTCCTGGGTGAGCGCCGCCCGCTCGTCGAGCGCGCGATCCTCTCTGCCCCCGAATCCGCCGAGCGTCAGGCCGCGTTCGACGAGCTCGAGAAACTGCAGAAGCAGGACTTCCTGGAGATGCTTGAGGTCATGGACGGCAAGTCGATGACCGTGCGCCTCATCGACCCGCCGCTCCACGAGTTCATGCCCGCCCTCATCGAGCCTCGAGACCAAGGTCGCCGTCGGCAAGGCTACCGGCACCCTCGACCCCGCCGACGAGGCCATGCTCGTCGAGGTTCGCCGCATGCACGAGCAGAACCCCATGCTGGGTCTGCGCGGCGTGCGCCTGGGCATCTACCTGCCCGGCCTGTTCGCCCTGCAGATGCGCGCCCTGTGCGAGGCGGCCGCCGAGCTCGTGGGCCGTGGCCTCGACCCGCGTCCCGAGATCATGGTTCCGCTCGTCGGCTCCGTGCGTGAGCTCCAGCTCGTGCGTGAAGAGGCCGAAGGCATCATCGCCTCCGTCGCCACCTCCCGCGGCGTGGGACCTGTCCGGTGTCTCCATCGGCGCCATGATCGAGCTGCCGCGCGCCGCCATGACGGCCGAGGACCTCGCCGAGGAAGCCGACTTCTTCTCCTTCGGCACCAACGACCTGACGCAGACCGTGTGGGGCTTCTCGCGCGACGACGTCGAAGGGCGTGTTCTTCCCGCAGTACATCGAGGCCGGCATCTTCGGTGTCTCCCCCTTCGAGTCCATCGACGTCCACGGCGTGGGCACCCTGGTCTCCGAGGGCGTGCGCCGCGCCCGCTCCACCAAGCCGAACATCAAGCTCGGCGTGTGTGGCGAGCACGGTGGCGACCCGCTGTCGATCCACTTCTTCCATGGCGTGGGCCTGGACTACGTGTCCTGCTCCCCGTTCCGCGTCCCCGTCGCCCGCCTCGAGGCTGGCCGCGCCGCGGTTGAGGATCACGTGGACATGACCGCCTGATCGCTGGCGGCGCCGTGCTGAGCGCCGCTGCGTGAGCGTGACGAGGCCGCGGCCGGGAAACCGGTTGCGGCCTCGTGTCGTTGTGGGTGCAGGCGGGCCGGGCTGCTTGATGCGCCCGTGGGCGGCGGCCCGCCCGCGAGCCGTCCGCGCCGCGAGCTTCGCTCGGCGTGTCGGCTCGAAGCCCGGGCCCAGGCCCGCCCGCCGCCCACGGGCTGCTGCAGCCTGGTCCCTGTCTTGCCAGGTGCCTGGTGGGTTTGAAACCATCGTCGCCTTTGCGGGTGAGAAATGGGCGTTTTTGGTGCAGTTTTTGGGCGCAAAGGTGTCGTCGGTTTCAGCGGTCCCTTGTTGGGGGCGTGCAGTGGTGTTGTTGGTTTCAACGTCGCCATGTTTCTGCGTGCTGTGCGCGGTATTTGTCGCCCTGCTCGGCCTGATGTGGGTGCGGGCACGAAAAGGTTCGCCCTGCGTGCTCACAATGGCCAAAAATTGGCGTTTGATGGCGCGCTGGGCAAGTATTTTCGCGGAAATGCGGCTGGATCGGCCGCGCTGGGCAAGTATTTTCGCGGATCAGCAGTCGTGGGATCCCGCCGGGCGAGTTTGTTGTGCCGTGTGCCTGGCAGCCGGGCCCGTCTACTGGCAGTGTTAGCCCTTCAATGCGCAGCTAAACCCTATTGGTGGCATGGTGGGCAGCCTGCCCAGGCCACCACCTATCGGGCTAGCGTGCGCATAGGCGGGCCCAGGCTGTCACCTGTCGGCTGAGATATGGCCGGTTGCGTTTGCGTTTGCGTTTGCGCGGTCGGCTGGCCGCAACGCATTACCTGTCGGGTGTGCGAGTACAGCAGTGCCCCGCCCGAACCCGGGCGGGGGCGCTACCGCAAGCCACAATCAGGCACTCTGTGGCAGTGTTGGCGCAAAGAATACGATAGCCACCATGATCGAGTTGTTGAGCGTGTGGTACATCCACGAGTAGGCAATGTTCTTGCCGGACTTGACGTACACGAGCGTCAAAATGATGCCGACGGGCAGGTACATGGTCATGTCCTGCCACTCGTGGCAGTGCATGTAGGCGAAGAGGAATGCGGAAATTGATCCGAGAAGCCAGGTGGGTACGTACGGGCTCAGCTTGCCGATCAGGATGTGGCGGTAGAAGATCTCCTCAACCAAGGGCATGCCGATAGCAACGAAGAACGCGAATGCGAGTCCGAGAGCGCTGTCGGATAGTGCGGTGACGACCCCCTGCTGGTTCTGTGCGACAGGCGGGTTCGGACCGTAGATTGCGAGGCGTATGGCGCCTTGGACCATGGTGGCCAGGAACCACAGGCCAAAGAGAAGCGCAATCTTGCGTATGGGTCGCCTACGCAGGTACGAGAATGCGGAAAGGAACTCGCGTTCAAATAATGCCAGCGCCAACACTAGGAAAATTGAGTCGAGCGTGACGTTGACGAGGGTGACGTTCCATGACTCGGGGAAGATAGATGTCGGGATGATATCGAGTAGGAAAAACGACGCGTAGGGGATCCCGAAGATTGCGATCCGCACCCAGTCGGCGCGCGCGAGGCGCTTGGGGGACGAGGCCGGGGCCGGCTCGTTCGACACCGTCTCCGTGTGGAGGGACAAGGGTTCGGTGTCTGTGGGACCGTTCGGGCGCGCCAGTGCTTCTGGAGTGGTGGCTGCTTCCTGTGTGGGTGATGCACTGGGGTCTGTCGACATAGATACTCAATCGCTTTCTGTGTAACTATCGATGCCTGAGAATTATGACAGGATTTTTAAATTCTGATGCAAGTTCGCACAATTTTTTTGGGTGTTCGTGTGGATGGTGTAGCGTTTTTTTATGTCACCGTGTCAGTAAGTGATCACCCTGGGCCCTTGGTCCCCCATGATGGGCGTGCGTGCGCGCTAAGACGCGGTCACGGCATGGTCACAATTTAGGACAACCTAAACGGACTACTTTCCACCTGGGCGAGATGTGGCTACGCTTAATGCTTAGGAATTCCATCATCCCGGCGTTACCTAATCGCCGAATCCACAGGAGGCAAGCGGTGACAGTGCTTCGCGCTCACGCGCATAGTATTCGCGCTCATGTAAACAACGTCGGTCAGCGACTCAGTCGCGTCGTCGTCGTCGCAGTCATGGCGGCTCTGGCCGTGGCGATGTTCGCCGCGCCCTCGCGCGCTGCGGATCAGACGTGGAGCGATGTCTCGACCACGATCAACGGCCTGATTGACGAAGGCGTGTCCACCTACAAGGCGGGCGATGCCAAGGGTGGCAAGGACAAGGTCAACGACGCCTACTACAAGCACTACGAGATTACCGGCATGGAGAAGCAGGTTATGGCCCGCATTTCCGGTTCGCGCGTCTCGCAGGTGGAGATGGAGTTCTCACTCCTCAAGAAGGCCATGACCGACGGCGACAGTGCGGGCGTCGACAGTCACGCCACAACCCTCAAGCAGTACATGGTCGAGGACGGCGCGTCCCTGGACGGTGTCGCGCCCGGCTCCGCCGCCCAGGCCTCGTCGGACGATTACAGCCCCGGCGCGTGGGGTGAGGTCGCCAAGACCGTCAACGGCATCCTCGAGGACGGTACCAACGCCTACAAGGGTGGCGACGCCAAGGCCGGTAAGGACAAAGTCAACGAGGCCTACTACAAGCACTACGAGATTACCGGCATGGAGAAGCAGGTGATGAGCCGCATTTCCGGTTCGCGCGTCTCGCAGGTGGAAATGGAGTTCTCCCTCCTGAAGAAGGCCATGACCGACGACGATTCGGCCGCCGTCGACCAGCACCTTTCGACGCTGACGAACTACATCCGTGAGGATGCCAACAGCCTCGACGGCTACACCGGTAAGGCCGCTGAGAAGACCAGCGAGGGTTCGGGCACCTCCCCGTGGGTCGCCCAGTTCCTGCCCTCCCTCCTCGTGATCCTGCGCGAGGGCATGGAGGCGATCCTGGTCGTCGCTGCGGTCCTCGCCTACCTGGCCAAGGCCGGACACAAGAACAAGACCCCGATCGTGTGGGGCGGCGTGGCGCTCGCCTTCGGCCTGTCCGTCGGCCTGGCCTTCCTCTTCAGCTATGTCACCTCCCTGGCGGGCGCCAACCAGGAGCTCCTCGAGGGCTTCGCCGCGCTCTTCGCGGTTGTCATGCTGATCTGGGTCTCCAACTGGATGATCAACAAGTCCTCCAACAAGGCGTGGGACGAGTACATCAAGAAGCAGACGGACGCCTCGCTGAGCAGCGGCTCCCTGCTGGGCCTCGCCTTCATCTCCTTCCTCGCGGTCTTGCGCGAGGGTGCCGAGACGATCCTCTTCTACGTCCCGATCGTCGCCGCCGCGGGCGACAAGGTCCACTACGTGTGGATCGGCCTGGCGGTCGGCATCGTGGCCCTCGTCATCCTCTACCTGCTCATCCAGTTCGCGGCGGTGCGCATCCCGCTGCGCCCCTTCTTCACCATTACCTCGCTGCTGATGGCCTTCATGGCCTTCACGTTCACGGGTTCTGGTATCGGGGAGCTCCAGGAGGCGGACGTCGTGTCCCTGACGCCCTATCTCCGGCTTCCCCACCATCGACATCTTGGGGATCTACCCCCGAGTGGAGAACCTGGCCGCGCAAGCCATCGTTCTCGCCATCATCGTCGGTCTCTACTTCTTCGGAAAAGCTCGCCTCGCCCGCGAGGCCGCCGCCCAGTCGCGGGCTGAGGACTGACTCCTCTCGAGCGACACCGACGTTTCATCCAACCAACACGCACAGGAGATCATCACATGAAGCGTTCTCTGTTCCGCGTCGGCGCGGCCCTGGCCACGCTGGCCCTTGCAGGCACCCTGGCTGCCTGCTCCAACAACTCCTCCTCGTCCTCCACTGACAAGCCCTCGGCCTCGTCGTCGGCCGCGGCTGACTCTGCAGCCGCCGCCCCCGGCGAGGACGCTGGCTTCGAAGAGCAGCCCCTCGGTGACGAAGTTCACGTCGGTCCGCTCGTCGTGGGTGGCGTCTACTTCCAGCCCGTCGAGATGGAGCCCGCCGTGGGCACCCCGGCAGCCGAGTCCTCGATGCACATTGAAGCCGACATCTCCGCCGCCGCCGACAACAAGCTCGGCTTCGGTGCGGGCGACTTCATCCCCAGGCCTGACCGTCGACTACACGATCAAGGACAAGTCCGGCACGACCGTCCAGGAGGGCACGCTCATGCCTATGAACGCGTCCGACGGCCCGCACTACGGCCTGAACCTGCCCAAGCTCGACGCCGGCACCTACGACGTGACCTTCTCGATCAAGCCGCCCACGGGCTGGCTGCTGCACACCGACAAGACCACGGGTGTTGAGGGTCGCTTCTGGACCGAGCCGCTCGTCGCCGAGTTCCCGGATTGGCAGTGGGACCCCACGGCCGTTTCCTGGTGATCGACGCTCACGCTTCGTGGGGCCGAGGCAGTGGTTCCTGTCTGGGAACGCTTGCCTCGGCCCTCACCCCGTGAGGGGACTAGACTTGACGCCGGAGTCACCCGACTTCGGTGAACCTTTATTTCGGGAGGAAAGCCAATGCTTCAGCAGATGAGCGAAGCAACCTTGACGTTGCTGTTGACGATGCTTGCTGTCGGTGCCGTCATCCGCTTTATGCCGGCCGCCGGGCACGGTCGCCGCGGTAAGAAGGCGCGGTCGGCGGCGGTGTGGGCCGGTATCGGCCTGGGCATGATCTCCTCCCTGGTCCTGACGGTCATTAACATTGAGGCCCCCAAGGCCGTGAACCGTCAGACCGTCGGCCTGTTCACGCTCCCCGCGGCGGTTGTTCTCGCGCTGCTCTTCCTCGCGCTGGTTGCGCTGCGTTCGCGCCGCGTTCGCTCTCTCCTGCCCGGCAACGGTGACGACGAGGCCCGGGCGGCCTCGTCGATGGAGGCCGCGGTGAGCGGTGATACCCTGCTGCGCATTGTCGGTGCCCTCTACATTGCGGCCGTCCTGTTCCGTGCCGTGCCCACAGCCATGAACCAGGCTGTCATGATGCTCTCGGGCGGCGTTGCAATCTACTCCAGCCAGGTTGTCCTCGCGGTCCTCGGGTACACGCTGGCCTGGCTGCTCGTGAGCTTCCTGGCGTGGGTGTCCTACCGCCTGTGCGCGTGGAATAACCGCGTGTGGCCGGCGGCCTTCATCATGGTCTCGCTGCTGGCCAACCATTCCCTGATGATCGTGCGCATCCTGAAGGCCAAGCGCTGGATCTCGATCCCCAAGGGCGCGTGGAACACTATCTCCTGGTTCATTAACCACGAGGCCGTCTTCACGCTTGCCGCAGGCCTGGCCCTGTGCGCCGTCGTTGTGCTGACCTGGCTGGCCTCGCGCGCCATCCCGACCGTCGGGAGCCAACCCGGCCGAGGGGCGCCTGGGCCGCGCACGCTCGCGCCTGTACAAGTCCATGGCGGGCACCGCAGCCCTCGGCTACCTGTGTGGCGCGCTGCTGATCACCGTCGGCGTTGCATACGGTAGCCAGGAGGTCGAGCTGTCCGCGCCCGAGTCGTTCAGCGTCGTCGACGACCAGGTGAGCGTCAATCTGGCCGACATTTCCGACGGCCACCTGCACCGCTACGAGTACACGACCTCGGGCGGCGTGAAGGTGCGCTTCATCGTCATCCAGAAGTCCGGCTCCTCCTTCGGCGTGGGCTTGGACGCGTGCGATATCTGCGGCCCCACCGGCTACTACGAGAAGGACGGTAAGGTCATCTGCAAGCTGTGTGAAGTGGCGATGAACATCGCGACCATCGGCTTTAAGGGCGGCTGCAACCCGATCCCCATTGACTACAAGGTCTCCAACGGCACGCTGACCGTTCCGATCTCGGCTCTCGAGGCCTCGGCCTCCATCTTCGCGAAGTAAGGGGATCGCGTGTTCTTCCGAATGCTGCGCGGCGCCCTCACGAGGCGCGGTAACCGCCACCTGATGATCGCCCTGACCGTCGCGCTGGGCGCCTGCGTCGCCACGTCCATGCTCTCCGTCATGTTCAACGTGGGCGACAAGGTCAACCAGGAACTCAAGTCCTACGGCGCCAACATCGTCGTGCGCCCCCAGGGTGCGGCCGTCCTCGACGACCTCTACTCCACGGGCGAGGCCACCGAGTCCCGTTCCTACCTGCGCGAGGACGAGCTTGGCAACATCAAGACGATCTTCTGGACCTACAACATCCTCGACTTCACGCCCCTGCTGAGCGTGTCCGTCACGGACGGGAGCGGCGAGCACGTGCCCACGACCGGCACCTGGTTCAGCCATCACCTCGAGCTGGCCACCGGCGAGAGCGTTGAAACCGGCCTCGACAAGCTGCGCGGCTGGTGGGGCATCGAGGGGTCGTGGCCCGCGGACGACGACGAGAGCGGCGCCCTCGTCGGCACCACCTACGCGGCCGCCCACGGCCTCGGCGTCGGCGACACCTTCACCCTGACCCGCGAGGGAATCACGCGCGAGTTCACGGTGCGCGGCATCCTCACCAGTGGTGACGACGCCGACCGCGGCGTGTACATTCAGCTGGCGCAAGCCCAGGAGCTCCTCGAGCGTGAGGGCGTCGTCGGCAGCGTCGAGGTCTCCGCCCTGACCACGCCCGACAACGACCTGGCGCGCAAGGCCGCGAAGAACCCGAACTCGCTGAGCGTGTCCGAGAAGGAAACTTGGTACTGCACCGCCTACGTCTCCTCGATCGCCTACCAGATCGAGGAAGTCATGACGGACTCCGTGGCTCGCCCGGTCCGCCAGGTCGCCGAGTCCGAAGGAACGATCCTGGAGAAGACCCAGCTGCTCATGGTCCTCGTGACCGTCCTGGCGCTCATTGCCTCGGCCCTGGCCATCGCGAACCTGGTGACCGCGGGCGTCATGGAGCGCTCCAGCGAAATCGGCCTCATGAAGGCCGTGGGCGCGAAAGATAAACAGATCATCTCGCTGTTCCTGACGGAGACGATCATCGTCGGCCTGGTCGGCGGGGTCTTCGGCTACGGCGGAGGCCTCGCGCTCGCGCAGGCGATCGGTTTCATGGTGTTCCATTCCTCGGTCGCGTTCGTGCCCGTCGTCGTCGGTCTCGTCGCCGTCCTCGTGATCCTCGTCGTCCTGGGAGCCTCCATCCCGGCGATCCGCTACCTGCTGCGCCTCAACGCGGCTGAAGTCCTGCACGGAAGGTGATGCCCATGTCCAGACGAGCAATGTTCTGGCGGATGGTTATCTCCTCCATCCTGCGCCGACGCTCCCGCGTCCTCATCGCGATCCTCGCCGTCGCCATCGGAGCGACCACGCTGTCCGGCCTCGTGACGATCGCGGTCGACGTGCCCGCGCAGATGGCCCGAGAGATCCGCTCCTACGGCGCCAACCTCGTCGTCACCCCCGCCGGGGAGGTGCCCATGACCGACGAGGCCGTGGCCGCCGCGACCGCCCAGGTACCCGCGAGCGCTCTGGTCGGGTCTGCGTCCTTCGACTACGAGACGGTCACGATTAACGACCAGCCGTACGTCGCGGGCGGCGCGGACCTGAACGCCGTGCATGCCATGAACCCGTATTGGTACGTGGATGGGGAGTGGCCCGAGGCCTCGGGCCAGATCCTCGTCGGTGAGCAGATCGCCTCGACGATCGACGTGAAGGCCGGTGACACGATCACGGTCAGCCAGCTGGACGCGAGTGCGTCCTCGAAGGCCGCCGCCCAGTCGGGGGCGCAGGCCTCGGCCCTGAAGGTCGATCCGCGTACCGTCACCCTGACCGTGTCCGGCATCCTCAAGACCGGCGGCAACGAAGACGGCTACGTGTACATGTCCACCCAGGACATGAGCGCGCTGACGGGGCAGACCGACGCCGTGTCACTCGCTGAGTACTCGATCGCCCTGGAAGGCGACCAGCTCAGCGCCATCGCCGACGCGATGAACGCCGCGAACCCCGACATTCACGCCCAGACCGTGCGCCGCCTCGCCCAGTCCGATACGGGCGTGCTGGCGATGCTGCGCTCCCTGCTCATCGTCATCACCGTCATCGTGCTCGCGCTGACTATGATCGGCGTGTCCACCACGATGATCGCCGTCGTCACCGAGCGCCGCAACGAGATCGGCCTGCGCAAGGCCCTGGGTGCGACCGGCCGCTCCATCACCCGCGAGTTCATGGGTGAAGGCGTCATGCTCGGGTTCATCGGAGGCGTTCTGGGTGCCGGGGCCGGCTACGGCCTCGCCGTCCTCATCTCCACCTCCGTGTTCCACCGATCGATCTCCCTGCACCCCGTGATCCTCCTCGGCACGATCGCGTGCTCGATCCTCATCGCCGTCCTCGCCTGTCTCCCGCCCGTGCGCCGCGCACTGGCCGTCGACCCCGCGCTCGTCCTGCGCGGAGAATGAGAGTCACCATGACCACCTCCACCGCCACCCAGGCCTCGTCGGCCACCACGGACGCGCTGCTCACCCTTGAGGGCGTCTCCAAGATCTACGGCGACCTGCACGCGCTCGACAACGTCTCCCTCGAGATCCCGCGCGGCCAGTGGGTCTCCATCGTCGGCCCCTCGGGCTCCGGCAAGACGACCCTCATGAACATCGTCGGCGCCATGGACACCGCCACCAAAGGCACCGTCATGCTTGACGGGCACGACATCTCCGACCTGACCGCCGACGAACTCACCGAGGTGCGCTGCCGCACGATCGGCCTCGTGTTCCAGCAGTTCCACCTCATCGGCCACCTCACGGCCCTCGAGAACATCATGGTCGCGCAGTACTACCACTCGATGCCCGACGAGAAGGAAGCCCTCGAGGCCCTTGACCGCGTCGGCCTCGCCGACCGCGCCACCCACCTGCCCCGCCAGCTCTCCGGCGGCGAACAGCAGCGCGTGTGCGTGGCCCGCGCCCTCATCAACTACCCCAAGCTCGTCCTCGCCGACGAGCCCACCGGCAACCTGGACGAGACCAACGAGGAAATCGTCCTCGACCTGTTCAACCAGCTCCACAAGGAGGGCACGACCCTCATGGTCGTCACCCACGACGCGCTGGTCGCCGAGCAGGGTCAGCGCGAAATCCGACTCGACCACGGCAAGGTCGTAAAGGAAACTGGCACGACCACGACTTCGAACAGCGTGCCTCCGGGCTGGCCCTGCCCGGCCGCGACGGCGACGCGCGCAGCGGAAAGGACAAGGTGCGATGACCACGCCCACCACCCCTGACACCCGTTCCCGCTGGGTCACCTCGGCCTCGTACGCGGTCCTCGGCGCCCTCGGTGCGACCATCCTGGCCGCGTGCACGCCCTCCACCGGCCTGGACATGACCAAGCCCATGAGCGACGGCACATGGACCGCCCAGTCTAACGCCGACGACCAGGGCTCCATCGGCACCATCACCATCACCGTCGAGGGCGGGCGCATCACCGCCACCTCCTACGAGACGACGCTGGCCGACGGCAGCGACAAGGGCACCGAGTACGGCAAGAACTCCGCGGGCGAAGTCTTCAACGAGGACTACTACAAGAAGGCGCAGGCCGCCGTCGCCTCCTACCAGGAGTACTCTGACAACCTCACCAAGGTCGGCGACCCCGCCAAGGTCGACGTCATTACCGGCGCCACCGTCGCCCACCAGCAGTTCGTGCAGGCCGCCATCCGCGCCATCGCCGCCGCCCAGGGAGTCTCGCCCGACGGCGCCGACGACATCAACATCCCCGGCCTGAACGACGCCACCAAGGACGGCGAGCTCGACAAGGACCTCGGAGGCTCCGACGGCTGAGCCGTCGCGTTTCGCCGGTACCCCGGGGGACGAGGCCGTGGCCGGGTCCGCGGAAAATGCACCCACGTGGCGCTCCTCCTTCCCCGCGATGGGCACCCGCGTCGACATCATCGGCTGGGGCGGGGACGGCATGGCGATCGTCAACGCTGTCGTGGGTATCGTCGCGCGCCACGAGGACATGTGGAGCGTGTTCCGGCCTTCGTCTGAGGTGTCGCAGCTCAATGCCACTGTCCGTGACGCCGCGCGCGGTGACGGCACCTCCCGCTGCGGGTCCGATTCCGCGCAGGCCGGCCCCGGCCTCGTCGTGAGCGAAGACACCGATCGGTTGCTGCGTGACGCGCTGGCGCTCGCGGAGGCGACCGGGGGAGCGTTCAACCCGCTGATCGGACCGCTCGTTGCCGCCTGGGATGTCAAGGCGATGCGGGCCGCGTACGTTGCGGGTGCGCCGTTGCCGCCCGCGCCTGCTGCCGATGCTGTCGAGGCGGCGTCGCGCGCGTCATCGTGGGGCTTGTTGTCGCGCGTCGGTGAGCAGCGTTGGGCGATGGGGGTCCCCGCCGAGTCCGTGGGTGGCGTAGATGTGCCCACCCCGCGCCTCGACCTGGGAGGCATCGCGAAGGGATACAGCGCCGACGCGTGCCGCGACCTGGCGGTGTCCATGGGAGCGCGCGGCGTGCTCGTGTCGGTGGGGACCTCGTCGGTGTCGGTGTTCGGGACTCGCGCCGACGGTTCTTCGTGGCGCGCCGGCCTGCGCGACCCTCATGGCGGACCCACGTCGGTCGCCGGCGTCGTGGAGCTGCCTGCGGGCGGCATGTCGTCCCTGTCGACGTCCGGGGACAACCTGGGGCCGCTGGGTAGGGTTGGCGTGGGGTGTGCGGCTGAGCGTGCGGCTGAGGCCGCATCGGATCGTCGTGCGCGTGAAACACCGCGTGAAACACCCGGTGGCGGCGGTCGAATTTTCGACCATCACATCATCGACCCGCGTACGGGATACCCCGCTCATGCAGGTGTGCGACAAGTCAGTGTCGTGGCCTCGTCGGGTGTGTTGGCTGAGGCCCTGTCAACGGCTCTGCTCGTTGATCCATCCATCGATGTTCCTGATGTCGTGGCTCGCTGGGCCCGCGTGACGGGTACCCCGGCCTCGGCGAAGGTTGTGGGCCTGGTGCGCGCGGCGCGGTGAACGAGCAGCTGATACGTGGATGGGCCTGGGATGGGAAAATGATTGGTGCAAGGGTCAACCTGATCGGGAACATTCAACCTGATCGGGAACATTCAACCTGATCGGGAAGATTCAACCCGATCAGAAGAGGTTGAACCTTACCGATCGGGTGTAACACCTCATCGGTGACAAGCGAATACCTGGGCAGGCGTTGTTGTCGGCCACCATTGCCATGGGCCGGGGGATATCCACAGACCTTCGTTCGTGTCGTCTGTTTTCCACAGGGGCAGCTCTTCTAGGTGAGGTACTTTCGTCGTGCTGCGATCATCCACATATGAGTGACAATCAGCTGACCGTTATTCGTTCATCGTCGGGCTGTCGAATTCCTCACGATACGCAAGATACATGCGTGTATCTACACATCATGAAGGGGTGCTACGTACGCGTCGACGATGCTCAATTGCTTAGTTCGCGATGGGCTATCTGGGAAGCCGTGTCACGAGCACGATTGTTGGCTGTGCAGCATGCGGGGAGTGAAGATCGTGTCTTCATCGGAGCCAGTGCACTCGTTGCTCGAGGTATTCCGTTGTGGGAAGCGAACCCCGATGTTTGCGTGTGGACTCCTTCGAGGCGTGGGCACAAATCGCTGCGCGCAGTTCAAGTGGAGGCTGTTCGGGTGCCTGCTGTCGCGGTCCGGTGGAGCGTCGTGCCACCCAATGCGCCGGAGCTTGAGCAAGTAGAGGGCATCACCGTCGAAGGAATCGTTGATGCTGGAGTGCGCATGGCTCTCTTTTCTGAACACTTAAGTGCCTTCGTGGCACTGTGTATGCTGCTCAATCGGCAGTCGCAATTTTCAGTGTTTACGCAGGACGTGGACCGGCAACGTTCGGATGGTCTGCGGGAGAATATGCTGGCAAGGCTCGAAGAACGTGCGACAGGCAAAGAAACTATCCCCTTCCGGAGAGCTAAACGCCTGATTGTTGCCGCTGACCCGGGCTGCGAGAACCCCGCTGAGGCTGCTCTTTTGTGGGTGGTGAAGTCGGTGAGTGCCTTCAAGGTCGTGACCCAGTTCGAGATCATCGTCAACGGGCGACGATACTTTGCGGACATCGCGATTCCGGGACTCATGATCATCTTCGAATTCGATGGGATTGGAAAGCTCGGAAAGAACGAAGTCGACTTTGCTCGGGCGAAGCGTGACTGGATCCAACGTGAAAATGATTTACGTGGTGCTGGATGGACTATCTATCGATTCTCGTGGCCAGACTATGAGGATCTGACGCAACTGAGGTCCTTGGTAAGTGAGCTGTTGGGGCCTTTCCAATCCGTGATCCCATCCTCGGCTCAGGGCCTGTGGGCGAAACCCACGCCGGCATGTGATGGACCGGAGCGTCGGTTCCATATGGCTACCAATCGTTGGGGAACCGCTCGAGAGGATTACGCCCGTTAGGGAAGATTCAACCTGATCGGGAAGATTCAACCCGATCAGAAGAGGTTGAACCTTACCGATCGGGTGTAACACCTCATCGGTGACAAGCGAATGCGTGGACACAAGCCCAAACGGATGTCGCTGCGGGACGAAGCACCGAAACATGCGACAGTGCATCAGACCCCACAGATGTGGAGGGTGGTGGCGGGACCTGCCACGGTACCGGAGGGCGGCGCAGGGGCGAGGCCTTGGTACACGTTGGCGGCGCCGACAACTGTCTCAGACACATATCGCACGTCATTTCAGGCGGTTATTTTTACGTGCGTCTGAAAACGTTGCAATTCCAACGGCCTATGTTCTTAGTTTGAAATACCTGCAAGGGAATGACGTGCGGAATTGCCGAGCATGACCCGCAAGCTCCGCCCGGAACACCCGGGGGCTGCTCATCGACGCCAGAATTCAGGCGGAACGCCCCGCGAGCAGGGTCGCCAGGTGAACGCCCCCGCGGCCTGCGAGCTGCGCGGCCTGGGTGCGGCACGAGAAGCCGTCCGCCAGGTACACGGCATCGGGCTGTGCCGACAGGGACGGCAGCAGAGAATGCGACGCGACGGCCACAGACAGGTCGTAGTGGCCCGCCTCCATGCCGAAATTCCCGGCCAGGCCGCAGCATCCCTCGAGCCTCCTCACGCGCGCGCCCAGCGACTCGAGCAGCGCCTGGTCAGTGTCCCACCCCATGACGGAGTAGTGGTGGCAGTGCGGCTGCGCGACGATTTCGACGCCCTCCAGGCTCGGCAGGCGACGCGCGGACGCGGGCAGGGCCGACAGCACCTCGGCGAGGGTGCGCGTCGCGGAAGACACGAGCGCCGAACGCGGGTCCTCGGGCAGCAGATCCAGCAGGTCGTCGCGCAGCACCGCTGTGCACGACGGCTCGACGCCGACGATCGGGATCCCCGACGCCGCGAAAGGCGCGAGTACGCCGAGCAGACTCGCCAAGTGCTTCTTCGCCCCCTCCAGCTGACCCGTCGTAATCCACGTCAGGCCGCAGCACGCGTCCGGCGCGACGATCGGCGCGAATCCGTTCGCCTCGAGTACATCGACGACCGCGCGAGCACCGGTGTCGTCCAGGGTCTGACTAAACGAGTCCGCCCACACGAGCGCGTACGGCCGTCCGCCGGGGTCGCGCGGCCCGCTCAGGATCGGGGAGTCCGCCATCGACGAGGCAGTGGCCCCCTCGCGCTCGGGGGTGGGGTTGGACGAGGCCTGGGTGCGGCCGCGCTCGCGGGCATCGGTGGCGGCATCGGACGCCGCAGTGTCGGAAGATACGGCATCGTCAGGCGTGAGCGTCGGGACAGAATCTGCCAGCAGGGAGTGGCGGCGAGCCCACGCGGTGAAGGTGCCGGACTGGAGTGCGGGCATGCCTCGGCGAGGGTCGAGGCCGATGATGCGGAAGGCGAGCGAGCGCAGGGGAGCCACCGACATGACGGCGTTTGCAACGGCAGCCAGGCCGGGCACGCGCGCGGTGACGCGGGTGAGGCGAGGCAGCCAGCCGAGCGTGTAGTGGCTGAGGGGGCGGATGCGTCCCCGGTAGGTGCGGAAGAGCGCTTCGGAGCGGTAGCGGGCCATGTCGACGCCGGCGGGGCAGTCGGCGGAGCAGGCCTTGCAGGCCAGGCACAGGTCGAGGGCCTCGAGGACCTCGGGGGAGTCGATGGCCTTGACGAGCTGCGAGTTCGCGGCCTCCTGCAGGATGCGGGCGCGCCCTCGTGTCACGTCCTTCTCCTCGCGCGTGGCCAGGTAGGACGGGCACATGAAGGTGCCGGACACTCCGGCGCGGCACTTGCCCACGCCGGTGCAGCGGTGGACGGCGGCCGTGAAGTCGCCGCCGTCGTGGGTGAAGGCGAAGCCGCCGTCCGCGGGCATGGGGGCGCGCGGCGACGCGGCGCAGGCCAAAGTCGAGGGGGTCGACGCCCGGCTGGAGCTCGAGGGTGCCGCCCGAATTGCCGGCAACACCGGCAACACCGGTAGCACCGGCATTCCGCGCCCGGGCGCGGGAGGCGGCCTCGGCCTCGTCCATGGGGGCGGCGAGCACCCCGGGGTTGAGGAGGTTGTTCGGGTCGAAGACGTGCTTGACGCGCGCGAACAGGTCGAGCATGTCGGGGGAGTACATGAAGCGCAGGAGCTCGCCGCGGGCGCGCCCGTCGCCGTGTTCGCCGGAGACGGAGCCTCCGTGGGCGGCGCAGATGCGGGCCGCGGACTGCAGGAAGGCGCGCGAGTGGGCGACGCCCTCGGGTGTTTCGAGCGGCATGGCGAGGCGCACGTGCACGCAGCCGTCGCCGAAGTGCCCGTACAGGAGGCCGTCGATGTCGAACTCCCTCCATGAGGGCGGTGAAGTCGCGCAGGTACGCGCCGAGGTTTTCGGGCGGGACGGCCGCGTCCTCGAAGCCGGGCCAGGCCTGCTGGTCGCCGCCGCCCTCGCCGTCCGGCGGGGTGCGCCCGCCCAGGCCTGCACCGTCGGCGCGGATCCGCCACAGGGCCGAGGCCTGTGCCCCCGGCGGGTACACGACCGTGTCGATGGCGGCCGAGTCGGCGCACAGGGCGCGTGCGCGCTCTAGGGAGGCGGTGACGTCTTCGCCGGGGGCGCCGACTTCGACGAGGAGCCAGCCTTCGCCGTCGGGCAGGGCGGGGACGGCACCGGGGCCTTTGTGTGCGCGCACGACGTCGACGAGGCGGCGGTCCATGCCCTCCACCGCGAGGGGGGAGTGGGTGAGCAGCGTGGGCACGTCGTCGGCGGCCTCGATCATGGAGCGGTAGCCGAGGGCGGCGAGCACGGGCGCGTCGGGCAGGGGCACGAGGCGCACGGTGATGGACAGGATGAGAACGAGGGTGCCTTCGGTGCCTGCGAGCATGGCGGCGAGGTTGCGTCCGCCCTCGGGGGTGAGGTGCCCGAGGGAGTAGCCGGAGACCTGGCGCTTGAAGCGGCCGAGCTCTGTTCGGATGGGTGCCAGATGAGAGTCGATGAGGGAGGCGAGCCCGGGCACGTCGCTGAGGGCGGCGTCGTGGCCGGTCGTGGCCGTGAAGTGGCGCCCCTGCCCGTCCACGCAGTCGAGGGAGACGATGTTGTCGGAGGTGCGCCCCCATGCGGTCGCGTGCGGCCCGCACGCGTTGTTGGCGACCATTCCGGCGATCGTCGCGCGGTTCTGTGAGGAGGGGTCGGGGCCAAAACGCAGGCCGTACTCGGCCGCCGCGGCCTGGAGGGTGGAGCCGACGCAGCCGGGCTCGACGGTGGCGGTGCGGGCCTCGGGGTCGACGGAGATGACGCGATTCATGTGCCGCGAAAAATCGAGGACGAGGCCGGGGCCGATCGCGTTGGACGCGCACGAGGTGCCGCCGCCTCGGGCGGTGAGGGGGACGCCGTGGGCGCGGGCGATGTCGAAGGCTGCGATCGCCTGCTCGGGCGTGCGCGGGAACGCGACGGCCAGGGGAGGGATGCGCGTGAGGCCGGCGTCGGAGGAGTAGCGCGCTCGCGTGCCGCTCGAGGCGTCGACGTCGATGAGTGCACGCAGGTCCGTCAGGAAGCTCTCGCTCATGGTGCCAGTGTGTCACGCGGGCGCGAGATGGGCGGCGGGTATCCGGTGTGCGGATAGTCGCGCGAGGCTGTGGCCGGTGGGGGCGCGCATGGGGGCCGTGGCGCTGTAGGCAAAAGGAGAGGGCCGAGGCGGTTGGTGCCTGCGGCCCTGACGATTACGCGGGTTCCGGGTCGTCGCGGAACAGCTTGGGGAAAGGTGTCACGGGGACGGGCATGCGCTCGATGGGAGGAAGGTGGGGGCTGACCACCTGTTCGGACTTTGGGTACAGTCGGGGCGATGACTCCGTGTTCAGGCAGTAGGGGGACAGTTTGCGGCGCGTCTCATCGGACGCCGGAACTTGCGGTTCTGGTGCCGAATATTCAATGATACGCAGCTTATCTCTGCCCATTGAGTGTCACCCTGTTCTGTTTCATATGCTCAGCCGCGCAGTAGTCTAACCAGATGGAAGATGCTGCGCCATCCGGATTCCGAGCGACATGTGTCATCGTACACGACATTGGTCCCAAGCCACCGCACAACTGAGAATAGTTGCTCAGAGTGTGTCAGTGGGCTACTTGCCGCGTTCCATCTCTATGGCCGCCCACTCGTCGTCAGTCGTCTGTTTGCCGCCCGCGATGATGTTGCTGAAATCCTGCGACGTGCGGGTGCCCTCATCGAAATACGTATCGTGATTGAGGAAGGGAGCGCCGAGTATATCTGCCGCCTGTTTGAATGGGTGGCCGGTGTCGCGAACATAATCCTCCCCTGGAATCTTGTAGTTCTCGGAGTCTGTGGTATCTCCACTCAGGTGAGTGATGCTGGAGAGCTTCTTGGGGTTTGTGCCGTATTCGCTATCCGGTCCGAGTCCTTGAACGGCGTCGCCTTTGGGAACGGAGGACTCGTAGACGTGCCCCTCGGGGACGTTGTACTGGTCGGTGCTCTCGGCTCCGGCTCCGGGTGAGCCGCACATGATGAAGTTGCCGCTCGCGCGCAGCCCCTCCTCGAAGCGCGCGAGGTCCGGGGCAGCCTCGTCGGCGTAGCTAATGTTCGCAGCCTGGTAGATCTTGCCGCCGGGGCCTTCAGGGGCGACGTATCCGAGGTAGGAGATGGTGGCGACGTTGTGCGGGTTAGTGCCTACCTGCGCTGTCTGCGCCTTCAGGTTTTCGTTAGTGTCCATGTACTTCTTGAGGTCCCTGTCCGCGTGAGTGTTAATGCCGGGCGCGAGAGCTGAGGCCGGGCATCGTCGTCCTGTCCGTCGGGTCGGCATGGTGTTGTGCTGGCTCACTATTCTACTGGCTTGAAAAAGCGCGGGCGCCGTGGATCTTATGGTCGAGATGGCTCGTCGGCACTAATAACCATTGCCAATGCTTACGTGGTATCTATCGCAATGTGCCTGTGTCATCCGTGTTTCTTTTGGAACGTATGAAACAATGGCCACGAGCGCCCCATACACGTGAAGGAAAGAGCGATGGCCCTGTTTGAGTTCGAGGATGGTCGCCTCGTACCCGCTCAATTCGGATACCCGGTCGCCCAAGACCTGGGACCCGACCTCGTTGACGCTATCTGCCAGCAGGTCCTGCAGATCGTTTCGCGTCCCCTTTCCCCGTGACCTGGCGCGACATGACCGGCCAGGATGACGAGGGGACGCCCCGCCTGACGGCCCTCGACGTGAGCGGCCAGATCGTCTCCGTCGAAATCCTCAAAGAACTCGACTCCGAGACCCTCATTACTTCCCTGTCTCGACTGGCAGAGGTCGCCTCGATCTCCTGGTCGGACCTGGCCGCCGAGTACCCGTCCGGCCCCGATGGCTTCCGTACCGGTTGGGCGCAGTTCCGCGACTCGATGCCCCCCGCCGTCGGCCCGGGTCCCCGCCTGATCATGGTCGCGGGCGACATCGACCCCTCCGTGCGCCCCGCCCTGTCCGTGCTGGCGACCTCCGGCGTCGAGGTGCACCTCATGAACCTGCGCCAAATGTCCAACGGGCGCCTCTTCCTCGACGTGAACGCGGTGGGCCCGCGCCTCTACGGCCACGCCCCGCAGCTCCTCGCGTCCGCCGCGGCAGCGCCCGAGCTGGCCGCCGCGACCGAGCAGGCGGCCCCGCTCGACGATCGCGCGCCCGCGGAGTCCGCGATCCCCGTGCTTCCCGAGGAGAGCGCCGAGGCCTCGAACGACGAGGACTCCGAGACCCCCACGACGCGCCCCACGCCGAAGGTCGCCCCACACCTGCGCGAGGTCTTCACCTACCCGATGGACGAGGAGCCCCCGGCCCCCTTCAAGCCCGCCGCCGAAGAAGCCGCCGACGAGCAGTCGTCCGACGAGGCCGTGGAAGCCTCGCGCGACGAGGCGGAGTTGGCCGACGAGCTCCTCGATCACGATGACATCGCCACTCAGGACGCCGATGAGGCCCAGGAGCGTGAGGCTGCTGATGAGCGCGCCGACAACGTAGCCGATGAGTCCGACGTCGACGCTCACGATGAAGCTGATGCGCCCGCCGAGGAGCCTCGCTCCGAGGAAGCCTCCGCGCAGGACGACGAACCCCAGGCCGACGAGCAGGCCGGCGAGCAGCCGTCCTCCGAGGACGAGAAGCCTCGCTGGGAGCGCCCCGCCCACATGAGCCGCCGCGCCACGCGCCGCGCTCGAGAGGAATCCGCCGAGCTCAACGATGGCGGTGCGACCGATGCGGCCACGGCCTCGTCCGTGGATCGCTCCGATGAATCCCCTGAGGTCACCCAGGCGCGCGCGGAGGGTCTGCCGGTCCTCGGCCGCGACGAGGTCGGACTGTGCACTCTTGCGGAGATTCTCGGCCAGGACACGCCCCTCGTGGCGCGTAGTGAGCTGGGCCTGCCCGCCGACCTGGTGCTCGCCGCGAACGGTGCCATCTCGGGTGCCGGCCTTACCTACCCGTCGCTCGACACCCTGCTCACCGCGCGCGGCCTCGGCCATATCGACGCGTGGGGCCAGGTGCGCATCGGCGACCGCCTCGGCCCGACCCTGGCGGAAGCCCTCGACGAGATCAACCGCGAGATCGTGCGCGAGTACGCGCAGGCTCCGCGCGGAACTCACTCCGCCAAGCACTGACAACGCGGCCGATACGGCATACATGCGAATGGAGGCCCGGGATCACGCGATCCCGGGCCTCCTCGCTACCTGACGCTCAGTGCACGAAAGCGTCCAGCCAGCCGCGCATCGTCGCGTACACGGCCTCGCGCACGGGCGCGTCCGACAGGACCAGGTCGTGCTTGCCGGGGAAGCGAGCGATCGTCACCAGGTCCGAGAGACCCAAGCTCCGCTGGGCGATGACCGTGGGGTCCAGGACGGTGTCGGAGGTGAAGACGCGCTCGCACCACTCCTCCTCGAAATAAGCCGACGTGGACACCATTGACAGGACCGGGCACTCCAGGTGGACGCGCTTCTCGATCGTGTCGTGCCCGGCCATAATCGCCTCGAGCCACGAGGCCGGGACCGGGTAGGACTCGGGGCGCTTCCACTCCTGGATGATCGGCCAGCCCGCGACCGACGGGTCCTGCGCTTTCAACCCCTCCGGAATCGGCAGGCCCGAGGAGGCGCGCCCCGCGAGCGAGCGTCCGTAGTGGCCGGTCCCGCCCGAGGGCACCTCCCACATGGGGTTACGCGACGCGATCCGACCAATGACCGGGGCCATCGCCCCGCGCCAGGAGGCCATCGACTGCATCTCCAGCCAGGCCGAGTTCAGGATGAGGCCGTCCAGGACGCCCGGATGGCGGTGCGCCCACAGGGTCGCGATGAGGCCGCCCGTCGAGTGGCCCATGAGGACGATCGGCTCGTCGTCGCGCTCGGAACGGATGATCTCGACGGCCTCGCCGATCTCCTCGTCGTACACGGACAGGTCGTCGGCGTATCCGATCGTCTGGTGGGGGCGCAGGGACCGCCCGTACTTGCGCATGTCCAGCGCGTAAAACGCCGCCCCCGCCTCGCGCAGCCGATCCGCCATCTCCGTCTGGAAGAAGTAGTCGTTGCGCCCGTGCAGGTACAGGATCGTCATGCGGGCGCTTGCGGGCGGGGTCGCGCGCACGAGGGTAGCCACGCAGGGGCCCTCCGCGTCGTCGAGCAGCTCGATCGTGCGCGACTCGTACCCATCGCCGAGGATGTCGGCGCGCCACGAAAGTCCGGGAGGACCGTCCTCGCCCCACGGGGCCATGACGTCGCGCTCGGGCACACCCTCGGGCGACGAGGCCGGGGTGTCCACCCCCGACAGGTCGGGCAGGCCGCTCGTGTCCGGGATCAGCTCGTCGCCGGGCGTGGGATTGCTGGTAACGCTCATGGGGTCAGCATAACGCGCGAGGCCACCCCGGCCTCGTTGATGAGGAGAAGAAACCGGGGCGGCCTCGCGGAGAAAAGGCGCCGATCAGCGAAGGAGGACGCGCGCGAGGGGATGCGCTCGTTGAGGAACTCGTCGAGGAGGGCGGTGAGCTGGTCGTGCTCGATGAGGAAGCCGTCGTGACCGTGATCGGAGTGGATCTCGCGGTAGAACGCGCCCGAGATGCCGGCGGCCATCTGCCAGACCTGCTCGGGGAAGAACAGGCGATCCGAGTCGACCGCGACGACGAGAGTGCGCGCGGTGACGGCCTTGAGCGCCTCGACGACGCCACCGCGGTCGCGGCCCACGTCGTGGGAGAGCATCGTGCGGCACAACGTCACGTAGGAGCCCGCGTCGAAGCGGCGCACAATCTTCTCGCCGTGGTAGTCCAGGTAGGACTCCACCGCCAGGCGTCCGCCGTGCAGGGGATCCTCGTCGTTCTGGGGGATGCGGCCAAAACGCTCGTCCAGCTCCGAGGGGGAACGGTAGGTCGTGTGCGCGATCTGGCGGGCGAGCGCCAAGCCCGCGGTGGGGCCGGGGCCCGCGTAATAGTCGCCGCCGCGCCACACCGGATCCAGCTGAATCGCGCGGATCTGCGTGTGGGTCCACGCCGCCTGGTCGGCGGTTGTCTGCGCGCCCGAGGCAACGACCACGAGGCGGCGCACGCGCTCCGGGTAGCTAACCGCCCACTCGATCGCCCGCTGGCCGCCCAGCGATGCGCCCACGACGATGCTCCACTCGCTGATGCCGAGCAGGTCAGCCAGGCGGGACTCGGCGTACACCTGGTCGCGCGTGGAAATCACGGGGAAACGCGAGCCCCACGGCGCCCCGTCGGGAGCGAGGGACGCCGGGCCCGTCGAGCCCTGGCAGCCGCCCAGCACGTTCGCGGCCACCACGTAGTAGCGGTCCGTGTCGATGATGCGCCCCGGTCCCACGATCTGCTCCCACCAGCCGGGGGTCGGCTGGCCGGGCGCTGCCTCGCCGCACACGTGCGCGTCGCCGGTCAGCGCGTGCAGGATGAGGACCGCGTTGGACGAGGCCTCGTCCAGTTCGCCCCACGTCTCGTAGGCGAGCGTCACGGAGGGCAGGATCTCGCCGTTCTCCAGGCGCTGGGCGCCCAGGTTCGCGAACTTGCGGAAGGCGACCGGGTCGCCCTCGCGCCACGCGCCGGACGTGGGTGCGGGGGGCAGGTTGTGACGGCTCATGATGTCCTTCTTTCGCCGGGGGCGGTTCGGCGTCGCGGGAGGCGGGGGAGGGGCAGCGGCGGCCTCGGAGCCTCAGGAGTGTGTGTATATCTCCGAGGCCGCCGACGGGTCTGTTAGGCCGTGGCCGCGCGGGCCGCGTCGAAGCCGAGCTGCAGGTCGGCGAGGATGTCCTTGATGTTCTCCAGGCCGATCGACAGGCGCACGGTGCCGGGCGCGACGCCGGCCTTGGCCAGCTCCTCCTCGGTCAGCTGCGAGTGCGTCGTCGAGGCTGGGTGGATGACGAGGGACTTGGCGTCGCCGATGTTGGCGACCACCGGCAGGAGCTGCACGCCGTCCGCGAAAGCCCGGCCGGCCTCGTACCCGCCCTTGATGACGAAGGAGAGCAGGCCGCCCGTGCCCAGCGGCGCGTACTTCTTGCCCAGCTCGTAGTAGGGGGAGGACTCCAGGCCCGCGTAGTTGACGGACTCGACATCCGGGTGGGCCTCCAGGAAGCGGGCGACCGCCAGCGCGTTGGAGACGTGGCGCTCGATACGCAGGGACAGGGTCTCGATGCCCTGCGAAATGAGGAACGCGTTGAAGGGGGAGGTGACGGCGCCCAGGTCGCGGTTGATGAGCGTCTGGATGCGCAGCAGGAACGCCAGGTTCGCGCCCAGCGCGCCGCTCACGCCCAGGTCACGGGCGTAGACGAGGCCGTGGTAGGACTCGTCGGGGGTGTTGTACAGGGGGAAGCGCTCGGGCTGGGAGGCGAAGTCGAAGTTACCCGAATCGACGATCGCGCCCGCGATCGAGGTGCCGTGACCACCCAGGTACTTGGTGGCCGAGTGAACGACGATGTCGGCGCCCCACTCGATCGGGCGGACCAGGTAGGGGGTGGCGACCGTGTTGTCGACGATGAGCGGCACGCCGACCTCGTGGGCGATCGTTGCGATCGGCTCGATGTCGAGGATGTCGCCCTGCGGGTTGGGGATGGTCTCGCCGAAGAAGGCGACCGTCTTGTCGTCGGCGAGTGCGCGCCAGGCCTCTGGGTCGAGGGGTCCGCGACGAAGCGGGCCTCGATGCCCAGGCGTCCGAGCGTGTTCTTCAGCAGGGGTGACGCTGCCGCCGTACAGGGAGGGGGAGGCGACCACGTTGTTGCCGGCGACGGCTAGGGCGAGGATCGACAGGGCGGTCGCGGACTGGCCGGAGGAGACGAGGAGGCCGCCGACGCCGCCCTCGAGGGCCGCGATGCGCGCGGCGACGCCGTCGGTCGTCGGGTTGGTCAGGCGCGTGTAGATGGGGCCCAGCTCCTGCAGGGCGAAGCGGCTCGCGGCCTGCGCGGTGTCTTCAAAGGCGTAGGAGGAGGTCTGGTAGATGGGCAGCGCGGTCGCGCCGGTGGCGGGGTCGAGGTCGTATCCGGCGTGAATCTGCTTGGTTTCGAAGGACCAGTCGTTGGCGGTCATTGTGCGGCTCCTTAGGTGAGGGGGTGGTTCGTCTCTGATTCCCCTCCGGCGGGCCGCAGATGCGGTGAAGTGAACATGCGTCGAGGCGCGTCCCGCTGTCGGGGGACTGCGCGGCAGTCGCTTGTGCTGACGCGCAGTCAGCGGCACATTCGACGGTTCATGACTCCAATTGTTTGTCATCGACGAGGCCTGGGCGCGGCGGTCCCGGATGGCGGACTTTTGTGACAGGCGGGGGCGTGGTGGTGGGCGTGTGAGGACGCTCATAGTGATGGTTGAAACTGTTACGAAAGTGCGGGTATTTGCGCGGTAATCATGGTGTTGGTGGCGTATATGTTGCGATTGTTTCATATGTGAAAGTTGAGTTTTGTGGTGTGTTTGTTGCCAAGCGTGACGAAAGTGGATAGGCTTTTTTCCAGTACGCGCGCTCCGGCGCACCTAATTGGACGAGATGAGACAACGATGAGACGACGCGGAACCATTCGCATGGGCCTGACGGCTATCGCCGCCTGCGCCCTCCTCGTGCTGCCCCAGATGGCGCAAGCCGCCCCCTCTGAGGAAGAGATCGCTGCCGCCCAGGCTGCCGAAGAGGCCGCGAAGATGAGCGTCGCTCAGATTGAGGTCAAGCTCGCCGAGGTCAACGCCAGCGCCGCAACCGCGATGCAGAACGCGCAGATTGCTGGCGAAGACCTCAACGAGGCCAATATTGCGCTGAATGAGGCGACCGCGACCGCCAATCAGGCGTCGGCCGATGCGGACACCGCCGAGGCCGCCTTCCAGGAAGGCAAGCAACAGATCGCCTCCGTCGCACAAGCCGCCTACCGTAACGGCGGTGGCACGCTCGACGCACTTGCCCCCTACTTCGACTCCGATGGGCTGCGCAGCGTGGAGACCAAGCAGGCCGGCATCAGCTCCTTCTCCTCCTCTGCCGAGGCGAAGATGCAGAACGTCGCCGCGCTCGAGCAGGTCGCCAAGGTGACCCGCGACGCCGCGAACACGGCGCTCGCTAACCAGCAGGCCGCCACGGACGAGGTCCAGAAGCGCACCGACGCCGCCAACCAGGCCGCGACCGCCGCCCAGAACGAGGCCGCGCGCGTCGCCGCTCAGCGCGGTGCCTACGTGCAGGAACTGGCCACCAAGCAGAACACGACCGTCGAGCTCATCAACGAGCGCGAAGCCGCCCTCGAGGCCGAGCGCCAGGAAGCCGCCCGCATTGCCGCCGAGCAGGCAGCAGCTGCGGCTGAAGCCCAGCGTCAGGCCGACGCCGCCGCAGCCGCCGAGCGCGCTGCAGCTGCCGATGCCTCGTCCTCCTATAACGATGATGGTGACGACGACTACTCGTATTCCGCGCCCTCCTACTCCTACGAGGAGCCCTCGTACTCGGCGCCCTCATACTCGGGTGGCGGTGCCGACACGGCCATCGCAACCGCGAAGAGCTACCTCGGCGCGCCCTACGTGTGGGGCGGCGAATCCTACGGCGGCGTGGACTGCTCCGGCCTGACCATGCTCGCCTGGGAGAGCGCCGGCGTCGACCTGCCGCACCTCTCCCGTGCACAGTACAGCTACGGCACGCACGTGCCGATCGGCTCCATGGAGGCCGGCGACCTGATCTTCTGGTCCTCCAACGGCACTCAGTCCGGCATCTACCACGTCGCCATCTACCTGGGCGGCGGCCAGATGATCGAGGCGCCCACCTTCGGCGTGCCCGTGCGCATTACCGGCGTGTACAGCTGGGGATCGATCATGCCCTACGCCGTGCGGCTCTGAGCTTTCCAGCAAAACCCGGGCGGGGGTCGCGCAGTCGCGCGACCCCCGCCTCGTCATCCCAGCGGCGCAATCGCCCCCTGGACGCCGCTGCCCGCCCCGGCCTCGGCCTCGGATAGCATGAAGGCATGGAGAACTCAGCCCTCCACAGCGACCGGCACGAACCCGGCGCCGCACCCGCCGGCAAGGAGGTGTCCGTCCCGCTTGATACCTCGACCAAGCGCGCGTTCCGGGTCTTCGTCGGACTTATCGTGATCGTCGTGTACGGGCTGTTCTGGCGATTCGTCCTGCGCGGCTCGTGGGGACAGTGGTCGATGCGCGCGCAGATGGCGGCCGCCGTCATCCCCGCCTTCTTCATCCTCCTGTGGGTCCCCGTGGTCTGGGCCTCGCTTCGGTGGATGCTCCGCGACTTTATCAGGGCCCAGAAAGCCCCCCTCCTCGTCAAGCACGCGAAGAAGCCGCAGCCCTTCGCCGCCGCCTTCTCTTTTGCCCTCACTGCCGGCATCCTCGCGTTCGTTGCCTCCCGGGCATGGGGAGGCTACGGTCTCGTCGTCCAGGACTGGTGGGACGGGCCGACCCGCCACGAGAACGTGAGCTGCCAGAACGTGCGCGAAGAGGGGGGCGAGACCTTCCTGAAGCGCGCAAACAAAACCTACGTCATCTTCGACCTGGTGAGCGCTGACGGATACTCGCAGCACTTGAGTTCAGGGTCTCCGACCTCGAGAAGGAGATGGAACGCGATGATAGTCCCTACGTCGCCATCATGACCCTGTGCGAGGCGCAGGCCCCCGGCTTCGGCGTCTCCGTCTACGAGCGCACGGGCACCATCGCCGAGGCCTGGCGACGCGAGTAGGGGACGGGTGGCTCTCACCGATTGACGCTGCCTCGGGGACAGAGTGAGGACTGGGCTAGTGTGGTCGCATGGCAACGACCTCGGATACGGCTGCGCAGACGGCGCGTGGTAACGGGGTGAATAAGCTCTTCACCTCGAAGGACCTGACGCCCGCGCAGAGGCGCTTGAGGTGGGTGATCATCGGCATCTGGGTCATCCTGGCGTACGGCGCGGTGTGTGTCTTGGTGGGGTCTGCCCCGTGGACGATATGGAGGCTGTACGGAGGCCTTGCCGCCCTTGGGGTGCCGCTCCTGGTTCTCGTGTTCTGGTTCCCGGTTGTCTGGGCGCCGGGTCTGGCCGCGGGGCCAGGTCCCGCCGCCCACGGGTGCCGCGGGGCCCGGGCCCTGCGGTCCCTCCGGTGCCCTCCACGCCGGTGGCGGTGGGGGTTTTGCAGCATTAGAGGCTGGCTGTCGGCGTGTCGCCGGCGTGTCGTGGTTCTAATGACGCCATTTCCCCCGTTTGGTGGCGGTGAGATCACGGTTTGAGGTGGTGTGGTGCCCAAAGTGCAGACCACCTCGGTGAAAAACGCTGAAAATCGGGGTGTTGTGGGCGAGGTGGTCTGCGTTTTGGGCGCAGTGGTGTCAGTCGTGGTGGCCGTGCTGGCAGCCGGGCCCCTCTGCTGGCAGCATGAACCCTTCCATGCGCAGCTAAACCCTATTGGTGGCATGGTGGGCAGCCTGCCCAGGCCACCACCTATCGGGTTAACGTGCGCATCAATGGGCCCAGGTGTCCACCTGCTGGGTTTAGGTCACCACTTATCGGGTTAACGTGCGGGTTGTAGGGCCCAGGTACAGGTCATCGGGTTAACGTGCGGGTGAAAGGGCCCGCGTGCGTATGGGCGGGTCGATGTGTGGTCGCGTCGGGCCGGGGTGCTGGCAGCGTTGCTGCTGGATTGGAATTGTGGGGTAGTGGTGGCCGAGGTTCTGGCAGCTGGATCCATCTACTGGCACCCTTAACCCGCTCATGCGCAGCTAAACCCTATTGGTGGCATGGTGGGCAGCCTGCCCAGGCCACCACCTGTCGGGTTAACGTGCGCATCAATGGGCCCAGGTGTCCACCTGCCGGGTTTAGGTCACCACTTATCGGGTTAACGTGCGGGTCATCGGGCCCGCGTGTGCAGGATGCGTTCACAGAAACAGAAGAGGGCCTGACGGCTCGCAGGCCTCCCGACGCTCTCTATATGCCCAGGGAGACGACGGAGGCGGGCCCCCGAAGGGTCCCGCCCCTCGTTGCGCGCGGTGACCGCGCCGTCGGCGCTGAAAATTCACGCTACCAGCAACACATAATGTCCTATAACCCGCAAAGCGCGGCAGTGACGCCGCAACGGGCGGTGGGTATGTGAAAGGGGCAGCGCAGACGCAAGTCCGCGCGGCCCCTTGTCGAAAGCTATGAGCTCAGTGCTCGCCCGCGTGCTCCTTCAGGCGCTCGTAGGAGCGGCGAATCTCGGCCTCGGCCTCTTCGCGACCCACCCAGTGGGCACCCTCGACGCTCTTACCGGGCTCGAGGTCCTTGTAGACCTCGAAGAAGTGCTGGATTTCCAGGCGGTGGAACTCCGACACGTCGTCGATCTCGGTACGCCACGAGGCGCGCTGGTCCGAGGCGGGGACGCACAGGACCTTGTCGTCGCCGCCCTTCTCGTCGCGCATGCGGAACATGCCGAGTGCACGGCAGCGGATCACGCAGCCGGGGAAGGTAGGCTCCTCGAGAAGCACCAGCGCGTCCAGCGGATCCCCGTCCTCACCCAGGGTGTCGTCGATGAAGCCGTAGTCATCCGGGTAACGAGTGGACGTGAAGAGCATGCGATCCAGGCGGATGCGACCCGTCTCGTGGTCGATCTCGTACTTGTTTCGGTTCCCCTTGGGGATCTCGATGGTCACGTCAAATTCCATGGCCGCGCCTTCCGCTTCAGCCCCGAAACTCGGGGGTCCAGTTGGTTGTGTCGGCGCATGGACGGGTACTGTAGGTACCGAAGTAACCACGAAGGGAAATCCATGCATCGCACGTCTACGGGGGCCATTGTAAGCGCTAGCGCCGCACTCGTGGCGACGGCGGCGCTGGTGGGTGCCGGTTGTTCGACGCAGACGGCTACTCCGGCGGACGCCCCCACTGCCTCGACGCTTGAAGGCGCAACGATTTCCGGTAACGCAAAGGGTACCGGGAACCCGGTTTCCGCCGAGGAGGTCCAGGCGCTGTGGGCGCCGGTCGCGGCAGCCGCGGCTGAGGGCGGGTACACGGCGTGGGGGACGGTCGTGGACGCGCAGACCGGAGAGGTCCTCCTGGATGCGGCCGCCGCCACCCCGCACACGCCCGCCTCGACGACGAAGACCCTCGCGGCTTTCTCCGCGCTGCACCATCTGGATCCGACGGCGACGCTGACGACCAGCGCGCTTCTGGGTGCCGACAACCAGACCCTCTACCTGGATTCGGAGGGCGACCTGCTCCTGGGGATCGGCACCTCCGACGAGGTCGAGGTCTCGGGCCGCGCGGGCCTGCAGACCCTCGCGAAGGATACGGCCGCGGCCCTGACACAGCGCGGCATCACCTCTGTGACCCTGAACTGGCGCGGCACTCTCTTCGAGGGCGCCTCGCACCTGTCCTCGTGGGACGCGCAGGAGGTCGGTTCCTACGAGGGCCACGTCGGCCCCATGGCGATTGACGCCGGACGCACCTACGAGGGTGCCAACGCTTTCTACTCGGACGCGCCGGGCCGCGTCGCCGAGGTCTTCTCGCAGGCCCTCGGCGCGGAGGGGATTTCCGCGACCCTCGGCGAGGCCGGGGATGCCCCCGCGGGAGCGGGAGCCGTCGCCTCGGTGAGCTCGGCGACGATGGGGGAGCAGCTGCGTTGGATGCTCGCCCACTCGGATAACACTCTCGCCGACCAGTACTGCCGTTTCGCCGCGCGCGCGGCGGGCGCCTCCGCCACCTACGAGGGCGCGACCGAGACGGTGCGCAAGACCCTGACCGAGGCCGGCGTCCCCACGGAGGGCCTGACCCTCGAAGACTGCTCGGGCCTGTCGAGCAACGACAAGATCAGCGCGAACACCCTCGTCGGCGTCCTCAAGGCCTCGTACGAGGGCACGGGCACCGAGGCGGACACGATGCGCCTCCTGCCATGGGCGGGCCTAGTCGGCACGCTCTCCCAGCGCATGACCGAGGAGCCCGCGGCCGGAAACGTGCAGGCCAAGACGGGTGCCCTCCAGGAGGTCACCGCCCTGTCCGGGTCCGTTCAGACGAAGAGCGGGCGCGTCCTCCTCGTGTCGATCGGCCACGACAACGTCACCGAGGGTGCCTACGCCACGCGCGGCCACCTGGACGCCTTCGAGGAAGGCCTGGCCGGGCTAGACTGAGGCCATGGATATGCCGTTTGGCCCGCGCAACGTCGCGGGAGTTCTCGCCTCGTTGTCCTACGCGGGCCCCTCGGCCTCTCGCGTGGGTGCCTCCGCCGTCGTGGCGCGTCTGCGCCGCTCGGTCGCCTGGTCGGATCGCAGGCTCGCCGAGCTGTCGACCCTGCCCGAGGCTTCTGAGAAGGTGGCCGGATCCCCGACACTCGTCGTCGACCGACGAGGCCTGATCCGCTCGGTCGGATCGCTCCTGGAGAGCTTCGAGGATGCGCGTACGCCCAAAGGTTCTGGCCGCCGAGGCCATCATCCTGCGCGCCCTGGCCAAGGATGCGACGGGCATCTGGGACGTGCGCTCGGGCCGCCGGGTCCTCGTGGCCCCCAACGTGCTCGCGGACGCGCAGCGCTACGCCCTGGATCAGACGGACTGGTGCCGCTGGGTGTCCCTGTGTACGGGACTGCGCGGCGTCCACCTCACCCACGCCCCTCACCTCGTCCCCTATATCGCCGACCTGATGCGCTCGCTGTCCGAACGCAGCGACGAACTCGTGCGCGTTGTCCTGCTCCTGGACGCCCTGCCCACCGCGGAGATGGAGGTTCTCACGCCCCGCGACCTGCCCTCGATCCAGTGGCTGCGCACGCACCGCGCCCACGCGGGCGGCGTCGCCCTGGTGCGCGCATGCGCGGCGGCCGGCATGCCCCTGGCCGGGGTCGAGGCCCTGCAGGCGCAGACCGAAGGATTTGCGCGCACCGTCGTACGCGAGGGCGCGATCGCGGAGCTTCTGTCGAGCGTCGATGCCCTGCCGAGCGCCCGCGAGTACGCGGAGCCGACAGCGTGGCTGGCGCGTGTGCGCTGACGCCTCGAGCCGCGTGGGCGCGAACCCGCGCGGCCCCCTGCGCGCCTGCTCCCTGGCGGTGCGCGACCACCTGACCTCCTTCATCGACGAGGCCGGGGCCCCTCCCGCTCTCATCGTCGGCCTGTCGGGGGGCGCGGATTCGCTGGCGCTGGCACTGACGGCGATCGACGTGGCCGCGCGCGCGGGAATCCCCGTTGTGACGGTGACCGTCGACCATGGGCTGCGCGCGGGCAGCGGCGAGGAGGCTCGCCGCGTCGCGGATCTGGCGACCTCCCTGGGGGCGCGCGGCGTCGTTGAGACCGTGGCGGTGGACGGCCCGGGAGGGCCCGAAGGCGCGGCCCGCGACGCCCGCCGATCCGCCCTGCGAGCTGTCGCCCAGCGCGAAGGTGCCCCGATCCTCCTCGGCCACACGATGGACGACCAGGCTGAGACGGTCCTCCTGCGCCTCGCGCGCGGCTCCGGCCCCTCGTCCCTGCGGGCCATCGCCCCCATCTCGCGCGACGATGACGGGGTGACGTGGCTGCGCCCCCTCCTCGGGCTGCGGCGAGCGGACACGGAGCAGGCCTGCGCCCAGGCGGGCCTCTCCCCGGTTGAGGACCCGACCAACGACATCGACGGGCCGTGGCGGGCCGCCGACGGCAGTCCCCTGCGCCGCTCGGCCCTGCGCCACCGGGCGATCCCCGCCCTGGCCTCGGCCCTGGGGGTGGACCCGGTTCCCGCGCTGGCCCGCACGGCCGCCCTGTGCGCGGCCGACGACGACGCCCTCGCACAGTGGGCGCGCGCGCTCGCGGACTCGGCGACGCCGGGGGAGGGCATGACTCGAGAAGGCGCGTCCGTCCCTGGCGGTGTCCGACCTGCTGGGTGCCCCCGCGCGGTGCGCACCCGGGCGCTGCGCGAGGCCGCCCGCTCGGGCGGAATCCGCGCGTTGTCCAGTGCCCACGTGGACGCCCTCGACGACCTCGTGGTCGCGTGGCGCGGCCAGGGGCCCATCGACCTGCCTGGAGGCTCCGCCTCGCGCGTTGGACGCGGGGCGAACGCGCGTATCTCCTTCGTCGCGCGCGAAGTAGGCGACCCGACGGCACCAGCCCCCGCCTAAACGGTGGGAACACGCCGCGACAGAACCCATCGGAGCGGCCCGGCGCTGATTGCGCGATCACAGGATGTTGCGCTGACAGTGAGAATCCCGTCCTTCCTGGAACAGGCGAGCGTTTGTGTGGCACGCTTATAGTGGAATCGCTCGCGTAGCATCGATACGAAAAGAGGACACGGTGGACGCCACCGATATGGGTAACGACCTGAAAGAAATCCTGGTCACCGCCGAGGATATGGACCGTCGGCTCGGCGAAATGGCCGAGCAGATCGACCGCGACTACGCGGGCGAAGACCTGCTGCTCGTCGGCGTCCTGCGTGGCGCCGTCATGGTCATGGCGGACCTGTCGCGCAAGCTGCACACCCCCCTCGAGATGGACTGGATGGCCGTGTCCTCCTACGGGTCGGGTACCAAGACTTCGGGCGTCGTGCGCATCCTGAAGGATCTCGACCAGGACGTGGCTGGACGCCACGTGCTCATCGTCGAGGACATCATCGACTCCGGCCTGACCCTGTCCTGGCTGCAGGCGAACCTCCTCGGACGAGGCGCCGCCTCCGTCAAGATCGCGACCGCCCTGCGCAAGCCGGAGGCCGCTAAGGTCGACGTGGATGTTGCCTACGTGGGCTTCGATATTCCCGACGAGTTCGTCGTCGGTTATGGCCTGGATTACGCGGAAAAGTACCGTAATTTGCCTTTCGTCGGCACGCTGCAGCCGCACGTCTACAACAACTAAGAACGCTTACCTGTAGGGGACCCACGTGAACGAGAAGATCAAGAACAAACGCCCCAGCCTGGGCTGGGTGATGGTTCCGCTCATCATGCTGCTCGTCGGCGGCTGGTTCATGGGGGCTTCTTCAGCCCTCGCGCCGTCACCACCTCCGAGGGCCTTGCGCTCATCTCGGGTGACACGGTCGAGCAGGTTGTCCTCAACGAGGGCACCCAGCAGGTGAACCTGACGCTGACGGAAAACTACGTCCACCAGAGCACCGGCGGCGACGATAAGACCGTTGATCTGGGCAAGAACGTCTACTTCACGTACTCCTACGTGCAGACCAAGGACATCCTCGACACGGTGGCCGACAAGGCTCCCGCGAAGGGCTGGAACGCGGTGCGTCCCCAGTCCGGCATCCTCGGTGGCGTCGTCCAGCTGCTGGTTTCGCTGGTGATCCTGGGCGGCGCGTTCTACTTCATCATGCGCTCCATGTCGGGCTCGCGGATGATGGGCGGCTTCACGCAGTCTCGCGCCAAGGAATTCAACCAGGAGCGCCCGGACGTCACCTTCGCGGACGTCGCCGGTGAGGACGAGGCCGTGGAGGAGCTCGAGGAAATCCGCGAGTTCCTGGCCTCCCCGGACAAGTTCCACAAGGTGGGTGCGCGCATCCCGCGCGGCGTCCTGCTCTACGGTCCTCCCGGAACGGGTAAGACCCTCCTCGCCAAGGCGGTTGCCGGCGAGGCCAACGCCCCCTTCTTCTCGATCTCCGGTTCGGAGTTCATGGAGCTGTACGTCGGCGTGGGTGCCTCCCGCGTGCGTGAGCTCTTCGAGCGCGCCAAGAAGAACGCGCCGGCCATCATCTTCGTCGACGAGATCGACGCCGTGGGTCGCCACCGCGGCAGCGGCATCGGCGGCGGCAATGACGAGCGCGAGCAGACGCTCAACCAGCTCCTCGTCGAGATGGACGGCTTCGACGAGCGCGCCAACATCATCCTGATCGCGGCGACCAACCGACCCGACATCCTCGACCCCGCGCTGCTGCGCCCGGGCCGTTTCGACCGCCAGATCGCCGTCGAGGCCCCCGACTTGAAGGGCCGCGAGGCCATCCTCAAGGTCCACGCGCAGGGCAAGCCCCTCACCGAGCAGGTCGACCTGCGTCAGATCGCGAAGCGCACGCCCGGTTTTACGGGCGCCGACCTGGCGAATGTCCTCAACGAGGCGGCGCTGCTCACCGCCCGCTCCGACATGCAGTTCATCGATGAGCGCGCCATCGACGAGGCCATCGACCGCGTGATCGCGGGCCCGCAGAAGCGCACCCGCGTCATGAACGACCACGACAAGGCCGTGACCGCCTACCACGAGGCCGGCCACGCCCTGGCCGCCGCCGCCCTGAACTACACGGACCCGGTCACGAAGGTGACGATCCTGCCGCGCGGCCGCGCCCTGGGCTACACGATGGTCATGCCCACCGAGGACCGCTTCAACAAGACCCGCAACCAGCTCCTCGACGACCTGGTGTACGGCATGGGCGGGCGCGTCGCCGAGGAGATCGTGTTCCGCGATCCCTCCACCGGCCCCGCCAACGACATCCAGCAGGCCACGAAGACGGCCCGCGCGATGGTCACTGACTACGGCATGAGCGACCGCATCGGCATGGTCAAGCTCGGCGATGCCGACACCGAGGCCTTCGGGCACGGCAGCGGCGAGGGCCCGCGCTCCTTCTCCGACGAGACGGCCGCGATCATCGACGAGGAGGTGCGTCGCCTCCTCGACAACGCGATGCGCGAGGCGTGGAGGATCCTCTCGGAAAACCGCGCGGTTCTGGACACCCTGGCCTCCCGCCTGCTCGAGGAGGAGACCCTCGACGAGGCGCAGCTCGCCGAGATCTTCAAGGATGTCGTGAAGGCCCCCGAGCGCCCCGTGTGGAACTACCAGTCCGACGCAGCGGTGCCCGGTGCCCTCATGGGTAACCCGGTCGGCGTGGGGTCCGCCGAGGCCTCGGCCACCCCCGAGGCGTCGTTTGAGGTCCCCTCGATCGACGTCTCCGACGTGATGGGTGCCCAGGCGAACGAGGGTGAGGAACAGGAATGACCTACGATCCCGCAGGCGTTGAGAAGGCGTCGCGCGACCTGCTCGTCGCAATCGGTGAGGACCCCGAGCGCGAGGGCCTGGTCGGCACCCCCGATCGCATGGCGCGCGCGTGGCGCGAGATGTGCAAGGGCCTGACCGAGGATCCGCGCGAGCACCTGCGTACCCAGTTCCACGCGGGCACCGACGAGCTGGTCCTGGTCCGTGACATCACCTTCTTCTCGGTGTGCGAGCATCACCTGCTACCCTTCTACGGCCGCGCCCACGTGGGTTACATTCCGCGCGGCGGGGTTGTGACGGGCCTGTCCAAGCTGGCCCGCGTGGTCGAAGGCTACGCGCGCCGCCCCCAGGTCCAAGAGCGCCTGACCGCCCAGGTTGCCGACGCGATCGACGAGATCCTCAGCCCCCAGGGCGTCATCGTCGTTATCGAGGCCGAGCACATGTGCATGTCGATGCGCGGCATCTCCAAGCCCGGCTCCTCCACTGTGACCAGCGCGCTGCGCGGCATCATGAGCGACGGCGCGACCCGCGCCGAGATGATGGCCCTCGTCCCTGTCCGGGGAGCCGATGACGTGAGTGCCCTGCCCCTGCCCGCCGCCCCGGCCTCGTCCCCGGTCCCGCCCCTGGCGCTGCCCGGTGGCCTGACCCCTGTCTGCCGGTCGGACGGCGGTCATGGGCATCCTCAACGTGACCCCCGATTCTTTCTCGGACGGGGACGCTACACGGACGTCGCGGCCGCGCTGCGCCACGCGCGCGAGATGGTGGCCGCCGGTGCGGACCTCATCGACGTGGGCGGGGAGTCGACCCGCCCGAACTCGACGCGCATCAGCGCAGACGAGGAGTGGGCGCGCATCTGCACCATCGTTGAGTCCCTGGCCGCCGACGGCGTCATCGTGTCGGTGGATACGCTGCACGCGTCGACGGCCCGCGAGGCCGCGCGCGCGGGTGCGGCGATCATCAACGATGTGAGCGGCGGGCGCTGGGATCCCGAGATGAACACGGCTGTTGCGCAGTCGGGCTGCGCGTACGTCGTCCAGCACTACCGCGCGCTGCCGGGCATGCCGGGGGAGCACTTCGACTACGGGGACGACCTCGTGGGCACGCTCATCGAGCGCGTGGGGTCCCAGGTTCAAGACGCTATTGATGCTGGTGTGACAGTTGATAAAATTGTGGTAGACCCGGGCCTCGGCTTCTCACTGACGGGCGACCAGTGCTGGCAGATCCTGCGCGAACTGCCGCGCTTCGCGCAGGTCGGATACCCCGTCCTCGTCGGAGCTTCTCGCAAGCGTTTCGTCAAGGCCCTCGGGGACGACGTGGACGCGAACAGTGCGGACATCGCCGCCTACTGCGCGGCAGCTGGCGCGTGGGCCGTGCGGGTCCACGACGTAGCAGCCACCGTAGCGGCCATCGCCCGAAAGGAGAACGACGTTGACTAACCGACGCGTCATCATCGCCCTGAAAGGACTCGGGGCGGAGGCCAACCACGGCGTCTACGACTTCGAGCGCGCCCGCAACCAGCGCTTCAGCGCCGACATCGTCATGTGGGTCGAGACCGCCGGCAACGCCGACGACATCGCAGCCACCGTCTCCTACGCGGACATCGCCGACGAGGCCATGGCCGTCCTCACCGGCACCGCCGTCGACCTCATCGAGACCCTCGCCGAAACCATCGCCTCGCGCGTCATGAGCCACGAGGGTGTCGTCGGCACCGAGGTCACCGTCCACAAGCCCGACGCCCCCATCGACCACCCCTTCGCGGACGTGTCCGTGACCGTGCGAGCGGGCCAGACCGACGCGATGCCCCTGTCGCTGTCCCTCAAGGGAGTTTACGAGGCCGAGGATGGCTCCGTCCTCACCGGCGAGATCGAGGCCTACGGCCGCGCCCAGGCCCCCAGCCCGGCCGAGCAGGAGCAGAGCGGTGCCCTGCCCACGCGCCGCGACGTGCAGGCCGCCCACGCAGCGCCCGCGCACGACGCGACGCGCCCCGAGCGCCTGCGCTCGCGCCGAGTCGTCCTGGCGATCGGCGGCAACCTCGGGGACGTGCCCGTCACCCTCATGCACACGGTCGAGGCCCTGTCCTACATGGAGGGCTTCCAGATCGACGACGTCTCGCCGATCATGCGCACCAAGCCCGTGCTGGCCCCCGGCCAAGCCCCCCAGCCCGACTACTGGAACGCCGTCGTCGTCGGCTCCGCGATCGCGACCCCCGACGAGCTGTTCGCCCAGACCAGCCGCATCGAGCGCGAGCTCGGTCGCGAGCGCCACGAGCGCTGGGGTGCTCGCACCGTCGATATCGACATCATCCAGATCGAGGGCCTGGCCTCCTCCGACCCGGTCCTCACCCTGCCGCACCCGCGCGCCAAGGAACGCGCCTTCGTCCTGGCGCCCTGGCTCCTGTGCGACCCCGACGCCATCCTCGAGGGCGTGGGCCGCGTGTCCGACCTGCTGGCCGACACCCCCGACCGCGAGGGCATCATCGACGCCGTCGACGACTGGCTGGAAGACCCCGCGGCCGTCATGGCCGACTCCGACCAGCTCCTCGCCCAGCGCGCCGAGCAGGCCAGCGCCGACATGCGCGAGCTCATCGAGACCCTGACCGGCGAGATCAGCCAGGTCAGCGACCTCGTCACCCGCCCGGGCGAGAGCGCCGATCCGGTGGAGATTCCCGCCGCCCACACGGTCCTCGAGGACTCCTTCGACGACGTCGAGGAGGCCGCAGCCGCCGCGCATGCCGAGGAACCCGAGGCCGCCCCCGTCTCCGGCGAGGAGGCCCCCGCCCCTCGCGCCAGCATCTGGAGCCGCCTGTCCGCCGTCCAGGATTCGGGCGAGGCCGCGACCGCCCCGGCGGTGCCCGGGCCGCCCCACCGTCAGCGCCGCCGCGCGGACGACGCCAAGGCCTCGTCGCGCCCGTCCTGGCACCCCGTGTCCTCCGTGCCCGCCGACTCCCCGGCAGGTCGCATGACCCGCAAGATCGGCACCGGCACCTACACGCGGAGCGGGACCGAAAAGCCCCGCTGGGCCCCCGTGTTCGAGTCCAAGCGCGAGGAGTCCCGCTCCAAGATCGCGCTGCCCGACTGGAACTTCTCCGTGAGTGCCTCCCACGACGTGCGCGTCGTCGACGACCGCTCCGGCCTGGGGCGCGACGACGAGGCCCCCAAGGCCACCGTGCACGCCGACGGACGCTCCACCATCCTCGCCCCCGGGCTGCCCGACAACACCCCCGTCGGCCCCATCCCCGAGGACGAGGCCACTCAGACCGGCATCCTGCGCCGAGTCGTCGTGCGGCCCACGATGACGGGCGCGATCCCCATCGTCAAGAGGCGTTAAATGAAACCCCTGTCGATCACCTGGGTGACGCTGGTCGGCTTCGTCTGTGCCCTCCTCAGCTTCCTCGGCTTCTTCGCGCACATGCGCGCGGGAGGCACCCCCCTGATCGTCACGCCCGGCCCGGCCGTCGTCTTCGCGGTCGCGACCGCGCTCCTCATCTGGTCTGGCCTGGCTGTGCGCCGACTGCGCGCGAACAAAGACACGTGGATCGACGCGATCGGCGCGATGCGCGTCGCCGTGTTCGCCAGGGCCAGCGCGATCGTCGGAAGTGCGCTCGCCGGTGTCCTCATCGGCGTCATGATCGTGTCCCTCACGCAGCTCGAGGCCTCGGCGATGGTCGCCAACGCGATCGCCTCGGGCATCAGCGGCCTGGTCGGTCTCGTCTGGACCGTCGTCGCTCTCGCCGTGGAACGCTGGTGCGTGATCGACCCCGACGACGATGGATCGTCGAGCTCGCATAAGCGCAGCGCCGCCGCTTAAGCGCCTCGTGTGGGAGTCCTCTCGCGCGCGAAAGTGAGCGTGCCCCGAGCGTTAGTCGCGCCCCGACGTCGTGGGCCGGTATCGTGGACGCGTGGCTGACCAGCGTAAGAATTCCCCCCCCGGCGACCCTCCCCCCGTCGCTCCGCGTCCGCATCCGGGCGCGCAGGCGACCGCGCCTCCCGTGCCGCAACGGGCGGTCGGGGAGCTTCGACGCGCGCGGCGTCTTCCGCCGGAGCCTCGACGGCTAAGCGGGGGAGCGGGACAGGCGCGCGTCGGCCCACGAAGGCCTCGTCGGGCGGTGGACGCCCGCCCGTGAACCTGTGGCCCCGGCGTATCATCACCGGCCTCGGACTGATCCTCATCCTCGCGCTCATCGTGTGGGGGATCGTCGCCGCCGTGCGCGCCATCGCGGGAGCCTTCAGCGCCGATTCCACGCCCCAGTCGACCCCGCAGCCCGTCGTCCAGTCCGGGGCCCTCGACGCCTCCGGATACACGCTCAAGGGCGGCCAGGAGGCCACCGCCGACGGCCTGCTCACCGACGGCACCACGATCGACATTCCCGCCTGCCTGGACCGCGACATCACGGCCACCGCGAAGGCGAGCTCCGTGGCTTCTGGTTCCGCGATGCCCGTGACGCTCACGCTGGAAAACCGCGGCTCGGTCGCCTGCTCGACGTCGCTGACGCGCTTCAACCTGGCGGTGACGACCGGTGACCACCAGGTCTACGACTCCTCGCGCTGCGCCGACAGCCAGCAGTCCTCCACGACGCTGCTGCTGCGCCCGGGCGGCACCTGGTCCGGCACGCTGCGCTGGGATGGATACGTGTACACGAACGGCTGCACGGCTCCCGCGGGCGGTGCGAGCGCGGCTGCGGCCGGCACCTACAAGGTCGCTGTCGCGATGGGGACGCGCGAAGTTGGATCGACCGTCGTCGACGTGACGCCTGCGCCCACCCCCGCGCCCCAGTCGGGCGCAGTCGGGCGCAGTCGGGCCGCTAGGGGGCTAGCGGCCGCCGGGCGGCTACCAGCCGACGATGCCTGCGTTGACGGCCTGAGCCTGATGGGCCAGGTTCTCCTTGATGAGCTTCGCCCGGTAGGGGCCGATCCCCTCGAGCGCCTCCAGGTCCGCAACGGTGGCCGCGCGCAGCTGCGGCAGCGAGTTGAAGTGCGCGGACACGACCTTTGATGGCGCTCCACGACAGGTGCGGCACCAGGGACAGGGCGCGCACGCCGCGCGGCGCGATCTCGCGATCCAGGTCCGCGACCTCGTACACGTCCAGGCCCAGGATGTTCGAAATCGCGGTCAGGTCCACGATCCGCTCCGAGCCGAGCGACGACAGCTCGGCCTCGACGCGGGCCAGGTCATCCGGGTTCGCGATGTAGTCGCGCATGACGAGGGCGCGCTCGGACGCGGAGCCGCGCACGAGGTCCTCGACCTGCAGGGCCAGCAGGCGGCCCTCTGAGCCCAGCTCCTCGAGGTACTCCGTGATCTCGGAGGTGATGCGCCGGATCATCTCCATGCGCTGCATGACGGTGGCGACGTCGCGCACGGTTGCGCTGTCGCGCATTTCCAGGATCGTGAGGGTCTGCAGGACCTCGTCGAGGCGCTGACTGTAGCGGTCGAGCGTGTCGACGGCCAGGTTCGCGCGCGAGAGCAGGGCCTCGGGCTCCTCCACCAGGTGATGCTCGGAGCCCACGTAGATGGAGATCATGCGCATGGACGCGGACAGGGACAGCACCGGCAGGTGGGTCTGGCGGGCGGTGCGCTGCGCGGTGCGGTGACGCATACCCGACTCGTCCGTGGGAATCGTCGGGTCCGGGAAGAGCTGCACGTTCGCTTTGCGGATGCGCCACTGGTTGGGATCGATGATGACCGCACCGTCCATCTTGCACAGTTCGCGCAGGCGCGCGGCCGTGAAAGCAACGTCGAGGTCGAAGCCGCCCGAGCATATGGCCTGCACCTCCGGGGTGTACCCCAGGACGATGAGAGCACCCGTGTGGGAGCGCTGGATTCGTTCCAGTCCCTCTCGCAGAGGCGTGCCGGGCGCGACTGCGCGCAGTGCGTCACGAAGGATCGCTGCATCGGACGTCAATGTGATTTCCTCCCAGAACAGTCGGTGTGATTCCTATTATTGCGAGTCCGCGGGGAAAGCGACACGAATAGCCGTCGCCAGATCCGACACAGTAAACACGGTGATGCCGTCGACTCCCGACAGGTCCTCGCTGCCCTGGGCGGGCACGATCGCCGAGGAGAAACCCAGGCGCGTGGCCTCCGCGAGGCGGCGCTGGGTGCCCGTGCAGGCGCGCACCTCGCCCGTCAGCGAGATTTCGCCGACAGCGACGAGGTCGGCGCGCGGGGGTGCGCCCTTGAGTGAGGACACGATGGAGATGGCCATCGCCAGGTCGATGGCGGGCTCGACCGTGCGTGCGCCGCCGACCGTGGAGACGTAGACGTCCGCCCCCGACGTGTCCGCGCCGATGCGGGCCTGCAGGACCGCGAGGATCATGGCCACGCGCGCGTGGTCCACGCCCGACGTGGTGCGCCGCGGCGAGCCACCCGACGAGGGCGCGACGAGGGACTGGATTTCCGTGGGCAGCGGGCGGCGCCCTTCCAGAGAAACGGCCGCGCACGTGCCGGGCACGCCGCGCGTCGTGCGCGACAGGAACAGGCCGGAGGGATCGGCGAGGCCGTAGATACCCGAGTCCGTCAGCTCGAAGCACCCCACCTCGTCGGTCGGGCCGTATCGGTTCTTCACCGCGCGCAGCAGGCGCAGGCGCGAATGACGGTCGCCCTCGAACTGGCAGACGACGTCCACGAGGTGCTCGAGGACGCGCGGGACCGGCGATGCCGCCGTCCTTCGTCACGTGGCCGACGAGCAGAGTGGGCAGGTCGGACTCCTTGGCGACCCGGATCAGCGAGGCTGCGACCGCGCGCACCTGCGCGACGCCGCCCGCCCCGCCCTCGACCTGGGCGGAGGAGATGGTCTGCACAGAGTCAACGATGAGCAGGGAAGGGTGCGAGGCCTCGACGTGCCCCAGGACGACTCCGAGCTCCGTCTCATCCGCGATCAAAAGGTTCGGCTCGAGCGCGCCGATGCGTTCCGCGCGCCCGCGCACCTGGGCCGCCGACTCCTCGCCCGTCACGTAGAGGACGGGGCCACGCCCGCCCGCCGCCGCCGTGCGCGCGGCCTTAGCGGCCACGTCCAGCAGCAGCGTCGACTTACCCACGCCGGGTTCGCCCGCCAGGAGGATCACCGCGCCGGGAACGATGCCGCCGCCGAGGACCCGGTCCAGCTCACCCACGCCCGTCGAGCGCGACGAGGCCCGCTCGCCGTCCACCTCGCCGATCGGCAGGGCAGGGCGACGCGGGGGAGTCGCGGCCGCGCGCGGCCCGCCCGAGGCCTCGCCGGCCTGGTCGACGGTGCCCCACGCCCCGCACTCGCGGCACTGGCCCACCCACTTGGGGAGGTCCACCCGCACTCGGAGCAGCGGTAGGTGATCTTCTCTTTCGCCATGCACTCACCG